>ENA-OZAK01000619-OZAK01000619.1-human-gut-metagenome-genome-assembly--contig:-NODE-619-length-10051-cov-5.393157_pt1 | contig 10051 bp, 9 predicted proteins | sample MGYA00244209_ERZ653502 | MGnify/ENA primary metagenome ERZ653502 (study PRJEB26926, sample SAMN06164928) | human gut metagenome | biome: ENVO:00009003; feature: ENVO:2100002; material: ENVO:00002003... | reverse complement strand
CTATCATATCTGCATGTTATGATATTCAATCCTCACACAAGAAACATGATGGTATGATAGTTGTTTTTCAAATTTTTTTATTGTTGGCATATCTTTGCACCTTCCTCGCTACTTTCCATTAGCTTGATGGCAAAAGTAGTGCTAATATACGGGCCAGCACATTCTTCTTGTCCGAATCTTTCTCGATTGTCGCCAGCTTTGTATAAAAACAATGCTCTCTGTGACTTCATTACGCTGAAATCGCAGGAGAGCATCGTTTGTCTGTTGATCTATATTCATGATCCGTTTCTTACATTCTCTCCGGAACCTCGATTCCCAACAATGACATGGCCGATTTGACAATCTTGGCTACGTTGGCGGAGAGGACAAGGCGGAACTCTTTTACTTCTTCATTCTCTTCGCGGAGGATGGAGAAATCGTGATAGAACTGGTTGTATTCTTTTACCAGGTCATAAGTATAGTTGGCGATGAGGGCGGGGCTGTATTCCTTTCCTGCTTCGCGAACGACGGAAGCGTAGTCGGCTATCATCTGGATCAGGTTTTCTTCCTTCTCGGATATGGTAGTCGTTGTCGGCAGTTGTTCGGGTAAAATGATGCCCTGTTCGGCAGCTTTACGCAGAACGGAACGGATACGGGCATATGTGTATTGAATGAACGGGCCGGTATTACCGTTGAAATCGATCGATTCCTTCGGGTTGAAAGTCATGTTCTTGCGCGGGTCCACCTTCAGGATGAAATACTTGAGCGCGCCCAATCCAACCATCGTGGAAACGGCGTCGGCCTCCTCTTCCGTACAGCCGTCGAGCTTGCCCAGCTCGTCCGACATCTCGCGGGCCGTGGATACCATGTCTGCGATCAGGTCGTCGGCATCGACCACCGTGCCTTCGCGCGACTTCATCTTGCCCTCGGGAAGCTCCACCATGCCGTAGGAAAGGTGCGTGATATGGTCGCTCCAGTCGGCATAGCCCAGTTTCTTGAGGATGAGCTTCAACACCTGAAAATGGTAGTTCTGCTCGTTGCCCACGACATAAATCATGTCGTCGAGCCTGTTCTCCTCGAAGCGGCGGTAAGCCGTGCCGAGGTCCTGCGTCATGTAGACCGAGGTGCCGTCGCCGCGCAGGAGCAGTTTCTCGTCCAGTCCGTCGGCCGTGAGGTCGATCCAGACCGAATTGTCGTCGCGGCGGTAGAACACGCCCTTGCGGAGTCCCTCCTCGACGAGACTCTTGCCCAGCAGGTAGGTCTGCGACTCGTAATAGATTTTGTCGAAATCGACGCCCAGCGCCTTGTAAGTCACGTCGAAACCTTCGTACACCCAGCCGTTCATCGTCTCCCAGAGCGAGTAGACTTCGGGGTCCTTGGCCTCCCATTTGCGCAGCATCTCCTGCGCTTCGAGCATCACAGGGGCGTTTTTCTTGGCCTCCTCCTCGGTTTGGCCCTGCGCCGTCAGCTCCTTGATCTGGGCCTTGTAATGCTTGTCGAACTCGACGTAGTATTTGCCGACGAGGTGGTCGCCCTTCATGCCCGACGAAGCGGGTGTCTCGCCGTTGCCGTAAAGCTTCCAAGCCAGCATCGACTTGCAGATATGGATGCCGCGGTCGTTCACCAGATTGGCCTTGATGACGTTATGGCCGTTGGCCCTGAGTATCTGCGCCACGGAGTACCCCAGCAGGTTGTTGCGGATATGGCCCAGATGCAGGGGTTTGTTGGTGTTGGGCGACGAGTATTCGATCATCACCGTACGCCCCGTGTCGGGAGCCTGCCCGAAGTTCGCATCGGCGGCGATCTCCGCAAAACGGGCGGCCCAGAACGCGCAGTCGAGGGTCAGGTTCAGGAAACCCTTGATGACGTTGAACGACTTGACTTCCGGCACGTTGGCCGTCATATATTCGCCTATCTCGGTCGCGGTGGCTTCGGGCGACTTGCGGCTTCGCCGGAGCAGCGGAAAGGTTACGAGGGTATAGTCGCCCTCGAACTCCCTGCGGGTCTTCTGAATCTGCAACTGCTCGTCGCCAAGCTCACCGTAAAGCGCCTCCACCGACCGGCGGACCGCATCCGAAATAAAGGTTTCGATATTCATATCCAATAGATTTTGCCTGCAAATTTAGCGTTTTTCAGCGAATAAGCAATTCCCTCGGGACCATATTCTTTGGTTTTAGCCCGACATCCATTATCTTTGCGACACAAACCGACAAGACATTCCATGGAAATTCTCGTCATTCTGCTGCTGATCCTGCTCAACGGGCTGTTCGCCATGTCGGAGATCGCGCTCATATCGGCCCGCCGCTCGAATCTGGAGATGCAGGCCCGGCAAGGCAGCGCAGGCGCCCGCCAGGCCCTGAAACTGGCCAAAGACCCCGACCGGTTCCTCTCGACCGTACAGATCGGCATCACCCTGATCGGCATTCTCACGGGTATTTACTCCGGCGACACGCTGGCGGCGAAATTCGGCGGAGAGCTGGCCCGGCTGGGCATTCCGCTGCGCACGGCGACCGTCACGGCGCAGGTCACGATCGTCATCGCGGTCACCTACCTCACGATCATATTCGGCGAACTGGTCCCCAAACGCATCGGCATGAACGCCGCCGAGCGGGCCGCAAAAATCGTCGCGCGGCCGATGCGGCTGCTTTCGGTCGCGGCGTCGCCCTTCGTGTGGCTGCTCTCCAGAAGCACGGCGGGCGTCGCCCGCCTGCTGGGCCTGCAACGGGCCGAGAGCAAGGTCACCGAGGCGGAAATCCGTTCGATCATCCAGGAAGGCGCCGAGGACGGCGAGGTGCAGGCGGTCGAACAGCAGATCATGGGCCGCGTCTTCTCGCTGGGCGACCGCACCGTGGAGTCGATCATGACCCACCGCAGCGAACTGGCATGGATCGACGCGGCGGCGTCCGCGGCGCAGATCCGCGAGACGGTGGCCCGAGCGCCCCACAACCGCTACCCCGTCGGCGAGGGAAGTCTCGACAAACTGCTGGGCGTGGTCTGCCTCAAAGACCTCTTTCTGCACCTGGGCGACGAGGGATTCGACCTGCGCAGGCTGGTCGCTCCGGCGAAATTCTTCCACGAAGGGTTCGAGGTCTACAACGCCCTCGAACAGCTGCGCACGGAGCAGCTGGGCTACGGCATCATCTGCGACGAATTCGGCGTGACGCGCGGCATCATCACCCTGCGCGACATTTTCGAAGCCTTGGTCGGCGAACTGCCCGACCCGCGCGAAGAGCCGGACATCGTCCGGCGCGAGGACGGCAGCTGTCTGGTCGACGGGCAATGCCCTTTCTACGACTTTCTCGACTGGTTCGGTCTGGAAAACGCCCTGCCCTGCAACGCCTACAACACCGTCAGCGGCCTGATCCTCGACCAACTGGCCCACATTCCCGCCACGGGCGAGAAACTGGAATGGAACGGCTTCACGTTCGAAATCGTGGACATGGACGGCGCGCGCATCGACAAAATCCTCGTCAGCCAGAAACAACAGCCATGAAAATCGCAAATATAGAACTGGGCGAACGCGCCCTGCTGCTCGCTCCGATGGAGGACGTGACCGACCCGTCGTTCCGCTACATGTGCAAACGCTTCGGCGCCGACATGGTCTACACCGAGTTCATCTCGTCGGACGGGCTGATCCGCGACGCGGCGAAATCGCTCAAGAAACTCGAAATCGACGACGCGGAACGCCCCGTGGGCATTCAGATATACGGCCACCTGATCGACCCGATGGTCGAGGCGGCGCGCATGGCCGAGGCGGCCGGTCCCGACGTGATCGACATCAATTTCGGCTGCCCGGTGAAGAAGATCGCCGGCCGCGGAGCCGGGTCGGGGATGATGCGCGACGTGCCGCTGATGGTCGAGATGACGCGCCGGATCGTCGCGGCGGTGAAGAAGCCCGTGACGGTGAAAACCCGCCTCGGATGGGACGAGGAGTCGAAAAACATCGAAGAGATAGCCCTGCGGTTGCAGGATGTCGGCATTGCGGCCCTCACCATTCACGGGCGCACGCGGGCGCAGATGTACCGCGGCGAGGCCGACTGGACGCTGATCGGCAAGGTGAAAAACAACCCGCAGATACGCATTCCGATCATCGGCAACGGCGACGTCGATTCAGGTCCGAAAGCCCGCGAGATGTTCGACCGCTACGGCGTGGACGGCGTGATGATCGGCCGGGCGACCTACGGCCGGCCGTGGATATTCCGCGAAGTGAAGCACTTCCTCTCGACGGGCGAAGCGCTGCCGCAGCCGTCGGTCGCGGAACGCGTGGCCATCGCGAAGGAACATTTACAGAAATCGCTCGAAATCAAGGGTGACCATGTCGGAATCCTCGAAATGCGGCGTCACATGACCAACTATTTCAAGGGGCTGCCCGACTTCAAGTCCACACGGCTGAAACTCGTGACATCGCTCGACACCGCCGAGCTGTTCGCCACGCTCGACGAGATCGCCTGCCGCTGGGGCGGCTACGATTTGAGCGAAGCGGTTCCGGCACCGCTGTCGCACAACCTGTGAAAAAGCGGGGCCGCACACATTGCGGCCCCGCTTTTTCATCGGAATCATACCGGTCCCTACTCGACCGTAATGCTGTTGAGCAGGCCGGTGCGGTTCCCGTAGCCGTCCACCTCGAAGGCGTAGATTCGGCCGAAAGCCGGGCGTTTGAAGAATAGCATAAAATAATGCACGATTTCGATTGGCATACAAATATAAATACATCAGCCGTTCCGGAGCACCAATATTTGACCAATCGACGACAGTTTTCCGCCAACCGGACCCCTGCGGGGCATTTTGACTAAATCTTGCTTTTTTCTGATCAAAATATGGCAGGTAAAAAATTTTAATTTACGAAATTTGTATTCGTAAATCAGGATTTTAAAACCAACCCAACCATGAAAGCTCCCGTAAACGCCATGTCGCTGCGCCGGATCGCGAACCTGATGATATATCTATTTGAGCGCCGACGACGGCAATACGGACAACCATCAGATATATGTGCTCGAAAATCCGGAGCAGAACCCCCGCAAAGGTCGAAGAGATGACCAAAGCGTATGAAGCCTGGGCAAAGCGCTGCATGGTAGAGCCTTACCCCGGACAGTCCAAGAAGAAGAGACAGTAAACAGCAAACACTATATTCAACCCTCTTATCAATCAGTAATGAAAAAAACAATTCTGACAACCGTGGCAGCGCTGAGCGTGCTGTGCACCTTTGCCCAGTGGAAACCCGTGGGCGACAAAATCAAGACGCCATGGGCCGAAAAGGTCGACCCGGCCAATGTGCTTCCCGAATACCCGCGTCCGCAGATGGTACGCTCGCAGTGGGTGAACCTCAACGGCCTGTGGGACTATGCCATCAAACCCGTCGGCGCCATGGAACCGAAAACGATGGACGGAAAGATCCTCGTCCCCTTCGCTGTCGAATCCTCGCTGTCGGGCGTGCAGAAGGGCCTCACCGAGAAGGATGAACTCTGGTACCGCCGCACGTTCAGCGTGCCCGCCGCCTGGAAAGGCAGCAACGTGCTGCTGAACTTCGGCGCGGTGGACTGGAAAGCCGACGTATTCGTGAACGACATCCTTGCAGGCTCGCACACGGGCGGCTTCACGCCCTTTTCGCTCGACATCACCCCCTATCTCAAGGCCAAAGGCGGGCAGAAGCTGGTCGTACGCGTGTTCGACGGCACGGACAAGGGATACCAGCCCCGCGGAAAGCAGGTGCTGACCCCCAACGGCATCTGGTACACGCCGGTCAGCGGCATCTGGCAGACCGTGTGGATCGAACCGGTGGCGAAGAGCCACATCTCGGGCATCAAGGCCATTCCCAACCTGGACCAGAAGAACATAGCCGTAACCGTGGCGGCCGAAAACTGCACGACGGGCGATCTGGTGGAGGTGAAGATCCTCGACAAGGGCAAGCTCGTGGCTTCGGCGACGGGACTTCCCGGAAACCCGCTGCGTCTGGGCATCGCCGAGCCGAAACTCTGGAGCCCCGACTCGCCGTTCCTCTACGACATGGAAGTGTCGCTCAGGCAGGGCGGGAAAACCGTCGACAAGGTCGATTCGTACACCGCCATGCGCAAGATCGGAACCAAGCGCGACAAGGGCGGCATCCTCCGCATGACGCTCAACGACAAACCGCTCTTCCACTACGGCCCGCTCGACCAGGGCTGGTGGCCCGACGGACTTTTCACCGCACCGACCGACGAAGCGCTGCTGTTCGACATTCTGAAGACCAAGGAGCTGGGCTACAACATGATCCGCAAGCACGTGAAGGTCGAGCCGGCGCGCTGGTACTACCACTGCGACCGCGAAGGCATCCTCGTATGGCAGGACATGCCCTCGGGAGACATGGGCAACAAGTGGGAAATGCACACCTACAACGGCGGTACGGACAAGAACCGCACGCAGGAGTCGAAGGACAACTTCAGCAAGGAGTGGAAGGAGATCATGAATTTATGCATGTCTTCCCCGAGCGTCGTGGTATGGGTTCCCTTCAACGAGGCATGGGGCCAGTTCGACACCGAGCGCATCGTGAACTGGACCATGGAGTACGATCCCTCGCGTCTGGTCAACCCCGCCAGCGGCGGCAACCACCGTCCCTGCGGCCACATGCTCGACCTGCACAACTACCCGGGTCCCGCCATGAAACTCTTCGATCCGCAGCGCGTGAACGTGCTGGGCGAATACGGCGGCATCGGGCTGCCCATGGAGGGACACCTCTGGTGGAACAAGCGCAACTGGGGCTACGTGCAGTTCAAGACCCCGGAGGAGGTGACGGCAGAGTATGAGAAATACGCCAAAAGCCTGATCAAATACGTGCGTCTGGGCTTCTCGGGCGCCGTCTACACCCAGACCACCGACGTGGAGGGCGAAGTGAACGGTCTGTTCACCTACGACCGCAAGGTGATGAAGGTGCTTCCCGAACGGCTCAAGGCCGCCAACAAAGCGGTCATCGAATCCATGCCGCTGGACATGGAGTAAACGCTCCGGATTCCTGCAAAAACAACCTCTGCGTACACTTAATAGCGAAAAAGGAAACGGGCGTGAAATTCACGCCCGTTTCCTTTTCAATCCATCGCCTATTTCAGCACCCGCTCGACATAGGCCTTGTAATCCTTCACGACGGGTTCGTAGCCGTCGTCCTCGTACAGCGGCGAGGAGATCAGGAAATCGGCCGACGAACGGTTGATGGCCGTCGGGACGTTGTAAAGCGTCGCCAGACGCAGCAGCGCCTTCACGTCGACGTCGTGCGGCTGGGCCGACATCGGGTCCCAGAAGAAAATCAGCGCATTGATCTTTCCGTCGGCGATGAGCGACCCCAGCTGCTGGTCGCCGCCCAGCGGACCCGACTTGAGCAGCGTGATTTTCAGCTCGGGTTTCTCCTCCGTCTCGTCCTCGTGCTCCTCCCGGTGGTCGCGCAGGGTCTTTTCGACCATCTTGCCGGTCGTACCCGTACATACCAAATGGTGGCGGCTCAACTTGCGGCTGTTCCAGTCGACCCACTCCGCCAGGTCGCGTTTCATGTTGTCGTGGGCAACCAGTGCCAGCACTTTCGTTTTCCTCTCCATAACGACAGGTCTTTATGAAAGCCGCAGCGGCTTTCGGTTCGTCCCGGCACGGGCCGGGATATTTTTCGCTATTCGTTCTCGGCCGGAAGTTTGAACTCCGTGAATCCCGCCCCGACCAGCGTGTTGTACCACGCGAAACACTTCTTGATGTCCGAAACATGCACCCGGTCGCGGTCGTACTCGGGAAGCACCTCGGCAAACGCGGCTTTCAGCTTCTCGGGCGACTCCTTGGGGCTGATCGCCTCCTTGCCGCCCGTGTGGGCATAGATCCGGGTGAAAACGTCGGCCAGCGCAATGTCCTCGCCTTCGGTGAACATCGAAATCTCCGAAAGGGCGCTCACCTTGGCATTCGCCGAGGCATTCATGCGCCGTCCGTCGAGCAGCGACTCGACGATCACGCCGCGCACGGACTGCGCCACGAATTTATAAAGTCCGGGCTGGCCCGAAATGGCCAGAATCTCTTTCAGTTCCATAAAATTGCTATTTCGTTGTTTAAATGGGTTGTTCGGATTCTTCCTCCTCTTCGTCGGGAACCGTATATTCCCGAAGCTGCGTATAGGAGGGTACATTGTATGCCGTGATGGCACGTATCCGGAAAGTCACTTTCCGGCCGGCTCTCTGCCGGGGAATGACTCCCTCGTAATCGAACGAGGTGACGTCGGCTGGCGGCTCGGTCTTCGCGACGGTCCTCACGTCGGACTCGTCGCCGTCGAGCATGTAGAGAATGCAGACGTTGCGCAGCCCGTAGGGGCACGAAACGGACACCTTCACCCGGACCTCCGAATCGAAGGACATGATCTGCGGCGACACGGTCACCTCGCCGAATTCCGCCGGGGTCGTATACTCGGGTCCCCGGTCAGGGTTGCAGGCTGAAAGGCTCATTGCCGCAAGAACGGTGAGAAGGCGCGTTTTCATACCCTACTCTTTGGTCAGGTGCACGTCCATCTGCGGGAACGGGAAGTTGATGCCGGCCTTCGGCAGCTCCTTGTAGAACTGCTCGTTATGCTCGAAAAAGACGTTCCAGTAGTCAGCGTTCTTCACCCATGCGCGGATCGAGAGGTTCACCGAACTGTCGGCCAGCGCAGCGACCCACACCACCGGGGCGGGATCGGGCAGGACGCGCGGATCGGCGGCCAGCATCGAAAGGACGGCCTTGCGGGCCACATCCACGTCGTCGCCGTAGGAGATGCCCACGGTCCAGTCCACGCGGCGCGTCTCGGAGGTGGAATAGTTGTCGATGATGGCCGTCGCGATCGAGTTGTTGGGAATGTAGATCGTCTGGTTGTCGGCCGTGGCGATCACCGTCGAGAAGAGCTTGATGTCGCGCACGGTTCCCGACTGTCCCTGCGCCGAGATGTAGTCGCCGATGCGGTAGGGTTTCATCAGCAGGATCATCACCCCGCCGGCAAAGTTCTGGGCCGTGCCGCTCAAAGCCATACCGATGGCCAGCGTGGCGGCCGACGCGACGGCGATGAGCGATGTCACGTTGACGCCCAGCGTCGACACGACGATCAGGATGAGCAGCAGCGTGAAGAACGCGCTGACGGTATTACGCGTGAACGAACGCAGCGAAATGTCGACATTGCGGTGCTGCATGGCCACGTCGATCAGCCGCAGGAAGCGGCGCACGAGCCAGCGTCCGATGAAATAGATGGCTAGCGCAATGAGAACCTTGACAAGAATCCAGAGCGATTCACGAATCAGCGAGCCGAACAAAGTGCTGAAATCCATGTTCACGATCTTATTGACCGCTTCGGCCAGATTCGCTTTCTGCACACTGTCCGGCACGATCAGCGAGGCAGGTTCTTCGGCCGCTAAAAATGTCCACATAATTCCGTTTTTTAAGTTTGTGAGGCAAAAATAGCCAAAAAAAAGAGAACTTTATTAACTTTGTCTGCGCTTTTTGCAGAAAGCGCCGGAAAACACCATACATTATACGATGCAGAACAACGTTGAAATTATCCAGATCAACATTTCGGGTGAAGACAAACCGGGCATGACCTCGTCGCTCACCGAGATCCTCGCACGCTACGACGCCTTCATCCTCGACATCGGACAGGCCAACATCCACCAGTCGCTGACGCTCGGCATCCTGATCAAGACCACGGCCGACAAGTCGGGAAGCATTATGAAGGAGCTGTTGTTCAAGGCGTCGGAACTGGGCGTGATGATCCGTTTCACGCCCATCTCCGAGGAACGCTACAACGACTGGGTGGGCCGTCAGGGCAAAAACCGCTACATCATCACCCTGCTGGGCCGCACCGTCACAGCACGCCACATCGCCGAGGTGACGAAGGTCGTGGCCGAGCACGGGCTGAACATCGACGCCATCAAACGCCTCACGGGCCGCATGCCCCTCTGCGAGGACGACCGCGCCGCCAAGTCGTGCATCGAACTCTCGGTGCGCGGATCGCTCACCGACCAGGAACGCAGCACGATGCAGGAGGGATTTATGAACCTCTCGGAGATCGGTCTCGACGTCTCGTTCCAGAAGGACGACATCTACCGCCGCA
>ENA-OZAK01000618-OZAK01000618.1-human-gut-metagenome-genome-assembly--contig:-NODE-618-length-10054-cov-4.004800_pt1 | contig 10054 bp, 10 predicted proteins | sample MGYA00244209_ERZ653502 | MGnify/ENA primary metagenome ERZ653502 (study PRJEB26926, sample SAMN06164928) | human gut metagenome | biome: ENVO:00009003; feature: ENVO:2100002; material: ENVO:00002003... | reverse complement strand
GAGCTCACCCTCCCCGCCGGGCAGGAGCTGGTGGAGGTGCGGAACCGGATGGAGGCCATTGGCCTCTCCAACTGTGCCGTCACCGCCTTCCACAGCCGGATTCCCCAAGTCCCGGCGGAGTGGGCCGTCCCGGAGCGGCTGGATACCCTGAACTGCCTGGCCATCCGGCTGACGGTGCTGGCAGACCGGGATCCGCTGCGGCTGGTCAAGTACAAGGCGGTGCTGGAGGCGTCGCCCCCCGCCAGCCTGGAGGAGGCCATGGCTCTGACGGAGCGGCTGGACGCCTACAGCCTGGATCGCTCCGCCGCCTCCCCGGAGGATGTGGCCCGCGGGGAACTGCGCTCCGCCGTAGGTGAGGAGCAGGCCGCCCTACTGTGCCGGTACCTGAACCTCTACGGCTACGGCGAGGCGCTGATCCAGCAGTATGGGGGTGAGCTGACAGACTACGGCCTGCTGACCCGGGCGGACAGCCAGCCGGTACAGGAACCGCTGCCGCCCCAGCCAAAGCTGGGCGGCATGGAGATGAGGAGATCATGATATGAACAGAGAAGAATTGGCGAACATCCCCGGCAGGCCGGAGGAACAGGGCTGGCTGCGGGAGCGGATGGAGGTGCTGACCGTGCGGGAGGGGATCGCCCTGGATGCGGCCCTCCAGCGGGGCGCCCCCGCAGATGCCAGGGAGGCCGTCAACCTGCTGGCTAATCTGGACGAGTACGAGGTGGTGGGCGGCATCCAGAGCTATGAGGATCTGGGCCTGTATGACCTGGAGGAGAACGACGCCAAGCTCCTGGCGCTGCGGGACTATATCGACCTGGACAAGCTGGGCAGGCGTTACGAGGAACAGCACCCCGGACTGTTTGTTGGGGGCTGCTATGTGATCTTTCCGGAGCGGGAACTGCTCCAGCAATACGACGGCGTCACCCTGCCGGGGCCGGACTACAGCTGGAGCCTGCGGCTGAAGCTGAGCTCCCCGGCGGTGCCGGAGGGGGTGTGGCTGGCTCTGCCGGACTACAACGACATCATGGATGTGCGGCCAGGGGAGATCCGGCTGGCCCTGGACACCCTGCAGGTGCGCACTATCCAGGACTGTACCCTGCTGGAGGCCCGGTGCAGCCTGCCGGGCATCACCGGGCTGGAGACGGCCTATGATGGCCGGCTGGAGGATCTGATTTACGACGGTCAGAACCTGGGATTTATCCTCCAGGAGCAGAATCAGGGGCAGAAGGGTTTCCTCCAGACCTATCTCTGGGCCCTGGAGCACGAGGGCTGCACCACCCTGCCCGCCGCCCTGGATTTGTCGCAGAGCCTGCACCACTATAAAATCGTGACCGCAGACCAGCTCCGGGACTTCGCCCTGGAGGAACTGCGGGCAGTGGTGGGCGAGGTGGAACCGGCGGCGGGCTGCTTCGACCTGGAACGCTACGGGCGTGACCTGCTGAAGCAGAAGGGCTATACCCAGACGGCAGACGGATGTGCATACATTGCCAGGCAGCAGACGCAAACCCATGTACCCGCAGGGATGACGATGGGATAGAGAAAGGGGAGGATCTGAATGTTCCATAACAAGAAGTGGACCCGTGAGCTGTGCGTCCAGCGTGTGGACGAGTTTGTCCTCCGGGAACAGCGATATCCAACGCCGCAAGAACGAACCCCCAAGTGCGGACTGCCCAGCGATACCGCCTTCCGGGCCCATACGGGCATCAGTATGATCAAATACTGCAGGGCCAATTACCCGGAGTTCAACAATATGAATCTGGAATCCCCACCTCAGACGCCGCCGGAACGCTTATTGTGGGTGGAGGAGTCTGCGCTGGAGGCGGCCTGCAGACAGTGGTGCGGCTCCCTGGCGGAGCACCCGGAGCGGGCAGATGGCCAGGGATTTGCGGAATTTGTGCAGGCCTTCCAGCAGCAGCGCCAGGCGGAGCCCCAGATGGGCGGCATGAGCATGTCATAAGCCCAGGCAAACGATGTATCAATGATGAAACAGGGGCCGTTTTCCCGAAGGGGACAGCGGCCCCTGCTTTTTTGCGCCCTTTTTCGGGAGAGCGGCCCGGAGGAGGACGTCATGAGAGCAAAAGAAAAAGAACTTCTGCATTACCTGAAGAAGCACTGCCCCGGCCGGGAAAACGCCATCAGCGGCAAACAGCTGAAAAAGATGTTCCGCGTCCGCGAGGCGGAACTGCGGAAGATGGTACACAACCTGCGGGTGGAGGGCATCCCCGTCTGCAGCGACCGCACCGGCTATTTTTTCCCCGCAAACGCCTGGGAGGTGATTGCCACCATCGGGCACCTCCGGCGGATGCGGGACGGCGTGGATGCGTCCATCCACGGTCTGGAGGGCTCTATGGGCGCCTTCCGCCTGTCCGGGGGAGGTGGGGCGGATCGCTAAACCCTTCTTCCCCTGGGTGGGCGGGAAGCTCTTCCTGCTCCCCTACATCTTCCAGCTGCTCCCCAGGAAGGCGCCCCGCCTGCTGGAGGTCTGCGGGGGCAGCGGCGCGGTGACCCTGGGCCTGGGTGCCGGGTATGCCCCCCTCCGGGTGTATAACGACGTGGATGTGGACCTGGTCAACCTGTTCAGCTGTGCCCGGGACCGGCCCCTGGCGCTGCTCAAGGAATTGGACTTCCTGCCCCTCCATGCCCGGGCAGACTTCGAGCTGGTGCTCCGCTTCCTCAACCACGAGTATGAACCCATGAACTATCTGGAGGAGGAGCTCCAAATCGCGGAGGACTACTTCCCGCCCATGGACAGGCAGAAGGTGAAGAAGCTCCTGGTGGGCCGGGCCAACCTGCTGGACGTACAGCGGGCCACAGCCTACTATCTGAGCATCCGGTACAGCTACAGCGCCACCGGCAAGACCTTCGGCGGCCGGAGCGTGGAGCTGCGCCGCTTCCTCGGCCTGCTCCGCCATGCCTCGGACGCCCTGCAGGGTGTGGTGGTGGAGAACAAGGACTGCTGCGACGTGGTTCGGCAGTACGCCCGGCCCGGCGCGGTAATCTATGCGGATCCGCCCTATCTGGAGGCGGAAAAAATGTACGCGCCCGCCTTTGCCCTCCGGGACCACGTCCGGCTCCACGACTGCCTGTGCGCCCCGGCAATGCGGGACAGCCACATCGTGCTCTCCTATAACAGCCATCCGGACATCCTGGATCTCTTTGCCCCGGACTTTTACATCGTGGGCTTTGACCGCCCCAACCCCATGGCCCGGCAGGAGGACTCCAGGTACCACGAGCTGCTCATGACCAATTTTGACCCCGGCCCCATGCTCAACCGCCAGATCTCCCTGCTGGAGCTGCCTGCCATGGAGTCCAGCGACCGCCCGGAGCTGCGGATACTGTCCGCCCCCACCGGGCGGCTGCCCCGAGTATGGGACTGGCCGCAGGATTAAAAAGGAATATGAGGTGAAACAGAAGATGAAATTTACCGTCTGCCACGACACAAATAAGAAAACCCTTGCCGTCCCCCGGGCCGCCCTCCAGCTCTCCGGGCTGGAGGACGCGGAGCGTCTGACCCTCCATGTGGGGCACGGCTGTACGGTGCTCACCCGGCAGGAGCCCACAGCCGGGGAACGGCTGGAAACCATCCGGCTGCTCCACGGCCTCACCCTATCCCAAATCAACCGCTTAACGCTGGACAGCCATACTGTGGAGAATGGCTTCCTCAAAAAAGCGCCCAAGACACTCCGGGCCTATGATGGGAAGTTTTTGGAGCTGTTGGAGCTGTGCGGCGTGGATCTGTATGGGCTGGGCGCTCTGCTGATTCGGGAGGGGGATGCCCAATGAGCCTGGCCTATTACACCATGGATGACCTGCGGCTGGGCCGGGGCGGCTTCCTCCGAAAGGGCTGGACCATCCGGCAGTTCCCGGAGCTGGGGGAGGCCCTGGCACACTACCGCGGCATCCCTATTACCAAGCGGAAGGTGCTGGGCGTGACGGACGGCTTCCACGTGCTGGAGCTGGTGAAGAACGTGCCCCTGCTCCCGGGAGACCCGGAGGGGGAGGACGTGCTGGCCTCAGAGCTGGGGGAGCCGCTGCCCTCCTGGGCTGACACCCCGGAGGCCCGCCAGGCCGTCCGCGCCTGCGTGGAGGCCCTAGGCCTCCGCTACCAGATGGAGGACAAAATCCTGGCTCCCATCCCAACCAACAAGAAACAGCGCCGCAAAAAGCTGGCGGGGAAATACCTCTGGCCCGACGTCCCCGGCAACCCGGCCTCCGCCCTCCGGTGGGTGTACATCGCCGGCAAGGGCTGGCTGGCACACTCGGCGCTCAAGGAATCTGCTGCTGTCCTGCCCCTGGTGCTCAAGGTGCGGGCGGACGGCATCACGGACAAAGGCGACTACCGCCCCCTGGAGCTGGAGCCCTGGGAGTTCCGCCTCCTGGCTCGGCGAACCCTGGAGCGGTTGGAGCAGAATAAAAATTTGAAAGAAGGAATGTGCCATGAAACAGCAAGCGCAGCAGGAAGCAGCCGCCCGGCCCCAGCTTCCCACCGAAATTGACGTCCGGCTGTACCGCCCCACTGCCAAGGGGCCGGTGCTGGCGGACGCCAGCGTCACCCTCAACGGCTGCTTTGCCATCCGCGGCATCCAGATCCGCGCGGGGCAGAATGGGCCCTTCGTCTCTATGCCCAGCCGGCAGGTGCATGGGGAGTATCGGGACATCTGCTTCCCCTGCACCTCAGAGTTCCGGCAGACCTTTGACCAGGCGGTGCTGGACGCCTACCGGATGGAGATCAGCCAGATGGCCCAGCCCGCCCAGAAGCAGGACGGCTCCATGGGCGGCATGTCGATGTGAGAAGGAGGAAAACAACCGTGAAACGTACCATCTTGAGATGCGCCGCCGGTCTGCTCATGGCCGCGGCGCTGCTCCCCACCGCCCTGGCGGCGGAGCCCCTCCCCGAAGTGCCGGAGGTGCAGGTCTGCTACCCCACCTCGGTTACCCGAAGTGAGGACGGCACAGAGATCCGCAAGGTCTATGACCTCTCCCCGGAGCAGGACCCCGCCGGCATCCCCCGGTCGGATTTCGAGCAGGACGGCTTCCACTACACCCTGACGGACCTGCTCCAGCAGGAGCTGCCGGAGCATGAGAGCCGGGCCCACACTGAGACCGTCTCCCTCCAGAGCAAGAACAAGGACATGGAGTCCATCCTGGCCCTGCTCCCCCAGCAGAAGGAGTTCGTCACGGAGGACGGTCTGTCCGGCACCCTGACCCTCCAGCTGGACACCGTCCAGGTGGAGGCGGCGGGCTACGGCAGCTCCACCCGGGAGGTGTCCGCCACCCGATCCTACCCCAACCTGGCCAGCCAGGACACCGCCAACATCCCCAAGAGCATTGAGGAGAACGGGCGTACCCTCACCCTCCAGGACATCGACTGGCGGACGGACAACACCGCCAGTGTGGCCGGCTACAACCTGGGAGACCGCTACACCGCCGTGGCCACCTACACCGGCACCGCCACCAGCAGCTATGTCACCGGCTATACCGTCACGGCGGACTACACCGGCACCGTCAACCGGATTGCGCTGAACCGGGTGCGCTACGTGGCCATCTTTGAGGGTGAGCCACTGGAGCCCGTCGTACCCGTGGAGGAGCTTGGGGACGGCCTGGCCCAGTTTAACTGGGCGGCCATCCTGCTCCCCCTGGGCGTGGTTTTCGCCGTGGGCAGCGTGATCGGCGCCTGCCTGTTCGTCAAGCGGCGCCGGGAATCCAAGGAGGAGATAGAATGAAGAAGCTGACCACCCTGTGCCTGGCCGCCTGCCTGGCGGCAGCCCTGGCCACTCCGGCGGGAGCTTTGGATTACGCCATTGACGCCCCGGACGGGCCGGACTACGGCAAATCCACCTCGGTGGAGGTGGTACACACGGCGGATGGCGGGGCCCTGAAAAACGAGGACGTGAGCAAGAATGCCGCCCTCATCCCGCCGGGCTTCGGCAGCGCCAGCGCGGACACCCTGAACACCGGAGCCTGGCTCACACCCAACCTGGCCCCGGAGGGTATGGCGGTGGGCACCATCAGCGGCAGCGGTATGCCCATCGTGTTCCCGCCCTCTGTGGATTCTTCCACTGCCCTCCCCACGGAACCCGAACAGGAGACGGAATCCACCACACTGGGCTATACCCCGGTTACCTCAGACCTCTACTACGCAAGCGGACACCTCGGAACATTGAAAATCCCCGCCATTGATCTGAGTGTACGGGTCTATGAGGGCACGGACAGCAGCACCCTCATGAAGGGCGCCGGCCACTTCGAGGGCACCAGCATCTGGGACGGCAACGTGAGCATCGCTGGCCATAACCGGGGCGTGCGGGATGACTTCGGGGATCTCCACACCCTGGAGCGTGGAGATACCATCACCTGGACCACCAGGCTGGGTACCCGCACCTATGAGGTCGTATCTGTGGAGAAGGTGCTGGAAACGGACACCAGCGGCACCGCCCCCTCCGCCGAGAACATGCTCACCCTCTACACCTGTGTGCGTAACCAGCGGGAATACCGCTGGCAGGTGCAGGCGGTAGAGGTTGTGTAATCTGCTTCGTTTGGCGGCCTCCTTTTCTACGCCCGGAGCAGTTCTTTGCTGTAGACTTTGCCCCGCGTTTCCAGTATGTTGTTGCTGCAAGGAGTTCCAAAGCAGCGGAGAAAAAAAGGAGGCCAACAGCATGAAAGGGAAACAACTCATCCCAGCAGTATTGGCAAGTGTTCTGATAGGTGCGGCCCTGGGGGGGCCCGCGACGGCAGCGGTGGCCGCATCGGCGGCATTGACCGCTGTTACCGCATCCCCCAGCACCCAGACCTTCTATGTGGACGGGGAGCAGGTGGATCTGGAGGCATACGTCATCAATGGGCACAACTATGTGCAGCTCCGGGACATCGGCCGGGCGGTGGACTTCGGTGTGGAGTATGACCAGAGCACCAACCGCGTCCTGGTAGACACCAGCTCCCCTTACACAGAGGAAGCCACGGCATCCACCCCCTCCGGGGTGGTCACTCTCCCGCAGACGGACGAGCCCCTCCGGTTACAGGAGGGGGACAAGGTGCTCTGCGATGACGGCACCACCTATGAGATCACGGACCTGCGGCTGTGGGAGGAACCGGAGCCCCTGCCCGTACTCACCCGGGACTGGCCGGAGCTGGAACTGCCGAAGGCAGAGGTGCGCCGGTTTCAAAGTGAGTATGGGGACAACCTGCACATCCGAAACCTCTACGAGACGCGGCGGATGGAGTACACCATCTACAACGCCGCAGCCGGCCGCACAGAACCCCTGAATCTCCGGCTTGGCATCACGGAGCAGAACACGGTGCAGATGTTCTGGCCCTGGCAGGAGGATCAGCTCACCCAGGTGTTCTGTTCCGCGCCGGGGGCCCGGTTCGAGGTGGAAGCCTGGGACGTGTACCACAACGGAAAATACCTTTATACAGAGTACAATATCAGGGGGACATAGCAGGAGTATGTCCCCATCAGACCGGCGGGAGGCGAACAGCCTCCCGCTTTTTTGTTAAGGAGGAATTCTTGACTATGAAACGGATTATCAGCCTGATACTCACCCTGGCGGTGGCGCTGTCTCTGCTGGTTCTGCCGGCGGGCGCGGCCTCCACCCCGGAGGAGGCCCTGGGTGAGGTCAACATCTATGACGGCGGCTACTCCATGAAGTACCTGGCCGTCAACGGCAAAGTACAGACACAGTCCTACACCTATTTCCTCTATGAGAACAGTGCCGGGGAGACCCAGGAAATCCCAGCGTACTGTGTCAACCCCAACCAGTACGGCGTGCCCCAGACCGTGAATGAGGGAGAGAGCATCCGCTACCTGGCGGAGGAAAAGGCGTCAGACCCCAAGGTGGTGGGCCTGGTTGCCAACATGTACCCCCACCGCTCCCTGGCGGAGCTGGGGGTAGCCAACAAGTACCAGGCGTTTTACGCCGGCAAGATCGCGCTGTGGTGTTACCTCATCCCCGAGTGGGACATCAGCGACGTGACCGTGGCCCCCGGCCTCACCGGCACGGAGCGGGAGATTGGGGAGAACATTCTAAACGCCGCCGTCAAAATCTACACCGAGGGCACCCGGTGGACCAGCGTGGCGGATCCCCAGCTCACCACCTCCCCGGATCAGGAGACAGCCTACCCCGTCACCATTGACGGGGCGGCCTACCGACAGCAGGTGTTCACCGTCACCTCCCCCACCTGGGTGGACGGCCTGGCGGTCAATGTATCCTTCCAGGAGGGGGCCGATGTGCCGGAGGGCGCCCGCATCGTGGACGAAAACAATCAGGACATCACCCAGGTCACGGTCTCCAATACCGGCGACGGCTACAAGGGTATTTTCAAGGTGTTGTACCCCGAGGACAGCGTGGCGGGCCAGAACGGCAGTGTCCAGCTCACCCTTTCCGCCGACGTGTACCAGTACGCAGTTTACTATGCACTCTGCCAGGAGAAAGATCAGTATGGCAATCTCCAGAGCTATCTGTGTGACACGGACCCCAAGACCAGCCTGCTCCGCAACGCCATCTCCAACTACTCAGACACGCCGGAGCCGGATGAACCCGATCCCGAGCCTAAGAACACCGCCCTGAAGATCACCAAGTATGAGGCGGGCACTACTGTCACCCTCTCCGGCGCCACCTTCGAGGTGGTGGGCCCGGACGGCGACACCATCGGCGTCTACACCACGCCGGAGTCCGGTTCCATCACCATCCCCCTCACCGAGGTGGGTAATTACACCATCTATGAGCGGGTGCCCCCGGAGTATCATCTGCTGGACGAGGAGCCGGTCAAGCAGGTCACCGTGAAGTACGGGGAAACCGCCGGGGTGGCCTTTGAAAATGAACCCTACGGTGATCTTCGGATCGAAAAAATTGACGGGGCCACCGGGGCCAGCCTGGCCGGGGCCAAGGTACAGATCAAGCACATCGAGAGCGGCGCCGTCTACACCGGCACCACCGACACCGGCGGTTCCTACACCTTCACAGAGCTGAAACCCGGAGCTTATGAGATTGTTGAGCTGTCCGCCCCGGAGGGGTGGGAGCGGGATCCCCAGACCTACACCACCACCGTAGTCGCCGGGGAATGCGTCACCTACACTCTGAAAAATGAGGCCCTGCCCGGCCTGAAGATCATCAAATACGACCGTTTGAGCCATGAGACCATGCCCGGCGTCACCTTCCGCGTCTGGCGGGATGGGGAGCTGCTGGGGGACTATGAGACGGACGCCCTGGGAGAGATCACCCTGACAGACTACCAGCCGGGCACCTACCGGGTGCAGGAGGTGGATACCGGGGACAGCGGACACCTGGTGGATCCCCCCCCCCAGGAGATCGAGCTGAAAGCCGGGGACGGCATCAAGGAATTGTACTTCTTCAACGACCAGAAGCCCGGCATCTGGCTGGTCAAGGTGGACAGCGCCGACCCGTCCAAGGTGATCCCCAACGCCAGATTCCGTATTGAGGCTGTGGACGGTTCCTGGGGCCCGGCGGAGTTCACCACCGACCAGAACGGAGAAATCGACCTGTCCGAGCTGCCCACCGGGGCCTATGTGGTCACCGAGCTGGAGTGCCCCGGCTACGTCATCGACGAGGCCCAGCGGATCATCCAGCTGGAGGCCAACCAGACGGCCCGGTTCGTGTTCACCAACTCTGTGAAACCCTCCCTGCACCTCATCAAGCTGAGCGCGGACGGTTCCCGGCTGGCCGGCGTGACCTTCCGTATCGCTAAAATTGAAGACGGCAGCCGGTATCTGGACCGCACCACCGATGAGAACGGCGAAATCCTGATCTCCGGGCTGGAGCCGGGGGTGTACTCGGTCAAGGAGCTGGATACGGTTTCGGACCACATCATCGACCCGGTGGAGCGCCATGTGGAGCTGTTCCCCGGCAAGACCTCCACCATCATTCTGGAGAACGACATCCGGCCCAACCTGACGGTGGTAAAGCGGGACGCGGACACCGGGGAGCCTGTGCCGGACACCGTATTCCTGGTGGAGGCGGCGGACGGCCATAGCGTGGATGAAATTAAGACAGGAGCAGACGGAACGGCAACCTTGGAGAATCTCCTGCCTGGTGTTTATGAG
>ENA-OZAK01000612-OZAK01000612.1-human-gut-metagenome-genome-assembly--contig:-NODE-612-length-10121-cov-4.644248_pt1 | contig 10121 bp, 9 predicted proteins | sample MGYA00244209_ERZ653502 | MGnify/ENA primary metagenome ERZ653502 (study PRJEB26926, sample SAMN06164928) | human gut metagenome | biome: ENVO:00009003; feature: ENVO:2100002; material: ENVO:00002003... | reverse complement strand
CGTGGGCTCGGAGATGTGTATAAGAGACAGATATATTTGCACGCAACATGATTAAGTAATATAAAATATTCATTTCAAATAAATTAAAGGCTATGGAAAAGATTCACGGATTAATTGACGCACCTTTTACTCCCTTTTATGAGAACGGAGAAGTAAATTATGAACCGATTGAAGCCTATTGCCAACTATTGGTTAGAAACGGACTTCAAGGCGTATTTATCAATGGTTCTTCCGGAGAGGGCTATATGCTGACAGAAGACGAACGCATGAAACTGGCTGAACGTTGGATGGAAGTAGCACCCGAAGGATTCAAAGTCATTGTCCATGTAGGAAGCACTTGTGTAAAATCAAGCAAACGTCTGGCGGAACACGCTCAGAAAATCGGAGCATGGGGTATCGGAGCAATGGCACCTCCTTTCCCGAAGGTAGGACGCATTGAGGAATTGGTGAAATACTGCGAAGAAATAGCATGCGGCGCTCCTGCACTTCCTTTCTATTTTTATCATATCCCAGCTTTCAACGGAGCATACCTCTCAATGGTAGCATTCTTGGAAGCCGTAGACGGTCGCATTCCTAATTTCGCCGGCATCAAATATACTTTCGAAAGCCTGTATGAATACAACCAATGCCGTTTATATAAAAATGGCAAATTCGACATGTTGCACGGCCAGGATGAAACGATCCTTCCATGTCTGGCTATGGGCGGTGCACAGGGCGGTATCGGTGGAACAACCAACTATAACGGCAAAGAACTCACAGGCATCATCGAAGCATGGAAAGCCGGTGATCTGGAATTGGCACGCGAACGCCAGAATTTCGCGCAGGAAGTTATCAATGTCATCTGTCACTATCGTGGAAACATCGTTGGCGGCAAACGCATCATGAAACTGATAGGGCTGGATTTAGGAAAGAACCGGACTCCATTCCAAAATATGACAGATGAGGAAGAAGCTGCCATGAAAGCCGAACTGGAAGCAATCAATTTCTTCGAAAGATGTAACAAATAAACCAGAACCACGATGTTTTCAATAGATTATATAAAAGAATGGTCAGAATCATACAAAACAGATCTGACCACTAATATCATGCCGTTTTGGCTGAAATACGGGCTGGACAAGGTCAATGGAGGTATTTATACCTGTGTTGACCGGGACGGCAGCTTGATGGACACCACCAAATCGGTGTGGTTCCAAGGAAGATTTGCTTTTATCTGTTCCTATGCGTATAATAATATAGAAAAGAACGAAGCATGGCTGGCAGCAGCTAAAAGTACAATAGACTTTATAGAAGCGCATTGTTTTGACTCTGACGGACGTATGTATTTCGAGGTGACTGCCGAAGGCACTCCCTTGCGCAAACGCCGTTATATTTTCTCGGAGTCATTCGCAGCCATCGCCATGTCGGAATATGCCATCGCATCCGGTGACCAGACGTATGCCGTAAAAGCATTAGACTTGTTCAAACGGATGCAGTATTTTATGGAAACACCGGGCATACTCCCTCCTAAATATCTGGATACTCTTCCTATGAAAGGACATTCCATCACAATGATCCTGATTAATGTAGCATCACGTATCCGCCAGGCCATTCAAGATGAAAGCTTCAACGGACAGATTGACGCTTCCATCGCCCAACTGCGCAAAGATTTCATGCATCCCGAATTCAAGGCGTTGCTTGAAACGGTAGGTCCCCATGGAGAATTCATCGACAGCAACATGGGCCGCACCATCAATCCGGGACATTGTATCGAGACAGCCTGGTTTCTGCTGGAAGAAGCCAAATACCGTAATTGGGACAAAGATATTACGGAGTTGGCCCTCACTATCCTTGATTGGTCTTGGGAGTGGGGATGGGACAAAGAATTCGGAGGTATCATCAACTTCAAAGACTGCAAGAACCTTCCGCCACAGGATTATTCCCAAGACATGAAATTCTGGTGGCCTCAGACAGAGGCTATCATCGCTACTTTGTATGCATATTTAGCAACCGGAAATGAAAAATACCTTGACATGCACAAGCAAATCAGCGATTGGACATACACCCATTTCCCTGATAAAGAGTGTGGAGAATGGTTTGGATATCTCCATCGTGACGGCACGCCTGCACAAATGGCCAAGGGTAACCTGTTCAAAGGCCCGTTCCACATTCCAAGAATGATGATCAAGGGCTATACATTATGCGAGGAAATACTCGACAGCAAAAAATCACATTTATAAAGCCCTTTATCTATTAGCATGAAAAACAGTAAAATTTATCCTTGGGTTGTAGTAGGATTATTATGGGGTGTCGCCCTGTTGAATTACATGGACCGGCAAATGTTGTCCACAATGAGAGATGCCATGGCGGTGGATATCACCGAGCTTCAGTCAGCTGCCAATTTTGGGCGACTGATGGGAGTCTTTCTTTGGATATATGGCTGTATGAGCCCTATAGCCGGAATGGTGGGCGACCGCATGAACCGCAAATGGCTTATTGTTGGCAGTTTGTTTGTATGGTCGGCCGTCACTTATCTGATGGGAATCGCCGACACCTATAATGAAGTTTTTTTCCTTCGCGCCTTGATGGGAATCAGCGAAGCGCTCTATATTCCTGCCGGATTGTCACTGATCGCCGACTATCACTCCGATAAGTCACGTTCATTAGCCATCGGTATTCACATGACCGGGCTCTACACCGGGCAGGCCATCGGAGGTTTCGGCGCTACAGTAGCCGCTGCTTTTTCCTGGCATACAACCTTTCATTGGTTCGGCATCGCCGGCATCGCATACGCCGTAATTTTGATGCTTTTTCTACATGAAAAGAAGGATAGAATACAAATTGAACAAATAAATTCACCTTCCGGTAAAGAAAAAAGCAATTTATTGAAGGGATTATCATTACTTTTCAGTAATATTGCATTCTGGGTGATTCTGCTATATTTCGCAGCCCCCAGTTTACCGGGATGGGCAACCAAAAACTGGTTACCTACCTTGTTCGCCGAGAACCTGAATATACCGATGTCACAAGCCGGCCCCATGTCGACTATCACCATCGCGCTATCCTCGTTCATTGGCGTAATTATTGGTGGAACCTTATCCGATAAGTGGGTGCAAAGAAATATAAAAGGACGTGTGTACACGGGTGCCATCGGCTTGGGACTTACTATTCCATCCCTGCTTTTACTAGGGTTCGGACACAGTTTCGTAGCTGTTGTGGGAGCTGGATTATTATTCGGAATCGGTTATGGTATCTTCGATGCCAACAATATGCCGATTCTATGCCAGTTCGTATCATCCAAACACCGTGCTACCGCTATGGTATCATGAATATGACAGGCGTGTTTGCGGGAGCAGCCATTACCGAAGTCTTGGGAAAGTGGACAGACGGAGGTAAGTTGGGACTGGGATTTGCCATGTTGGCTATTATTGTGCTTATCGCACTGGTAGTACAATTGACATTCCTCCGTCCCAAAACGGATAATATGGAATAACCCGTATAGTTAACTTAACACTTAAAACTTAAAAAAGAAAGAACCATGAGAGTAATTATTGAATCTGATTACCAAGCGCTGTCACAATGGGCGGCAAACTATGTAGCTAGTAAAATCAATGCGGCAAATCCGACTCCTGAAAAACCTTTTGTTTTAGGTTGTCCCACAGGATCTTCACCGCTAGGCATGTACAAAGCGCTGATAGAACTGAACAAGCAGGGAAAAGTATCTTTCCAGAATGTCGTTACTTTCAATATGGACGAATATGTAGGCTTGCCTGAAGATCATCCAGAAAGCTACCATACATTTATGTGGAAAAACTTTTTTAACCATATTGATATAAAGAAAGAAAATGTACATATCCTGAACGGAAATGCCGAAGACCTGGAAGCAGAATGCGCCAACTACGAAAAACAAATAGCCGAAATCGGAGGCATCGACCTGTTTATGGGAGGTATCGGTCCCGACGGACATATCGCATTCAACGAGCCGGGCTCATCTTTGTCTTCACGCACACGTATCAAAACACTGACTACAGACACAATCATTGCAAACTCACGTTTCTTTGACAATGACGTGAACAAAGTACCTAAAACTGCGTTAACAGTAGGTGTAGGGACTGTCCTTTCAGCCAAAGAAGTTCTGATTATCTGCAACGGGCACAACAAAGCACGTGCTTTGCAACATGCCGTTGAAGGTGGTATTACACAAATGTGGACTATCAGTGCATTACAAATGCACCAGCATGGCATTATTGTTTGTGACGAAGCCGCTACAGACGAACTGAAAGTCGGTACCTACAAATATTTCAAAGACATCGAAAAAGCTAATTTGTAATTTATGAGAACAAACTTAAGTTCGCAGATTTCTCTGAACAGAGTATCTCCGAAATATTATAAACCCGAAAATGCGGTGGAACGTTCTGTCTTGACCCGCTGCGAAAAAGTGCCTACCGACATCTATGAAACGATGGAGGAAGGCGTGCAGCACATTGCCAACGAAATTACGGCAAAAATTCAGGAACGTCAGCGCGAAGGAAAGTTCTGCGTGATTGGGGCTGGAACCGGTGCTTCATTACGGCCGCTTTATGCCGAACTGGTCCGTAAACATAAAGATGAAGGACTAAGTTTCCGTAACGTAGTAATTTTCAATTTATATGAATATTACCCTTTGGCTTCCGAAGGGGCTGGAAGCAGTTTCTCACAGCTGAACGACTTATTCCTAAGCCAAATCGACATCGATAAACAAAATGTATTCACCATCGACGGAACGATTCCGCAGGAAGCTGTCATCGAATACTGCCGCCTGTACGAACAACGTATCCAGACTTTTGGCGGTATAGACATCGTATTAATGGGCATTGGTCGTGAAGGCAATATTGCCATGAACGAGCCGGGATCAAGCTTGAGCTCCCCTACCCGACTGATTTTGATTGACTCAACCTCGCGTGCTGAAGCTGCACACAACTTGGGAGTGGACAATCTCCCTCCCTGTTCTATCACGATGGGTGTGGCAACTATTATGGCTGCCCGCAAAATCTATTTGCTGGCATGGGGAGATGACAAAGCCGATATCATCAAGAAAGCGGTGGAAGACAAAGTGAGCGACACTCTGCCCGCTTCTTATCTGCAAATGCATAACAATGCAAATGTCTGCATAGATCTGGCAGCGGCTTCTCACCTTACCCGTATCCAACGTCCGTGGCTGGTAACCAATTGCGAATGGAACGACAAATTGATTCGCAGCGCTATTGTATGGTTGTGTATGCGTGTCAAAAAACCGATTCTGAAACTGACCAACAAAGATTACAATGAAAACGGACTGAGCGAACTGCTGGCACTCTACGGTTCTGCTTACAACGTAAATATCAAAATATTCAATGACTTGCAGCACACCATCACCGGATGGCCCGGCGGCAAGCCCAATGCAGATGACACCTATCGCCCCGAACGGGCAAAACCATTCCCGAAACGCGTGGTAGTCTTCTCTCCGCACCCGGATGATGACGTAATCTCAATGGGTGGAACTTTACGGCGTTTGGTTCAGCAAGGTCACGAAGTACACGTAGCATACGAAACTTCCGGAAACATTGCCGTAGGCGATGAAGAAGTAGTACGTTTCATGCACTTCATCAACGGTTTCAACCAACTTTTTGATGAAAACTCCAACGAAACCATCAAAAACAAATACGCTGAAATCAAGAAATTCCTTGCCGCCAAGAAAGAAGGCGATATGGACAGCCGCGATATCCTGACCATTAAAGGACTGATCCGTCGTGGCGAAGCCCGTACTGCAAGTACTTACAATCAAATTCCATTGAACCGTGTCCACTTCCTCGACTTGCCGTTCTATGAAACAGGAAAAATCGAGAAGAACCCTATCAGTGAAGCCGATGTGGAAATCGTTTTACAGTTACTACGTGACGTAAAACCCCACCAAATTTATGTGGCCGGTGACCTTGCCGACCCGCACGGAACCCATCGTGTCTGCACAGACGCAGTGCTTGCCGCTATCGACATCGAAAAAGAAGCCGGTGCCGAATGGTTGAAAGATTGCCGCATCTGGATGTATCGTGGCGCATGGGCGGAATGGGAAATTGAAAACATTGAAATGGCCGTACCGTTCAGTCCGGAAGAATTGCGTGCTAAACGTAACTCCATCTTAAAGCATCAGTCTCAGATGGAAAGCGCACCGTTCCTGGGCAACGACGAACGTCTGTTCTGGCAAAGAAGTGAAGACCGCAACCGGGGTACCGCTGCTTTGTATGACCAACTTGGTTTGGCATGTTATGAAGCAATGGAGGCCTTCGTGGAATACGTACCCCTATAATTTAAGAAACAACCTAACCTAATTTTATACTAACCTTTAACCAAAAAACCGAAAATCCCCGACGGATGTGATATCCCTCGGGGATTATTTTTAGATTTCCATTTATTGCAAATGATATCCCATAGTCATCCTCACCACAGCTACCTGCTTCGAGCAACACACCCCAAACTACATCTCATAATTCATTAATCCCATAGCCAAACAAAGCAAAATCCCCCAGACAAGGATCTTCGGGAAAAACCTCAGCCAAAGCCGCAGTAATAGTTCTTGCGTTATTCAGCGTATAAGATTTACTTCGGGTCAGCCCCAATCTGAAAGCCATCTCACTGACATGTGTATCCAAAGGGATAATCAACTCACATGGAGAGAAATTCCTCCAGATTCCAAAATCCACTTCCGAATCGCGACGGATCATCCAGCGCAGAAACATATTCAATTTCTTTTGCGGCGCCTTATCCGACACTCCAAACAAACGGCAAAGACGTTGCATCGGAGTTCCATCCGTTTCGCAAAGAAGAGCATCCTCCATACTCTCATACCTATCATATATAGTATACAGCCAATGAAACAATTGTGCCATTCTATTTTTTGAAACCGTCCGATAGAACGACTCCTCACCACAGAAATCAGTTTTCCAGTTCCCGGACAACACATACTGCAAAGGCTGCCGGTCCATTATGGAATCCAGCCGTTCTGCCGCCTTCAGTATTTGAGGGCGGGCTCCGAAACTAAGAAAAGCAGTCAGAAAAGCACTGATTTCAATATCCGCTTTGAAATGATAGCGATGCGGGAACTGTACCGGATCAGAAGAAATAAAATCAGAGTTATGATACCGGTCAGCATATTTCCGCAAAAAATCAGCCACCGCCATCCGGCTCTCATGAGTTTGCCGTTCTGTAATATAAGACATGAATCGCTCTTGTTCGTTCTTTCGGGTCATAAATAAAACGTTTATGATTTGTACACAAAGGTATATTAAAATAAAATAGATTGCATTTTCAGAAATCAAATTCCATCCTTAATCCTCAACTTGCCTTTTCTATATTCTTTAGGTGAAATCCCCACATATTGCTTAAAATACTTTCCAAAGAAAGACTGCGTAGGGAAATTCAATTGGTCTGCAATCTCCTTGATACTCAGATCCGATCCTTCAAGCAACTGTTTTGCCTCGGTAATCACCATTTGCACAATCCATTGCAAAGCACTATTTCCCGACTTCTCTTTAATGATGGTGGAAAAATAACGTGGAGTAATATGCTGCATCCTCGCATAATAAGCAACATCACGCTCCTTTCTATACAAACGGAAAAGAGCCAGCATGAAATTCTGAAAAATCACATCCTTCTTGTTCTGCGGCAAAGGCTGCATGGGTTGGTTGGCAAAATACATATTCAATATCTCATAGCAAAAAGTCTGCCCCATTGACTTGATCAGTTCCAAAGTCAGGCGTTGTTGCTGCAAATTCACCTCTTGCACATCCTCCGCCTCTATCCTCTCCCGCAAATTATCCAACAGATACTCCAAATGAGCACGTTGCTTATCCGAAAGTGATATACAAGGATGCTTCCGCATAAAAAGCTGGTTTTCCACATTGATCACCCTATTGACGATAGGAATGATATAATCTAAATCCACTTCAACCATAACCCCTTCCGCATCCTCACTCTTATGAAGCAGATGCACCAAGGTAGAAGCCATGTAAATATACACATCACCGGGATTTATCTGAAAATGCTTATCTTCCAGTGAAACCTCCACATTTCCTTTCCGGCAAAAGAAAAGGCCACATTTATTAAATGTCGAAATAATCTGTCCGTCTTTAAAAGTATGCGGATCACTGCTTGAAAGCAATGTAAACTGAAAAGGCATTTGTCGTCTGAACATCAATCTATGTCTTTTATTAATTCACTGCAAAATAAATACAAATCGCAAACTTTTAAGCTATATATCCACAAGAAAATATACAAATCGGACAATTTATCATTCATATCAACCTTTTCTATCCTCTTGCTTCGAGATAACTTTGCACCAGAAAACTAATTGCACGAAAATCATAGTAGTATGAAACGAATTTATCTTATTCTAACAGGTATTTCCTTGATCTTACTAAGTTCCTGCGCACAACGTGCCCGGGAAGCCAAAGGTCATCAGACAGTAAAAATAGACACAGTTGTTTCTGCCGACAAACAAACGTTCCTGCAATTTCCGGGAAAGGTAAAAGCCGCACAAGATATCAGCCTTGCCTTCCGGGTAAGCGGAACCATCAGCAAAATACATGTCAAAGACGGCGCCCGTGTACAAGAAGGACAATTACTGGCCGAACTGGACCCCACCGACTATCAAGTACAACTGGATGCTACTGAAGCAGAATACCAGCAAATAAAAGCGGAAGCAGAAAGGGTCATGGCTCTTTACAAAGACAACGGAACCACCCCCAACGCCAATGACAAAGCCGTATACGGGCTCAAGCAAATCACCGCCAAGTACAAACACCATAAAGATCAGTTGGCTTACACCCGGCTCTATGCTCCTTTCAACGGGTATGTCCAGAAACGCCTGTTCGAAGCTCACGAAACCATCGGAGCCGGAATGCCCGTCATTGCCATGATCAGCGGCGGAACCCCCGAAGTGGAAATAAATCTGCCTGCGGCCGAATATATCCGCCGGGAGCAGTTCGACAATTATCACTGCACATTTGATATCTATCCGGGCGAAACCTACCCGCTGAAACTAATCAGTGTCACCCCGAAAGCCAACGCAAACCAACTATACACCATGCGCCTGCAAGTAGTACCCGGCACACGGGCTATCCCTTCTCCCGGCATGAACACCATGGTAACCATCCTTTGCCGTACAGAGCAGGAGAATACTCTTTCTGTCCCTACCGGCGCCATCCTGCAAAAAGAAGGCAAAGCGTATGTGTTCGTCTTTCATCCATCCAGCAATACCGTACACAGACAGGAAGTATCCATACTGCGTTTGTTGAACAACGGACACAGTCTCATCACTTCCAGACAACTGCAACCGGGAGAGCAGATTGTATCCTCGGGCGTACACCACATTGAGGATGGAGAAATTGTAAAACCTTTGTCACCGGTCACTAACACAAATATAGGAGGATTATTATAATGGACATCAGTAAATGGGCATTCCGGAACAGGAATCTGATTTATTTCCTGATAGCGGTTCTGCTACTCGGCGGAGCCTACTCCTGCTATCAGATGAGCAAATTGGAAGACCCCGAAATAAAAGTGAAGCTTGCCATGGTGGTCACCACCTATCCGGGTGCTTCCGCGCACCAGGTAGAACTGGAAGTAACGGATGTGCTTGAAAAGAACATCCGCACCATGGGCAACATTGACAATATAGAAAGTTATTCATACAACGACCTGTCCCTGATACAGATAGAACTGCTGAGCACCGTGCCGGACGATGACGTGGAACAATGCTGGGACATGCTGCGCCGCAAAGTAAGCGACGCCCGCGCCCTGTTGCCCGAAGGAGCCACCACCCCGATAGTCAAAGATGACTTCGGAAATGTATATGGCATGTTCTATGCCCTGACAGGTGACGGACTGTCCGACCGTGAACTGTCCGACTATGCCGAACTGGTAAAACGGGAAGTGAACGAACTGGAAGGGGTAGACCGTGTGGAACTCTACGGCAAACGTTCCGAATGCATCAATATCTCCCTGTTGCAAGACCGTATGGCAAACCTCGGTGTTAAACCTGCAGAAGTACTGGCAACCTTGAACGGCCAGAACAAAACCACCTATACAGGATCTGTCTCTTATACACATCTGACGCTGCCGACGATCTTACG
>ENA-OZAK01000604-OZAK01000604.1-human-gut-metagenome-genome-assembly--contig:-NODE-604-length-10329-cov-5.952793_pt1 | contig 10329 bp, 5 predicted proteins | sample MGYA00244209_ERZ653502 | MGnify/ENA primary metagenome ERZ653502 (study PRJEB26926, sample SAMN06164928) | human gut metagenome | biome: ENVO:00009003; feature: ENVO:2100002; material: ENVO:00002003... | reverse complement strand
TTTTGTTCACAACAAAATCCACAGCGTCGAGAAAGACAATTCTGGTGTGGAGGGCGCGCACAAATCGGAGGAACTTGCCGAGCGCGGCGCGAAATACGGGGCGCGGAAGTTAAAACAGGGCTACCGCAGCCATAAGCTGAAACCTTACCGGGAAGCGGCAAAGGCAGAAAAGGCAGCATTTAAGGCAAACGTCAACTTCCAGTATCACAAAACCCTGCACGACAACCCGCAGCTTACTTCTAACCCGCTTTCCCGTTTCATGCAGAAACAGCAGATAAAACGCCAGTATGCAAAGGCGGCAAAGAAAGGAGGGGCAAAAGCCGCAGCGGAAGCCACAAGAAAGACGGCAAAGAAAACCGCCGAGGAAACGCGGAAAGCCGCCGCATTTGCGGCAAGACACCCGGCGGGCATTTTGATTGCAGTTGCCGCGCTGCTTCTCTTTATTATGATTTCCGCAGGGCTGTCTTCTTGCGGGGCTATGTTTTCCGGCTTGACAAACGGCGTGCTTGGCACTTCCTACACGTCCGAGGACAGCGACCTTGTGGCAGTTGAAAACAACTATGCTGCATTGGAAAACGGGCTGCAAAGTGAGATTGACAATATCGAAAGCACCCACCCCGGCTATGATGAATACCGCTATGACCTTGACAGTATCGGGCATAACCCCCACGAATTAGCGTCGTACTTGACCGCCCTCTTGCAGAGCTACACCCCGCAGAGCGCACAGGCAGAGCTTGACCGTATCTTTGAAAAACAGTACACCTTGACACTGACCGAGGAAGTGGAAATACGCTACCGCACCGAAACAAGCACCGACCCGGAAACCGGGGAAACCACCACCGAGGAAGTCCCTTATGAGTATTACATCTTGAATGTGAAACTGACAAACAAGCCGATTTCCGAGCTTGCGGAGGAACTTCTTACGCCACAGCAGCTTGAAATGTACCGGGTGTATTTGGAAACAAGCGGCAACAAACCGCTGATTTTTGGCGGCGGTTCTCCCGACGGAAGCCCGTCCGAGGATTTAAGCGGCGTGGAGTTTGTAAACGGTACGCGCCCCGGAAATCAAGAGCTTATGGAGCTTGCAAAGCAGCAAGTCGGAAATGTGGGCGGCTACCCTTACTGGTCTTGGTACGGCTTTAACAGCCGCGTGGAATGGTGCGCCTGTTTTGTATCATGGTGCTACAATCAAGCCGGAAAAAGCGAACCCCGCTTTGCGGGCTGCGAATGGCAGGGTGTCCCTTGGTTTCAGTCAAGGGGACAATGGGGCGCACGCGGCTATGAGAATATCGCACCGGGCGACGCTATCTTTTTCGATTGGGATTTAGACGGCGTTGCCGACCATGTGGGGCTTGTGCTTGGCAGGGACGGAAGCCGCGTCTATACCGTTGAGGGCAATTCCGGCGACGCCTGCAAGATAAAGAGCTATGACCTTAACTATCAATGTATCAAAGGCTATGGGCTGATGAACTGGTAAAGCAGCCCCAAAAAGAAAGGAGAAATGACCTATGGCAAACAATAAAATCGACCGTATCAATAAGGAAATCGCAAAGACCCGCGAGAAAATCACAGAGTATCAGAACAAGTTAAAAGGACTGGAAGCGCAGAAAACCGAAGCGGAAAACCTTGAAATCGTGCAGCTTGTACGAGCTATGCGTCTGACCCCGCAGGAACTGAACGCTATGCTGTCCGGCGGCGGTATTCCCGGCATGAACGCCGCACCCGCTACCGAAGCGGCAGACTACGAAGAACAGGAGGAAAATGCAGATGAAGAATAAACTGAAAAAGACCATGACTGCCCTTTGTGCCGCCCTTATCCTTATGGGCGGTTTTTCTGTCCCTGCCTATGCACAGGGCGCAGCCACAGAGCCGCCCGCCGGGGACGCGACCAACGACAGTAATGTAGTTGTGGAGGAAAAAGAGGAAACGCCGCCCCTTACCCCAAAGGGAAACGCTACACTGGTTGACGATTACGGCGGCAATAAGCAGCTTATCACTGTTACCACCAAAGGCGGCAACTATTTCTATATCCTCATTGACCGCGCCGCCGAGGGCGAACAGACCGTACATTTCCTAAATCAAGTGGACGAAGCCGACCTTATGGCACTGACCGAAAACGGCGAAGCTGCCAAAAAGCCGGAAATCTGTAACTGTACGGAGAAATGCGAAGCCGGAAAGGTAAACACGTCCTGCCCGGTATGTGTTACCAGTATGACAGGCTGCACAGGCAAAGAACCTACCCCAACACCAACCGAGCAGCCGGAAGAACCGAAAGGAAAAGGCGGCAATCCCGGTGTGGTGCTTGCCTTAGTCCTCTTTGCCCTGCTTGGTGGCGGCGCAGCGTTCTACTACTTTAAGTTTCTAAAGCCGAAGCAGAATGTAAAGGGCGATACCGACCTTGAAGATTTTGAATTTGAGGACTACGACGAGGACGAGCCGGAAGCAGATACCGGGGAAACTCCCGAAGATGAAGAAACGGAGGAAGAAACCCTATGACCCTGTTTACCGACAATCCCTTTGAAAAGATGATGATACAGAAACCGAACGGGCGGCGTGATAATGCTCCGCCTGTTCCTTATCCCCCGGCTTGCGCTTCCTGCCCTTACAAGGGACAGTCCCCTTGTGTTGGGTATTGCATTAGAAAGATTGAAGCAAAACGACAGCCGGAACGATAAAAAGATGTACTTTCGATATGGAATATGATATAATTGTTCCAACCATAGGAAATGATAGAGTTAAACAAATTTTTAGAGTAAGCAAAGGAGATAAAAATATGTTACCCATTTCTGATATTCTTATTCGCTCAATAAGTGGATATGTGTTTATAGTTCCAGTTTTTATATTGTATTTCTTATACCTTAAAAAATCAGGAAGAAAGCAAAGCCTTCTCCATATTACTGCTGTATTTTTATTCTATTATTATCTTTTCGGGATTTTGACCGTAACAGGTATTGGTTATACAAGCACAATATCATTTCGTCCGAGGATTTCTCTGATTCCGTTTCTCGGTATGATAAGTGGACCAATAGATACCATACTGAATGTTGTTTTATTTGTTCCTTTTGGATTTTTTCTGCCGTTGCTGTATAAGAAATATCATCACATAAAGACTGTTGTATTAACTGGTTTTCTGTTCTCTTTATCTGTTGAAATTGTTCAGATGTTTGGTTGGGGTTCAACAGATATAAATGACCTTATTACAAATACAGTTGGAGTCTGTTTAGGATATTTGGTTTATTATTTGCTATCAAAAGTCTTGCCTAATAATTTAAGAAAACAATTTCAATCTGAGAATGTCAATGATATGGTCGAAGTGCCTTTGTTTGCAATTTACACATTTATAATCATGGTTACAGTTCAACCTTGGGTAATCCATAGTTTACTCAATATTGGATAAATTTTAGTTTTGTCAAATCATTTTACTATTTCATATCGCACAATTTTATACAATCACTTGTAGGAGCAATCGAAAAATCGGTTGCTCTTTTCTTTTACCCGAAAGGAGGATTTTTATTTGATTTTAGTTATCGCAGAAAAGCCCAGTGTGGCGCAGACAATCGCTGCCGTACTTGGGGCAAAGGAAAAGAAAGACGGATTTCTCACAGGAAGCGGCTATATCGTTTCTTGGTGTGTGGGACATTTGGTAGGGCTTGCGGAAGCTGCCGCCTACGGGGAACAATATAAAAAGTGGAGCTATGACAGCTTACCGATTTTGCCGCAGGAATGGAAATACACCGTTTCCGCTGACAAGGAAAAGCAATTCAAAACCTTAAAGGAGCTTATGCACCGGGCAGACGTTTCCGAAGTCGTCAATGCCTGCGACGCAGGGCGCGAGGGAGAACTCATTTTCCGTTTTGTCTATGAAATGGCAGGCTGCAAGAAACCTATGCGCCGCCTTTGGATTTCTTCTATGGAGGACAGCGCAATCAAAGAGGGCTTTTCCTGTCTGAAGAACGGCAGGGATTATGACCCTCTCTTTGCTTCCGCATTATGCAGGGCAAAAGCAGACTGGCTAATCGGTATCAATGCCACCCGCCTTTTTTCTGTCCTTTACAATCATACCTTGAACGTGGGGCGCGTACAGACCCCGACCTTAAAAATGCTTGTTGACCGGGACGCAGCGATTACCACTTTCAAGAAAGAAAAATACTACCATGTACGCCTTGCATTATCCGGCGCGGAAGCTGCAAGTGAACGAATTTCAAATAAGGCAGAAGCCGACGCATTAAAAACGACTTGTGAAGCGTCAAAAGCAGTCTGTACTTCCCTTGTGAAAGAGAAAAAGACCGCAGCCCCGCCGAAGCTCTTTGACCTTACTTCTTTACAGAGGGAAGCAAACCGCCTGTTCGGATATACCGCAAAGCAGACCCTTGACCTTGCACAAGCCCTGTATGAAAAAAGACTTCTTACTTATCCGAGAACCGACAGCGCATTTCTGACCGACGACATGGGCGACACAGCGGCGGGCATTATCAAGCTGCTTTGTGGGAAATTTTCTTTTATGGCGGGAAAAGACTTCACGCCGGAGCTTGGAAAGGTGCTGAACAGTAAAAAGGTATCAGACCACCATGCCATTATCCCGACTATGGAGCTTGCAAAGACCGACCTTGCCGCGCTGCCGGAAAGCGAAAGGAATATCCTTACCCTTGCCGGGGCGCGTCTGCTCATGGCGACCGCTGCACCGCATACCTTTGAAGCGGTTACAGCAGTTTTTGAATGTGCCGGACAGTCTTTTATCGCAAGGGGAAAAACGGTGCTGTCCGACGGGTGGAAAGAGATTGACCGAAGATACAGGGCAGCCTTAAAGAACAAGCCCGAAACGGACGAAGTAGACAGCGACACAGAAAAGACCCTGCCGCCATTTACCGAGGGACAGACTTTTGAAAATCCGGCGGCAACGGTAACGGAGCATGACACAACACCGCCAAAACCTCACAACGAAGCGTCGCTGCTCTCTGCTATGGAGCGCGCCGGAAGTGAGGACACCGACCCGGACGCAGAACGCAAAGGGCTTGGAACTCCCGCCACCCGCGCCGCCGTCATTGAAAAACTGGTAAAGGGCGGCTTTGTGGAGCGAAAAGGCAAGCAGCTACTTCCCACAAAGGACGGTATCAATCTTGTGTGCGTCCTGCCGGACACCTTGACAAGCCCGCAGCTTACCGCAGAATGGGAAAACAATCTGACGCAGATTGCCAAAGGCAAGGCAGACCCCGCCGCATTTATGGAGGGTATCGAGGATATGGCGCGGGAACTGGTAAAGACCTATCCGTTTCTTTCTGATGATAAAGCGCAGATGTTCAAGCCGGAACGGGAAGCGTTGGGAAGCTGCCCCCGCTGCGGTTCTCCTGTCTATGAGGGAAAGAAAAACTACTATTGCAGCAACAAAGAATGTATCTTTACCATGTGGAAAAATGACCGTTTCTTTGAAGAACGAAAAGTAACCTTTACCCCGAAGATTGCCGCTGCACTCTTAAAATCCGGCAAGGTAAATGTGAAAAAGCTCTATTCCCCAAAGACGGGCAAAACCTACGACGGAACTATCGTATTGGCTGATACAGGCGGGAAATATGTCAACTACCGCATTGAACTGTCGAAGAAGAAATAACTGAATAGCAAGCATAGGAAAAGAGTACCCTTTTCCGTAAAATCCCTGCTTTCTCTACCGAGAACGGCGGGGATTTTTGCTTGTTGGGAAGTTTCCCAAACCCTCTGTTTTATGGAGGGTTTTACCCTCTGAAATCTTGAAAAAATATCTAAAATCTTTGGCAAAAATGCGGGCGCGGGGTACTGAATAATGAAACAGGAAAATGCAGCGTTCGCGCTGCCGTTTGGAAAGGAGGTTGCACATGGCAAGTTTACGGGACACCGTAAAGGACTATCAAGAAGAATTAAGGGACGGTATCGCTTGGGTGGCGTTTTGGAAAACGGGACGCTCTTGGAACGCAGAATATTTCCACCTTGAAATGAGCGATATTCTCTACCCGGAGGACAGAAGCCGCATGGAAGAAATCAAACAGGCTGACCCTGCCGCCGTTGTGGTAAACGGCTATTATTCCGGCTATCTTGGCGAGGATATGAACCTTGACGAGCTGACCGCCGGGGTGCGCCGCCACTACGAAAACGGATATAGCAATATCGGGGAATTTATCGAAGCCCACGACGACAGGCTGCCGCCGGAGCTTATCGAGGAAGCAAGAGCCGCCGCCCACGCTGCGGGGCTGCCTTTCTCTGAAAAAGCCTACCGGGACGGCGAAGAACCCGACCCCTATATTTTTGACGGGAGCATGAGCATGGAGGACTACGAACTTATGCACCGTATGATTGAAAACGAAAGGAGCGAACGCATGGTAGAAACGATTTTAAGCGGGTATCTTTCTAATCTTGGAAAGTACACCGAGGGCAGACCTGCGGGCGAATGGGTATCATTCCCCACGACTGCCGAGCATTTGAAAGAAGTCTTTGACCGTATCGGGATAGACGGCAAAAACTACGGGGAGCTGCATATCACAGAATACCAGTCCTCTATTGCAGGACTGGCAGGAAAATTGACCGAGCTTGAAAGCCTTGACGAGCTGAACTATTTGAGCGAACTTTTGAAAATGCAGTTTGACGACGACCGGGAAAAATTTGTTGCAGCTATGGAATACGGCGACCATACAAGGGACTTGCAGGATATTATCAACCTTGCACAAAACCTTGATTGTTACTGGCTTTATCCGTCCGTACAGAGTGAGGAAGATTACGGGCATTATCTGATTGAAGAACTGGACGAGTTGGAGCTGCCCGAAGAAGCAAAAAAATATTTCATGTATGAGGAATACGGGCGGGACGCTGCTATCAATGACGGGGGCAGCTTTACCGAGCAGGGCTATATCTACAATAACCGCAACACCTTTACACAGTGGTACGACGGGCGCGACGTGCCGGAGGAATACCGGGTAACGCCGCAGCCGCCAGTACAGGAAAAGGAACAGGCAGACCTTGACGCTTCCGCAGCCATACCGCCCGCCGCCACAGAGCAGCCCCCGGTTCTCCCGATTATCCTATCTTCTGAAAAGCCCGCTGACAAGATGAAAGAGATTACCGACCGACTGGAACAGGGGATTTTAGGACTGTATGAAAGCGACCGTTACGCCGACTATCTGCGTACTATGTCAAAATTCCATGATTACAGCCTTAACAATACAATCCTTATCGCCATGCAGGGCGGCAATCTTGTGAAAGGCTATAAACAATGGGAAAAGGAATTTGACCGCCATGTAAAGCCCGGAGAAAAAGCTATCAAGATACTTGCGCCGTCCCCGTTTACCGTTAAGAAACAGGTGGAAAAAATCGACCCGGACACCCAAAAGCCTGTTTTCGATAAGGACGGGAAACCTGTTACCGAGGAAAAGGAAATCAAGATACCCGCCTTTCGTGTGGTATCTGTCTTTGATATTTCACAGACCGAGGGAAAGGAGCTTCCTGCCCTTACCTATGAGCTGACGGGCAACGTGGAACAATACAAGGATTTTTTCGCTGCCCTTGAAAAGACTTCCCCGTTTGCTATGGGATTTGAAGCACTAAGCGGCGGCGTAAAAGGACGCTGCAATTATGAGGAAAAGCGTATCATCATCAACGAGGGCATGGACGAATTGCAGAATATCAAGACCGCAATCCATGAAATCGCCCACGCCACGCTGCATGATACTGCCCTTGCTATGCCGGAACGCCCCGACCGCCGCACCCGCGAGGTACAGGCGGAAAGCGTGGCCTATGCTGTCTGCCAACATTACGGGCTTGATACGTCGGACTATTCTTTTGGATATATCGCCGGGTGGAGCAGCGGAAAAGAACTTGCAGAACTGAAAGGCTCTCTTGAAACAATCCGCAGCACCGCCGCAAATCTGATTGATACCATAGACGGACATTTTGCAGAAATCCAAAAGGCACAGGATAAGGAACAGACCACCGAACAGGCGCAGCCCGCACAGGAAGCTACCAAACAGCCCGAAGCAGAAGCCGCCACGCCGGAGCTTCCCGAAGAAACAGCCCCGGTACAGGAAAAAGAAACACAGCCGGAACAGGCTGCACCCGCCGCCCCTTATTATCCTATCAATGAAGCTGCCGCCAAACGTGCAAAGGATATGAACAGTTTTTCCGATTATAAGCAAGGCAGCGCGACGGCTGAATACAGGCATTATGTAGATGAAGCCGTACAAATCGCAGAAAGGCAAAAACAGCGGGTAGACCCGATGTACCATGAGAAAATCGACAGCCTGCTTGACACCTATGCCCGGAAACTGGCGGCGAACATGAATAAAGGCTATGAGATTGACGCGCGTGTTCCCTCTATCCTGATTGCGGGCGGCTCTAACTTCCCCACAAGGAAGAAAGAAAAGCAGAACGCAGCCCGCGACAGCAATTACCGGGAATGGCAGGACATACAAGGGCTTCTTGATAAAATCCGCAGTACCGGCATGGGCGGTATCAGCGCAGACGACCCGCAGGCAGTACAGAAGTTAGAAAAGAAACTGGAAAGCCTTGAAAAATCACAGGAAACCATGAAAGCCGTAAACGCCTACTACCGCAAGCATAAGACCCTTGACGGCTGCCCGCATTTACCGCCGGAGGAACTGGAAAAACTGAAAGCGGACATGGCGAGCAGTTGGCATTTGGAGGACAAGCCCTTTGCGACTTGGGCGTTATCCAACAACAGCGCAGAAATCCGGCGCGTGAAAGACCGTATCAAATCCCTTTCACAGCAAAAAGAAATTGGTTTTGTCGGTTGGGAATTTGACGGCGGCAAGGTGGAAGCAAACACCGAAGCGAACCGACTGCAAATCTTCTTTGAGGATAAGCCGGACGAAGCCACGCGGGAAGCCTTAAAAAGTAATGGCTTCCGTTGGTCGCCAAAAGCAGGGGCATGGCAGCGGCAGCTTACCAGTAACGCCTACTATGCGGCTGATTATGTGAAAGCGATTGCTCCCCTTACCGGGGAAAAGCCTACCGAGTTACAGCGGGCGCATATCCGGCAGCAAAAGGTAGCTGCACAGGAACAACCCGCACAGGAGCAGCCGGAGCAGGAAGCCCCACAGGACAAAGACACCTTTTCCATTTATCAGATAAAAGGCGGGGACGAAACAAGGGACTTGCGTTTTGAGCCTTACGACCGTCTGATTGCCGCCGGACACCGGGTAGACGCGAAAAACTATACACTTGTCTATTCCGCAGAGCTTACGCCGGGGACTTCCCTTGAAGATATTTACACCCGCTTTAATATCGACCACCCGAAAGATTTTAAGGGACACAGCCTTTCCGTTTCCGACGTGGTGGTGCTTCATCAGAACGGGCAGGACACCGCCCACTATGTAGACAGCTTCGGTTATAAGGAAGTGCCGGAGTTTTTCAAGGAGCAGGAAAATGCCCTCATTCCCGCCGACTTGGAAACGGGCGAAACAATCAAAACACCGAGAGGGACTTTCTATGTAACCGCCATGAGCCGCGAGCAAATGGAAGCTGCCGGATATGGATTGCACCACCAGTCCGACGACGGAAAATATCTGATTATGGGGAACGGCACTAGGGCTTTTGCTGTTCCCGTTCAGCCAGAGAACTATCTGAAAGCTGCCGAGCAGACCACAGAGCAAAACTACAACATGATTGACGGGCAGATAAACAACACCCCGACCGTCGCAGAATTGGAAGCAAAGGTAAAGACAGGAGAAACCATTTCCCTTGTTGACCTTGCGGAAGCTGTCAAGGCTGACAAGGAACGCGGCAAGGCAGCAAAAACGGAAAAGAAGCCCTCTATCCGGGCGCAGCTTAAAGCAGCGAAAGAACAGACACCGAAGAAACAGGCAAAACAGAAAACACAGGATTTGGAAAGGAGCTGACGCATGAATAAGTTTGAAAACGTGGATATTTTCGCTTCTCTTGACGCTATCATGCGGCAGAATACAGGATTTTTCCAAAGTGATTTTGACATTGACAAGGAGATTATCGCAAAAGCAGCGGCAAGCCCTAACAGAGAGGATAAGACGCTGCTATGGTTTTGCCGCCCGTCCGGGACGCATTGTTTTAAGGAGCGCGACGTGTTCCTAAAGGATACCGCCGCCCACAATACATGGTGTTTTTACAAAGAGCAGACCTGCGACCGCGTTCTTGCCTATGCCGTCGAGCTGACGGGCAGGGAGCGCGGGAAAATCAAAGGCAATCTTTATGAGCTTGACTATGCAAGGCAGTATGAGCGCGTTAAGGACAATGCGCTTGCCGCCGACACAGTCAAGTTGATTTATGAGCATGGGACAAGGGAGATACCCGCCGGACAGCATTTTAACGTAAATCCCG
>ENA-OZAK01000597-OZAK01000597.1-human-gut-metagenome-genome-assembly--contig:-NODE-597-length-10405-cov-5.312560_pt1 | contig 10405 bp, 14 predicted proteins | sample MGYA00244209_ERZ653502 | MGnify/ENA primary metagenome ERZ653502 (study PRJEB26926, sample SAMN06164928) | human gut metagenome | biome: ENVO:00009003; feature: ENVO:2100002; material: ENVO:00002003... | reverse complement strand
CGAGATACTGATCGGTCTCGTGGGCTCGGAGATGTGTATAAGAGACAGCTTATATTCAGCAAACCGGGAAACTTGAAATCTTCCCGCAGAACAGAACGGAGGCGTAACAATGGCGGAAATCGAAAACAAATACGGAAGTATTGTGACCGACGTAGGCATTCAGCTTGTCACGGAAGCAGTCATGGAGGGCCAGAAAGTCAATATTACGACCCTTGCCGTGGGAGACGGCGGCGGAAGCTACTACAAGCCGAATTCCACAATGACCGCCCTAAAGGGCGAGAAATGGCGCGGAAAGGTAAACCGCGTGGAGGTCAACGAGAAATCCCCGAACATGATTGACGTGGTGGCGGTGGTCCCCTCCGACGTGGGCGGCTGGACTATCCGGGAAATGGGCGTGTTCGACGACGCGGAAGAGCCGAACATGATCGCCGTTTGCAATACGCCGGACACAGAAAAAGTCATTATCACCAGCGGAGCCGCCGGGGAAATTGAACTGACTATGCACATCGAAATTTCCAACACGGGCGCGATCTCTTTTGTCATCGACCCGAACGTGGTAACGGCCACGAAAAAGGACCTTGCAGACCACAACACGTCGCAGACGGCGCACGCCGCGGAGTTTGAGAAAAAGGCAGACGTTACCGCCCTGAACGACCACGCGAACAACAGCGACATTCACGTGAACCCCACGACGATGGGGAACTATGACACGGCCATTGCCGGACTGATCGACCACACGGAGGACACAGAAGTTCACGTTCAGCCGGGCGAGCGGGCCGCGTGGGACGCGGGCGCGGAGGCCGCAGAGCAGGCGGAGGCGGACGCGGCGGAAGCCCTGTCCGCGATTGCGGGGCTGGAAAGCCGCGTTTCCCGCGTGGAAGATGGCCTGTTCAACAACATCACCGGAAACCCGTTTCTTGTGCAATTTGATTCCCTCGACGGGGTGGTTATGACAAAGGGCATTTGGAACGCGGCCAGAAACAGAATCGAATGTTGAGGGAATACGCCTGCACACGGCGGGAACTGTCCTGCATCATTGGGAATCTGTTTGCGGAGTTGGACCCGCCTTGCGCCGCGTGCGATTCCGACGCTGACGAACTGACGATCAGCGGGCGAACCTATACCGGGGCGCAGGCGGTTCTAACTGTCACGGAATGGGGATTCCGGTTCGACGGGGACCCGTCGGAGATTGAAGAAATCCGGGGAAAGAGGTGCTTGCGGCGTGGCGGATGAAAAGGAATTTATCATCATCACGAAAGCGAAAGATTTAGCCTTTCACACCTACGACATGACCACCGCCCGCCGCTTTCCAAAGCGGCACGGGAAACTTGCCGTAGACCTGATGGAATTTGCGCGGGAAATCGTGATTCATATTCAGGACGCGAACGAACTTGATATTACGGACGCGGGAGAGTTCCGGGAACGGCGGTATGAACAGAAACAGGCCCTTTCACGTTGTAAAGACATGCTGTTTTTGATCGAACTGGCCGAACGAAAGAACCTGATTTCAACGGCGCAATGCGCGGCGTGGACAAAGTACGCCGTGGAAGTAAAACGGATGACGGCCAGTTGGAGAAAAAAGGACCTCGAACGGTTCACGGAATCCAGACAACGGGGAAACGCGCCGCGGCGGTGATCGCCGGGGCGTTTTTCTTGGGGTGCGGCTTGTAGCGTCGAATTCGTACAACGTCCGCAACGTCAATTCCTCCGGCGCGATGAACTGGAACAACGCGTACAACGGCAACAGGGGCGTTCGCCCGCTTTGGTGGAATACCGCGAATGAGTAAGCCAACGGCTGAAAACAGAGGACCACTATCAAAGGAAGCCGCATCCCTCCGCCGCGGTGACAGCGCGACGGTAAACACAAGATTGGTGAAGCAAGGCCCACGGGAACCAGTTTCCGCCCCGGCGCGGGCGCGCGGCGGGGTCCGATGATGAAGCATTGCGACGGCAGGCGCAGGCCGCTTGCCGTCCCCGCAAGGCCGATTCTATACACGGCAAGGAGTTATTTTTTATTATTATGCAACAAACAGAATTCGAGCGGGTCCACGATTTCGGGAACCTGTACGCAGGGTTTCTAAAAGCCTGCCGGGGCAAACGGGGAAAAGAAAGCGTTGCGAAGTTTGAAGCAAACCTGCTGGAAGCCCTTTGCCTGCTTTCGGAAATGCTGAAGAACAAAACCTATCGCCCGTCGGAATATTTCGTATTTCGGGTTTACGAACCGAAAGAACGCATTGTTATGACCAACGCGTTCAAAGACAAGGTGGTTCAGCATTCCTTATGTGACAATGTGTTAGAACCAGCGTTTTCCCGTACCTTTATCCGCGACAACTACGCGTCGCAGGCCGGGCGCGGGACACATGACAGACTGTATCGACTGGAAGCGTTTATGCGGTCCTATTATTTCGAGCGGAAAGCGCGGGAAGAACAACGGTGCCGGGAGGAGGGGTTGCCGCGGCCCGACCCGCGCGCCGCCCATTATGCGGACGGCTGGGTTCTGAAATGCGACATATCAAAATATTTCTACTCAATTCCGCATGAACCATTGAAAGCAATGGTGCGCCGCTTCATCCGGGACCCGGACGTTCTATGGCTTGTCGATATGATCATTGACAGCACGGACGACCCCGGAATTCCGATCGGCAACCAGACTTCACAATGGTTCGCGGTCATGTACCTTTCGGGGCTTGACCACTTCATAAAAGAGAAATTGGGAATCCGCTATTATGGGCGGTATATGGACGACTTTTACTTGATTCACGAGGACAAGGCGTATTTGCAGTATTGCCGCCGGGAGATTGAAAAGTACGTGGCCGGGCTGGGACTGAAACTGAACAACAAGACAAATATTTTCCCATTGCGGAACGGAATTGATTTCCTTGGATTCCGAACCTATATGACCGACACAGGGAAGATCGTGCGAAAAGTAAGGAGGAACAGCAAATGTAACGAGCAAAGGAAATTGAAGAAACAGCGGGGCTTGCTGGACAAGGGGAAAATTACCCTTGTGGCAATCGAACAGTCATACGGAAGTTGGCGGAGCCATGCGGCAAAGGGCAACTGTCACCACCTTATCCGGGAAACGGACCGCCTGTTCAAAAAATTATTCAAGGAGAGTGTTAAACAATGGCAAAAAGTTTAAGTTCCCTTGCCGTTGGCGCGCTGGTCAAGGACACGGGGACACTTTACAACGGGAAACCGATTATCTGGAAAATCGCGGACAAGAACCACGCCGGGTTTCCGGCGAATTCCGTCACGCTGATCACGGAGCGCATTATCTCGCTGAAATGCTTTGACGCTATGGAGCCGAGCAACAACGACGGAAACCGCCGTTCCTACGGAAACAACCGCTGGATTTGGTCAAATATCCGTCGATGGCTGAACAGTCAAGCGGGGGCGGGCGCGTGGTACGCGGCCCAGCACGGGCAGGACGCGCCGCCGAACAACTCGAATGTGTGGAGTAACTACAACGAGTACGAGGCAGAAGCGGGCTTTCTGGCGGGGTTCTCCGCGAACTTTATTGCCGCCCTGCTGACCACGAACCGGACCGTCGGAAAAGCGCAGGTGGACGGCGGCGGAACAGAAACATGCACCGACAAGATTTTCTTTGCCACGTCAACGGAAGTTGGATTGTCGGGCGACGTGGTGGCCGGGAGCAAACTTGCGCTATTCACGGATGACAATTCCCGCAAGGCGAAGCCAACAGCGGAATGCGTATCAAAAAGCGAATACCAGACAAGCAGTTTTAACGTCAATGACCCGTGGTACTGGTGGCTTGCGGACGCTTATGCGTCGAATTCGTACAACGTCCGCAGCGTCTATTCCTCCGGCGCGATGATCTGGGACGGCGCGTACAACGGCAGCAGGGGCGTTCGCCCGCTTTGTAATCTAAAATCTGAAATCTTGGTATCTGATAACCCGGATTCGGACGGCGCATACACGATCATTTGGAACCGCGCCCCGTCGGTCCCGGATTCCATCGACGTTCCGAGCGACGTTCGGGGCGGCGAAAAACTGACCGTGACGTGGGGGACCTCCACCGACCCGGACAACAACCTTTCGGGGTACATCCTCGAACGGCAGTACAACGGCGGCGGCTGGGCGCAGGTCTACAAGGGAATCAACCGGACGTACACCGACCAGATCACAAAGGGCTGGGAGAATGTGGCGTACCGGGTCAAAGCATACGACAGCGCGGGCGCGGAATCGGCGTACAAAACCAGCGCGACACGGACGGTCATCAACAACACGCCGCCCACGATCAGCGGGACAGATACGGACCTTGGGGCAAAGACCGGAGCGTTCGACCAGAAATACACCGTCACCGACCCGGACAGCGGCCAGACGATCACCGTCGTTGAGAAGATCGACGGAACGCAAAAGCGGTCCTACGCCGCGACCAGCGGGCAGGAATACACGTTCAGCGTGACCGCGGATGAATGGCGGAAGCTGTTGAACGGGTCCCACACGCTGACGGTGACGGCGACGGACAATTACGGCGGAGCCGCGACGCGGACTTACACATTCAGCAAGAACGAAACTGAAATCGAACTGACCCTTGCAACGCCCCTTGAAGCCGACGACATGGTGACAAAGGCGATTATGTCCATTACCCGGCAGATTCCGGCAGGCGCAGAATTCACCGTGGAGGCGTGCAACAACGGCCACGACGATTCCCCCGCATGGGAGGACGTGACGCAGGCCGTCACCAGCGGGAGCAAGTTTTTCCTTTCCAACGACAGCAAGACGGCGGAGGAATGGGGATTCAATTTCCGAATCAAGGTGAAGCGGAACAGCGCAAGCGGGGATTGCTTTATTTCATCCGTGGGAGGGAATTTTGAATGAGCGTACAGCATAAGCGGACAAGCATCAAGAACAAGCCGAAAACGGTTGAAGAGTTGACCGCGCAGGGGGCGGAACTGGAACGCAAGGTTTCGGAGTTGGAGCAGGGCGGCGGGAGCGCGGCCCTGGCTATGCAAGCGGCGGTCATGTCCGCCCGGCTGGCCATGCACGACGAAATCAAGGCAGGAAAACGAACAGGGACCGACGTTGTGGCTTGTGAAGCGTTGTTCGAGGAATGGAAGCCCGGAAAATATGAAAAAGACGACGTGCGAGTTCACGACGGGCAGGTGTGGCGGTGCTGTCAACCACATGACAACAAGAACAACCCCGATATTGAGCCGGGCAAATCTCCGGCGCAATGGGTCCCGTATCACACCACGGACCCGGCAAAGGCAAAGCCGTTCATTCAACCCACAATGGCGGAAGATTCCTACCAAAAGGGCGAAGTCTGCTTGTGGACTGACGGCAAAGTTTATCGGTCCACAATGGAAACCGCAAACGCCTATTCCCCCACAGACTATCCGCAGGGATGGGAAGTTGTGGACATGGAGTAAGCGAACGCCCCGGCGCGGGCCTGTACCACGCCGGGGCCATTCTATCACGGGAGGAAAAGGAACGTGACAATCACCGAACTTCTGTCTGGCGGCGGTGGGATTGTCGGGCTTTTGCTGGTGCTTCTGACGTTGGTTCAGATTGCCCCTATCAAGGTCAATCCGTGGACGGCGATCGGAAAGGCCGTCGGGCGGGCGATCAATGGGGACGTGATCGAGAAGTTAGAAGAAACCCGGAGAACCCTTGACGATCACATCAAGACCGACGACGCACGCAATGCAGACATGCACCGGGCCGCGATTTTACGGTTCAACAATGAGCTATTGCGGGATATTCCCCACACGCGGGAAGAGTTCTTTGAAGTTTTAAGCGAAATTGACTTTTACGAGCAATATTGCGACACCCACAAAGAGTATATCAACAACCGCGCAACACATGCCATTGCAAATATCAAACGAGTTTACGACGACAGATTGATAAAGCATGATTTTTTGTGAAAGGCGGTGTGAAACGTGCTTTACCTTATCAGCGCCGCCGCCGGGCTAATCGGTGGAATTGCCGCGGTCCTCCTATTTGGCGGACGGCGGAGCCGCCGGAAGAAAGAGCAGGACCGCCGAAAGATCGAGTTTTCAAAACTGGTTCTTTCGGCGGTGCTTTTGACCTATTTTGCGGGGTTCGTCGTCGGCGTTCGTGTCGTTATCCTCGACCCCTCGCAACTTGGCGTTTTCCTCGCCTATGTGGGAACCCCGGCGGCAACGGCAATCGGCTTTTACAGTTGGAAAGCAAAGGCGGAAAACGTGGTGAAGATCAAGCAGGCAAACCCGACGGCGACGGAGGGAATGCCCGTAGACCTGAACAACATTCAGCCATAGCGGAGGAATACAAATGACACAGGAACAAAAAGCATTTATTGAGCGGGTGGGCGCGCTGGCCGCGGCGGATATGCAGAAAAGCGGCGTGCTTGCCTCGCTGACAATCGCGCAGGCGATTTTGGAAAGCGGCTGGGGAAAATCCGGCCTGACCGTCAAGGCAAACGCCCTGTTCGGCATCAAGGCGGGGACAAGCTGGAAAGGCCGGGTTTACAGCACGAAAACGCAAGAGTGTTACGACGGCGTGAACTTTACCACTGTGACGGCCCTTTTCCGGGCATACGACAGTTGGGAAGAGAGCGTGGGGGACCATTCGGCGTTGCTGACGGGCGCGGCTCGGTACAAAGCCGTCGTCGGGGAGCGGGACTATAAAACCGCTTGCCGGGCGATCAAGGCGGCGGGCTACGCCACGGACCCGAAGTACCAGGACAAGCTGATTCAGATTATCGAATCATACGGCCTGACGGCCTACGACGGCGCAGGACAGGCCGGAGCGGGCGGCGGGTCAAATATCACGGCTGGGGCGGAACGCCCCGCAGACGCGAAAGGAGAGGGCAAAATGAAAGCGTCTGAATTCATCAAGAAACTGCAAGACATCGTGGACCATTACAAGACACTGTACGTCATGGGCTGTTTCGGCGCGCCCCTGACCGGGGGCAACGTGTCCCGGTACTGCCAGAACCACAGCTACAACAAGCAGGCGGCGCGCACGGCCATGATCAAGGCCGCGGCGAATCAGAACCCGCCCGTTTTCGGCTTTGACTGCGTGTGCATGATCAAGGGCGTTTTGTGGGGCTGGAATGGCGACGCGTCCAAAACCTACGGCGGCGCGTCCTATGCCTCCGGCGGTGTGCCGGACATCGGAGCCGACACCATGATTACGAAGTGTTCCGGCGTTTCCACCGATTTCAGCAAGATTGTTCCCGGGGAAGCCGTCTGGCTGAAAGGTCATATCGGCGTTTATATCGGCGGCGGAAAGGTGATAGAGTGTTCCCCGGCGTTCAAGAACTGCGTACAGGTGACGGCGTGCCTGAACATCGGCGCAATCTCCGGCATGAACGGGCGCAGGTGGACCAAACACGGCAAATTGCCGTATATCACCTATGACACCGCAGGCGCGGCCACAGGCGGCGCAGGAACGGCGCAGAAGCCCGGCGGGACCTCCGGCACCTCCGGCGCACTGGCGTTCGCCGTGGGCGACGTAGTGCAGTTTACGGGCAACACGCACTACACCAGCGCGGCGGCGGCAAGCGGGAAAGCCTGTAAGCCCGGCCCGGCAAAAGTCACCATGATTTCAAAGGGCGCGAAACACCCGTATCACCTTATCAAGCAGGCGGGCGGCGGGTCCACGGTTTACGGCTGGGTCAACGCGGCGGACGTTCAGAGCGAGACGGACGCGGCCATTGACAAGCTGGCCGGGCTGGGGGTCATCAACTCCCCGGACTACTGGAAAAACGCCGTCGCAGGCGGAAAGGTGGCCTATCTGGATATTCTGTTCACGCAGGCCGCGGCGAAGATTACAAAGGCCGGGCCGCGAACCGCGGACGTGAAATCGGGCGTTGACGCGCTGGTGAAAGCCGGGGTCATCAACACCCCGGAATATTGGTTGCAGAACTACGGGAAATTGCAGAGCCTTGACCTGCTTCTTTGCGCGCTGGGTGGGGCCGTGTAAAAACGACGTGTAAAAACGAAAGGAGAAACGAATTATGAACATCATTCAATTTCTGGCCGCGAATTGGGACAGTGTTCTTGTGGTCCTCGCGTTCCTTGTGCTGGTTGTCGTGCTTATCAAGCGCGGCGAAACAAAGGTTTTGAAGAAGATTCTTTTTAATCTTGTGACACAGGCAGAAAAGCAGTTCGGGAGCGGGACGGGCGAATTGAAGTTTGCCGCCGTCGCAGACTGGATTTATCAGAGAATTCCGGCGGTGCTGAAACTGCTGTTCACGGAAAAGGATATTGCGACTATGATTGAAGCTGTATTGGAGGAAGCGAAAAAGGCGTGGGGAACCAACGAAAATTTGAAATGCTACATCGAAACCCCCACCGTGGAAACCCTGATTGCCGCGGGCGTGGAGGTCGAGGAAATCAAAGCCGCGGACGCGGAGAAATAAACCGTCCGATTCGGACAGAAACGAAGCCCGCCGGGGGTCATTCCCCGGCGGGCTTTTTTTGTTTACTCCATTGCGCTTTCGATACTGTCGCACGCGGAAGAGATAGATTCAATCGCTTCATCAATGCTGTATGAGGCAGATTCAGACTGTTCATAGCGTTCCGAACCTTGCAGACTTTCGGGCATATTCTCCCGGCTTTCGTCCTCTTCCTCTTTGATGGATTCGAGTTCGTCAGAGAGAGCGGACAGCTTATCGAAGATTTCTTGAAGAGCCTTGCGACGGATTTTGTTCATACAAATTCCCCTTTCTTTGCTGGGGCGGGCGGCGTTTGCGCCGCCCGCTTTTATCTTACGCGCTGACCGTGGACACGTCAAGCCGGAACGCAAGATCAAGGACCTTTGCGCGGGTTGCGGCGTTGTTCCGAACGGCCTTTTCCAGCGTGGCCCGAACCCCGGCAGGGGCAAGAGACAGACCGTAGGCAATCAGGCGATCTTCCGCGGCTTTCAGAACGGAGCGGGCGGAAAGCAGGTCCGCTTCCAAACCAGCGGCGGCGATCAACGCGGCGCATTCGTCGTTTGCCTTTTCAAAGGCCGCGTCATCGTCCATGCAGTACAGGAATTCGGGAACGGAGCCGTCCGGGTTGACAATGCCGTTGTCGGTAATGTACTTCTTTTCGATGGCCTCTTGCTGGGATTCGATTTCCTGAACACGGGCTTTGGCGGTCATGTATGCTTTCTGGTATTTGTTCGTCGTCCTCTTCATCTTGAATACCTCCGTTTGTTTTGCTCTTTCTGATTATTATTATACTCACGTGAGTATGAAAAGTCAAGAGGAAAACGAAAAATTTTCAAAAAAGTTGCGCCGCCGTGGGAGGTTCGGCGGCGCGGGGTCAATCTGTATTTTCAATCAGGCGTATCACGCGCAAGGCAAGATCGCGGGCGGGCGCGCCCTCCACGCTATCAGCATAACGGCCCAGCACACCCAGCAAGCGCGCCTTGTACGCGTCAACCTCCGTCGGTATCTTTACGCCGTAGCGGGTTTCGTAGCAGTCGCGGCAGAGGTACGGCGCGTTTGCGGTGATCGCCCCGTTGCTTTCGTCGGTGTACTGATACGCGCGGCAACTGCAAAGGGGCTTTCCACAGGATTCACAACGCCCGGAGAACTTGCGGGAGCGGGTGCGGGCCGTCCGGGTTGTGCGGTGGGGCTTGCTGGACATCAAACCACCACACTTTCGCCCGCGCCCGCGACGGGAACGCAGAACGAAGCGATCTCCGCCGCCCTTGCAATATCCACGTTCATACGGTCAAACATAACGGAAAGAGAGAATGCAGGGTACTTCCGGGAGTCCATGGGATAGGTGCTATAAAGCCCCACATAGTCCCCTTTGTTCGTGTTTTGGGGTACGCCGCCGTGATCGTTGTTTATGGTTGCGGTAAACACGGCGTAATCAGCCAAAATGTCAATCAGTTGTGCGCGGGTGTAACCCTTATATAATTTCATCGAATCATCCTCCATTCGTCAAAGAGGGGGCGGCGGCTTGCGCCGCCCCTTGTTGGTTTACCCGGCCACGAACACGCCCAGCGGAGAGCCACCCGCAGACCGCCACCCGCGGCGGTGAATGTCGGAGAGGCGGACCCGTTCGGGACGGTCCGGGCGGCTGTCCCAGCGAATCAGGGCAAACACGCCGCCACGGAAGAAACGCCCGTCGGGGACATCCTCAAAGCCGATCACCGTTCCGCCCTCAACGGGATAGCAGGCACCGCAGACGCATTCGACGCGCTGGCCGATCATTACAATTACCGTCCCGCTGTCGGCGGGCTGGGAAATAGTGATCACGTTGGAGGGGGCCGCGTCCTCCGCGGGAACGGAAACGGCGGATTCCTCCGCGGCTGGGGCATCTTCCTCCGGCTGAACCTCACGTTCAGCGCGGAACGTGGGAGCCATAGAATAGCGGTCCGGCTGGATATATTCGCCGGAATCATCGAAGCGAATCTTGGAACGGCGGGATTCGCCCATATACCTGTCTCTTAT
>ENA-OZAK01000595-OZAK01000595.1-human-gut-metagenome-genome-assembly--contig:-NODE-595-length-10461-cov-4.673554_pt1 | contig 10461 bp, 6 predicted proteins | sample MGYA00244209_ERZ653502 | MGnify/ENA primary metagenome ERZ653502 (study PRJEB26926, sample SAMN06164928) | human gut metagenome | biome: ENVO:00009003; feature: ENVO:2100002; material: ENVO:00002003... | reverse complement strand
CGAGATACTGATCGGTCTCGTGGGCTCGGAGATGTGTATAAGAGACAGATGTATCGGGGGCGCCCTTCGGCCCGCGAGGGGCTGTTGTACGGGCTGAATTTCGCCGAGTACGACTGTCTGCCGCACGAGATCGTCCGCCGCGCCAACTACACCGACACCGCCGACACGGGCGACGACTACCTCTGTTCACTCTCCTATGCGGTCGATGCCGACGGGGTGATTTACATTACCGACGCGGTCTACTCGCGCGAGCCGATGGAGGCGACCGAGCCGCTGGTGGGGGAGATGCTCGTGCGCTCGGACACGCGGCAGGCCGCCATCGAGAGCAACAACGGCGGCCGCGGTTTCGCCCGGGCCGTGCAGGCGCTTGCGCCGGGCGTGCGCGTCGAGTGGTTCCACCAGAGCGGCAACAAGGAGGCGCGCATCCTCTCCAATTCGGCCACGGCGCTCCACCTCGTGCGCTTTCCCCGCGGCTGGAACCTCCGCTGGCCCGAACTCTACGCCCACCTGACGACCTACCGCCGGAAGTTCCGCGCCAACCGATGGCACGACGCGGCGGATGTCGTGACGGGCATCGTCGAGCGCGAGGCCGCCGGCCGGGGGCAGAAACGGGTCCGCGGCATCCGGTTTTTGTGAGCGGACAATGTGAAGTCTGCGTTAAATATGTTCCCGCGCGGAATCAAACGCTCCGATTTTCCGTACCTTGTACCCCGTTACGTCACTTATTCTTTTAAGTAAACAGCATGAAATCATTGAAAATCGGAAATCTATGCGCCTCCATGCCCATCGTTCAGGGCGGTATGGGCGTAGGCGTCTCCCTTGCGGGCCTGGCATCGGCCGTGGCCAATCAGGGCGGTGTCGGCGTCATCTCGTCGGCCGGTCTCGGGGCGATCTATAACAACTATTCGAAGGACTATCGCGCCGCCTCGATCTGGGGGCTGAAGGAGGAGCTTCGCAAGGCCCGCGAAGCGACGAAGGGCATCATCGGCGTCAACGTCATGGTCGCCATGTCCAACTTCGCCGACATGGTGAAGACCGCCATCGCCGAGAAGGCCGACATCATCTTCTCGGGTGCGGGGCTTCCGTTGAACCTGCCGTCGTTCCTCACGGAAGACGCCAAGACCAAACTGGCTCCGATCGTTTCGTCGGCGCGCGCCGCGAAGGTCCTGTGCCAGAAATGGTTCTCGGAATATAAGTACATCCCCGACGCCATCGTGGTCGAGGGTCCCAAGGCGGGCGGCCACCTGGGTTACAAGGCCGACCAGATCTCCGACGAGCACTATTCGCTCGAAGCCATCGTTCCGCAGATCGTGGCCGAGGTCCGTGCCTTCGAGGCCGAGCACAACTGCCGCATTCCGGTGATCGCCGGCGGCGGCATCTATACGGGCGAGGACATCTACCGCATCATGGCGCTGGGCGCCGACGGCGTGCAGATGGGGACGCGCTTCGTCACCACCGACGAGTGCGACGCCGATCCGGCTTTCAAGCAGAGCTACATCGAGGCGCACGAGGAGGACATCGAGATCATCCAAAGCCCTGTCGGCATGCCGGGCCGGGCCATCCGCAACTCGTTCCTCGACCGCGTGAAGGAGGGCCTGAAGGTCCCCAAGGCGTGCCCGTTCGACTGCATCAAGACGTGCGACGTGACGCACAGCCCCTACTGCATCATGCTGGCCCTCTACAACGCTTTCAAGGGCAAGCTCCGCAACGGCTACGCCTTCTGCGGCTCGAACGCCTGGCGTGCCGAGAAGATTCAGTCGGTCCGGGAGCTGATGACATCGCTCCGCACCGAGTACGACAGCTTCGCCGCGAAATGCGAAGGCTTCTCGCTCCGGGAAAAACTCTTCGGCGCGAAGTGATCCGCCGTCTCCCAATAAAGACAAACCCCTCCCGGCCATTTGGCCGGGAGGGGTTTGTCTTTGCCGGATGTCGTGCGTCATTTCGCCGCGGCGTAGACGAGTTTGAGTTTGGCGAGCTGCGCGTTTTTCTTGTTGGTGATCTCGATGCGGTAACGCAGGTTCTCCCGGGCGTCGATCAGTGTGTAGGACCATGTGCCGTCGTCGCCGTAATCGAGCGTATACTGCGGTTCCGAATTGTCGGCGCCGAACAGGTCGAGGCTGACGTCGTTCTGCTGGCTCGTGGGCAGGTAGTGAACCTCCGAAAGAACTTTGCCGGCGATGGCCGGGAATTCGACGTATGCGCCTAATTTGCTGAAAAACAGTCCTTGGGCCGGATCCGGAATGGAGGGGCTGAACTGCTTGTTGTCGAGCCAGTAGAATTTGCCGCCCTCGTCCGGATCGACGAAAATGGCAAATGTGTAGCCGCCGATCGTGTACTCATGGCGCCCGGTCGTGAAGTTATCCGTCGAATAGGGCGGCAGCTCGGGGGTGGCGACCGAAGCTCCCAGCGTAAAATCGGCCACCAGGGTTACCTCGGACGGCAGCACCGGGGTGATTTCGTCCTGGCTGACGCTGACGGTTTTCACTCCGTCGACGCTCGTGGCCGCGATCTCGATGCTGCCCAGTTGCTTCACATAGCCGTCCCAGTTGCCCGCGGCGGCGGTTACGCGGACGGTAGCGTCACCCGTGCCCTCGGTCTTGTCGAGCGTGAAGCCTTCGCCCGAGGGGACGGCCTTCCACGCGGCGGTCGTAGTGATGGTGAAGGTTTCGGACTCCCCGGCCTCGCCGCCCAGTACGAGGTCGTCTGTGCTGACGGTCAGCGTCGCGGTGTTCTTGTCGTTGTTGTCGTTGCAGGCGGTTGGGCCGGTGACGGCGAAAACTGACAGCAGCAGCCCCGAAAGGACCCGCATGAATCTGGATGTTTGCATAAATTATTTTTTTTGTGAGTGAGTAGCTTACAACTCCTCGAGCCGCGCCACGGGCGAGACGTCGAGCGACGAGAAGTCGCCCCGCAGGTAGCGGTAGTAGCCCGCCATGGCGATCATCGCCGCGTTGTCGGTCGTGAACTTGAACTCCGGAAGGAACGTTCGCCAGCCGCGCCGGCGGCCCGCTTCGGCGATGCCGTCGCGCAGGCCCGAGTTGGCCGAGACGCCGCCCGCGATGGCGATGTCGCGGATGCCCGTCTCCTTCGAGGCGCGGATGAGTTTGTCGAGCAGAATCTCGACGATGGTCCCTTGCAGCGAGGCGCAGAGGTCGGCCTTGTGCGTCTCGATGAAGTCGGGGTCTGCGGCCACGGCGTCGCGCAGCGTGTAGAGGAACGAGGTTTTCAGGCCCGAGAACGAATAGTCGTAGCCCTCGACGCGGGGATGCGCGAAGCGGAATGCCTTCGGATCGCCCTCCTTGGCCAGACGGTCGATCACCGGACCGCCCGGGTAGGGCAGCCCCATCACCTTGGCGCACTTGTCGAAGGCCTCGCCTGCGGCGTCGTCGATCGTCGTGCCGATGATCTCCATTTCGAGCGGGGAGTCCACGCGCACGATCTGCGTGTGGCCGCCGCTCACCAGGAGACACAGGAACGGAAAGTCCGGATGGGGCAGCGTGCGGTCCCGAAGGTCGATGAAGTGCGAGAGGATGTGCCCCTGAAGGTGGTTGACTTCGACCATCGGGATGTTGCGGGCGATCGAAAGCCCCTTGGTGAACGACACGCCCACGAGCAGCGATCCGACCAGCCCCGGGCCGCGCGTGAAGGCGATGGCGTCGATCCGGTCGGCGGCGACGCCCGCCTCCTTGAGCGCCGTGTCCACGACGGGGATGATGTTCTGCTGGTGGGCCCGCGAGGCCAGTTCGGGGATCACGCCGCCGTATTTGACGTGAACCGCCTGCGAGGCGATGACGTTCGACAGCAGGACGTTGTTGCGGAGCACGGCGGCAGAGGTGTCGTCACACGAGGATTCGATGCCGAGAATTGTAATATCCATCCGGAATTATAATTGTTTTTTAACTATTTTCGCTAAATTTGCAGGTTATATAGGAGTCCTGATGCGCAAAGGTATAAAAATATTGGGAAAGGTGTTCTCGGCGGCGGTTTTGTTGCTGATAATTGTTCCCGTGGCGCTCTCGCTGCTGCTCGACATTCCCGCCGTGCAGAACTACGCGGTGCACAGGGCCGCGCGCTTCGTCTCGCGCAAGCTGGAGACCACCGTGTCGATCGACCGCGTGGACATCGGCATCTTCTCGAAGGTCAGGGTCAAGGGCTTCTATGTCGAGGACTACCAGCGCGACACGCTGCTTTACGTCGGGAAGCTCGACGCCTTCATCACGAGTTTCGGCATCTTCGGCGGCGGGCTGGAGCTGAGCCGCGGCGAGATCGCCGACGCGAGGCTTTACCTGCGGCAGACGCCCGGCGGGGAGATGAACATCAAACAGATCGTCGACCGCATTTCCGACCCCGACAAACCCAAGAAGGGCAATTTCCGCCTCTCGCTGAAGAAGGCCTCGATCGAGAACATGGACCTCTGCCTCGAACGGCTCGACCATCGCGATCCGGAGCACGGCATCGACTTCTCGCACATGCACCTCTACGGCATCACGGCCCGCGTGGACGATTTCACGATCGACGGGCAGGCCATTTACACCTCCATTGCGGCCTTTTCGGCCCGCGAACGCAGCGGCTTCGTGCTGAACCACCTGGCCGGGCGGTTCTACATGACGCAGGGCTGTCTGGGCTTCGAGAACGCTTCGATCATCACGCCGCGTTCGAACGTCAACTTTCCGTTCGTCTCGCTGGCGGGCGACTCGTGGACGCAGTACAAGGATTTTATCGGCGAGGTGCGCATCGACGCCTCGATGCGCAATACGACCGTTTCGACCGACGACATCGCCTTTTTCGCCCCGAAACTGCGCGACTGGCATGTGGATTTCACCGACGTAAACGTCGAGGTCGCCGGCGTGGTGTCCGATTTCACGGGCCGGATCAGGAGCATGCAGATCGGCGAGGGGACGACGCTCGTGGCCGACGCCTCGGTGAAGGGGCTTCCCGACATCCGGAAGACCCGTTTCGACCTGTCGGTTCCCCGCCTGCGCTCCACGGCCCGGGCCGTGGACGAGCTGGCCCTCGGCATCGCGGGCCGCAAACTCTCGGACAAGCTGGTCGGCGTACTGGGCAATTCCGGGCAGATCGACCTCAATGCCCGTTTCCGGGGACTGCTCTCGTCGTTCGACATGCAGCTGGGCGCCGCGACGGGCGTGGGCGACGTCTCCTGCAACCTGAAAATGGCCCCGGTCAAAGGGGGGCTGAGCAGCGTGCGGGGCGATGTCGAGACGCGCAACCTGCGTCTGGGCGAGCTGCTCGACCGCCGCGATCTGCTGGGCAACGCCACCCTCACGGCCTATGTCGACGGCGTGATCGGCAGGGGCGTGGCCGACGCCAACGTCGTGGGCAACGTCACGCAGCTGGGATTCAACGGCTATGTCTACGACTCGCTGCGGCTCGACGGCCGCCTGCGCAACCGCGAGTTCGACGGACGCATCACGGCCCGCGATCCCAACCTCGACTTCGACTTCTTCGGCACGGTCGACCTGAACGACTCCGTGCCGCGCTACGACTTCACGATGGACCTGCGGCACGCCGATCTGGCCCGGCTGCACGTCAACCGCCGCGACTCGGTGTCGCAGCTCTCGGGCCGCATCGTCGCTGCCGCCGGAGGGCGTTCGCTCGACGATCTGAACGGCCGCATTCAGGTGACCGACGCCCGCTACCGCTACAACGACAAGGAGATCGCGGCCGCCAGCATGACCGTCACGGGCGAGAACTCCGAGCGGAGCAAGTTCGTGGAACTGCGCTCGGACTTCGCCGACGTCACGTTCCGGTCGAAAACCAGCTACCGCACCGTCTTCGAATACCTGCGCCGGAGCGCGTGGAAATACCTGCCGATGCTGGGCGGCGAAAAGTGGGAGGAGACGCCTTCGGAACGCAAGGCCGCCGTGGCCAACGACTTCTCGCTGCTGTCGGTCAACATCCGCAATTTCAACCCCGTGGCCGACGCCGTGTCGACGGGACTTCAGATCGCCGACGGCTCGTCGCTGCAACTGTTGTTCAATCCGGCCAGCGACCAGTTGTCGCTCAAGGCAGCGTCGGAGTACATCGAGCGCCGGCGCATGCTCGCCACGCGCCTTTCGGTCAACGCCTCGAACCGCGGCGACTCGCTGGCGGTCTACGCCTCGGCCGAGGATCTCTATGCAGGGGTGCTGCACCTTCCGCGCCTCTCGCTGACGGGCGGCGCGCGGCAGAACCGCGTGCAGCTCTCGGCAGGCTTCGACGACACCCTGCGCCGCGTCTCGGGACTCGTCGGGTTCCGCGCCGCGGTGGCCGACGAGCACGGACCCAACGGCCGCGTCGTCGATTTGCGGATTCTTCCCTCGCACATCACCCGCGGCGACAAGACGTGGCAGATTTTCGCCCGCAAAATCCTGCTCGACACCGCGCAGGTCGTGATCGACAAGTTCTACGTGATGAACCGCGAGCAGGAGCTGCTGCTCGACGGCGTCGCCTCGCGCAGCCGCGAGGATTCGGTGACGCTCTCGCTGCACAATTTCGACCTGGCGCCCTTCGCGCAGGTCGCCGAGCGCATGGGCTATTACATCGAGGGGCGCACGAACGGTTCGGCGGCGATGAAGTCGGTGCTGCGCGGCGGCGAGATCACGGCCGACATCCTGCTCGACAGCGTGGAGGTCAACGACATTCCCGCGCCGCCGATGCGCCTCGCCTCGCGCTGGGACTTCGCCCGCAGCCGCGCCGGAGTGACGGTCTCCGACCGTATCAGGCGCGACACGCTGATCCGCGGTTTCTACGCCCCCGACCGCAACCGCTATTTCGCCCGGCTGGACGTCGACAGTCTCGACATGGCGCTGCTGGACCCGATCCTTGCGGGTGTCGTCTCCTCGACCGAGGGCATGGCCTCGGCCGACCTCACGTTGCAGGGCCAGGGCCGCAAGGCCGATCTCGAAGGCGAAATCCGGGTCGCGGGGCTGAAAACCACGGTCGATTTCACGCAGGTGACCTACTCGATGCCCGAGGCCGTGCTGAACGTGAAGAACAACCGGTTCAGGGCTTCGAACGTCCCGATTTTCGACCCCCGGGGCAACCGGGGGCGGGTCGATTTCGACATGAGCCTCCAGCACCTTTCGAATATCTCCTACGACGTGCGCGTGGCCCCGCAGCAGATGCTGGTGCTCGACACCGACTCCGACGACAACGACATGTTCTACGGCAGGGTCTTCGCCACGGGCGCGGCCCGCATCTCGGGCGACAAGGGGGCGGTGAACATGGATATAACGGCCTCGACCGACGGCAACTCCTCGTTCGTGATGCCGCTGTCGAGCAAGTCGAACATTTCGAACGCCGATTTCGTGGTCTTCGAGCAGCCCGAGCAGGTCGATACGCTCGACGACGTGGCGCGCAAGAAACTCTCCTTCGAGCGCAAGCATCGCCAGAAATCCGACGCCGGGAGCCAGATGAAGATCACCCTCGCGCTCGACGTGCGGCCCGACGCCGAAGTCGAACTCGAAGTGGCGGGCAACACGGTCAAGGGGCGCGGCGCGGGCGCGCTGAACCTCCAGATCAACCCCAAGGCCAATATTTTCGAGATCTACGGCGACTATACGATCGCGGAGGGCAGTTTCATGCTGTCGCTCCAGCAGATCATCAACAAACGCTTCACCATCGAGAGCGGTTCGTCGATCCAGTGGACCGGGTCGCCGATGAACGCGATGCTCGACATCGACGCCGTGTACAAGGTCAAGGCGTCGCTGCAACCCCTCCTGCAGGGCACGGCCGACCTCGGGGGCGACCGTTCGGTTCCCGTGGAGTGCGTCATTCACCTCGGCGAGCGGCTTTCGAACCCCACGATCACCTTCGACGTGCGGGTTCCCGGCTCCGATCCCGAGACGCAGAGCCTGATCGCCAATGCTCTCTCGACCCCCGAGACGGTCGACACGCAGTTCCTCTACCTACTGCTGTTCAACAGCTTCATGTCCGAGAACTCGTCGCAGGCCTCGTCGAACATCGGCAGCTCGGTGTCGGCGGCCACGGGACTGGAGTTCGTGTCGAACATGGTCAGCAACTGGCTTTCGTCGTCCGACTACAACGTGGTGATCCGCTACCGGCCCAAGTCGGAACTGACGAGCGACGAGGTCGATTTCGGGCTGTCGAAGAGCCTGATCAACAACCGGCTGTTCGTCGAGGTCGAGGGCAACTACCTGATCGACAACAAGCAGGCCGTGAACAGTTCGATGTCCAACTTCATGGGCGAGGCCTACATCACCTACCTGATCGACCGGGCCGGGACGCTCAAACTGAAAGCCTTCACGCAGACCATCGACCGCTTCGACGAGAACCAGGGTTTGCAGGAGACCGGCATCGGCGTCTACTTCAAGGAGGATTTCGACAACCTGCGCGACCTGCGGCAGCGGATCAAGGAGCGTTTTACGAACAAGAAGCGCAAGGCGCGGCGCATCGCCCGCCGTACGGCCCGCGCGGCCGAAAAGGCGGCCGAAGATGCGGAACGGAACCGTCTGCGCGAACCGGCGGATACGCTTTCGCCGTTCGGATACGTTAAAGAGGAAGAGGATGAATAGAAGGTGAACTTTGCGGTTAAGCGAGAGCAGAGACTGCTTGAAAAGTGAAAGGTGTCCCTGCGGTGATTGAATCCGACTTGATGCCGGATCCGTGAGACAACGACCCGACTAAAAGCGCGGGCGGAGGGGCCGGGGCGCGTGCGCCCCCGCGGGCGCAGACTGCAAAACCGGCGCTCGAAAACGAAATTGGAAGGATAAAATTTGTAAACTTAAATATTTCTAAACCATTATGACAACATTTTTGCAGGCTGCCGAGGCGGTGGCCGTAAGTGAGGAGACCCGTATGGGCTTGTGGACCCTGTTTACCAAAGGCGGCTGGCTGATGTGGCCGCTACTGGCGCTGGGGGGCGTGACGATCTTTATCTTCGTGGAGCGTTTCATGGCCATCCGCAAGGCTTCGGTGCTGGACATGAACTTTATGAACCGCATCCGCGACTACATCTCCGACGGCAAGATCTCGACGGCCGTGAACCTCTGCAAGAAGACCGACACGCCCATCGCACGCATGATCGAGAAGGGCATCGAGCGCATCGGACGCCCGATGAGCGACGTGCAGACGGCCATCGAGAACGTCGCCAACCTCGAAGTCTCGAAGCTCGAAAACGGCCTGCCGTTTCTGGCGACGATCGCCGGCGGCGCCCCGATGATCGGTTTTCTGGGTACGGTGCTCGGTATGGTGCAGACCTTCATGGACATGTCGGCCGCAGGCGGCACGGTGGATCTGGGACTGCTTTCGAGCGGTATGTATGTGGCGATGGTGACCACCGTGATGGGTCTTATCGTCGGCATCCCGGCCTACTTCGGCTACAACTACCTCGTCGCGCGCATCGAGAAGCTGGTGTTCCAGATGGAGGCCAACTCGATCGCATTCATGGACATTCTGAATCAACCCGTTCAAAAATAACGCGCTATGGCAATTAAACACGGATCGAAGGTCGATAAGTCCTTCTCGGCATCGTCGATGACCGACCTGATGTTCCTGCTGCTGCTGTTTCTGCTGATCGCTACGACGCTGATCAATCCCAACGCCCTGAAGCTGATGCTGCCGAAAAGCTCCAACCAGCTCAAGGACAAGGCGATGACCACGGTTTCGATACAGGATGCGGGCCACGGCAAGTACCGCTATTACGTCGAACTGCAGGAGGTCGGCTCGATCGAGGGCGTGGAGCGTGCGCTCAAGACGCGTCTCGACGGACAGAAGGACGCCACCGTGTCGCTGCACTGCGACGAGACGGTAGCCGTGGGCGAGACGGTCAAGGTGATGAATATCGCCAAGGACAACAATTACAAGTTAATTCTGGCGACGGCGCCGAATTGACGGACGCCGTCCGGCGGCGGCAGCCGTCGCCAAAATCAGGTTTTATGTATTATTACGATCCAAATAACAGGAATCCCCGCAGGTGGGCGACGGTTGCGACGGCGGTCTACGCGCTGCTGCTGATCGGTTCGTTCGCGCTGGTCTCGTTCGACTTCCGGCAGATCCACGACAAGCCGGGCGATACGATCACGATCGACTTCACCGAGCCGCCTGCGCCCGAACCGCCCAAGCCGCGCGTCAGGACGGCCACCGAGCCGCGCGTGCACGACCGCACGGCTCCCGTCGAGCAGACGGCGCAGGTCTCCGGCAAGGACGAGACGACGCAGACGCCCAATCCCCGCGCGCTGTTCAACATGAACAAGGGCGGCGCCGACGAACCTGACAACGCGGGCAATCCCCGTGCTCCCGAAGGCGAGGACAAGGCCAGCGGCACCGGTCCGGGACTCAATCCCGACGGGCTGGACCAGCTGGATCAGGGCTTGCAGGGGCGCGGACTGGTGGGCGACCTGCCCAAACCTTCGTACCCCGGTTCGAAGAGCGGCAAGGTGATCGTCCGCGTGACGGTCGATGCTTCGGGACGGGTCACGAGTGTGGCCTACGAACCGAAAG
>ENA-OZAK01000591-OZAK01000591.1-human-gut-metagenome-genome-assembly--contig:-NODE-591-length-10533-cov-5.239263_pt1 | contig 10533 bp, 9 predicted proteins | sample MGYA00244209_ERZ653502 | MGnify/ENA primary metagenome ERZ653502 (study PRJEB26926, sample SAMN06164928) | human gut metagenome | biome: ENVO:00009003; feature: ENVO:2100002; material: ENVO:00002003... | reverse complement strand
GGGCTCGGAGATGTGTATAAGAGACAGGCCCGGGTGAAGCTCAACGTCCGGGCCGCGGCGATAAAGACCTTGAGGCGGAAATCGTCCATAAGGCGTCAGCCCAGATGGCCTTCGTCGGCGAACTCCCTGACCGAACGGACGTAGTGGTCGATGGTCTCCTGCATCGAGACGAACGACTTGCCCCCCGCGGCGTTCTTGTGGCCGCCGCCGCTGAAATACTTCCGGGCGAAGAGGTTGACGTCGACGTCGCCCCGCGAGCGCAGCGACACGCGGATGAATTTGCGGTGGGCGAGAAACATGGCCGACATCTTGACCTTTTTGATCGTGAGGGCGTAGTTGACGAATCCCTCGCTGTCGCCCTGCTGGAACTGAAAGCGGCGCATCTCGTTCTCCAGCAAGGACATGTAGGCCACCGTCCCGTCCTGGATCACCTCCATCTTGCGGTTGATGGCATAGCCGAACAGCCGCGCGCGGCCCTCGGTATAGGCGTTGTAGACGCTGTTGTGAATGTCGGGGATCGAGATGCCCTTCTCGACCAGCACGGCCACGGCGCGGAACAGCTCCGGGGTGAGGAACGAGAAGGCGAAATTGCCCGTGTCGGTCATCATGCCCACGTAGAGCGACTCGGCCATGCGGCGTGTGATAGCCCCGGCGCCGCACATCGCCTCGACGATGCTGTACACCAGAAAACACGTGCTCGACGAATCGGGATGCGAGAACATCAGGTCGAAGCCCTCGTCGGGCGAGAGGTGATGGTCGATCAGCACGCGGCGGGCCGTGGTGTTGGCCGCGATGGTGTCGCTGAGGATTTCGAGCCGCGAAACGGCGTTGAAATCGAGGCAGAAAATCATGTCGGCCTCCGCGATGGCGCGCCGTGCGCGCCCTTCGGTGTCGGTCTTGAAGATCACCACCTCGTCGATCCCGGGCATCCAGTCGAGGAAATAGGGATATTTATTGGGCACGACGCAGGTCACCGCATGTCCCATCGTACGCAGGACCTCGGCCCATGCGAGCGACGATCCGACGGCGTCGCCGTCGGGGTTGGTGTGGGAGACGACGACGATGCGCTGCCCGGGTCGGGCGAGCATCTCCCGCAGACGTTCGATATGTTCTTTCGATAACTTCATTCGGGTTGGTCCGCATTGGTGGACCCGACAAAGATAGAAAAAAACAGGCGATAAACCAACCGGCCTACCGGATATTCAGCAGCACGAGGTTGTCGAGCACGGTTCGCTGGGCCGTACGCTGGAGATATTCGGCCTGCTCGGCCGGAAGCTCCGCGGTAAAGGCCGTCTGGTAGGGACGCTGGAGGATCGTCGTGAAAATGACGTTGGCAGCCAGATAGCTGCCCGGAACCGCGGGATGGTAGCAGTCGGGCCGGTAGAGGATGCAGTCGGGACGCTCGCTGCGCACCGCGCGCCACGCCATGCCCACCGGAGCGCACCATGCGCCGTTGTCGTAGGCCATTTCGAGGTAGCTGGTCTTCAGCCGCTCCTGCATCCCCTCGTATCCGTTCGAAAGCGGGTATTCGGCCACGGGCTTGCGGTTGCCGTACTTGTGCCCCCAGGTCATGTAGAAGATCACCCGGGCGTCGGGCGACGCGGCATGCACCAGACTGTCGAGCGTCCGGGCCGCGGGATAGACCTCGCGGGCCACCTGTCCGGTCGGCATCGCGGGAGCCGTGCTCTGCTCCTGCAGGACGACGTAATCCCAGCCGCCGTCGGCAATGGCCTGCAACAGCTTCTTGTTTTTCAGGTGTCCCGAGAAGCGTTCGCCGCCCTTGAGAAAGCGCGTGCAGGAGAGTTTTACCTTTTGGGTCGAGGCGATCTTCTGCACCATGCCGGGCAAATCGTTGCAATAGGAGAAACTGTTGCCGACCCACAGCACCCGCAGGGAATCCTGCGGCGTTTGGGCCATGCCGCCCAGAGGCAGCAGAATCAGCAAAAGGCGGAAAGCGAGTTTCATCATATCTTCAAGGTTTTAGGTTGGCGGTGATCGGAGGCGTATTTGCGGCACCAGGTCGCAATGCCGCATTCGTCGCATTTGGGGGCACGGGCCACGCAGACGTAACGCCCGTGGAGGATCAGCCAGTGGTGGGCCAGAGGCAGCAGATGGCCGGGAATGTTCTTTTCGAGGGTCAGCTCCGTCTGCAACGGGGTTTTCGAACGGGTTGTCAGCCCGATGCGCTCCGAGACGCGGAAAACGTGCGTGTCGACCGGCATCACCTCCTTCTGCCACAGCACGGCCCCCAGCACGTTGGCCGTCTTGCGGCCCACGCCGGGCAGACGCTGCATCTGCTCCAGGTCGCTCGGGACTTCGCCGCCGAACTCCTCGCAGAGCATCCGGGCCATTCCCGCGAGGTTTCTGGCCTTGTTGTTCGGGTAGGAGATGCTCCGGATGTAGGGATAAATCTCCTCGGCCGTGGCGCGGGCCATGTGGTACGGCGTGGGAAAGGCTTCGAACAGCGCCGGGGTGGTCATGTTGACCCGTTTGTCGGTGCACTGCGCCGAGAGGATCACCGCCACCAGCAGCTGATAAGGGTCCGAGTAGTGCAGTTCGCTTTCGGCCACGGGCATATGCTCCGAAAACCAGGCGATTACGCCGTCATAACGTTGTTTGGTCGTCATAAATGCTGTTTTTTACGTCGGAAAAGAATCTTTTTCACCAGCAGTCCCGGCCCTTCGGGACAGAGCGCGAGGCGCGGGCAGGCCGCAACGTCGCGCCGCCAGCGCGTCACGTATTCCCCGACCGGACCTTCCCACGAAAGGACCCACAAAGCCACCGAACTGCGCCGCCGGAGAATGCGGAAGCGGTTGCGGCCCGCAGCGTAGCGGGCGTCGAACCAGAGGCTTATGTCCATCAGCGAATCGCAGAAGGCGATCCGTTTCCGGTAGGCCGTGCTGTGGCTCACGCTGTCGGGCAGGCGCCGGTGGACGGCCGTGATGTCGGGCAGATAGCTGATGCGGCTGCGCACCGAGAACCAGAGCCACATCGGGGCGTCGTCGGTCTTCCACTCGGGATGCTCCGCGGGACGAACCTCGTCGTAATACCGTGCGATCAACTCCCGGCGGGCCAGCGTCGCGCAGTTGGCGATGGTCAGGCTGCACAGCAGACGCCCGAAATCGGTGTAATGGTCCGAGTGGTCGGGTTCCGTGCGGTCCGAGGCCTGCCAGTAGTTCGAGGCGCGCGTATAGCACATGCCGCACCCGGGGTCCGACTCCATCAGGTCGGCCTGCATCTGCAATTTCCGGGGATCGCACCACCAGTCGTCGCCGTCGAGGTAGGCCACGTATTTCCCGCGGCACGCCTCGAACGTCCGCCGGTAGTTGGCCCGCCAGCCGACATTCTCCGGCGAGGTCACCAGCCGGATGCGGTCCGGGTATTTCGCCGCATATTCGCGGCAGATCGCCGCCGCACTTCCGGAGGAAAGGCCGCCGTCCATCGCCTGACGCACGCCGACACGGCGCATGCCGTCGGTCGAAGGCCGGGGCGTCTGCACCAGCGCCGGATCGGGAGCCGCCGCCGGACGCCGGGACTCCGCAGCCCGCGCGAAACGACGCGCGGGACCCGACTCGCCGTCGGCCGCACGGCCGAAACCTCCGCCGGAACCGCTGCGGCTTCCGTAACCGCCCGAACCGCCGTTTCCGCCGCCTCCGAAACGTCCGCCCCCCTGCTGTTTCTGCTGGAAGCGGTAGTCGAAGCGGCGGCGCAGTTCGTCGATGGCCGCGGGTCCGTCGTCGCCGGGCCGACGCTGCGGACGCGTCTCCGCGAAATCGGCGTCCGACTCGATGTACCGGGGGTCGATCTCGCGCAGGAAACAGCTCGGACGCGAAAACTCCATATTGCCCCACTTGAAACGCATTTCGGCGTAGGAGATCGTCGCCGAAACCTTGGCGCGGGTCAGAGCCACGTAGAACAGGCGCCGCTCCTCCTCGATGCCGTCGGGCGACTCGACGGCCCGCTGCGAAGGGAAGAGGTTTTCTTCCAGACCCACGATATACACATACTTATATTCAAGCCCCTTGGCCGAATGGACCGTCATCAGCGTCACCTTGTTCTTGCTGTCGGGGTCGTCCTGATCCATGTCGGTCATCAGCATCATGTTCTGCAACCACTCCTCGATGGTGGCCTCCTCCTCTTCGGGACGCTCGCCGCCGCGGATTTCGGCGTCGACCCGCTCCTTGAACTCCTGCATCGAGTTCAGCAGCTCCTCGATGTTGTCCAACGCCGAAGCGGCCTCGGGGGTGTTCTCCGTGCGGTAGGCAGCGATGATGCCCGACCGCGAGGCGATCTCCAGTCCGAAATCGTACAGCCCCTTGTCGTTGCGCGCCAGCGACAGCGCGCGGATCATCGCCACGAAATCCGCCACCTTGCGGGCGATGGTGCGCTGCACGGGGTCCGTGACGGGTTCGGCGACCAGCGCGTCGACCGCCTCCCACATCGAGACGCCCCGCTCGGCGGCCAATGCCGCGATACGCTGCACGGTCGTGTCGCCGATGCCGCGGGCCGGATAGTTGACGATGCGCTTGAACGCCTCGTCGTCGCGGGGATTGATCACCAGCCGGATATAGGCCATCATGTCGCGGATCTCCTTGTGGTCGTAGAACGACGAACCTTTGTAGATGCGGTAGGGAATGCCCCGGCGGCGGAGGTTGTCCTCCAGCACGGCCGACTGGTTGTTGGTGCGGTAGAGAATCACAGCCTCCGACCATTCGTCGCCCGCCGCGCGGACCTTGTCGCGCAGGTCCGTAACGACCATTTCGGCCTCCTCGCGGTCGGTGTATGCCTTCAGGATGCGGATTTTGTCGCCCACGTCGCCCTCCGAGAAACAATGCTTCTCCATGCGCTTCGAGTTGCGGACGATCACCGAGTTGGCCGCATCGACGATCGTCTGCGTCGAACGGTAGTTCTGCTCCAGCTTGAAGACCATCGCCGAGGGATAATCCTTCTTGAACGAGAGGATGTTCTCGATCTTGGCCCCGCGGAACGAATAGATCGACTGCGCGTCGTCGCCCACGACGCAGACCTTCGAATGGGTCTGCGACAGCCGGCGGATGATCGTATACTGCGCATAGTTGGTGTCCTGATACTCGTCGACCAGAATGTATTGGAACTGCTCCTGATAGCGGGCCAGCACGTCGGGACAATCCCTCAACAGGATGTTGGTCTGCAAAAGCAGATCATCGAAGTCCATCGCGCCGTTGCGCTTGCAACGCTGGCAGTAGATGTTGTAGATGTTGCCGAATTCGGGGATCTGGGCCTGCCGGTCCTCGGCCGCGCAGGTCGAATTGGCCAGATAGGCGCCCGGCGTGACGAGGCAGTTCTTGGCGTAGGAGATACGCGAAGAGAGCACGTTGGGCTTGTACTTCTCGTCGGGAAGGTTCAGTTCCCGCACGATGGTCTTCAGCAGGTTTTTGCAGTCGCTGGGTTCGTAGATCGTGAACGAATCGGTGAACCCGATCTTTTCGGCGTTCTCCCGCAGGATGCGCGAAAAGACCGAGTGGAACGTACCCATGCGGATATAGCGGCTGCGGTTGTCGGGCAGCATCTGCGCGATGCGTTCGCGCATCGACTCGGCGGCCTTGTTCGTAAAGGTCAGGGCCAGAATGTTCCAGGGCTTAATGCCCTGCTCGATCATGTATGCGATGCGCGAGGTCAGCACGCGGGTCTTGCCCGACCCCGCGCCCGCGATGATGAGCGACGGCGAGTCGTAATTGACCACGGCATCCCGCTGGGCGGGGTTCAGACCTTGTAATATCGGCGATTCTTTGGATTCCATGACCGCAAAGTTAATACTTTTTTGCACGCCCTTCGGACAAAGTTCCGCCGATTTCGGAAAATTTTACCGACCCGCCGCACCCCGGTCCCAAAACGGCAATCCGCAACCGCCGTCAGAACAGACACCCGATCCCGAACGATCCGGAACCACCAAGTGTAATTCTTCGTGTTCGCACCTCGCGTCTGCGAAACGGCAGCGTTATCGTCTGCCAAATAACACCCTTTCACTGCATCGAAAGCTTTGCTGGCAAAGTATCCGTCGTACTTTCCATCCCAACCCCAGTTGCAATGCAAAAGGAGAGATTCATCGCCCCTCCTGCTTATGAGATTACTCATAGAAAATCGGGATTAAGGGTTAACAGATAACAAGATAGAAAAAAACCGATGAAACCGGACTGTTTTACCCGTTTTATTTTATTAAATTTGCAATAATTTCGATGAAAAAACGTTGGAAAAACAAAATTGAAAAAACAAACAGAATAACACGACAAATACAATGAGCGAAGTCATCAACATCAAAGAACTCAACGAGCGCATCGAACGCGAATCCGTTTTCGTCGATACGCTCCGCAACGAAATGGGAAAGGTCATCGTGGGCCAGAGCCACTTGGTGGACACCCTGCTGATCGGCCTGCTGTCCAACGGCCACATCCTTCTGGAAGGCGTTCCGGGACTGGCCAAGACGCTGGCCATCACCACGCTCGCCAAGGCCGTCGACGCCTGTTTCTCGCGCATACAGTTCACTCCCGACCTGCTGCCCGCCGACCTGATCGGCACGCTGATCTACTCGCAGAAGAACGAGGATTTCGTCGTACGCAAGGGTCCGATCTTCGCCAACTTCGTACTGGCGGACGAGATCAACCGCTCCCCGGCCAAAGTGCAGTCGGCGCTGCTGGAGGCCATGCAGGAGCGTCAGGTGACCATCGGCGACAACACCTACCCCCTGCCGCAGCCATTCCTCGTGCTGGCCACGCAGAACCCCCTGGAGCAGGAGGGAACCTACCCGCTGCCCGAGGCGCAGGTCGACCGTTTCATGCTCAAGGCCAAGATCTCCTACCCCAAGAAGCAGGAGGAGCGCGACATCGTGCGCATGAACCTCTCGGGCGCCGGCATGCCCGAGGTGGGCAAGGTCATCACCCCCGAGGACATCGTCAAGGCCCGCAAGGTGGTCGAGGACGTCTACATGGACGAAAAGATCGAGAAATACATCATCGACATCATCTTCGCCACGCGCGAGCCGGCGGAGTACAACCTCCAGAAGTTGCAGAACCTGATCGCCTACGGCGGTTCGCCCCGTGCGTCGATCTCGCTGGCCAAGGCCGCCCGGGCCTACGCCTTCATCCGCCGCCGCGGCTATGTCATCCCCGAGGACGTGCGCGCCGTCTGCCACGACGTGCTGCGCCACCGCATCGGCCTGACCTACGAGGCCGAGGCCGAGAACATCACCACCGAGGAGATCATCACCGACATTCTCAACAACGTAATCGTACCCTAACGATGCAGGAAACCGAGAACGATATTCTCAAACGCGTCCGCAAGATCGAGATCAAGACCCGCGGTCTTTCCAACGAGATCTTCGCCGGAAAGTACCATACGGCTTTCCGCGGACGGGGCATGTCGTTTTCCGAAGTGCGGGAGTACCGTGCGGGCGACGACGTGCGGGACATCGACTGGAACGTCACGGCCCGCTCGCGCAAACCCCACATCAAGGTCTACGAGGAGGAACGCGAACTGACGATGATGCTGCTGGTCGACGTGTCGGCCTCGCGCATGTTCGGTTCGACCGACCGGCTGAAAAAGAACATCATCACCGAAATCGCCGCCGTGCTGGCCTTCTCCGCCGCGCAGAACAACGACAAGGTGGGCTGCATTTTCTTTTCGGACCGGGTCGAAAAGTTCATCCCCCCGAAGAAGGGCCGCAGCCATATTCTGATGATCATCCGTGAACTGATCGGCTTCCGCCCCGAATCCGCGGGCACGAAACTCTCGGAGCCGGTGCGTTTCCTGACGAACGTCAACAAGAAGCGCTGCACGACCTTCATCCTCTCGGACTTCATGGACTCGACCGGCGACAAGTCGGCGCTGGACGACGCGCTGAAGATCGCCGGGAGCAAGCACGACCTGGTGGGCATCCGCGTCTACGATCCCCGCGAGACGGAGCTTCCCGACGTGGGCATCGTCGAGCTGAAGGACGCCGAGAGCGGCCGCAAGGTCTGGGTCGACACCTCGTCGCGGGCCGTGCGCGACCACTATGCCGCCTCGTGGCAGCGGCGCAGCGGCGAAATAGAGGCGACGCTCAAGCACAACCGCATCGACACGGCGATGATCTCGACCGACGGCGACTATGTGGCCGAATTGATAAAACTGTTCAAACAGCGATGAAACGACTCTTTGCAATAGCGCTTCTTTTCGCGGGACTCGCGGCCCGGGCGCAGGAGACGCCCACGGTCACGGCACGCGTAGAACCCGACAGCATTATGATCGGCGACCGCTTCGATTACGTCATCGACGTGGAGAAGGATCTGGTGCAGGTCGTGGAATTCCCCGTATTCGACCCCCGCGACGGCAAGATCGAGCTGGTCGAGAACTGCCCGGTCGACACGCTCGAACGCGACGGCCGGCGGCTCAAACTGCGCAAGCGCTACCGGCTGGCCGCATTCGACGAGGGCAAATACAACCTCGGCGCGGCGCAGGTGCTCTACGCCGACAAGAACATCCTCGACACGCTCCGGAGCACCGATTCGGTCTATCTGGAGGTTGCGACGTTCCAGATCGACTCCACGTCGCAGTCGATCTACGACCTGAAAGCCCAGAAAAACCTGCCGTTCCGCTTCCGCGAGGTGAGCGGCTACGTCAAGTGGGGCGTTTTCTTCCTCCTGATGCTGCTCGCGGCGGGCTATGCGCTCAAGCGTTACCTCGCCAGCCGCGGCAAGGGTTTCGGCGACCTGTTCAAACCCGCTCCGCCGCTCCCGCCGCACGTGGCGGCCATCCAGGCCCTCGAAGCGCTCCACAACCAGAAACTGTGGCAGAACAACAGGCATAAGCAGTACTATTCGGGCCTTACGGACATCCTGCGCACCTATATCGCCGCCCGCTGGGGCTTCGGCGCCATGGAGATGACCTCCGACGAGATCATCGAGACGATGCGCCCGGAGGAGCTGCCCGACAAGGCGCGGATGGACCTGACGGCGATCCTGCGCGACGCCGACCTGGTGAAGTTCGCCAAGGCGACGCCCGAGGCCGAGCAGAACGAGGCCGACTACCTCAAGGCGTACTACTTCGTCGAGGAGACGAAACCCGTCGAGGAGGAGGCTCCCGCCGAGGAAGAGTCCCCGAAGCAAAACTAAACGCGACAACGATGTACAAGTCACTCTATATCATTCTGTTTCTCTTTGCCGCCTCCGGGGTGCAGGCCCAACAGCTGCCCGAACGCTCGCTGGTGCGCAAAGGCAACCGGCAGTACAACAAGGGCAACTACGAGCAGTCGGCCGGCCGTTACGAGCAGGCCCTGCAAGCGGCTCCGGGACAGTTCGAAGCGATCTACAACCTCGGAAACGCCCTCTACAAGGCCGAACGGTTCGACCGTGCCGAGCAGACCATGCAGCAGGCCGCGGCGGACTCGCTGCGCGCGGACACGGAGCGCGCCGAAGCGTTCTACAACCTCGGCAACGCGCAGTTCAAGCAACAGAAGTATCAGGAGGCGCTCGAAAGCTACAAGCAGTCGCTGCGCCTGAACCCCTCGGACATGGAGGCCAAGTACAACTACGCCTACACCAAGCGGCTGCTCGACGAGAACAAGGACGGCGGCGGTGGCGGCGGAGATCAGAACAAGGACCAGAACCAAGACCAGAACAAGGATCAGAACCAGAACGATCAGAGTCAGCAGAACCCCGATCAGAAAGGCGATCAGAAGGACCAAAAGGGCGACCCCAAGGACCAGCAGGGCGATCAGAAACAGAACCCGCAGGAGGGCAAGGGCGACAAGGAGGACCAGGGCGACCAGCAGGGGCAGCCGACGCCTTCGGGCATCTCGCCGCAGGAACAGCAGCAGATGCTCGACGCCATCCAGGCCCAGGAGGACAAGACCCAGGAGAAACTCAAGGAGAAACAGGGCGTGGTCGTCCGCGGAAAGAAAAACTGGTAGTTTTTTAATTAAAAATGAAAAATTAAGAATTAAAAATTGAAGGCCGATAACACCATAAAGGACAAGAGCCTCGATTTTGCAATCCGGATTGTCCGGCTGTATAAGCATATTTCCGAAACGAATAACGAGTACATACTTTCGAAACAGCTGCTTAAAAGCGGAACGAGTATCGGAGCAAACGTCCGGGAAGCAATCGGAGGACAATCGAAAGAGGATTTCATCGCAAAAATGCACATTGCATTAAAGGAAGCGTATGAAACCGAATATTGGTTGGAATTGTTATACAGCACGGACTACCTGGCGGAGAACGAATTTAAAAGTATTTTTACCGATTGCCGGGAATTGACGAATATTCTTGCAAGTATCCTGAAAACAATGAAAGAGACAAAATAATTTTTAATTTTTCATTCTTAATTTTTAATTGTGTAAGCTATGCATTTTGCTTCACCATATTATCTCTGGCTGCTGACGCTGCTCGTGCCGATGATCGGCTATTACGTCTGGCGGACGTTGCAGGGCGGAGCCTCGATCCAGATTTCGAGCGTCGCCGGCGTCGTGCGCGCACCCCGGACCTGTCTCTTATACACATCTGACGCTGCCGACGATCTTAC
>ENA-OZAK01000590-OZAK01000590.1-human-gut-metagenome-genome-assembly--contig:-NODE-590-length-10538-cov-5.430220_pt1 | contig 10538 bp, 7 predicted proteins | sample MGYA00244209_ERZ653502 | MGnify/ENA primary metagenome ERZ653502 (study PRJEB26926, sample SAMN06164928) | human gut metagenome | biome: ENVO:00009003; feature: ENVO:2100002; material: ENVO:00002003... | reverse complement strand
CGACGTGACCGTCAAGCCGCTGGTCGAGGCGTGGGGCTTCGCCGGCCGGGAGCGCGCCGAAAACCCGAACGTCGATTCGATCCTCGAATTCGTGGGCCGCGAAAAGGTCCGCGTCGAGGGAGGGCGGCTGGTGAAGGACGATCCGCGCGTGCAGCTGGACTTCAACTCCGTGGCGAAAGGCTATACGGTCGATCTGCTGGCCGGACTGGTCGAGAAATACGGGGCTGAAAACTACATCGTCGACATCGGCGGCGAGGTCCGCTGCCGGGGACTCAACCGGCAGGGCCGGGCGTGGCGCATCGGCGTCGAAACGCCTTTCGACGGCAACATGTCGGACGGCGAATACCTCCAGAAACGGATTCAGATGACCGGCGGCGGGCTGGCCACCTCGGGCAACTACCGCCGTTTCTATCTCGACGGGGAGGGCAACAAGGTCGCCCACACCATCGATCCCCGCACGGGGCGCAGCGCCCTGTCGCGCCTGCTGTCGGTGACCGTCGCGGCTCCGACCTGCGCCGAGGCCGACGCGCTGGGGACCATGTTCCTGGCGATGGGCGCCGACGATGCGCTGGCGGCCGTGGAACGGATGCCCGGCGTGAAGGCGTACTTCATCCTGGCGGGTGACGGCGGAGAGTACGAGGAGTACGTCTCGCCGGCCATGGAAGCGTTGATTCTGAAATAGCGAGATAAATGAAAACAGCGGTATTCCTCTACAATCCCGAATCGGGCAAGGGCAAAATCGCCCGCAACGTCGGGTGCATCAGTACGATTTTTCAGGCTTACGGCTACGACGTCACGCCGCAGCAGATCGACTTTACGGCCAATCCGTTCGACGGCAATGAGACCATCGACCTGATGGTCGTCGCCGGCGGCGACGGCACGGTGAACTATACGGTCAACGCCATGAAACGCAAAGGGCTGGACATTCCCATCGGCGTGATTCCGGCCGGTACGGCCAACGATTTCGCCGGGGCGGTCGGCATGTCGCGCGAGCCGCTCGAAGCGGCGCGGCAGATCGCCTCGGGGGCTGTGGACCGGGTCGACATAGGCCGGGTGAACGACCTGTATTTCGTCAATATCTTTTCGTTCGGAATCTTCACGACCACCTCGCAGCGCACGCCCGACGAACGCAAGCACAAGATCGGCAAGCTGGCCTATATCATCGAGGGGGTCAAGGAGTTCCGCACGATGCACGCCGTGCCGCTGGAGATCGAGGCCGACGGCGAGCGGTTCGACCTGCGGTCGCTGATGGTGCTGATCTTCAACGGCGAGACGGCGGGCGGTTTCCATCTGGCGCGGCGGTCGTCGATCAAGGACGGGCTGTTCGACTGCATCCTGCTGGAGAAGAAGAATTTCTTTCGTTCGACGCTGGCCATGTGCCGCTATCTGGCGGGCGGCAGCCCGAAGATCGTCCGCCACCTCCGGGCGCGGCGGATCGACATCCGTTCGTCGGTCAACGAACCCACGGACGTCGACGGGCAGAAGGGCGCCGAATTCCCGCTGCACATCGAGTGTCTGGCGGGCGGCCTGCGCGTGATGTGCGCCAAACAGGCCTCGGGCAATTCCTGATTTTTACGGTCCGGCTTGTTTGATTCTGCGAAAATTCATACTTTTGTCGGAAAAATTACGACGATATGGCGGATAACGGCAAAACGGCGCGCAGCGGAGGACGCGAAAGTTTGCGCAAGGTCTCCATCTCCCGGATCAAGAAGGAGATGAGCGACGTCTTTTACCTTTCAGACGATCTGGTGATTTCCGCACTCACGGCCGACAAGAACACCACGGCCGATTATCCGACCTCGATCGACGGCTTTACGGCCATCATCATGATGACGGGCGAGGCCACCGTGTCGATCGACATGCAGAATTACAGCATCAAGCCCAACACGATCGTCTTTTTCAACCCCGATTCGATCATCCGCACAATCAAGTGTTCGTCGAACGCCGCGGCCTACCTGCTGGCCTTCTCGAAATCGTTCGTCAACGAGATCCAGATCGACCTCTCGACCTCGCTGCCGGTCTACATGCGCTTCGGCAAGGCCCCCGTGCTGGAGGTCACGCCGCAGGACGTGGACGAAATCCGCCAGTTGTTCCAGCTCATCAAGACCATGCTGCGCAGCGACAAGGAGCGTTACCGCCACGAGATCATCCGCACGCTCTTCACCACGGCGTTCTACATCATCACCGAGATCAACCAGCGCGAGCAGCCCGGCGAGATGAAGCAGGGGCGCTGCGAGGTGCTGTTCGACGAGTTCATGTCGCTGCTGCAACAGTACAACAAGAGGGAGCGCAACGTGAGCTTCTACGCCAAGCAGCTCAATATCACGCCCAAATACCTCTCGTCCGTGGTGAAGGAGGTGAGCGGCAAGACCGCCGCGCGGTGGATCGACGAGTCGGTGATCCTCGAAGCCAAGGCCCTGCTCAAGTATTCCGGAATGAGCATTCAGGAGATCGCCTACCACCTCAATTTCTCGACGCAGTCCTTCTTCGGCAAGTATTTCAAACAGCACACCGGAACCTCGCCCTCGCGTTACAAGCGGAAAGGATAGTTTTCGATTTTACAGGGCCTCTTCCGTCCTGCCTTGTCCGGCCCGAACGGAAAATACGTTTGTATGTCCCGTCCGGGTCGAACTGTGTTAGGACAAAATCCGCTCCTCTAAAATCAAAAAACCGAACCTTGTTTTTCAGGTGGCGGCTCGCGGGTGTCCGCTATGACACGCCGCTATTTCAGCGCTTCGACCACGCGGCCGATCATCGCCGGGATGGCGTGCTCCTCCTGCGCGGTGAAGAAATTGCCGTCGATTTCGAACGGGGCGTCCGTCGCCACGGGGCCCGTCACGGCGGCCTTGGCCATCGGGTGCACGGCGACGCGCCGTCCGGCGGCGACGCCTGCGAATCCGAACATCATCCCTGCGGCGCAGTGGCCGATCATCGGTTTGCCCGTCTCCCCGAAGGTTTTCAGCACCTCCATCAGGTCCCTGTTCCAAGGCTCGCCGGCATGCTGCGCGAAGACCGGCACGGCGTCGCCGCAGGCGAACACCAGAGCGTCGTACTCCTCTTCGTGACCCTTGAGGTTGGCGATCACGTCGTCGGCCGTCAGGCCGACGCCCGAGTTGGTGCGGATCTCGCGGCTTTCGGCCACGGCGAACACGGTGCAGGGAATCTTGTTTTCGAAAAACGTTTCCAGATACTGGAACAGGCCCATCCCGTTCACGGGATTCACGGCCACGACAGCTGTTTTTTTTGCCATGATTGCAATTCGTTTAGTGATACAATGGTTATTTTCAGTAAGTTTGTTATCTTTGCATACAAAGATAGGGCAAACAGCCCGTAAAAACAATAACGCACTTAAAAATGAGATGGTTACATGCGTGTAACCATTGCTGGATACCAAACGGATGGAGCCGGAGAAAAAATTGAAAAATTTCACGCCCACGGGTTCCTGCCCGGTCCGGGACGTGCTGTGCCGCTTGGGGGACAAGTGGTCGATGCTGGTGTTGCTGACGTTGAATGCCAACGGCGTGATGCGTTTCAGCGAGATCCACCGCACGCTGGGCGACATTTCGCACCGCATGCTGACCGTCACGCTGCGGATGCTCGAAACCGACGGAATGATCCGCCGCGAAGTCTACGCCGAGGTTCCGCCGCGGGTGGAATACCGTCTTACGGAGCGGGGCGGGAGTCTTCTGCCGCATATTTTCGGACTGGTGGAATGGGCCGAGGCGAACAAGGAGGCTATTCTGGACGGCCGCAGGAGGTCCTGAACGACATCCGCCGCGCGTCTGTGCCGTCGGGGTAGTAGCCGCGCAGCAGTTTTCCGGGGCGGAAGCCTTTGCGGGCGTAAAGCCTTATGGCAGAGTCGTTGTCGGTGCGCACTTCGAGCGTCACTTCACGCAGCCCGAGCCGCCGGGCCAGCGCGATAGCGGCGTCCAGCAACGCCTGTCCGGCTCCGCAGCCGCGCGCCGCGGGGTCCACCGCCACGGAGTAGATACGGAGGTTTTGCGCCGTGCGCCGCATCAGCAATGAAATGTAGCCGACGACCGCACCGTCGCGGGTGGCGGCGTAGGACGCTCCCTGCGCATGCGTCAGCAGGTAGCGCAGCTGCCGCCGCGTGAAGGCCTCCCCTTCCGGGAATGAACGCCGCTCGACGCACTCCACGGCGTCGAGGTCCCCGGCCGTCGCGGGACGTATTCCGACTGCGGGGTTCATTGCGCGTGGAGGCGGTTGAGGCAGTGGACGAAGTGGTTGAGGATGCGGTAGTAAAGTTCGTCGCCCAGCACGGCGTCCTCGACTTCGTGGTCGATCGACGGGTTGTCGTTGATCTCGATCACCACGGCCCTGCCGTTGATGAGTTTCAGGTCCACGCCGTACAATCCCTTGCCGATCAGCGCCGCGGCCTTTACGGCGGTGTCGAGCACTTTCTGCGGCGCCTTGTAGATGGGTACGGTCTCCCATGCGCCGCACAGGTTGCGGCCCGTGTCGTCGTGGGCGTGGTTGTAGATCTGCCAGTGGCCCTTGGCCATGTAGTATTTGCAGGCGAACAACGGTTCGCCGTCCAGGAGGCCGATCCGCCAGTCGAACTCCGTGGGGATGAACTCCTGGGCCAGCAGCACGGACGAGTGGCGGAACATCTCGTCGAGCGCCGCGCGCAGCTCTTCGTCGCTGGCCACCTTGTGCATGCCCACCGAGAACGATCCGTCGGGAATCTTGAGGATGAAGGGCGCGCCGAGGCGTTCGCTGATCTCGCCGAAGGAGTATTCGTTGCTGCGGAACAGCAGCTGCGAGGCCGGGGCCGGGATGCGGGCCTTTTCGAAAAGCTCGCAGAGGTAGACCTTGTTCGTGCAGCGGATGATCGACTCGGGATCGTCGATCACGGCGATGTCGTTCATCGCGGCACGCTGCGCGAGGCGGAAAGTGTAGTGGTTGAGCGCTGTGGTGGCGCGGATGAACAGCGCGTCGAACTCCATCAGCCGCGTGGCTTCCTCCTCGGTGATCAGCTCCGCGTGGATGTTCATTTTCCGGGCCACTTCGAGGAATTTGTTGAGGGCGTCCTTGTCGCTGGGCGGGAATTTTTCGTCCGGGTCGTAGAGGATGGCGAGGTTGTAGCGTGCGGGCTTGGCCGAGCGCGGCGAGCGCCATACCTTCTTGTTGAAGCAGTCGAGCGCATTGGCGAAATCGTCCTGCCCGCTCTCCGAGAGCTGGCGCAGCGAAAGGGCCTGCACCGACTCGATCTGGTTGCGGGCGTGGTTGTTCATCGTCACGCGCAGGATCGGGCAGGGGTAGTGGTCGAAGATGAACCGCGCGATCTTCTCCAGACCCTTCTCGCGGCAGGTTCCGAAGTAGATGTTCAGCTGCCAGGTTTCGTCGGTGATGCGGTTGCGTTCGATCCACTGTTGGCAGAGCTGTTGCAGGTTGCGGTTCATGCGGATTCCGGCGCCCGATTCGAGCTTGTTGAGCGTCTCGACGCCCGGCAGCACCCGGTGTCCCCGGGCCTGGGCCAGCAGCGAGCAATAGTAGCCTTCGGAGTTGTAGCCGTATTCGTCGCTCAGGTTGATGACCAGCTTGGGCGTCCGCTCCCCGTAACGGTGTTCGAGGTAGTCGGTGACGGTCATCAGCGAATCGGTTTCGCAGTAGGGTTTCCAGTCGTTGAGGCTGTTCAGCAGGATGAAGACGCTATTCATGCATGTGTGTTTTCGATGCGCCAAATGTAAGCAAATAAAGCATCCGTTGTACATGCCGCGCGCCGTTTTGCGAAATAAAAAAACGGGCCTCCGCAGAGACCCGTTTTCCGGTTGTCCGTCGGGGCGTCAGGCCCGTTTTTTCGCCGCCTTGGCAGCCACCGCCTTGTCCAGTTCGATGATGAAGTCCGAGAGGACGTTCATGTAGTTGATGAAGGCGTCGTAGGCCGAATCGTAGGGGTTGAAGTAGGAGTGCACGTCGCCGTCCGACAGCCACTTGGTGGCCATGTAGTAGAAATGGTCGGAGGTCTGCATGAAACTCCAGACATAATCGAAATCGGGATTTTTCAGCGCCGCGACCTTCTCCTTCTGGGCATAGAGCTTCGAGAAAGCCTCGTTCTGCAATTCGTTGCCCAGCCAGGCCGTCACGTCGCGCTCCTCGTCGGCCCACGACATCACGTGCGGACAGTGGAGCACGGCGACGGGCTGGTGCTTCTTCGCGGCCTCGGTCACCGTGGCAAACTCCAGGCCGTTCTTCCTGGCGAGGATCGCCTTGGGCAGCGCGCGCATGAATTCGAAGATGCCCGTGTCGGCGTTCTGATGCTCGCCGAAGGTCTCGTAATCCATGAACAGGTTGATGACCTCGCCCGGCGTCTCGTCCGAGGCGAGCCACTGCACGTACTTGTCGGCTGTCAGGGGCCACTGGTCCCAGCTCTTGTTCGAGAAGCGGAAAGCGATGTCGTCCGAGAGTTTGTAGTTGCGCAGCAGCAGGCGCAGTTTCTGGTCGATGGCGTTGGCGTAGACGTAGTTGGGCGATTTCCACCCCAGCACGTGCTTGGCTCCTTCGGCCAGCATCGTGCGGAAGCCCATGCCGGCGACCATCGCGCCGATCTCGTCCGAATAGATCAGCTCCGTGTTGCGGAAAGCGGTGGGTTTCACCCCGAACTCCTTTTTGATAAGGTTCGTGTGCAGTTTGACCTGCTCCGTGAAATCCTCCTTCGAAGCCAGCGAGGCCAGCGAGTGGGAGTAGGTCTCGGCGAGGAACTCCACGCAGCCCGTCGCGGCAAGCTCCTTGAACGAGTCGAGCACTTCGGGGGCGAAGGCGCGGAACTGTTCGATGGCGATGCCCGTGATCGAGAACGAACAGCGGAACTTGCCCTTGTTCTCCCTGATGAGCTTGAGCAGCAGGGCGTTCATCGGCAGGTAGCACTGGCGGGCGACCTTCTGCATGATCGAACGGTTCATAAGGTCGTCCAGGTAGTTGTGGTCCTTGCCCATGTTGAAGAAGCGGTATTTCTTCAGACGCCAGGGCTGATGCACCTGAAAATAAAGACAGACGGTTTTCATGCGGGTTGCTATTTTAATTGTTTCTTATTCTCTTCGATCACGGCTTCGTACACCGATTTGATCTTCGCCGCGGCGTCGTTCCACTTGAGGTTGGTCACCTCTTCGAGACCCTTCGAGGCGAACATGCCCGACAGGGCGGGGTATTTGATCAGTCCGTAGATGGCGTCGGCCAGGGCGTCCACGTCCCAGTAGTCCACCTTCACGGCGTAGTCCAGCACTTCGGCCACGCCGCTCTGCTTGGAGATGATCACCGGGACGTTCGAGCGCATCGCCTCCAGCGGCGAGATGCCGAAAGGCTCCGAGACGGAAGGCATCACGTAGACGTCCGACAGCTGGAACATCTTGTGCACGTCCTCCCCGCGGAGGAATCCCGTGAAGTGGAAACGGTCGGCGATGCCGAGCCGCGCCACGCGGCGGATGACGTGGTTCATCATGTCGCCCGAGCCGGCCATCACGAACCGCACGTCGGGAACCCGCTTGAGGACCTTGGCGGCCGCCTCGACGAAGTAGTCGGGGCCTTTCTGGTAGGTGATGCGTCCCAGGAAGGTCACGACCTTGTCGGTGACGCCCCGCTCGGGAACCTTGCCGCTGTTCTGGGCGAAGCGCACGGCGTTGTGCACCGTGACGATCTTTTCGGCGGGAACGCCGTAGCGGTTGATGACGATGTTGCGCGTGAGGTTCGAAACGGCGATCACGCGGTCGGCGGCGTGCATGCCGGCCCGCTCGATGGCGTAGACCTGCGTGTTGACGTTCTCGCCCGAGCGGTCGTACTCCGTGGCGTGCATGTGCACCACCAGCGGCTTCCCGGAGACGCGTTTGGCGGCGATGCCCGCGTAGTAGGTCAGCCAGTCGTGGGCGTGGATCACGTCGAATTGTCCTTCGAGGTCCCTGGCCACCTGCGCGGCGACCACGGCGTAGCGCGCCACCTCCTCCATGAGGTTGGCGCCGTACTTGCCCGAGAAGGTGTAGCGCTGTTTCCAGGCATCGGTCGTCGACCAGGTCTTCCGCCCCGACTTGACGTACTGCTCGTGGTAGGACTCGTACTCCTCGGGGGAGATATAGGGGACCATGTTCGAGTCGATGTGGATGAACGACATCTTCTCCAGGATGTCGTCCGCGCCGCTGCCCGTCGAACCGTACAAGGCCTCCACGTCGCTGGCGTTCACGACGTGCGTGAAACGCTGGTCCTCGTCGCCGTAGGCGTGCGGGACGATGAAAGTGACGTCTACGCCGTTGCGCGCCAGTCCGCGGGTCATTCCGTAGCAGGCCGTTCCCAGCCCGCCTGCAATGTGGGGCGGAAACTCCCATCCGAACATTAAAACTCTCATACCTTATCTTTTTGTTGTTTCATTTTGCCGCCTGTGCGCTTCCTCTCCGCATCCCTTCACGGCGCCCGGCCGTGTCCGTAAGTCAGATTCCGCTTCGAACCCCTCCCCTCGGAAGGAGCCTCGCCATCCGGCACAACTCTCTTTCACATTGTGCGCCCGGGCCGTATTCGTTATTTCGTTTTTTCCGTCGTTTTCTTCTCCGTTGTCTTTTTGGCGGCCGTCCTCTTCGCGGCGGCCTTTGCCGCGGGTTTCACGGCCTTCGCGGCAACCTTCTCCTTACCAACGTTTTTTGCGGCCTTCGCAGTCTTCGGATTCGCTTTTTTTGTGGGTTTTTCCGACTTTCCGGGCGTCTCTTCCGGTTTGCGTGCGAGGATCATGCCGTAGATGTCCAGCACGGCCGCGACGCTCCACGCCTGCGAAATGGCTCCGCGCGGCGCGAACGGAGGATCGGCGTCGAACAGTTCGCCGATCGAACCGATGCCGTAGGTCTGGATGTCCTCCTCGAATCCGGCGAGAATCTCCTCGGCCTGCGGCAGAAAGGCGTCGCCGTCGATGTCGAAGCAGGCGCTGACGTAGAACGACAGCAGCCACGGCCATACCGACCCGTTCTTGCCCGCGAAGTCGCGTTCGGCGGGCGTACCCTCCTGCGAACCCTTGTAAAGCGGGTTGCGGGGCGAGAGCGAGCGCAGGCCCTTCGGCGTGAGGAGGTGCTGCCGCACCGTGCGGATCACCTCCAGCTGGGTCTGCTCGTCGAGCATCTTGTAGGGCAGCCCGCAGGCGACGATCATGTTCGGGCGGATGTCCGTGTTGGCGCCGTCGCAGCCCACGCAGTCGGCCAGGTAGCCTTCGGGCAGGCGGAAGAGTTCGTTGAACGACGCTGCGGTGCGTTCGGGCAGTTTCTCCCACGCCTTCACGAACTTCGTGTCGCCCGCCTCGCCGGCCAGCCGGAGAGCGTAGCGGACGGCGTTGTACCACAAGGCGTTGACCTCCACCTGATAGCCGTTGCGCGGGGTGACGGAACGGCCGTCGATCACGGAGTTCATCCACGTGAGGGGAACCTCGTCGGACGAGGCCCACACCAGCCCGTTGTCGTTGAGCGCGACACGGCCCGCGACGCCCCGTTTGTACGATTCGAGCACCTGTTTCATGGCCTCGCCGTAGTGTTTCCAGATCTTTTTCGCGCCGATCTGCGCTTCGAGCCGCTGAAGGGTCCAGAAGAACCACAGCGGGGCGTCCGCGGCCGCTGCCGCCGAAGCGTTCCCGGCGAACATGCCGTCCTGCATGCCGCGCACCTGCGTGTCGAGGGCGTCGATGCAGTCCTCCTTGTGGTTCTGCCACAGGGTGATGCCCGGCAGCGAGACGAAGGTCTGGCGGCCCGAAACCCCGTGCCACGGATAGCCCGAGACCACCTCCGTCCGGTTGCCCGGGCGGCGGATCACGAACTGCCGCGCCGAGTGTTCGAGGCAGCTGATGAAGTCGATCTTGTGCGTGCGGCGCGCAATGGAGCCGCCGAAGACCTCCTCGATGGTTTTCGTCGAGCCCATTTCGTCGAGCGACGCCGAGAAGATGATGCTCTCGCCCTTCTTCAGCTCGGTTTCGAAATAGCCCGTGGTCATCAGGTCCTCGTAGCCGTCGTAGCCGCGGGCGATGTCCTGCCGGTATTCGAAATTGTAGTACCAGTCGGGCGCGGGCACGAACTCCGCGCCGGGTTTGCTGGTCTGGAGATACAGCCACGGAAACGAACCGTAGAGGCGGCATTTCACGCCGTTGACGGCCGGATAGGAGTGCCCGTCGGCCTCCATGTTGGCATGCGTCAGCGCATGCTTGTCGCGGAAGGCGAGGAACGGGCGCAGCCGGAGGCGCGTTTCCGAATGGGCGTCAACGAGCGTGTAGCGGATCATCAGTTGCGTGCGCTTGTGAATCCAGAGCATCTCCTTCTTAAGGATCACGCCGCCTACGCGATAGGTGATCGTGGGGGTCGGAGTGTACTCGAAATCGGTGATGTACTTGTGGCCGCGCGGCTCGTAGGTCCCCTGGAAACGGTGCAGCGCCAGGTTGAACGTCTGGTCGTGCTGGATGATCGTTTCGTCGAGCGCCGACAACAGGACGTAGGTCCGGTCGCTGTCGTCGATCGGGGCCACCATCAGGCCGTGGTAACGGCGGGTGTTGCAGCAGACGATGGTCG
>ENA-OZAK01000586-OZAK01000586.1-human-gut-metagenome-genome-assembly--contig:-NODE-586-length-10580-cov-5.347838_pt1 | contig 10580 bp, 8 predicted proteins | sample MGYA00244209_ERZ653502 | MGnify/ENA primary metagenome ERZ653502 (study PRJEB26926, sample SAMN06164928) | human gut metagenome | biome: ENVO:00009003; feature: ENVO:2100002; material: ENVO:00002003... | reverse complement strand
CCGCGAGGGCGACGCCATTGCTTCGGTGATGGCCGTGCCGGCTGCCGGGGAAGAGGAGGAAGTGCAGCCCGCGGAAGGCGTTGAGACCGGAGGCGAAACCCCCGGAGCCGCCCCCGCGGAGGAATAAGAAAAAGAAACAACAAAACTTTAAAATTTCAGTTTACCATGAAGAAAACGATTTTGACGGCTCTTGCGGCGCTGCTCGTGGCAGTTCCCGCCGTGAAAGCCCAGAAAGTGAACAAGGAAGCCCTTCTCGCCAAGATCGAAAAGAGCGACGCCGACATCGCCAACGAGAAGAAGGCGGCGAAGGCCGCGACGTGGCTCGCCCGCGGCAAGGCTTTCTACGAGGTGGCCGTGGAGCCTACGAAGAGCATCTTCGCCAACATGGAACCGACGATGCTGAAACTGGCTGTCGGCGAACCCAAGTCGACGACGAAGGAGACGCTCAACGGCACGGAGTACGACGCATGGGTGTATCCCTATTTCACGGCTTACGTCAAGGACAACAAGGTCGTGACGTGGAAGCAGAGCAAATGGGTGCTGAAAGACGCTCCCAAGAAGGCCATCGAGGCTTACAACAAGGCTTATGAACTCGATCCCAAGACGGCCGAGAAGGTCAAGGAGGGTCTGAAGCAGGTCAGCGACTTCTGCTCGCAGGTGGGCAACGTCGGCATCGACTCGGGCAACTACGTCGAGGCCGCAGACGCTTACGTGACGGCTTTCGAGGCGCAGTCCAGCCCGGCTTACGAGAAGGCCGACCCCGCGCTGCTCTACTATGCGGGCTACCTGCTGACCGTCGACGGCTCGAACAACCCCAAGTCGTTCGCCAAGGGCGGCGAGTACCTGACCAAGGCCATCGACCTGGGCTATGCCGACGAGGAGGGTAATATCTATTACTACCTCTTCCACTGCCTCTACGGACAGAAGGACCTCGACAAGGGAAATATTATGAAAGCGAAGGACGTGCTGCTGACGGGTATCGGGAAGTTCCCGAAGAACGAGCGCATTCTCGACGGCCTGATGCAGCTTTACACCGCGGAGCAGGGCGTGGGCGACCCCGCCGACCTGATCGCGCTGATTGACAAGGCCATTGAGGACAACCCGTCGAACGTGGACCTCTGGTTCGGCCGCGGCCGTATCTTCTACGCGCTGAAGGACTACGATCAGAGCATCGAATCGTTCAAGAAGGTCGTGGAGCTGAAGCCCGACCTGTTCGAGGGCAACTACTACCTGGGTGTGTTCTATACGATCAAGGGCGACGCGCTCAACAAGGAGATGAACGAGAAGCAGTACAGCAGCCAGGCGGTTTACGACGCCGATCTGAAAGTCGTCAACGATGTCTACAAGGAGGCTGTGCCCTGGTTCGAGAAGGCGCACCAGATCAAACCCGACGATGTCGATACGCTGGAGTTCCTCAAATCCATCTGCTTCCGTCTGCGCGACGAGGCCGGCATCATGGAGAAGTACAACACCTACAATGCCCTTTACAAGCAGGTGAAAGGCATCGAATAGCCGCCTGACGGGCGGGGATTCAGCGGTGATGGTTCGCCGGTCCCGCTCTTTGAACGGAGTTGCGCTGCCGCCCGTTCGGCAGGCGTTATGAAAAAAGCCCGGCTGGAAAGCCGGGCTTTTTTGCATATGGGGGGGGGTAAATGGCATTACGAAACGCCCTGCACCCTGAATCCCGCCTTTTGGCCGTGCGGGCGCGGAACCGGGGAGCAGCGTTCCGGCAAACCGGCCGCACCCTGAATCCGGCGTCTTACGCCGGTTAGCGGGCGATGCGGCCCGAGACGGAGCCGCGGGCCAGCTGTTCGACCTCTGCGGCCGTGAATTGGTTGTAGTCGCCCGGCACGGTGTTTTTCAACGCGCAGGCCGCGGTTCCGAAGTCCAGCGCAAACTGGGCGTCGTGGGGATGCGCGGCCATTCCGTAGAGCAATCCGCCCACGAAGGCGTCGCCCACGCCGACGCAGTCGACCACGGGGGTCGATGTCGTAAACCCGCGTGGAGTGCAGACGTCCGCCCGTGTAGAGCGTTCCCGAGATCAGGTGGTGGTTGGCGCTCAATACGCTGCGCAGTCCGAAGACGATGCTCCGGCAGCGGGGGAAGCGCGCCGCAACCTCCGCCGAGGCCCGTTCGTAACCCGCCGTATCGGGACGATAGGCGGCGTCGCGGGCCGCAAACTGCGGCAGTTGCATGCCGAGCACCTTTTCGTATTCGTCGTCCGTGCCGAAGAAGGCGTCGCACTGCTCCATCAGCGGCGGGAGCACCTCCTGCGGCTCCTTGCCGTATTTCCAGAGGTTCTTGCGGTAGTTGATGTCGCACGAGACGGTCAGTCCCGCCGCGTGCGCCGCCGCAATCGCCTCGGCGCACACGGCCGCCGTGCCGGCGCTTACCGCGGCCGAAATTCCCGACCAGTGGAACCACGAGGCGTCGTGGAAGATTCCGTCCCAGTCGATCATCCCCGGTTGCAGGGTGTCGAAGGCCGAGTCGGCGCGGTCGTATACGACGTGCGACGAGCGCATCGCGGCGGCCTCCTCCATGTAGTAAATCCCGAGCCGCTTGCCGCCGCGCAGGATGGCGTCCGTCCGTACGCCGTAGCGGCGCAGGTCGTCGATGCAGGCGTCGGCCACCCGGTTGTCCGGCAGGCGGGTGACGAATTCGCTTTGCAGGCCGTAGTTGGCCAGCGATACGGCGACGTTGGCCTCGCTTCCGCCGTAGCTGGCGCGGAAGAGGTTCGTCTGGTTGAAACGCAGGTAGTCGGGCGGCGTGAGCCGCAGCATGATCTCCCCGAAGGTAACGATCTTTTGTCTGTCCATGATTTTTGTGAAATAGGAGTTACAAATATACGTAAAAAGCCGGACAATCGCAAGCCGGATTGCGCCCGCTTCGGGAAAGGGTTCCGACAGAGAAAGGCCCGGTCGTCGGACCGGGCCTTTCGGAAAAAGCAGGACGGCATGCCTGCCCTTTTTGGACGGATTTTTAGTTGAGGACCGTCACTTTGAGCGGCGTCACGGCGGCGGCCTGCGCCTGCCCGATCTCTTCGATCCACTCCTTCATGTCCTCCACGCCGCCCTGGCTCCAGCCCGAACCGGCGTAGTAGGTCAGCGTCCGGCCGGGTTTCACGGCCTTGACGGCTACGGCGTGGCCCAGCGTGTCCGTAAGCATCTCGGCTCCCGGCAGGATCACGCCCAGGTAGATGTCGCCGTCGCGTGCGGGGTTCTTCGAGTCCGAAACGGCCTCGCATAGGGCCATCCAGCCTTCGCCGCGCTGCATCTGTTTCACGTCGTGGCGCACGAAGCCCGCGGCGATCGGCATCTCGGCGAATGCTCCTTCGTAGATGTTGTCCATGCGGTTGAAGCGCTGGTTGGCGTCGAGCGAGATGACCTTGGTGAGCGTCACGGGCGTGCCGTCGACATCGAACGGGGCGTAGGTCAATTCGACCGAAGTGCGGATCGGGCCGTTGTCGAGCGTCCGGGCCGTGGCGTAGTTGTGTCCCATCATCCAGAATTTACCGCCGGCGAAGGGCAGCGATGCGCCCGAACCGAGTGTCACGCCCACCTTGTAGCAGTCCATGCCGTCGCCGTAGTTGTGGTGGTAGTTGCCCCGGGCGTACCACTCGTCGATCACCAGTTTGTCGGTGCACTTCACCCATACGTCGATGCCCGGAGTGACGAGCTTCTCGGGAGAGGTTTCGAGCGCCGGGCCGTAGAGGCGGTAGGCTACCTTGTTGTTCTCCCAGGCGTAGTCGTCGTAACGTTCGGGAACCGTGCGGCCGAACGCCTCGGCGGGGTAGTTCTCGCGCTGGCCTGTGACCAGTTTGAACCGCTTGCTTTCCATCGGGTCGGCGTCGGTCTGGAAGATCAGCGCCTGCGGTTCCGTTCCGCCGCGGAAGAGGACCTGCGAGGGGATCTGCTCGTTGTCGTCGTTCAGGACGACGATGTTGTCCGGCGTCACGCCTTTGAGCGCGGCGACTTCGGACCAGGCGATTTCGACGGTTTCGTCATCGCGTTCGGTCGGGGTCGTGTTGGCGACTTCGACCTTCAAAGCGGGTGTGCAGGAGGCCGTCAGGAGGGCTGCAACCCACATAATCGGTTTTTTCATAAAATTAGAATTGAAGTTTTTCCGTTGTTTGTAGGCAAATTTACAATTTTTCCGTATATTGGTCAACCAAAACGGCAAATATTCTATTTAATTCGGTAATTTTTCATATTCCGAGTGGCGGAAAGTTACTAATTTTACGTTATGAAAAAGAGCCTGATACGTATAGAAATTTAACCGCGATAGCTTTTATTTTTTATGAAACAGTTCAACGACGACAACTTCCTGTTGCAGACCGAGACTGCGCAGCGTCTTTACCACGACCATGCGGCCAAGATGCCGATCATCGACTACCATTGCCACCTGATTCCCGAGTACGTGGCTTCGGACCACCGTTTCGACAACCTGTCGAAGATCTGGCTCGAAGGCGACCACTACAAATGGCGCGCCATGCGCACCAACGGGGTCGATGAGAAGTATTGCACGGGCAAGGATACGACCGATTGGGAGAAGTTCGAGAAGTGGGCCGAGACGGTTCCCTATACGATGCGCAATCCGCTCTACCACTGGACCCACCTCGAATTGAAGACCGCCTTCGGGGTGACGAAACTGCTCAACCCCGCTTCGGCCCGCGAAATCTACGACCATTGCACGGCGCTGTTGCAGCGTCCCGAATACCACGCCCGCGGCCTGATGCGTCGCTACAACGTCGAGGCGGTCTGCACGACGGACGATCCCGTGGATTCGCTCGAACACCATATCAAGGTCCGCGAGGACGGTTTTGCGACCAGGATGCTCCCCACGTGGCGTCCCGACAAGGCGATGGCCGTGGAGGTTCCGGCCGATTTCCGCGCTTATATGGAGAAGCTTTCGGAGGTTTCGGGCGTCGCGATCACGAAGTTCGCCGATGTGATCGACGCGCTGCGCGTGCGTCACAAGTTCTTCGGGTCGGTCGGCTGCCGCCTTTCGGACCACGGCATCGAGGAGTTCTATGCCGAGGATTATACGCAGGCCGAGATCGACGCTATTTTTAATAAGGTATACGGCGGGCAGACGCTGACGCCCGAGGAGATCCGCAAGTTCAAGACCGCCATGCTGGTCGAGTTCGCCACGATGGACCATGAGGCCGGCTGGACCCAGCAGTTCCACTACGGCGCCATCCGCAACAACAACAGCCGCATGTTCGGCCGGCTGGGGCCCGATACGGGCTTCGACTCGATCGGCGACTTCACGGTCGGCAGGCAGATGTCGAAATTCTTCGACATGCTCGACCGCAACGACCGCCTTGCGAAGACCATCATCTACAACCTCAATCCCCGCGACAACGAGCTGGTGGCCACGATGATCGGCAATTTCCAGGACGGCCGCTACGGCGCCGGGAAGATCCAATTCGGATCGGGGTGGTGGTTCCTCGACCAGAAGGACGGCATGGAGAAACAGATGAACGCCCTCTCGACGCTGGGTCTGTTGAGCCGCTTCGTGGGCATGCTGACCGACTCCCGGTCGTTCCTTTCGTACCCGCGCCACGAGTATTTCCGCCGCACGCTGTGCAACCTCGTCGGCAACGACATCGAGCAGGGCCTGCTGCCCGCCTCGGAGATCGACTTCATCGGCCGGGAGATCATCGAGGGCATCTGCTACCGCAACGCCAAGGACTATTTCAAATTTTAAGCTGTCATAATACCATGAAAATCGTAACATTAGGTGAAATCATGCTGCGTCTTTCGACGCCCGGAAACACGCGCTTCGTTCAGTCCGATTCGTTCGACGTCGTCTATGGCGGCGGCGAGGCCAACGTGGCCGTTTCGTGCGCCAACTACGGCCACGAGGCTTACTTCGTCTCGAAGCTCCCGAAGCACGAGATCGGCCAGTCGGCGGTCAATGCGCTGCGCAAATACGGCGTGAGGACCGATTTCATCGCCCGCGGCGGCGACCGCGTGGGCATCTATTACCTCGAAACCGGGGCCTCGATGCGTCCCTCGAAGGTGATCTACGACCGTGCGCATTCGTCGATCGCCGAGGCCGATCCGCAGGATTTCGACTTCGACGCCATCATGGAGGGCGCCGACTGGTTCCACTGGTCGGGCATCACGCCCGCGATTTCGGACAAGGCCGCCGAACTGACCCGTCTGGCCTGCGAGGCCGCCAGGCGTCACGGCGTGACGGTGTCGGTGGACCTGAACTTCCGCAAGAAGCTCTGGACCAAGGAGAAGGCGCAGTCGATTATGAAGCCCCTGATGCAGTACGTCGATGTCTGCATCGGCAACGAGGAGGACGCCGAGCTGTGCCTCGGGTTCAAGCCCGACGCCGATGTTGAGGGCGGCGAGACCAACGCCGAGGGCTACAAGGGCATCTTCCGCCAGATGGCCGCGACGTTCGGGTTCAAGTATGTGATCTCGACCCTGCGCGAGTCGTTCTCGGCGACGCACAACGGCTGGAAAGCCATGATCTACAACGGAGAGGAGTTCTACGAGTCGAAGCGTTACGACATCGACCCGATCATCGACCGCGTGGGCGGCGGCGACTCGTTCTCGGGCGGCGTGATCCACGGCCTGCTGACCAAGCCGACGCAGGGCGAGGCCCTGGAGTTCGCCGTGGCGGCATCGGCCCTGAAGCACACGATCAACGGCGACTTCAACCTCGTATCGGCCGAGGAGGTCGAGTCGTTGGCCGGAGGGAATGCCAGCGGCCGGGTGCAGAGATAATTAAAAATGAAAAATTAAGAATTAAAAATTATGGCTCGCTTCAATAAAATGCAAGTTCTGGAGGCCATCGGTAAGACCGGCATGGTTCCCGTATTCTATCATGCCGACGCCGACGTGGCCGAGCAGGTCGTGAAAGCCTGCTACGAAGGCGGCGTGCGCGCTTTCGAGTTCACCAACCGCGGCGATTTCGCTTCGGAGGTGTTCATCCGTCTGGTGAAATTCGCCGCCGCGGAGTGCCCGGAGATGATCCTGGGCATCGGTTCGGTGGTCGACGCCCCGACGGCCGCGATGTACATGCAGTACGGCGCCAACTTCGTCGTGGGTCCCTACCTGAACGCCGAGGTGGCCAGGGTCTGCAACCGCCATCTGGTTCCCTACACCCCCGGCTGCGGTTCGGTGACGGAGATCGGCACGGCGCAGGAACTGGGCTGCGACCTGACGAAGGTCTTCCCCGCGGGCAACGTCGGCGGCCCGTCGTTCGTCAAGAACGTCAAGGCCCCGCTGCCGTGGTCGAACATCATGGCCACCGGAGCGGTGGAACCCACCGAGGAGAACCTCACGGCGTGGTTCAAGGCCGGCGTTTATTGCGTGGGCATGGGCTCGCAGCTCTTCCCGAAAGAGGTCGTCGCCGTGAAGGACTGGGCGGCGATCACCGAAAAATGCCGTTTCGCTCTGGACGTGATCGCCCGGGTGCGTTAAAACCGATTCCGTAAGTTCGGTAGTCCGGCGGCGGCCCCGCTCCGCCGCCGGACGCCGTTCCTACGGCTCACCAATTCCTGAACACTACTTAATTAAACCCCATAATGACAAACAACAAATCGACTCTCGCTGGGAAGATGACGCAGTATCGCTGGGTCATCTGTGCGATGCTCTTCTTCGCAACGACTGTTAACTACCTCGACCGTCAGGTGCTCTCGCTGACGTGGGACGAGTTCATCAAGCCCGAATTCCACTGGAACGAGTACCACTACGGGCTGATCACTTCGATCTTCTCGATCGTCTATGCCGTCTGCATGCTCTTCGCGGGCCGTTTCATCGACTGGATGGGCACCAAGAAAGGTTATCTGTGGGCCATCGGCGTCTGGTCGATGGGAGCCTGCATGCACGCCCTCTGCGGCATCGCCACCGAGGCATGGGTGGGGCTTCCCGACGCCGCCGCGCTGCGCGCCGTCGAGGCCGGGTCGGCCTTGGCCGCGACCATCGCCATGGTCAGCATGTATTTCTTCATCGCCGCGCGCTGCATCCTCGCCCTGGGCGAGGCGGGCAACTTCCCGGCAGCCATCAAGGTGACCGCCGAGTACTTCCCCAAGAAGGACCGCGCCTACGCCACCTCGATCTTCAATGCCGGCGCTTCGATCGGCGCGCTGTTCGCCCCGCTGACCATTCCGCTGCTGGCGAAGGCCTGGGGCTGGGAGATGGCCTTCATCGTGATCGGCGCCCCGGGCTTCGTCTGGATGGGCTTCTGGGTCTTCATGTACAAGAAACCCTCGGACCACCCGAAGGTGAATGCCGCCGAGCTGGAGTATATCGAGCAGGACCAGCACGAAGTGGTCGACGGCGAGACGGTCGGCAAGGAGCAGGAGGGCGAGAAGATCTCGTTCTGGAGAACGCTCTCGTTCAAACAGACGTGGGCCTTCGCCTTCGGCAAGTTTATGACCGACGGCGTGTGGTGGTTCTTCCTCTTCTGGACCCCCTCGTACCTCAATTCGCAGTTCGGGATCAAGATGTCCGAAGGGCTGGGCGTGGCGCTGATCTTCACGCTTTATGCCATCACGATGCTGTCGATCTACGGCGGCAAGCTTCCGACGATCATCATCAACAAGACGGGGCTGAACCCCTATGCGGCACGCATGCGCGCCATGCTGATCTTCGCGTTCATTCCGCTGCTGGTGCTGCTGGCGCAGCCCATGGGCACGATCTCGCCGTGGTTCCCGATCATCCTGATCGGTCTGGGCGGCGCGGCGCACCAGTCGTGGTCGGCCAATATCTTCTCGACCATCGGCGACATGTTCCCCAAGTCGGCGATCGCCACCGTGACGGGCATCGGCGGCATGGCCGGCGGTGTAGGCTCGATGATCCTGCAATGGTTCGCCGGCTGGCTGTTCGTATATGCCGACGAAACGGCGATGCAGTTCATGGGTTTCGAGGGTAAGCCCGCCGGATATTTCGTCGTCTTCTGCATCTGCGCCGTGGCTTACCTCATCGGCTGGATTGTGATGAAGACGCTGGTTCCGAAATACAAACCGATTGTATTGGATTAACTTAAAAACCGGACATACAATGATCAAGCAACTGAACAAGTCGACCGTCGAAACGGTCGGCCGTCCCGTTCGCATCCTGCAATTCGGCGAAGGCAACTTCTTGAGAGCCTTCGTGGACTGGCAGATCGACATCGCCAACGAGAAGGGCGTCATGGATGCAGGCGTGGCCGTTTGCCAGCCGATCATCGACCCCGAGCGCAAGGTGCTGGGGATGATCGACCTGATGCACCGGCAGGACAACATGTACCACGTCTATCTGGAGGGCATCGAGAACAAACGGCCCAAGAAGGACGTGCGGCTGGTGAAGAGCATCATGGATTCGTTCAATCCCTATGTGGACTATGCGAAATACGAGGCGTATTTCCTCTCGCCGGAGCTGAAGATCACCATTTCGAACACCACCGAGGCGGGCATCCGCTACGAGGAGGGCGACGATCTGACGGCCTGTCCGCCGAAATCGTACCCCGCCAAGATGACGGCGCTGCTGTACAAGCGGTTCAAACATTTCAACGGCGACCCGACCAAGGGCCTTTGCATCATCTGCTGCGAGCTGATCGAGAACAAAGGCTCGACGCTCCACGAATACGTCATCAGACACGCCGAATATCACAAGCTCGGGCAGGATTTCATCGACTGGGTCGAAAACAGCTGCCACTTCTGCGACACGCTCGTGGACCGCATCGTCCCGGGCTTCCCGCGCGAGCAGATCGGCGAGATCAGGGAGGAGATCGGCTATGACGACAACCTCGTGGTGAAGGCCGAGTTCTACCACCTGTGGGCCATCGGCGGCCCGGGCTACAAGGAGGTGATGAAGGAACTGCCGCTGGACAAGGCGGGGCTGCACGTCGTTTTCATGCCCTCGATCAAGCAGTTCCGCGACAAGAAGGTCCGCATCCTGAACGGGTCGCATACGGGCATGGTGCCCATCGCCCTGCAAATGGGCTGCGAGACGGTGATGGACGCTTTCAATACGCCCGACATCGAGCGGTTCGTCAACGACATGGTTGCCGAGGAGGTGATCCCGATGATCGACGAGGACCGGGACGAGCTGAAGAAGTTCGCCGCCGGGATTCTGGAGCGTTTCTACAACCCCTTCATCAAGCACATGCTCCGGTCCATTTCGCTCAACTCGCTTTCGAAATGGGAGGCGCGCAACTATCCGACCGTGCGCGACAACTGGTTCAAGGCGCAGCGGCTGGCCGAACGCGAAGCATTCACGTTCGCCGCGCTGATGACCCTCTACGGGCCGAACAGCGGTTTCGAACCCGACGACACGAGGGAGTTCGTGGACTACATCCGCGCCAACTGGGATTCGGCCGACATGGAGGCTACGATCACGAAGATCGTGAAGGAGAGCGGCATCTTCACCGTCGATTTCTCGGAGGTTCCGGGCTTCATCGGGACCGTTGCGGGCTATGTCCGCGACATCGAGACGCTGGGCATGAAAGATGCCTTGAAGAAGTTTTTAGGAGCGTAACCAGTCAGCTGTTCCGGTGCGGCGTTTCGGACGGTTCGTGGCACGGCCTCCGGTCGTGTTCACAAGTCCGACCCTGTCTCTTATACACATCTGACGCTG
>ENA-OZAK01000572-OZAK01000572.1-human-gut-metagenome-genome-assembly--contig:-NODE-572-length-10824-cov-3.825146_pt1 | contig 10824 bp, 7 predicted proteins | sample MGYA00244209_ERZ653502 | MGnify/ENA primary metagenome ERZ653502 (study PRJEB26926, sample SAMN06164928) | human gut metagenome | biome: ENVO:00009003; feature: ENVO:2100002; material: ENVO:00002003... | reverse complement strand
CGAGATACTGATCGGTCTCGTGGGCTCGGAGATGTGTATAAGAGACAGTTTGTAGTCGCTGCAGCTCCATTTGCCCTGCGGGAAGCTGATGAAGTAGTCCAACTTGCTGTAACCGCCGAACGTGCCGTCGTTGTTGCAGAGCCGGGTGCCCGTCTTCTCATACTCGCGGATTGCGCTGGAGCTGGGACCGCAGTTCATATCGCCCATGATCAGCACGGGGATGTTTTCGGCAACGGCCGGAGCGATCGCGTGTTCGATGACCTCTTTGGCCTGACCCAAGCAGGTCTCGTCGCCGCCGAAAGCGTCGAGGTGGGTGCATACGATGCGCACCTTCACCCCTTCGGGTTTGGAGTCGGTCGGAACCAGAATGTCGGCCCAGCCCGCCGAACGCTGGTCGGCGCCGGTGTACATGCCCAGCAGTACCGAAGCCGAATTGACGATCGGGTATTTCGACAGAATGCCGTTGCCGTAGGCGCCGTTGTCCTTATTGTAGGAGAAGACGAAGAACGGGAACATGCCGAGCGACTGTGCGCATTCGGTCAGCTTCTCGACCGAACTCATGCGTCCGGTCGCGGTTTCGAACTCATTGAAGCAGACGATGTCGGGGTTTTCAGCCTTGATCTTTTCCATGGCCTCGGCGATTTCGAAATAGACTGCATTGGAGTTGTCGTCGTATTCGAACGACTTGATGTTCCACTCCATGCACTTCAGCTTGACGTCCTGTGCCTGTGCCGACGCGGCCGGGAGCATCATGCAGAGCAGTGCACCTGCTCCGAGGATATATTTGTTGATTTTCATAATCGTTTCTGTTCTTAAATATGGTTTAATAACCCTTGTTCTGCTTCAGGTAGACCGTGCCGGTGAATGCCCGCTGCGGAATGGGGAACACCTTGTTGTAAGTCGGATTGAAGGTGCGGCCCGGATAAACTTCCACCTCTTCGGCAACGATCTGGCCGTTGACCTTCTTCGAAATGACGCTGTACAGCGGCTTGGCGTAGGTCGTCGTGGCGATGCCCCAGCGAACTACGTCGATGTGGCGGCTGGGCTGGAACTCGAAGGCCAGCTCGCAGCGGCGCTCGTTCATCAGCTGGACCTTGGTGGCCTGACTGTTCTGCGGCAGACCTGCGCGGTCGCGGATCTGGTTGAGCAGCTGCTTGGCCTCGGCGTCGCCCTCGCCTTTGGTCCAGATCAGGGCTTCGGCCTTCATCAGCATCACGTCGGCATAGCGCAGCAGGCAGCAGTTGAGCGAGTTCCAGAGTTTGTCGCGCAGCGCGGACACCTCTTTGCCCTTGCAGTCGGCGCCTTCCCACGGGGAGATGAACTTGCGGCAGATCAGACCTGCCGATACGTGACCGGTCGTGTAGTCCGAGACGCTTCCGTCGGTGTTGTAACCGCCGAAGGTGATGTCGCGGCCTACGAATTTGACGTGCTGGCCCGGATAGAGGATCGTTACGTCGCGGCGCTGGTCGCCCTCTTCGAACGCATCCCACAAATTCTTGCTCGGCGTGAAATACCCCCACGTGTTGTAGAGGCCCCAGCCTGCGTTGACGAAAGTTACGCCGTGGTAGCGGGCACCGTTGGTATAGTCGCCTTCCAGCGAGAAGATGTACTCCTTGGAGTGGTTCTGCTCCTTGCGCCAGAGGTTGGCGTACGAGTTGAGCTTGTTAGACGGATCGATGTAGAGTTCGCGTTTGTCCGAACCGGTAAGCGCCATGATCTTGTTGCACATCTCCAGTACGATGTCGTAGTATTTCGCGTCGTACTGCGCTGCATAGAGGGCTGCGCGGGCTGCGTATCCCCAAGCTGCGGCCTTGTGCGGAAGTCCTATCTGCGAGGCGTCGAGCTGCGAAAGGTAGGGAAGTATCTCGCCTGCCGTGCGCATGTCGGAGATGATCTGGTCGTAGTTCTGCAGTACGTGCGCCGGGCGCGGGGAGTCGATTTCGGCGGCGGGAGTCGTGTCGAGGATAATCGGAATACCGCCGTTGGTGTCGTCGCCGTAATAGGGAACCATCCAGAGCATCGAGAAACCGCGGAAGAAATAGGCGGTGCCTACAGCCTGGTTTTTGTATCCCTGGTCCAGCTTCATGTCGGGGACCATCTTGATGATGTTGTTGGCCTTGGCGACATTCTGGTACATCACCTCCCAAACACGCGAGACGTCGTTGTCGTTGGACGGCGACATGCGGAATTCGCGGATTTCATCGACCGACGGACGGGCGCGGCCGATCAGTATGTTGTCGCTGGCGCATTCGAGCCACATATGGCCGCGGCCGCAGATCTCCTCGCTCCAATAGGGCGAGACGAAGTGGTAAAGGGCGTAGATAGCTTGGTCTACATCCTCTTTGGTCTTCCAAGTAGCGTCTTTGCCGTAAGGCTCCCTGTCGAGGAAATCGGAACAACCCGAAAGGCAGAAAGCGCTTATGGCCAGACAGAGGCTGAATATGGTTTTTTTCATGGTCGTAGTTGTTAGAAGTTGATGTTTACACCGAAGTTAAAGAAGCGCGACGTGGGATAGATACCGCTGTCCAGACCGTAGTTGCCTACTTCGGGGTCGGTGCCGGAGTAGCCGGTGATGGTGGCCACGTTGTCGATGCTCAGATAGACGCGGACCGAACCCTTCTCCATGCCGATGTGGCGGCTGATATGCTTGGGCAGCGTGTAACCCAGCGTGATGTTCTTCAGACGCAGGTAGTCGCCCTTTTCGAGGAAGATGTCCGAAACCTTGAGGTAGTTGCCGTTCATGTCGTCACTGAGGCCGAGTCGCGGATATTTGCTGGTCATGGGTTTGAAATCCCATGTATTGTAAACATCGGTTGTTAGGTTACCCAAGTCTTGACGACCGTTCATTCCCAACTGTTTCGTGCCGTTGTAGACATAATTGCCTGCGACGCCCTGAAACATAAAACTGAAGTCAAAACCTTTCCAATCGAGCGATCCTCCAAAAGAGTAGGTTTGTTTCGGAGTATAGGAGCGGGATAATACGCGGTCGTTGTCGTTGATTACGCCGTCGCCGTTGGTGTCGATGAAACGCAGGTCGCCGACCTTGGCATCGGGCTGCAGCATCTTGACCTCGCCGGTGTCGGGATCCTTACTGATATGACGGTCGATCTCGTCCTGCGAGCGGAAGATGCCGTCCGTGCGGTAGATATAGTAGGAATACCACGGGTGGCCTTTGCCGGAGTAGAGAATCTCGGTGCTGTTGATCGTGGGGTTCTTGTGTCTTACGAGGGGCTGGGGGCCGTAGTCCTCTACATAACCCTTGTTGGTCGAGAAAGTGCCCCAGACATTGTAGTTGAACTTGCCTTGTGCGGCGCTGTTCCGATAGGATACGGAGAACTCCCATCCCTTGTTGATTACGTGGCCCATATTACCCAGCGGCGCATTCTCTACACCCATCTGCGGCGGAATCGTGAGGTAATCGACGAGGTCCTTCGTTTCCTTGTTGTAATAATCGACGCTGACTTCGAGCGTGTTGTGGAGCATTGTCAGGTCCAGACCGGCACTGGTCTGGACGGTGGTCTCCCAGCGTGCGTCCGTATTGGGGATGGTCGCCAGATAGGTTCCGTAATGGGTCGTGCCGCCGATAAGCGAACCGTCCGGGTAGATGGAGAGCGGAATGCTGGTCGGGTTGGGCAGGTTGTAGAGGTCTACGTTGCCGACCTTACCCCAGCCTGCACGGAATTTCACGAGGTCGAAGACCTTGTTGAGACCTGCATTCTGGAAGAATTTCTCCGAGGAGAGTTTCCACGATCCCGAAATGGCCGGGAACCAGTCGTAGTTCTTTGCTGCAGGCAGTTTCGACGATGCGTCGCGGCGGATGCTTCCGGTGAGGAAATAGCGGTCGTCGAACGAATAGCCGAGACGGGCAAGGAACGAGACCATCGAGTAGTCTACTATATCTTCGTTCGGGTTCTTGGTCCATGAGCCTGCGGCGCCCCATACCAGATTGTGGTCTTCGTTGGAGCCGTAGCCCTGCGTGCGGAAGTCGCGGAAATGTAGTTTCTTGTAGTCGGTGGTGAAACCCGCCATGGCGCTGATGTGGTGGCGTCCGAAGACTTGCGCGTAGGTAGCCGTCGTTTCCCAAAGATAGTGGAAGTTGTTGTAGTTGAACTGCTCGCGGCTCGAAGTGCTCGATCCGCCCGGCACGTCGATGACGGGCGAGAATTCGTCCTCCTCGCGCATGTCGAGGTCGGCCGTGAACTCCGATTTCAGGGTCAGCGACGTGATCGGCTTGATTTCCAGCGAGGTGGTCGAGAATATCTTGGTGCGCGGGTAGCGGCGGTGCATGGTTTCGAGCTGGGCGACGGGATTCACGATGTTGGGACCCTCGACGCCGCTGGCCATGTCGGCCGACGAAGCGATACCGCCCCATTTCGGTTTGCCGTCGTTTCCGTAGACGATGTTGCCGTTTGCGTCGCGGTCATAAACCGATGCGGAAGCGGGAAACCACATGGCGCCGTAGATGGGGCCCGTGTGCGAGGTACTGATGTTGCCCTGTCCGTTGGAGTATTCGAAGTTTACGCGCTCCGACAATTTCAGCCATTTGACCGGCTTGAATTCCGTATGGAGTTTCGCACCCAGCGCTTGGCTCCATGTGTTGAGCAGGGTGCCTTCCTTTTTGTCGTAGGTTACCGAGAGGATCGACGAGAGCGTCTCGCTGCCGCCGGTAATCGACACGGCATAGTGCTGCGTCAGACCCGTGCGGAAGATTTCGTCGAGCCAGTCGGTGCGGGTGACGTTGGCGCCTGCATAGACCTGCGGGTTGGCCAGATTGGGCAGCGAGCTGCCCGGCGAGTTCTCGACGGCCTTGCCCCAGACGTCGCAGAACTGCTGTGCGTTGAGCATCGTCGGGAGGTTCATGGCGCGTTCGAAGCCGACCGATACGTTGACGTTGACGCGGGTTTTGCCGGCCTGCGCCTGACGTGTGGTGATCAGAATTACACCGCTCGAACCTACCGAAGCACCGTAGATGGCGGCCGAGGCGGCGTCTTTCAGGATGGTGATCGTCTCGATATCTTCGGCCATGTAGGGAGCGCCGGGGACACCGTCCACAACGACCAGCACGCCGTCGCCCGAAGTCGGGCCGACGTTGTCGCGGCTGTATGCGGCGCTCTTGTCCGTGCCGTCGTCGTTGCCCTTCGAGCCGCGACCGCGGACGGTGAACGACGCTTTCTGCAGCGGGTCGCCCGACTGCTGGATCGTAACGCCCGGCATGCGGCCCTGCAGGAGGGTTCCGAGGTCGGCGGCGCGGCTGCGGGCCGCGTCGTCCACTTTGACGGTGGAGACGGCCATCGAGAGGTCCTCTTTACGCTGCGAGCCGTAACCGATGGCAACGACTTCGCCGATCATCGTGGCGTCTTCTTCCATCGTGACGTTGATTTCCGTGCGGTTCATGACGGCCAGCGACTGCGGTTTGTAGCCGATGAACGAAAAGTCGATCACGCCGTCCGGTTTCACGGAAATCTGGTAGCGGCCGTCGGCATCGGTGGTGACGCCGTTGGTCGTGCCCTTTTCTATGACCGAAGCGCCGATGAGCGGAGTCTGGCTGCTGTCGGTCAGCTGTCCGGACACCGTGACCCGATCCTGCGCATGGGCCGGAAGAATGAGTATGCTCAGCAGCAGACTCATCAGAAGAAAGCGGACGAGGCCCCTGTTCTTCTCCGAAGTTGTCAAATTCATTTTCATAGAGTTAAGGTTAATATTAATAGTAATTGTGTAGAGAGGCTCGGTAATTCTCGGTTTTGGCAGATATTTATTGAAATATTTTAAAAATAGGCGCGGTTTTGGTGTCGATTTGCAGTATGTGCAAAATCGATATTCAAAATTATGTATCTGTAAATTGTTGGTGGGCGTGGTTTGCGTATTTGAATCCTCAAATTGCGTATAATTGACTGCCGTGCCGGAAAAAAACGGACGATACATATATACAAAAAAGCTCCGGACTCTGTCGGGGAGTCCGGAGCGCGGATGTCTGTGCTTTTAATATATAGGTGTCGTTCCGATATGGCCGTCCGCCTATTGTGCGGAACCGCCGGCGGCCCGTCAGCTTTGGCCGGAGCCGTCGCCGAAGAGCGCCTTGACGAACTCTTTGCGGTCGAATATGCGCAGCTGGTCGATGCCTTCGCCGATGCCGATGTAACGGACCGGGATGTGGAACTGGTCGCTGATGCCGATTACCACGCCGCCTTTGGCCGTGCCGTCGAGTTTGGTGATGGTGAGCGAAGTGACCTGCGTCGCCTGCGTGAACTGCCGGGCCTGCTCGAAAGCGTTCTGTCCGGTCGAGCCGTCCAGCACGAGCATCACCTCGTGCGGCGCGCCGGGGATCACCTTGCCCATGACGTTGCGGATTTTGGTCAGTTCGTTCATCAGGTTGATCTTGTTGTGGAGACGGCCCGCCGTGTCGATCAGCACCACGTCGGCGCCGTTGGCCTTGGCCGAGGTCAGCGTGTCGAACGCCACCGATGCCGGGTCGGAACCCATCTCCTGACGGATCATCGTGGCTCCCGCACGGTCAGCCCAGACCTTGAGCTGGTCGATGGCGGCGGCGCGGAACGTGTCGGCGGCGCCGATCCAGACCTTTTGTCCGGCTTTGGTGAGCTGGGCCGCGAGTTTGCCGATGGTCGTGGTCTTTCCGGCGCCGTTGACGCCCACGACCATCACCACGTAAGGTTCGCCCTCTTTGGCGTCGAGTCCGAAATGCTTTTCGGAGCCGTGCGACTCCTCCATCAGCGCGGTTACCTCTTCGCGCAGAATGGACTGCAGCTCGGAGGTGCCCATATACTTGTCGCGCGCCACGCGCTCTTCGATGCCCCGGATGATTTTGACGGTGGTTTCCACGCCTACGTCCGACGAGATCAGCACCTCTTCCAAGTCGTCCAGTACGTCGGCATCGACCGTCGAACGGCCTGCAACGGCGCGGGCGAGCTTCGAGAAAATTCCCGTCTTGGTCTTTTCCAGCCCGGCGTTAAGCTCTTCCTGCTGCTGTTTGCGCTCTTCGGAAGCCTGCGCGGCGGAGTTGTCCTGCTTCTTTTTGAAAATATCGAAAAATGCCATGTCTAATATCTCTATATCCGTACAAAGATAATAAGAATGTTTGGAAAAAAATGTTATATTTGCACTATATACATTTTCAACGATGATGAAAAAAACGATTCTGCTGCTTGTGGCAGCGCTTTGCGGCGTATTGACGGCCGCGGCTCAGGACCTGATCGTCAAGACCGATGCGACGAAGGTCGAGGCCAAAGTAACCGAAATAACACCCGATGCAGTACGGTATAAGCGTTTCTCCAATCCCGACGGACCGACCTATGTGCTGCCTGTCGCCGATATCGACTACATTCAGTATGCCAACGGCGAAAAGGAGCGCTTCCGGGCTGCCGAAACTGTGCCTGCGACGCCGCTGACCCCTGCGACGCCGGTCGGTGAGGCTCCGGTCGCAGCGGCTCCCGCTGCGCAGGCGCCTGTACAGCAGGCTGCGCCGGTGCAGTATGTCGCCAAAGAGTATCAGATCGGCGAGTTCTACGACCAGAACGGCGTCAAGGGCGTGGTCTGCATGCTGACGGAGGACCGCCGGCACGGACTGATTATTTCGCTCGACGAAATATACCTGCCGTGGAGCGAATTCCGGAAGCCCGACCTGCGGGTTGCGGGCGCCGACGACCGGATCGACGGCATGGGAAATATGGAGAAGGTAGCCGCCTATATCGCCGAAAACAACCTTGCGTGGGATGATTTTCCGGCTTTCAAGTGGTGCCGCGACAAGGGCGAGGGCTGGTACCTGCCGGCCATCGACGAACTGCTGACCATCGGACACAACTACAACGGCGGCACGCGCATACATTCCAACCGTCAGGCCCGCAACCGTTTCAACGACGCGCTCAAGGATAACGGCGGCAAGCGCATGGACCGTCTGGTCTACTATTTCTCCTCGACCGAGAAGGACGAGAAGGAAGCCTATACGACCCATACGGGCATCGAACCTCCCTATGTGATCGAGATTCCCAAGTACAACAAATTCCTCGTGCGGGCGGTGCGGAAGTTTTAGCTTTCGTCAATTAAAGAAAAGGAGTATCCTCGATGGGTACTCCTTTTTTGCTTTACCGGCAATCAGATGCTTTCGATCAGGGCGCTCAGTTTACGGACGATGACTTCCCAACTGTAATTCTGTTCGACATAAGCCGGTCCTTTTTCGCTTATTTCGCGTCGCAGCCGCTCATCCGTAAAGAGTTTGTGAAGCTGGCGGCAGAAGTCCCTGCGTCCTTTGTAGTAAAGTGCCGCGCCGCTTTGCAGGCAATGGTCCTTCAGCACTTCGCTGGCTCCGTTTACCAATACGGGAACGCGGTTTTGCATGGCTTCGAGCAGCAGCAGGGAGAGACTTTCGAAACGCGATGGATTGACCATCAGAGTTGCGTGCCGGATAATCGCGCTTTTTTCTTCTTCGGAAACGAATCCCGTCAAAATGATATTCGGATCGTCGGGATATTTGATTTCCGGAGACAGACTCCCGACCAAAACCAGTTTCGACTGCTGCTTGTATGTCCGGTTGTAAGTCTGAAAATCGGGCAGCAATGTGTTTATCTTGCCGATTGTGACCCGTCCGAGATAAAGCGCATATTTATCCGGAAGATTGAATTTCGCTTTGACATGCTCCCACGCTGCGGCGGGCGCGAGTTCTATGCCGGTGCCTACGATGCTGCTCGGCGCCAATCGCGGCCCGAAAATGCGCAGGCATAGCCTGCGTTCGGCTTCGGTGTTGAACGCAATATGGCGAACCTGCGTGAACAACCGGGTGTAAATGGCCGGGAAAAGCCATTTTTCCGGGTGTGCCATCGGAATCAGTATGCTTTTTTGGGGAACCTGCAGCCCTGCGAAAATGGTCTGTGCATGGAAATAGCACATGGGAATGAATGCCGCATAATCGTCCCGATGTTCTTCGATGTAGCGCAGCAGGTCGGGGGCGTAGGAGACCGTCGAATGCTGGTAGGCGGTTTCCTTGTCGAAGCCGAGATTCCAGACCGGGTGAATTGCCGCAAGGAGACGCAACACGCCGGCTTGCGACAACCAATAGCGGAGTCTGCGGACAGGTTTGGATTTCTGAAGCAGCCGGCGGCTTTCCCTGCCGTTGAAGCCGGGATGCGGTACAAACCGCCGGATGGTTATTCCGCTTTCATGGCTTTCGCCTGCAGGATATTGGTCCGAGGGGTTGTTGAAGTCCTTGAGCGTCGTGGTCAATACCTCGACGTCATATTTATCCCGCAGTCTTTCTGCAAGCATCCGGCAATGCACTTCCGATCCGCCGTTGATGCCGGCTCCGTAGCGCACGTTGATAAATGCTATTTTTTTCATGGGTTTACATTTCGTTGAAAAGGCTGAGCCATTGGTTGCCGATATTTTCCAGATCGTATCTGCGGGAAGCTTCCAGCGCGCGCGTCCGCATACGTTCCTGAAGTTCCGTGTCCGCAAGCGCCGCATTCAGCAGCGCGGCGTATTTGCGCAGGCTGTAGGAGGGAACCATGATTCCGCACGCTCCGTCGCAGGTGATTTCCCTAATTCCGGCATAGGAGTCGAACGATACCGGAATGACGCCGTATTGCTGGCCTTCCATCAGACTCATGGGCAGCCCTTCGAAATTAGAGGTCAGGCACATGAATGTCGCCCTGCGGTAGAATGGCGTTACATCGGCATGATAGCCGGCGAATTCGGCCCGCTGCAACCGTAGTCTTACGGCTAATTTGCGCAGGTTCTCGTCTTCCTCGCCGCATCCGACCAGAATCAGCTTCCAGTCTGGATTCCTGCGTTCGACGGTTTTCCATATTTTCAGCAGGCGATCGACCCGTTTGTGAGCTCTGTGGAAGCGTCCTACGTACAGGACGATCTTTTCTTTGGGCGATACGGGGGCGGCCGCCGCAGGCAGGAGCGGATTGAGTATGGCTCCGTATTTCGATGCGGGAGCGTCGCTTCCGGGATGGCCTGAAGCCTTGAGCGCCTGCATGAAGTCCTCTTTGTATTGGTCGCAGAGGAGCAGCATGCGATCCAGATGGGGCATCATGCCGGCGTACATTTTCTCTGTCCGGTGCAGGCGTTTGCGGGTAATGCGGTCGAGCGGCCGGCGCAGGAACAGAAATTCCAGCCGGCGCAGAAATGTCGGATTGGGGATTTCCGTGGATTTGAGTTCGCGCCATGCGTACTCTTCCCAGAAGGGAATGTTGTGCAGACAGAAAATCATCCGGCACCGGGTCCTGCGTTTGATCTCTGCGAACGGAATGGCATCTATGCCTTGGACGATGATGCAATCTACGCTCTCCTCTTGGAGAGACCGGCAAAGGAAATCGACGTTCGCCGGTTTTTCGGATCGGGTCCGGCCGGCAGCTCCCTGAATTGAAATATTGCCCGCTCTTCATCACATAATAATTCGCGGTTCAACTTCTCGATATACAGAATTATGCGGTAACCCTGTTTGTGAAAGAAGGAGGCGAGATTGTGCGTTACCGTTTCCGCTCCCCCGTATGGATAAAGCCAATTGAAGAAAGCGATGGTTTGCAGTTGCATTGTCGTGTATTTTTGACCAAAGTTACTCTTTTCGCCCTGAAATAGCAAACGGACATCCGAATTTGTGCTTTTCTTCGGAGAGTATAAACACAAAGGGCACCCTGTCGGATACCCTTTGTATTTAAGATCGCTCTTAAAATACTTATTTCTTCTCCTCGAAGAATTCTTTGACTTGGTCGTTGGGGATGATGCCTTCCTTGAACATGTAAGCACCGGTTTTGTCCGACTTGACCATCTTGATGCACTTCGTAAAGTTCTTACCCGTGCCGGTTTTCA
>ENA-OZAK01000569-OZAK01000569.1-human-gut-metagenome-genome-assembly--contig:-NODE-569-length-10867-cov-6.036626_pt1 | contig 10867 bp, 7 predicted proteins | sample MGYA00244209_ERZ653502 | MGnify/ENA primary metagenome ERZ653502 (study PRJEB26926, sample SAMN06164928) | human gut metagenome | biome: ENVO:00009003; feature: ENVO:2100002; material: ENVO:00002003... | reverse complement strand
CTCCCAAGTCGCGCCCCTTTTTTAAGCTATATATGGATACTAACCGAAAACTGACAGACAAGACCGGAAAGAAGCCCCGAACGCTGAGCTATAAATACTCTTTCCGCCTCAATGAAGAGCAGAACATCCGCTTCAACGAGCTGCTCTGCAAGGCCGGATCGGAGCATAACAGAAGCCGGTTTATTGTCAAACGCATCTTCGCCGAGGAGTTCGTCGTCATCAGACGTGATCCGTCGAAGGTGCAGTTCGTCGCCCGTTTGAATGACTTTTATTTCCAGTTTCAGAAACTTGCCAACAACTACAATCAGGTTGTGAAAGCCATCAATTCGCACTTCTCTAACATTGCAATACCACATCAGATCGCTGCATTGGAACAGCGCACGAGGGAATTGAAAGCCCTGAGTATCGAGATTCTGAACCCCGCAAAACAAGCTGCGGAGAGGTTGCGAATATAAGATCCGGGGCAACACCCGGCGGGGCCCTGCATTACAACAAGGAGAAAGTAGACCGGGATGAAGCTGAAATCCTCTATTGGCAAAAGATGCTGGAGCCGTTCGACAAACACAGGCGAATGGATGTCGACGCCTGCATGGAGAGTTTCCTGCCGTACCTCGAAGCCAACCGACGGATGACCAATACGGTCTTCCATGTTTCGCCGAACCCCTCACCGGAGGACAAACTGACAGACGGACAGCTCCGGGAAATCGCCTGCGAGTACATGGAGCGCATGAGTGCCCTGACCGATGACGGCTATGGTGTCGGAACGCCGTTCAAGTCGAGTCGTATCGGAAAGGATATCGGCTATAAGGCCTTCAAAGTATTACGGGATGTCGAAAGACAAACTGAAAGAACCGGGAGCGCTCGACCAACGGCGACAAACAGTCAAAGATGCCATGAGCCCGCATAACACGCGGGAAGAGTTCCGGCGGCTGCTCAAAACGGGAAACATCGACGCAATCTTCCGCATCAATCCGATTGGCAGAATCTATGGCGTAACGTTTATTGACCACAGTGCAGGCATTGTTGCCAATGGTTCGCTGCTGGGAAAAGAGTTCTTGACCAACGCATTCAACGCATTGTATCTTGCACCGAAAGAGGGATGCCAGGTTGCAGAACAGCGATGCCCGGAACGAAAACTCGCCCCGCAAAGTCATAAGACCAATCCCCTGGCCGAAGCTGCCGACACCCTATTGGATTAGGCGTATGAGGAACAGCAAAGGATAATACAGAGACAAAAAAACGAAAACTGCATCGATAACATATTGTTTATCGCATAAATCGTTGAAATTAAAATAGGTATGTCGGTTTGAAACATATTCGACCGAAGATGTCTGACTTACGCGTTATCCGGTTCATGCCGTATTCTTTTTTTTGGGGGGGGGAAGACAAAGGGTGTCGACGCCCGAACAAGTAATAATATACTATAGCAAGAAACGATACCAAGAACATAACGAGGAACATGTCGTCATATCCCCGGTATTTCACGAGTAATCCTGCGAAAAATCCTCCCAATGCAATCCCGAAATCGAAAGCCACGAAAAACGTAGAGCTTGCGGCACCTCGTCTTTCGGCAGGCATGGCCATGGTCTGCAGGGCAGACTGCATAACTCCGAAGCTGTATCCCAGTAGCGCAACCGACAGCAAGTAGCACGGTATGTTGTGCGCGAATACCAGCAGAAGTATCCCGGTGATAATGGCTGCATTTTCTGTATACACCAGTTGCGCCTCACCGTACTTATCCACCACACGTCCCAATAGTATCCGAGTGGCGACCGTAGCCACGGCAATGCCGATGAAATAAATACCTCCGCTGAGCAGACGGTGGAGTACGGCATAGATCGCGACATATACCTCGACTACTCCGTATGTCATCATGAAGAAGAGTTGTGTAACAGCGGCCCGGACCTCGGTTCGAACAATTCGCCGAGCTTTAACGGCGTGTCGACTGTGGCGATGCCTGCCGAGATGAAATACCCCATCGGGACGAACGCCACTCCTGCCAGTCCGCATATAAGGACGAGGCGACGGCCTTGAGTGTCGACGAGCCATCCTACGAAGGGTCTCGACAGGATGGGCGCGATGCTGAACAACGCTGTTGCCAAATCTATGGTACGGCATCTCCGCCCAGAGAGGAGATAAAAAAGGGGAACGTGGGCAGCAGTGCATGAAAGTTAACGAACATGAGGAAATTAACCAGGCATGTCTTGATGAAAGAGCCGATCCATAGTTTGGGAAAGTCTTCCGTTCTGTTCATATTGCTATTAACAAAAAAGGGTCAAATCAGGTCTCTAAAAATACAGCTCTGATTAATTAAGATTTCGATCTTTTACACAGAGACGAAATATTCAGAGTGGATTATTTTACGGAGTTTTTCCGTATTAAGGACTATGAAACAGAGCAATCAGGATGCAGACAAGGTGCCTTCTATAGTCTGGCAACTAAAATTGGCCTTATTATGTACGATTTTCGCCCTGTGAGGAATGAGGTCTGCGTATATTTGAAATATCATTTGGAACTTGCCGTATCTGGTATTTTTGAACGTCGAGAGGGTTCCAATGACACCAACCTTAAATTTCAACCTCAAATTATGGAGAAACTGCGACTCTTAACACTTTTATTTTTGACGGTGGTTATCGCGGCCTGTCAAAAAGATCCCACGCAGAATGGATCGTCTGATCCGGATGTGGTCTCATTCCAGGGATCGGCTTCATTCAAGACTGTGGACCCGGCTGAAAAAGGGCTTGATCTGATCTGGAATGCCGATGTAGACCGGATCGGGCTGTTTGCAGCCGACGGCGAGACCGTCGAGCATGCCAATATTTATTATGCGGCCTTTTCATCGGCGGCAAATACGCAGTTCGTCTGTCCTTCGCAGGACCGGCGAATCGTGTGGAGCGCCGGTGCTGCCTCACGCGATTTCTACGCCTATTATCCTTATCGTACGACATACGATGATTTGACGGCTGTTCCGGTGGCGATTGCCGCGAAACAGAAAGGAGCGCCGGGCGCTACGAAGCATCTGAAAAAACTGGTCAATTTATATGCCGTGAGCAAGGGTGTGAAAGATCCTGTCGAAACCGTATCCTTGCCATTCGAAAGCGTTGCTGCGGTCATCGAACTCCGACTTGCCGCCGACCGGACATTATCGGATGTCAAGAACATAACGTTGCGCAGTATCGACGGCGGGATATTGGCTTTCGAAACGGGGTCGCTGAATCTGCGGAACGGGGCGGTAACACCCGGAGAGCAGACGGCAGCCGAGATAAACTATGAAATCGAAGGACAAGCGACGATTTCACGCACGCCGACGAGCTTTTTCCTGGCTGTGAATCCCGTAGAAGCTGGAAAAACGCTGGAAGTGCTGGTCGATTACGGAGAAAAGCATCTGTCGCTGGGATCGGTGACCGTTCCCGAAACCGGAATTCCTGCCGGACGGTTGACCATATTCTCATTGGGTTACGAATTTCCACAGCGCATCGCGGAGGACTTGAGCGCTAACGGTACGGCGAACACTTATCTGATAACCAAACCCGGTACGACCTATAAGTTCCGTGCAACGACCAAGGGCAACGGGGTGCCGCGCACCTACTCGTACTCGGTAGACGGCCATCCGGTAACCAAATCCTACTCCGAGACTGATCTGGCTATCAAGCCTATGGCGGCAAAACTCGTGTGGTACAATTCGCCGAAAACGGCCGACGGCTGGGTACGCGAAAGCCCCGTGACTATCGAATCCGTAGAGTATGACGACTGGGAAGGTAACGTCTACTTCACTACCCCGGCCGAGTTCGTTCCCGGCAATGCCCTGATTGCAGCTTATGATGCCGGCGGCGAAGTCCTTTGGAGCTGGAATATCTGGGCTGTCGAGAATTACGATTGCGACGCCGAAGCGCGACAGGTCGGCCGTTATATGATGATGGACCGTAATCTGGGCGCCATGGCGGGACGCGAGGCGATGAACTCCTCGGATAAACGCGTTGCGGCTTGGGCTTTAGGCAACTATTATCAGTGGGGGCGCAAGGACCCGTTCCCGGCAGCTGCGGAGTACGACGACACGGGATTCGGCAGCGAGATGTACTGGGGACTTCCAACTTATACGCCTATCGAAGAATTGCAACAGGATTATTCCTCCGAGAGTTGGGGCGCCCGGAACATGATGTTCGGCAAGATCGGTGCGAATAACGCCTATGCCGTGGGTGACAAGACCGTCGATGACGCCGTTGCCCTGTCGGTGAAATATCCCTACCGTTGGATGGCCAAAGAGGTCAGCGGTGTTCAGGCCGACAACTGGTACACCCCTTCTTATTCGTGGTTCAATAATACAGATTCGGCCGAGAATCAGACCGGATGGTTCTGGTTGTGGGGAAGCGAATACGTTGGCGACAATCTGAAGAGCATTTACGACCCGTGTCCCGCGGGCTGGAAAGTGGCGCCGCCCGAAGCCCTCGATTTCGCCCTCGGCAGCGTTGCGGAACTCGATGAAAAACCATTCGGGCGTTACTCTCGTGCATACGATCTCTATTTCCCCTATACCGGACAGCGGCAGTCGGCCTTCAACGGCAGCCATATCCGTTCGCTCACCAACAAGATGCTCGTGCTGACCAGTTCCAGTGCCAGCGGCAACTATTACCCGGTCCAGGGTAGTCTGGGCGGATATTCGTCCTACAACTCATATACGGGAGCCGGCTACCAGCTGCGCTGCGTTCGCGAGCAGACGACGGCAATGCCCAAAGGGCGTCTGGAGGGTCCGCGAGCCGTGCTGATCGGCAACTCCATTACGGAAGTATGGCAGGGACGTACCGACAACAAGACCTTCTTTTCCGACAACGACTACCTGCCCAAGGGCATCAGCGGTCAGACCTCGCTCCAGATCAGCGCGCGTTTTTACAACGACGTAATTGTCAATGATCCGGCGTGCGTGGTCATCGCCTGCGGAGTCAACGACCTGGCTGAGAACGACAGCCAGCCCTGCTCGATCGAACGAGTCTTCGCAGACATCCGGCTGATGGCCGAAACAGGCGCTGCAAGAGGTTTCAAGGTAGTCATTGGCTCGACGCCCCCGGCCAACCGGATCTGGTGGCAGAGCGAGGAATGGAATGCCGCTCATGCCGATCTTGGACAGCGTGTTGTCGAGTTAAACAGGCTGCTGAAACAGTATGCCGAAGAGAGGGGCTTCGTTTATGCCGACTACCATTCTGCGCTCAAAGACGATCAGAACGGACTGAAACTCGAATACTCCTGGACACCGGACGACCGTGTGCATCCCAGTGCGGCAGGTTATGCCGTAATGGAGAAAATCCTTAAGAAAGCCGTCGACAAAGCACTCTTCGATCCAAATGCAACTGACGGCGACGGACAGATTGATGACCTCGACAAATGGGAAGGCTGGGAGTAACCTTAAAATATTTAGAACACGATGAAACGAAACTATATAATTCTGTTGGCCGCCTTGCTGACGGTCGCATGCGCCGGAAACGGCGACACCATGTCGCCGACACCGCAGGAGGGCGAGATCCTTTTCTCGGGATCAACTGTCGGTCCCAAAGTCCGGACCTCCTATGAGGATACGGAAACAGCGCTCCGGGTGAACTGGGTCAAAAACGATCTGATCGGCCTTTTCGCCGAGTCCGGCGGCAAGAACCTGGGAGCCAATTTCGCCTACAAGGCGGCTGTGTCGGGAGCGACGAGCGATTTTACAGCTGCTTCCCGGCTCAATGTGATCCGCTGGGCTGATGAAACGTCCGATCACGATTTCTATGCCTACTATCCCTATACGGACAGAGCCGCAGTCGATGTAACGGCCGTCCCGGTGTCGGTGCCCGCTGTGCAGACTCGTTCGGAAAGCGATCCGTTGGCGACTTTGGCAGCCCATGATTTTCTCTATGCCGTTACGTGCGGGATCAAAAAGGGCGACAACGCCGTCAACCTGCAATTCAAACATCTTTTTTCAGCACTCGAAATCCGGCTGACGACCGACCTGCGGGCGAAACTCGAGGGCGTGATTTTCCGTTGCGTCTCGAACGAAAATGCCGCCGTGTCGATGGAAAACGCCACGGTCGATCTGCGCACAGGTGAAGTGAACGTCTCCGAAGCTGTGGTTTCCAATGCCGTGCGACTCGACTGTTCAGGCAATACGTCCGACACCGAGGCACTGGTGCTGCATTTGGTCGTAACACCCGGACATGCCGGTGAAACATTCGAAGCCGTCGCTCTCGTCAATGGCAAAGAGTACATCTTCGCCACCGTGAAGGCTCCGTCCGACGGAGGTATTCCCGCAGGCAAAACGGTGGTTGTCGAAGGGGAAGCTACGCTCGACCCTGAGGATGCGCTTCCCGTCATCGATTTGAGCGCAGACGGTACAGCCAACACCTATTATGTCAATGCGGCCAATACATTCTATCGCTTCCGTGCCGACGTGAAAGGTAACGGCAAGGCGCTGACTTGCGGCGACCTCTCCTACACGGAGGAGGATCTCAAAATCGAACCGAAAGCTGCCCTCGTACTGTGGTACAATTGTTTGCAGACGAGCTATCTGCCGTGGATACAGGCGTCTCCCGTGGTGCTCAACAGTGTGAAACTCAAGAAGGACGGCTATATCCATTTCGATACGCCCGAAACATTCGTCAACGGCAATGTGGTGATTGTGGCCATTGACAAAGAACTTAACTACGACCAGATCGAGGCCGACGCGGATAACCGCATCTTGAATGCAGAAGTTCTTTGGAGCTGGAATATCGTGTTCTCAGAGGGCTATGACCCCGATGCAGCGGAGAATTGCATCGTAAAGGGCGGCTATACCTTCATGGGCCGCAATTTGGGCGCCGTGATCGATTGGTCGCAGGCCGACATCAAGCCTAACCAGCAGCAGGAGTCCGTCAACCTGGCCTGGACCTCGGGCAACTGTTACCAGTGGGGCCGGAAAGATCCGTTCCCGGGTCTGCCGGATTATATGAGCGGCAATGCCTATTACATGACCGGATTGTGGTTCGCTCCGGCCTATACGCCAATTCCCGCGCTGGACAGAGGTACTTTTGAAGCATGGGGCCGAGAGGCGCATCACCAGATTATCGGCAATACGAAGGCGACGGTCGCCATCGACATCAACACGGCGCTCGGAACGGGTTATGTGTCGCAGGATGCATTCGACCTGGGCCGGGCCAACCCCCACCTCTGGCTTTACAAGAATGAAAATTACCTGACCGATAAGGCCGGATTGGCTGCCTGGGGTAATCCGTCGAAGGATGCGCACGGTGTAAAGACGATTTACGACCCGTGTCCCCGGGGCTGGAAGGTGATGAGCAAGCAGGCCTGGATGGCGCTGACCGACAATGAAAAGCCTAACGCTGTGGTCGACGTTTCGAAGACCGGACGCGGTATCTGGCTGGATGGCAAGTGGTTCTTCCCACTGACGGGAGGTGCGCAGCACTGGCACAATTCGGACGGCTCCTGCAACGGAAATACGTGGGGAGGTTCCTGTGCGACCTATTATGTCGATGGGCCGGATTATAACCCATGGGGGCACGTCGGAGCTTTCGTAACGGATGTCGGATTCCCGAGCGATGAGACCAAACGGAGTGTTACCTGCAAATCGCAGAACACCTATTCCGACCGAGGTGCGGCGATCCGCTGTATCCGGATTGACGAGTAGCAGACCTGCAACGAAAAAAGAAGCAGCATCGGAAGATGCTGCTTCTTTCGTATGGATGCCGACCGCCGTTTACAACAGAAATCCGACCGAAAAGAGAAACGTGTCGTTGAGCGGATTGAATCTATCGCCGCCCAAGCGCCATGCGGCGTCGCACCGCACGGGGCCTGCAATGAATCCGCAACCCAACGAAGCGTAATTGCCTGTTCCTTTGTTCTTCTGACCGAAGTGGTATCCGCCGCGCACGACACCGTGCCGAAAAAAGGTGTATTCGGCTCCTGCGGCCAAACCGGTGATCCCTCCCCGGAACTGGTGGCTCAAATCAAGAGCGATGCCGAGCACGTGGTTCGAGCGAAAAGGCAGGTGGAGCGAACCTCCGAGCGACCCACGTATCGGCAGGCCACAGCGCTCTCCGTCGGAGGCTTTCACATCGGGGCCGATGTCGGCCAGCCGCAGCCCGACGATCCAGCGGGCACCCTCCACAGCGCGGAGCGTCCCGCGATAGGCCGCACCGATATCGAACGAGACGCCTTGCATCGGTTTCTCCCCGAATCCCTGATCGGAACGGACGTAACGGGCCGTCAGCGAAAACGCCAGATTCCGGCCGATCCGACGGCCGTAACCGACCTCTGCCGAAAGGTCTTGCGGACGGGCCGTTCCGGCGGGAAATCCCTGTTCGTCGGTCAACCCGACCGAAGGTCCGCGGAAATAACGCACTCCGGCCAACAGGGCATTCCGCGAGTCGGGAGTATAAAATCCCCCCGCGCCGTAAAGCACATTGGCGCTGTTGAAAGTCGTATTCCAAGGTCCGGAGAACAGGGCGCCTCCGGCATGTCCTTCGCCGATGAGGCTTAACGCGGCATTGGCGTAAACGGCCAGCGGATTGTCCGCAACTGCTGTCGTGGCCCCTGCCATACCAGCTGTGCGGGCATTGGTTTCCAGACCGAGAAACGGCATGATCCCGGCATCAGTGGTCTGGGCTTGCGCCGCATAACCGCCTGTCGCGAAAAGAAATGTCGCGGAAAAGTATCTGATTGATTGGCAGATAGACATGGTGTTTGCGGTTATCGTTTGATGATATGGCTGTTGAGTTTGCGGCCGCGGCACTCGACCGTGCAGCTGTAAGTCCCGGGAGAAAGCCCGGATACGTCGATGCGCCCCGTGTTACCGTTGTCGCCGGCACGGACCGAAACCTGCGTAGCGAGCACCTGCTGCCCCGCCGCATTGTGGAACCGGATGGGAAAATCGCCCTCGGCGTCCGGAATGCGTACGTTGAGTACATCACGGCATGGGTTGGGGAAAAGCTCCATCGCAACGCCCGTACCGTCGACGATCACCTGGAATTCCGAAGTCGCCGCGGCGCCGTCGAGGTCTCTTGCCGTTACGGTCAGCGTCGTGCGGCCCGCAGCGCAGGGCCGTACGAGCAGTTCCGAATCTTGTACGCGGCACTCCACGACCTTTTCCGCGGAAGGCGAAACAAAGTAGGAGAGCCGATCGCCCGGAGCATCGGCATCGGTAAAATAAAGTTGAAGATCGATGCTCCTGCCCGCTTTGTCGTCACTTTGCAGAAAGAGGTTCGGAATGGGAACGGTTGCCTCGGGCGGGGTATTTTCCCCGGTCCGGACGGAGATGACGGCCGGGCGGGACGGAACGCCCGACGGACTTCGGCCGACGATTGCCAAGCAATAGATTTGCCGCGGCTCCAGCCCCTCGATCCGACAGGCGAAGGTCTCACCGAGACCCGCATCGGAAGCAAAAGTGTGTCTGACGGCCGTAGCAGGAATGTCGTCGACCGTAGCGGCCGAAAATGTCCGGGTGTCGATGTAAACGTCGAATGATGAGACCGGACGCTCCAGATAGCATCGCGGAACACGCCACGACAGTTTCACATGGGTGCGGTATCCCGAAACCGCAATCGTACGTTCGTCAATCGGATCCGGCCGGGTATCATGGAAAAGAACGTATTCGGCATCGACCAGTCCGTTACCGAGCATTCCGGCATACTCGGGGTTGATCGTTTCCGTAAACTGCTTTCGCCCCGAACCCACAAGCATTTCCCGCAATTTATCGCTGGTGAACCCCGGTCCTTGCACGCCGAATGCGGCGACAGCCAGGGCCGCAATGCCCGAAACCTGTGGCGCGGCCATCGAGGTTCCTGCAGAATAACCGTAACCGCCGTTCGTCGTGGTGCTGAAAACGCGGAATCGTTCGTCGCCGGTAGCATGGCCGCCCAAAGCCGCGAGATCGATCCACGAACCGTAGTTGGACCCGGCGACCTTACGGCCGTCGATGCCCAGCGACGCTACGGCCACCACTTTCTCGTAGGCTCCCGGGAACACCGGGTCGGAAATGCCGTCGTTGCCCGCGGCAAAAATGACGATGCCGCCTTTCATGGGACCTGTCTGATTGCCGTTCTCATCGCACCCGGCATACTTGATAAAATAGTCAATGGCTGCTTTGCCCGACTGCGACAAGTCCGGAAGACCGGGGACATAAGTCCAGCTGTTTTGGCTGATGACGGCCCCATGGTCGGCCGTCCAGACCATGATCTCCTCGATCGTCGCGGCATCGCGTCCCGGTTCGTCGAAAATCTGGCAACTCATCAGCCGCACACCGCTTCCGGGCGTTCCGTCGCCCCCCGCGATGCCGCAGACGCCGATGCCGTTGTTGTTGACGGCGCCGATCGTACCTGCGACATGCGTGCCGTGGCTGCTGGGAGTGATCTCCGTATTATGGCGGCAGAAGTTGTAGCCGCAGGCGCCCTGTCCGTCGCGCCAGATATTCGCTGCCAGATCGGGATGCGTATAGTCGATGCCGCCGTCCACCACGGCGACGACGACGTCTTTATGTCCGGTGCTGACGCTCCATGCCGGAAAAATGTTGAGGTCGGCCACGGCCGTCGATCCGACCGCAGCGCCCACCCGGTGGTAAATCCACTGATTGACCAGCAGCGGATCATCGAATCCGGGGATTGCGACATTGTCCGAACCTAAGGTGCGGCTGAAATCGGCTTGCGAGACCGTCGCCCCGGCGGGAACCATACGCGGAACTGGTTCGATGCACTCGACTTCATCCACCCGGCCGAAGCGTTCCATGGCCTCGGCGACAGAAATCGCCCCGGAGAAATGAACGTCGTACCACAGATGAAGTCCGGCCCTGCGGCGGCGTTCGCGGAAACGGTCGCCATCGGAAAAGACACGCTGTACGGCAGTTGCCCCGGCA
>ENA-OZAK01000552-OZAK01000552.1-human-gut-metagenome-genome-assembly--contig:-NODE-552-length-11093-cov-6.249049_pt1 | contig 11093 bp, 13 predicted proteins | sample MGYA00244209_ERZ653502 | MGnify/ENA primary metagenome ERZ653502 (study PRJEB26926, sample SAMN06164928) | human gut metagenome | biome: ENVO:00009003; feature: ENVO:2100002; material: ENVO:00002003... | reverse complement strand
CGGCATACGAGATACTGGTCGGTCTCGTGGGCTCGGAGATGTGTATAAGAGACAGCTATAACACCGGGGAGACTGTCTGATGGGGTTGAATGCCGTACAATCGTATCCGGCGGAGCGGGTCTTGGTGGCCGCTCTGCTGGGACGTCCCGCCTCTTTCCACGAATTGGGCGGACGGGTGACGGAAGAGATGTTTACCGAACCGGGGCTGCGCCTGGTGTTCCGTGCCTTTGCCGAGCTGGCCTCGCGCGGCGAACGGATCGACATGGCGACGGTCGAGGCGGAGATGTTCCGGCTCGATCACCGGCTTTATGGCGAGCTGAACGGAGTCTCTTTCCTAAGCGCCATGTTGCAGGCGGTGCGCAACGACAGCCACATCCACGAATATGTGCGTCTGGTACAGCGCGAATGGATGTTGCGCGGCTGTGTGGCGAGCCTGAACAAACGCGGCCTGGAGGCGCAGCAGCCGGATGTCGACGTGATGAAGCTCCTCGCTGGTGTCACAGACGACATGGACGGCTTGCGTGAACATGCCTCCGGAGGCGTGGATGTCCGGATGGCGGCCGAGGTGGCACGCGAAGTCCTGGCGCGTTCGTTCCGTAATCAGGAGGCACGCGAAAAAGGGGAGCATATACAGGTGCGTACTGGGTTCGACGAACTGGACGACTTGACGGGCGGCCTTTACCGGGGCGAACTGGCGGTGCTCTCCGGGCGGCCTTCGATGGGAAAGACGGCGGTGGCTTTGCACATGGCGCTTCAGGCGGCGCGTGCGGGGCGGAATACGCTTTATTTCAGCATCGAGATGAGCGAGGAGGAGGTGACGGAACGTATCCTTTCGATGCTGAGCGGCGTGGAGGCCGGCAAGATCCGTTTCAAGGGGACGAACCGCGAGGAGCGTGCGTTGTTTGAGAAAGCGGCGTCTGAGCTGGCGGTGTTGCCGTTGAGGATCGTCTATTGCGGTTCGCTCTCCATCGACGAGATCCGTGCCGTGCTGATGACGCGCAAGGCTCGCCGGGAGCTGGACATCTTCTTCATCGACTATCTGAACCTGATCCATATCCCTTACACGCGGGGCAGCCGCAACGAGACGACCGATCTGGCCCTGGGCGATGTGGTGCGGAAGGTGAAGCTGATGGCGGTCGAGCTGGATGTGCCTGCCGTCCTGTTGGCGCAGATGAACCGCGACAGCGACCGGCGCCTGGCTCCTTATCTGCCGATCTTGAGCGACCTGCGTAACTCCGGCGCGATCGAGCAGGTGGCGGATCAGGTGATCTTCGTCTACCGGGCCGAGAAATACGGCATCTTGTACGACAAGGATACGAAGGAGGACCTGCGGGGCGTGGGCTACCTTCTGGTCGCCAAGAACCGTAACGGGGCGACCGGACGGGCGCGTTTCCGCTACAATGTTTCGATGACACGGTTCCTGTCTTATGAAAACCGGTTGTTATGAGAGGCGATTCGTTGAAAGAGAGAATCCTTCGGGTGGCCACGATCGAGGAAGTGATGGCTGCCTATGTGCCGTTGCAGCGCAGCGGTGCGGGATATGTCGGCTTGTGTCCTTTCCATGCAGACAAGCATCCTTCGTTGCACGTCCATCCGGGAAAACAGTTTTTCAAATGTTTCGCTTGCGGCGAAGGCGGAGACTTGTTCGCTTTCGTGCAGAAGATCGAGGGATGTTCGTTTACGGAAGCGATGGGAATGCTGGCGAAACGGTATTCGATCTTGCATCCGTTTGCGGGCGTGCCGATGAGGGTGTCGATGGACAGCATGCCGAATTGGGGAGCGACGGGCTTCCGCGTGCAGGCTGCCGTCGCCGCAGCCATGCCTGCGATCAGTATGGCGGTTTTGATGTATTTCATGGTCTGGACATGTTTTGTATTTATCGTAAAGATACGGAAAATGCGGCTATATGCGGGGTTTTCCAAAAAAAATCGTAGAATTTGCAGGAAAATTTTGCAGTTTTAAAAGAAGGCGTTATCTTTGCACCACAAAACTCACACGGTGGATTCATCTAAGGGTTAGGATACGTGCCTCTCACGCACGACATAGGGGTTCGAATCCCCTATCCACTACTAAGCGATCGGTTTCCGGTCGCTTTTTTTGTGCGCAGCTCCGCGTTGGGGCGGAGTCATTCGCCGGAATTCCGCGCGGTTTCAGCTTCCGGATAGTTTCGCGTGCCGGTTTTTCCCCGCTTTCAACGGTTCTCGGATGGCGTGTGCTTCCAGATGGCGTGTGTTTCCAACTTCCCGCGGTCGCCATGTGCCGGATGTTTTCAAATGCAGCGGCCGTCCCAAAAAGGACGGCCGCTGCGGCATTGAAGTTAAAGGTTATTTGATTGGTTGGTGGGTTTACTTTTCCGATTTGCTCTTGAATTTGTCTAACTGACGCTTGAGGGCGTCGATCGCTTCGTCCACCGACTCCTCGAAGGCTTTGGACTGGTGGCAGGCCACGAGGTCCTCGCCCGGCATATGGAGCGTGATCGTTGCGATCTTGTTTCCTTTTTCATGGTCTTTATCGAGTTTCAGAATGACCTCGGCACCGGTCGAACGCTCTGCGAAGCGGTCGAGCTTTTCCATTTTGTGCTCTACGAATTCGATCAGCCGTTTGTCTGCGTCGAATTTCACGGATTGAATCTGTACGTTCATAGCCTTGCAGTTTATAAAAGTTAATCACTTCCCTCCCTTTTCGCGGGGATGGGCTTTTGCGTATATTTCCCGAAGCCGGGCGATGCTGTTGTGCGTGTAGACCTGCGTGGCCTGCAGCGAGGCGTGGCCCAAAAGCTCCTGAATCTCGCGCATGTCGGCTCCGCCGTTCAGCAGGTGCGTGGCGAACGTATGCCGCAATACGTGCGGGCTTTTCTTGCCCTGTACGCCCGCGCGGGTGAGTTCCTCCTGCACCGTGCGGTAGACGACGCTCCGGGATATGCGCTTCCCTTTATGTGTTAAAAATAGTGCTTTTTCCGAAGAAATGCAAATATTTTGCCTCTCTATTAGGCCGAGGTAGTGCAAAATCTTTTCGCGCAGGAATTCGAGAATCGGGACCATGCGCTGTTTGTCTCCCTTGCCCCGGACCCGCAGCGAGGTGTAGTCGGCCGAAAAGTCGCTGCGGTCGATGCCGACCAGCTCGGCCAGACGCAGTCCGCAGGCGTAAAACATCAGGATGATGAGCGAGTTGCGCTCGGTCTGGAAATCTTCGCTGTCCGGTCCGCACTCGCTGACGATGGTCGTCATGCGGCTTTCGGGAACGAATGCCGGCAGGCGGCGTGAGGTTTTGAGCGTCGAAATCATGCGGAAAATATCCTTTTCGACGGCTCCCGTGCGGTGCAGCCACCGGAAAAAGGCCCGGAGCGAAGCCACTTCGCGGTTCATCGACCCGGCGCTGAGCTTTCCCTCCTCCGTGCGGAAAATGATCCATTCGCGGATCTGCTCGGTCGTGACCGACCGCGGGTCGAACCGCGACTCGTCGCAGTCCAGCCACGCGAGGAACTGCTCCACGTCGTGCTTGTAGTTGCGGACCGTGAGCGGCGAGTAGCGCCGCTCGGCGGAGAGATATCGGATGAATTCCGTCAGCATGCGGCAAAGATACGGTTTTTTCGTATTTTTGCGTATTCATAAATAGTATGCCATGAAACGAATCTTCATTTTAGCCTTTCTGCTGGCGTGGCTGACGGCGCAGTTTGCCGCCGCCGCTGCGGTCGATACGCTTGCGGTGCGCAGCGCTTCCATGGACCGCGACATTCCCGTGATCGTGATCCTGCCCGACGGCGCTTCGCCTGCGAATCCCTGCCCGACGGTCTACCTGCTCCACGGTTACGGCGGCAATCAGACGACGTGGCTCCGGATCAAACCGTCGCTGCCCGCCATCGCCGACCGCGAAGGAATCGCCTTCGTCTGTCCCGACGGCGCGACGAGCTGGTATCTCGACAGCAAGGTGCGGGCGAAGAGCCTTTACGAGACTTTCATGACGCGGGAACTGCTTCCGGCCGTCGAGGAGCGTTATCCCGTTTCGCGCGACCGCAGCGGTCGCGCGATCACGGGGCTCAGCATGGGCGGCTTCGGCGCCGTGTCACTGGCGATCAGGCATAAGGAGCTGTTCGGGGCCGTCGGCAGCACGAGCGGCGGGCTGGATATTCGCCCGTTCCCCGAAAACTGGGAGATTCCGCAGCTGCTGGGCACGCAGGCCGAGCATCCCGAAGCTTGGGAGGCGGCTACGCCGATCAACCTGATCCCGCGTATCGCCGACGGCGATCTGGCGATCGTTATCGACTGCGGTTACGACGATTTCTTCTTCGGGGTGAACAACGACTTCCATGCCGAGCTGCTGCGCCGCGGCATCATGCACGACTTCTATGTGCGTCCCGGCCGTCACAACAACGAGTATTGGGGCAATTCGATCGACTACCAGATCGTATTTTTCCGCAACTTCTTCTTTCGGGACAAATAGTTGGGCCGATGAAAGAGAGCTGGAAACCCGGAACGCTCATCTATCCGCTGCCGGCGGTGCTGGTGAGCTGCGGCGCGACGCCGGACGAGTATAACCTGCTGACCGTGGCGTGGACGGGGACGGTCTGCACCGATCCGCCGATGTGCTACGTCTCGGTGCGGCCCGAACGCCACTCCTACGGGATTATCCGCCGCACCGGCGAGTTCGTCATCAACCTCACGACCCGCGGTCTGGCCCGTGCCGCGGACTGGTGCGGCGTACGTTCGGGCCGCGATTACGACAAATTCCGCGAAATGGGCCTTACGCCCGGCAAGGCGCTCAAGGTCGCCGCGCCGATCGTCGAAGAGTCTCCCGTGAGCATCGAGTGCCGCGTGCGGCAGGTGCTTGAGCTGGGTACGCACGACATGTTTTTGGCCGAGGTGGTCGCCGTGCAGGTCGATGCCGATTATATCGACCCTGCCACGGGCCGTTTCTGCCTCGAACGGGCCTGCCCGATCGTCTACTCCCACGGCGAATATTTCGCACTGGGCGAAGCGCTCGGCCATTTCGGCTGGTCGGTGCGGAAAAAGCCGCGGCCGAAAACGCCGAAATCCGAGACCGGAACAAAGCCCGTGACCGGAAAGAAATCCGCACCCGGAACAAAGCCCGTGGCCGGAACGAAATCTCTGACCGGAACGAAAACCGCATCCGGTGTAGAATCTGAGGACCGGACTTCCTCCGCATTATCTTCCGCAACGCCCTCTGCCTCATTGTCATCCTCCGCATCCGCAATGCCTTCGGCATCCGCCTTGTCATCCTCCGCATCCTCCGCCGCATCGTCAGCCGGCCCCAACTCAAACTCCACCCCAAGCCGTAACCCGAACCGCGATCCGAACCGCAGGCCGGGACGCAACCCGGATCGCAGGCAGGGGCGAAAGTCGGGACCCGAAAAACCGCGCCGCCGATGAAGGCGATGTTGAAGGAGGGCGCCGGGCTTTCGAACGGTTTGTTATGCACGCTGGCCGTCATCGCCGGCGTGTCGGTCGCCAATCTGTACTACAATCAGCCGCTGCTCGATATGCTCCGGCAGGATCTGGGCACCACTACGCTCGCCGCCAACCATGTCGCCCTCTTTTCGCAGTTGGGTTATGCGCTGGGGCTGCTGTTCATCATACCCCTCGCCGATCTTTTCAGCCGCAGGCGCATCGTACTGGTCAACTTCCTGCTGCTGGCCGTTTCGCTGCTGGCGATCGCCACGGCTTCCGATATCCGTGTGATTCACGGGTTTTCGCTGGTGACGGGCGTCTGCTCGGTCATTCCGCAAATCTTCATTCCGCTGGCGGCGCAGTATTCGCGCCCGGAATATAAAAACCGCAATGTCGGGATCGTCCTTTCGGGCCTGCTGACCGGAATCCTCGCTTCGCGCGTGGTCAGCGGCGTTATCGGCGAGCTTTTCGGCTGGCGCGAAATGTATTTCGCCGCTGCCGGACTCATGGTCGTTTCGGCGGCCGTCGTGCTGTATGTACTGCCCGATGCGCGCCCCAACTTCCGGGGAACCTATGCCGCCCTGATGAAGTCGCTCCTTACGATCGTCCGGTGCTATCCGACGCTGCGTATCTATTCCGTGCGCGCCGCGCTGGCTTTCGGCTCCTTTTTGTGTTTCTGGGCGTCGCTCGCCTTCAAGATGGCGCAGGCGCCGTTTTATGCCGGCAGCAACGTCGTCGGCATGCTCGGACTCTGCGGAATCGCGGGCGCTCTGACGGCGACCTTCGCCGGGAAGTACATCCGGCGCGTCGGCGTGCGCAGGTTCAACTATATCGGCGTCGGCCTGCAGATCCTCGCATGGCTGCTGTTCTTCTTCGGTGCGGATTCCTATGCGGCGCTCGTCGCCGGAATCGTCGTCGTCGATATCGGCATGCAGTGCATCCAGCTCAGCAATCAGGCCACTCTGTTCGAACTCGATCCCTCGGCTTCGAACCGGATCAACACGATCTTTATGAGCACCTACTTCGCGGGAGGTTCGCTCGGCACGCTGCTGTCGGGAGCCGCATGGTCGCTTTACGGCTGGACGGGAGTCGTCGCGGCGGGAATCCTGCTTTCGTCCGCCTCGCTGCTCGTCACCGTTTGTACGAAAAAATAACGACCGCGCCGGGTTGCATGCAATTCCTGCCGGCAGCGGCTGTTTCCGAAAACTGGGAATAAAGCAATCCCCGGAACCCGCCGGGTTTCCGAGGATTTACAAAACAATGCTGTAACCTAATAAGTTACGGCGTTGTTTTTTTATGAGGTAATGATTTAGAAACGCAAGTCTTGAATAAACTTACATCGAGGTTCATCCTGTCAAACAACTCTATACAAATATACGAAATATCTGATAAAAAAAGCAAATATGATTTTTATTACTCCATTTGCCGATTTATGGCGGACATCAGCGTCACCGTCGATCATTTTTTCCTTTGAGCGGACTGGAACGGTCTGGAGCGGACATAGGAATCGTTTTCTGAAGGCTTGGATTATCTTGCACATCCTTAACGCAGAAATCACCTAAACCCTCAGCATTATGGATTGCGTCCTTATGGAAACGAGCGCCTATAAAGAGTTGCAGGCGCACCTTCAACGTCTTCTGGAGCGAGTGTCTGCGCTCCATTCCCTCTCCGCCCAACCGACAACTGTCCGGGGCTTACGGCCGAGGAGGTCTGCAAGGCTTTGAGCATCACCAAGCGAGCCTTGCAATACTATCGCTCCGCCGGCATCATCCCCTATACGGCCTTGGGGAATAAAGTATTGTTCCGGGACGACGACATCCGGCAACTTCTGGAAAAGCACCTGATAAAAAGCCTGTAGCATGACCGAAGAGATCATTACCCGCGACAGCGCCGCGTTCAAGGAACTGCGCCGCGACATCGTCAAAGCCATCCGTGCCGTCGATATTCTGATCGACACGCACCGCCCGACCATCGGAAATGAACTGTACCTGACCAGTGAGGAGATTTGCAGCATCTTCAGCATCTCGAAACGCTCCTTGCAGAATTACCGGGACAACCGCCAAATCCCTTATACTACTCTTGGTGGAAAGATTCTTTATCCGCAGTCATCGCTTTATAAACTGCTGGAACAGCATTATATGAAAGCGCAGCGCTGATGCGGTCTGTGAAAAGGGGAAGATCATCATGAACTGCACCCCAAAAGTTGGACATAACTTTTGGGGTGTTTTATGAAGTACAGTTATGAGGAGAAATTAACAGCAGTTTTGTCTGTTGTCAATGGCCAACATTCCGTATCGTCCGCCTCCAAGCATTTTGGAATAAGCTATACGCCTTTGTCGCGTTGGATTGCGCGTTATAAAGAGTTCGGCGAAGCAGGTCTTCGTATACGGCAATATACTTACAGCGGCGATTTTAAGTTGTCAGCTATCAGGCACATGCACGAGAATCACTTATCTTTAACGGAAACAACGGCAAAGTTCGGTATTTACAATGAGAGTACGCTGAGCAAATGGGAGCGTATCTATTATGAAGAAGGTGAATCCGGTCTTTACCGTGATAATCGGGGTAAGATGAGAACCAAGCCTAATAAACAGGAACTACAACCACAGGAAGAAAATGACTTGCGAGTCGAAAACCAACGTCTTCGCGCCGAGGTTGCTTACTTAAAAAAATTGAGGGTCTTAGTCGAGGAACGCATCGTCCGCGAGAACGGGAACGGGCAAAAGCCATCGAAGAACTAAGACCGGAACATACCCTTCCCACGCTATTGGAAGTTACGGGGATGGCGCGTAGTACGTTCTATTATCATCTGAAGCAGTTAAAGTTCCCCGATAAATACAAACAAGAGAAAAACGAGATTGTAAGTATATACCACGATCATAAGGGACGTTATGGTTACCGCCGTATCACAGTAGAGATGCACAATCGCGGATATTCTATAAACCATAAAACGGTACTTAGGTTAATGAACGAATGTGGAGTTAAATGCCAGGTGCGCCTAAAAAAATATCGTTCATACAAAGGAGAGGTTGGTGCCGTTGTGCCCGACTTGCTGAAACGTAATTTTATGGCGGAACGTCCTAATCAAAAGTGGGTTACAGACCTTACTGAATTTTCTCTGTTCGGCAAGAAGCTTTATCTGTCGCCTATTATGGACTTATATAATAGGGAAATAATAAGTTATAATATAGCAGAACATCCGACCTTTTACCAAACAATGAAAATGCTTGAAGATGCCATAAAGGATCTGCCCGATACTCCGGAACTTATACTTCACTCGGATCAGGGTTGGCAGTACCAGATGAAACGCTATCAATATCGGCTGCGTGAAAAAGGTATTAGTCAGAGCATGTCTCGTAAGGGAAACTGTTTGGATAATGCGGTTATGGAAAACTTTTTCGGACTGTTAAAATCAGAATTATTATATTTGCAGAAGTTCGAGTCTGTCGATCATTTCCGCAAGGAACTGGAGGAATACATAAATTACTACAATAACAAGCGAATAAAGACCGCTTTAAACAACATGAGCCCGGTACAATACCGAACTCATGCTATCTGAATTATTAATCAGTCCAAACTTTGGGGTGCACATCAATCACTCTTCCCCTTCTTTTTTGGATGTATAACTGATATAGTTGCTCGGATGGATCACGCATATCTGCCCGTCCGGTGTTCCGAAATCAATGAGGATCGGATATTTGTAAAGCGGCAGATAGTATTTCCGTCCGAAAGATTTGCGGATTGCCTCCGCAGCCAGCAGGATTCCCGAGTCGGCCGTTATAGGACGTTCGTATCCGGGATGTTGCCGCATGATCTCTTGGCGGCATTTATTGATGTCGTCGAGCGTAAAGACCTCTCCGCGGATGATGCGCAGCAGACGCAAGGTAAGTTCGTATTCGTGGGACAAATTTCGACGTTGGTCGCCGTTTGGAGCTTCTTCCAACTCTTTCTTCAGCCGTTCGGCTTTTTCTTCGAATGTTGCCATATTTATAGTCTTTTTTGTGTAATGATTCTGTTGTCGGCAAGGGGCAGTAAAATTCCGAGGCCTTTGCCGTCATTCATCCTGCGGCAGAAAATCCCGGACGTATTTCCTGGCCGTGTAAATGTCGCGTTCGATGGTAAGTCCGAACGGCAGACGAAGATATGCCAGCTCGGAGAGCATCAGGTAGCCCCACTCCCATTCGTAGATATGGCAATAACCGAACAGGCGCCAGTCGTCGCCTTCACGTTCGGCTTCGGTAATGAGCCATGTCCCCGTACCGCAGGGGTTGAAATATTTGACGAGGACTTCGGCATCCATTCCTTTCCCATCCTGTGAGTGGATAGGATGTTTCTCGAATTTCGAGATGATCTGTTTTGTGAGCAGTGTCATAGAGAATAAAATTTCAGACTGCCCGGAACGCCCGGACAGCAAGAGCCGAATAGCCGCCGTAAGCGACAAAGACAAGGCATTGCCTTGACGTGTCGCTTACGGCGGCTATTTTGCTGGACGGGTCGGCGTAAGATATATGGTGATTCAATATTAAGACGACGATGATTCACTCCGCAAAACTTGCTCGTTTCGTTCGGATTCGCTATATTTGGATTGATGTAATATATCCGAGATCATTAACAATCCTTATACATTTCTACAATGCCTTTACGTGCTTATATAGAAGACAAAGAAATTGTTTCCATTGATCTTAATGACGAAGAATGGAGTGCTTTGAAAGCCCGTCTTAAGGCCAAAAAAACCGTCTTGATACTGCCGTGTTGCGGACAAGAGGGCTTTTTGAGAACAAGCAACAGAGGGTTGAAACATTTCGTTCATTCGAAATCTGCAAATCCATGTGATTGGAAACCCGAGTCTGCAGAGCATCTCAAAGCGAAAGTCGCGATCATGGAGGCTTGCCGGGAGCAGGGATGGAATGCCATCCCCGAATTTTCCGAAGCGGATTGGAGGGCGGATGTTTTGGCTGTACAGGGAGGCAAGAGGATTGCTTTCGAGGTTCAATGGAGCCGGCAGACTTATGAAGAAACCCGCCTCCGGCAGGAACGGTATAAGGCATCGAACGTAAGAGGTTGCTGGTTTTTCCGCATAGCCCCCAAAGAAATGTCGGATTATGACAAAACTTTAGTTGCAGACAAAGAGACTCCTGCGTTCAAAATATTCAAGGACGAAAATTCAAACATACTTGCCCAAGTAGGGAAAGTTCAAATGCCGTTAAAAGCATTGATAAGTAATTTACTGGCGCGTAAGTTGAAATTTTGCGAGCATATCAGATCAGCGCCCAAGCAGAAGGTTACTATCATCTTTTTTGAAATGAAATGCTGGAAGTGCGGGACGCTGCAATACTGCTATACGGTAGAGCCAAGTCTGAAGAGCGTCTGCAACTGCGATTTCGATGTGGAGCGGTCTTCGTGGGACGATCATGATATAGACAAGCATCCTGGGGTCTATGCCGCGGTACAAGATTTCTTACAGACGGAAGAGGGGCGACAACTCAAGGTCGGCCCGGTAAAAAAACGGTATAGCCGGACGGTTGCCGATAGCTACCTATCGCACGGCTGTTATTATTGCGACGCTATTTTCGGCGATTTCCATCTCATAGAAGAAAAATTGTATGCTTTCACTGGAGTCTATACTATTATTGACAATGCCTTGATGCCAAAACCTATATGGTGGATTCTCCGTGTGTTCCAGCACGT
>ENA-OZAK01000535-OZAK01000535.1-human-gut-metagenome-genome-assembly--contig:-NODE-535-length-11399-cov-4.160349_pt1 | contig 11399 bp, 8 predicted proteins | sample MGYA00244209_ERZ653502 | MGnify/ENA primary metagenome ERZ653502 (study PRJEB26926, sample SAMN06164928) | human gut metagenome | biome: ENVO:00009003; feature: ENVO:2100002; material: ENVO:00002003... | reverse complement strand
GATCTACACGCGTAAGATCGTCGGCAGCGTCAGATGTGTATAAGAGACAGGAACGTGAGCGCGGCGACCAACGTGTTCGACGCGCTGCTCGCGCCCGGTGGCTACGGTCTGACGGTGTACAACTCCCCGAAGGGGATTAGTATCGACGGAAACAAGGCAACGGTGAATCCGGTGGATCTGACGGGTGCAATAGAGCCGCACCCCGGCTACCTCTTCGCCTCGCACCAGGACATCAGCGTCGTGGCGGACGACACCCTGCACGTCACCGCCCCGATGAGACAATACGTGCGCAGGCTCGACATCGAACTGACCGCCACGGAAGGCGACTACAGCCGTGTACAGTCGGCTACGGCAACGCTCTCCGGCGTGGCTTCGGCAGCGGATATGGCAACAGGCGACCGGAGTGTAGCGGCACAAGTAACAAACGCTTTCAGGCAGGACGACAACAAGTTCACAATCTTTTTCCGACTGCTCGGCATCGTCCCGACGGAAACGCATACGCTGACGGTGGACATCACTTTCAACAACGGTGACACGCAGCGGGTAGTGAGCGACCTTACCGAGGCCATAAGGGACTTCAATAACGGCACCAAACCGGTTAAACTCACGGGTAATCTGCTTTTGCCCGTAGAGGCCGGGGTAACGGGCGCAACCATCACGGGCTGGAACGAGGTAGAAAGCGGCAATGGGGATGCTAACTGACGATAAATATTTTAATCAAAAAAACAAGATTATGACAATGAACATGAGGTTTTTCATTATTGCAGCAGCGGCAACGCTATTGGCTGCGTGTACACAAGAGAACGAGGTACAGAACAATCCGGTGGAAGCACGAATCACGGCAGGCGTGAGCGGGCCGAAGACCCGTGCTGTGGACAACGGGTGGAACGCCGACCGAATCGGCGTGATGGTGGTGGATGCCCCTGGCACGACCACGACCATGGGCGGCAAGTACAAGAACGTGGGATACGCAACCACGAGCACCGGCACCAACGCGGACTTTACCCCGATGACGGCGGGTGGCGGCATCTTCTTCGAGGATGCTTTCCTCGAGTTTACTTTTGCCGCCTACGCGCCTTACGCATCGGGCGCAAACGCCTCCACCCTGCCTGGTACAGACGGGAAGATTACGGTAAATACAAGCAACCAGCCCACGACCACGGAACAGGAGAAGGTGGACTACATCCATGCCACGGGAGCCAAGGCCGATAAAGACAGTCCGACCGTCAGCTTCACGGACAACACCGCCGCGGGCGGCAGCGACTGCTCCTTCAAGCACAAGATGGCCCGTCTTATCCTCAAGGTGCAGGTGTCGAACACCGACGGTTTCGACGACACTGCCGTGCTGGAATTCGCCGACTACAAGCTGGGCGGCCTGGTTCACGAGGGAACGTTCGATGTGAAGACCGGTACCGCCGCGACCGCGGGCAGCGTTGTGAGCGACTGGATGTTACGCCAGTGCACCGGTGCCCCGAAGACGGCCACGGACAAGTGCGTGGCAACCTTTGACGCCACCACGGGCGTGATGACTTTCACCATGATCCTGCTCCCGCAGACACTCGCCAACGCTTTGGTGCTTGAGATATCTCCCGATGACGGGGAATACCAGAGCTACTCCAACAAGGACATGATCAAACCCGCGTTGGAGGCCGGTTATTCTTATACCTACACCATCACGGTGAAGAAGACGGGGCTGACCCTTAGCGGAAGCACCATCGAAAACTGGAACGACGGTGGTAGCCATGCGGGTGATGCAAAAATGTAGTGTGTCTGAAAGCCACTGCCGTGCATCAGGCGTAAGACGGAGGCACGCCATATATAATAAATGGTGCGGCAGCCCGCGTCGCAACGGGCAGTGGCACAAAACGAAATAAATAAAGACAATATGAAAATAATAAGGAACATAGCGAGAAGGCCGTGGCCGCGCATCGGCGGCTGGTTGCCGGTTGTGATGCTCATCTGTGGGGTGCTCGCTTCCTGTAGCAGTGAGGATGAAAGCACCGCGCCCCTGCCCGACGGCAAGTACCCGCTGCAACTGACGGCGGAGGTGGCGCAGCCGCAGACCCGCGCCGGAGGTAAGGATGCGTGGACGGGCGGCGAGGAGATTAGAGTGTCACTGGAAGGCGTGTTTGGTAACAAAACATACGTGATGGACGCATCGGGCAATGCAAGCCCGAAGGATGCCGATAATGCCTTCTATTGGAAGAACACCGATGAAGCCCGCGTCAGTGCATGGACCCCGGACATAGAATCGGAAACGGATATTTCCGACCAAAGTGGCGGGTACGCCGCTTTCGATGTCCTGTACGCCAGTGCCATAGGGCGTTATGACCAAGCCATAAATCTCCGTTTCATCCACCGCATGGCGAAAATCGAAGTAATTCTCAAAGCTAGCGAAGGCATTACGGAAGAGGAGTTGGAGGGTGCGACCGTCACCATTTTCGGAGACCCGCTAACGCACTCAACCGCCGGCTTGGTATCACCGGGTGACCAATCGGACGGCGAGATAAAGCCCTATTATGATGCCGCAACGAAGAAATACGAGGCGTTAGTGCCGCCGCAGGATATGACGGGCAAGCCGCTCATCCGAATCAGCATAGGCAGCAATGACTTTACCTACACTCCCGAAACAGAAGCTGCCGGCAAATTTGGGTTTTTCGGTGGCAAGCGGTATGCCTACACCATCACCGTGAAAGCAAGCGGAATAGACGTGCAGGCGGTGACCGGTGGCACGTGGGTTGCATGTGGCGAGGAGAACGTCACCTCCAAAAAGGTAAAGCAAAGTTTCACAGCTGACGAACTTAAAATCGGCGACTACTTCTATTCCGACGGGACTTGGAGCGACGGCGGCCTGCGCAAAATCTATACTGACGGCAGTATGAAGATAGCAAGCCCCAAGCCTGCTCCCGTACTCCAAACAAAAAGTGAAATAGAAAGAAGAGTCATCGGTATCGTTTTCCAGACGGACCCGAGCCGTATCGGCACTGCCGAAAAGTCCAAATTGGGCGAAGGGAATGTGCATGGCCTTGTAATGGCCTTAAAGAACACCGCAACAGATATCCAATGGAGCCATGAAGAGAATAATTTGGAAGACGTGAAAGACTGCTGGTCCAAGTCTGAAATCTACTCTGACATCAGCGGTCTGCACAATTACACCAAGATTCTTGACCATGCAAATAGTATCGGTGGAATTGAGGCATATCCGGCCTTCGAAGCCGTCGAGAAATGGAATGATATGTACAGTATAAATGAATACCGCCCACCTCGTAATACCACAGGCTGGTTTATTCCTTCCTCCGGTCAGTGGTGGGACATCCTTCAGAATCTGGGCGGTTGTCCGGCTATGGCGGATAAAGGTCAGCAAACCTCGTCGGATTCCGGTGATTTCCGTTGGCTAGGTCAAGGCGATGTTCCAGCTGCCTTGAATGCTTGGATGAATAAAATTGCAGCCGACAGCAAGAATGATTTTACCACCGGTGACCGTTTTTGGTCGTCATCGGAGTTAAATCAGTTCCGCGCACGGAACTGGAACGTGTACTCCTCTGATTACGTGTGCTGCGACTTTGTCTATAAGAAATGGAGTAACGCTGTCCGTCCCGTCCTTGCTTTCTGAACTATTTGCCTATTTAGTCCTTTAAGAATATGAAGATACAAAACATATACCACCTCTTGCAAGCTGCGTTGCTCCTGCTGCTTGTATCCTGCACGCAAGAAGAGTTCCCTGCCGTGCAAGACAAGGCGCAGCAACTGACAATCTCCGTTACCGATGGCGGATATACATCGGCTGTTGAGAATATGAAAACCCGTGTCGAGACCCGTGCCGTGGAGAACGGCTACACCACCGAGTTCACCGAAGGCGATGCCTGCGGATTCTACATGGTGCGCGGCGGAAAGCCGGTTTATTCAAACGTGAAGCTGACAGCCGAAAAGGATGCCGCCACGGGCGGCATCATGTGGAAAACCGACGGTACGACGCTTGCCGCCGGAATGGATGGAGAGAGCTACTACCTCTACTATCCTTATCAGGCGGACATGGCGGGCAAGACTGCCACACCTGCGGAGGGGGCGGTCATGACCGATGCCGAGTTCTTCAAGCCGCTCATTGATGGCTGGCAACCCGGGGACGACCAGAGCACCCATGCCGCTTACACCGCCTCCGACCTGATGACAGCCGGAGGCTCAACGACAGGGACGGGCAACACCATCCACCTCTCTTTCGCCATGAAACACCGCATGGCCTTGGCCGTCATCGAGATGCCGAAGACCGTTTACAGGTTTACCGACGCGAATGTTCCCGACTACACCGTGGGGGCAGAAGCTACGTTCACCGGCACCGCCAAGCCGCTGCGCATGGCGGACGGCATTTACCGCTACTTGGTGCACTCGTCCATGCCGACTATCGAGGGAAGTTATGACGAGGGGAACAGGGAGTTTACCATCACCACGTCCGCGTCCCATCCTGTCGTAGGGGAATACAAGAGATACAAGGTGGACGGCGCGGCGGAAACCATAAAGAACGTCACCTATGCCGAATCGGGCATTGCCCGCATCGGAGACTTCTACTGCACGAAAAATAACGGTACGACGGGGTATCTGATTCCGAAAGAGGCGGACGAAACGACGGTGCAGGCGGCTAAAGTCGTCGGCATCGTTTTCCAGACGGACAAGAGCCGTATCGGTGCAAAGGAAAAAGAGAAGTTAGGCGGAGAAGGTAATGTCCATGGCCTTGTCATGGCTGTGAAGAATATCGCGACAAGACAAGCGTGGGGCCTTTTCGGTATGGATGAGGGGCTTACAACATGCAGGACGAAAGCCGATAACTACAACGACATCAGCGGTTACGGAAATTGCGAGCATATCCGCACCAATCGCGGCAACTTCGACAGTTATCCCGCATTCAAGGCCGCCTATGATTATAACACGACCTGTCCGGTTCCTGCGACCACGACCGGCTGGTATCTTCCAGCCTCCGGCCAATGGTGGGACATCCTGCAAAATCTGGGCGGTTGTCCGGCTTTGGCGGACGTTACCCAGCAAACCTCGCCAGACACTGGAGAATTCCTCTGGAAGAGCCAAGGAGATGTTCCCGCCGCTTTGAACAAATGGATGGAGAATATCGCCGTTGGGGACAAGGATACATTCAACAACCTCGTCTCGTTTTGTTCGTCTTCGGAGCACTCGAAGTACCACACATGGTACTGGATTTTGAACAACTTCCAAGGCATGGTGCGCTGCATCTGGGCAAGTAAATTCGACGGCAGTGACAATGTGCGTCCCGTCCTTGCTTTCTGAGAAACCGGTGTACTGACGACTGTTTCCAAAAGCTGTTAGGACAGTATCCGGATAAAGAAAGGAGGAAGTGTTGTATGCTCTTCTTTCTGTTGGGAGAAGAAGAATAGAAAGATATTGTTGAGTTTTGTTGCAGGTCGAGCTTGCAAGGTCTGCCGTGGTGAGAATTTGCTTTTTTAAAGGATAAGAAGTGATACGTATGGAAAAGAAACGAATGCCATTGCAGCATAAAATCATTTTCGGATATATCATCTTAGTGGCGGTCATAGGCAGTATGATCGCCATTTTGATATATGAGCGGCGGCAGATGCGGGAAGTTGAAGGCGGCGCGTGGCACGGCTGTGGAGGATGTACGAGGACATATACACCACCCATCGCCACGTCACCGGGCTTGCCCTGCAAGGCGAGGCTGCGGCAGGATGGAGTGATGCGGAAAGGGACAAATACCATACGCATCGCATGAGAACGGACAGTATGCTCGGCGTACTCGGACAACGGTACTCTACAATCATACCTGGCGGCGAAATAGACACTCTGCGTCGCTTTCTTGCCGAAAAAGATACAATACTCGTGGCGATAATGGAAACTCATAGGGAACAGTGGAAGAGGGCTGCCATGGGCAAGCGGCTGGCAAAAGATCTACCCGGAGCGGTGAAAGAAGCTACCCGCAGAGGCAGTGAAAAAACGGAAGTACTCATCGCAACGGTCGCAGAATCGGAACTCTCCGGCAGCGTCATCACCGAGCCCGGCTAGACGGAACCAGCAAAAACGAGGCTTACCGTCCTGTACGACCGTATCCCGAAACGCTGTACGACCAGCGGGAGAGGAAACTCAAAAAAATGGTTCTCCTCGAACAGTCGAGGAGAACCACCTATCAAAAGTACAATATTCTATCTTCTCTCACCTCTTTGTGTTTACTTTTACGAGAGTAGCAGCGCATTTTTATCCGCTTTACGTTTATCTGCCCGGCAGTTTGCAGATCCTGTCAGGAATTTGCGCGTGTACGCCTTGGCGTCGGATATTCATCTGTCTATTGCCTTTTTAGCCGCTTTCTTCGTTTTAGAAAGTCTTGATGGAAACACCATCAAAATAATCCTGGAAGATGATAGGTCCTGTGATTGTGCGCTTCGATGTATAGACGAACTTCCGCACAGGACGGAACCACTCGGCATCCACATACAGAATCTGGCCGGTGTACGGCTCCAAAATCGGAAGGGATTTCGATGACCCGCCCAAACGCGGTCCAGTAACCCAAACCCTCTCACCCGGGGCATAGGTATGGTTGGTACTCATTTCTTGGTGAGGTATATAACAGACATTGCCAAAATAGGATCTGCCGTCACCTTCGCCCCACGACCTTGCCTGATACCAGCCGAGCTGGTGGGCGTGCGTGCACTTCTCGGTCAGGTCTATGGCTTCTTCGATGGAGCAGGTCTTCTCTGGAAAGAGGGTACCGCCGGAAGAAGCGTTCATAAGCCCGAGAGCCTCCATAAATGCCATGGCTTCCTTGGCCCAAGGGGCAATGCGGATGTGATCGGAGTATTTATCCAACCCAGAAACGAACTCCGTATATGAGTATACTCCGCACTCTTCTATATACCTAAGGGCACGGTACATCACGGCGGCCATCTCTTGGCGGGAGACAGGGGAGTCGTCTGCCGGGGCTTTTCCGCCAAGAGCCTTGTCCAGGCCAATGGAGGACGCCGTGGCCTCGCTGCCGGTAAGTTCTTTCACGAGATGCTCGGCCAGCGAGTTGAGCTGGCGGTGATTCAGGGGAAGTGTATAATCATTGCCAAGGACACTTTCATCCAAGAGGTTGTCATTGAGGGCGAAGTTCACACTACTCTGGAAGGCAGGACTCATCTTTGAGTCCGACTTTTTTTTGAGAATGAACATCCCCGGCTGTGCCGTGGTCTTCAGAAGGGCACTCTCCTCGAACTGTTTTGTCATGTCGGCCATGGCGTCCCTATAGCTCTCGTATGTTCCCTCTGTGCCGCTTGCCTGCCATTCTGCTTTGGTTATGTGCCTCTGGTCATAGCCTTCGGAGTGTCCGCACCAGATGCAACTGTACCACCATACATGCTGCCCGGCGGAGTTGACTCCGACATAAGCCTGGTCATCAGCAACAGGCTGATCATACTGATGAGCCCGGACCTCCCACGTTGGCCTGTTCATACTGAACACGTGTTTGTCATTGTGTTCGCACTTTCCGCAGATTTTGCAGGAATAATAATATTCCGGCCAATTGCTACAGGTGCCGTACCTGAAAACCTTGTCTGCCGCAGCTACCTTGTCGGTGAATACGTGGCTTGTGCAGAACGGTTTGGCTGCCGTCGCACCGGCTCCCTGTGCGGAGTGCACGTCGCCGGAGTAGGTTTTCAGCGAGAACAGTGTGCGGAAACTCCAGGTCGGACGGCTGAACATCGCCCTTACATCGGCTACAGCAGTCTCCGGGATAAAGAGCGTGGCACGCTGGGTATGGAAGAGGTAACTGAACTCGGGGCAGTAGATATCGCTGTGTTCCGGTGTATAACCCTGCATTACTGCGAATATGGCGCGTATGAACTTTACCGCATCGACTTTGTCGCTGAGCCAGACTTCCCTGATGTTGAATGGGCCTTGTATGGTATTGTTGACGTCCGATGCCACATCTCCATATATGCGCTCGTCATCGGTATCTACGATTACCTTGGTGACAAGCATATTCTTATGCCCGATGAACTCATCTCCGAACTCGCGCATGGCACGGAACGCCGCGTGATACGTATTATTGATGGTTATCACGTCAAGCGGGCTCACATCCGGGCAAGCAGCATCGGCCTCGGCGATTGAATACGCTTTCTGCGATGCGCGGTATGAGTCCTTGTTGAGTTCATAGTCCGTTGGGCTGCTCTGTGCCAGATCACGCATCGAGCCTTTTCCACCGGCTCCAACAGGCATGGATACCTCAATGTCGATGAAGTAAGGAGCGCTGCGCTCGACCTTGGCCTGCACTCCGTTGACTGTGGCGCTGATGCGGCTGCCGTCGATGTAGTAGTCGTTGTCCTTGAATATGTAATCGGTGTCGTACTTGCCCGAAGGATCTACCATGAACTTGATCCGGGCCTTGTATATGAACCCGTCCTTGAAGAACATGTCCCCTTCATCGTCCTCGCGGAAATCCCCGATCCAGTCAATCTCCTGGACTTGGATGCCGCCCGTGGCGGCAAGGTCTCCGAACTCGGTCTTCGCAGATGTGAACTGCATCTCGCGTGCATCGAAAAGCGACATCCCCGGGGTCGGAACCTGTATAGTGAAATCCACTGACTTGATCTTCGGCTTGCTCTGGGCCGAACTATCCAAAGGCAGCAGCAGTGCCGCCACTGAAAGTAGAAATAATATCTTTTTCATGACTCTACTTGCTGCCGTCTACGAAGATGAACCCTTCCGGGAAGACATATTCGTTGTTTATGTACTTGACTTCCAGTAACGGACATTCCGTGAATTCTTGATAGGTCTCCATAAGGAAATTCTCCTTCAGGCTGGAGTTCAGCTTGACAGTCTTGAGCGCTTTGCATCCGGAGAAGCAGAACCCTTCGAATTCCTTGACATTGGAGAGGTCGAGCGAGGTGATGCCGCTGTCCGAGAATGCGCTGTTGCCGACCTTGGTCACGCTCGCCGGGATATCCACATTCTTGAGGTTCTTGCAGCCACTGAACATGGATGAATAAATTTCGCTCAGATTCTCCGGAAGCATCACTTCTGTGAGATTGACGCAGCCCTCGAACATATCGTAACTCATCAGTCCGACGCGGCGTGGGAACTTGACGTTTTTCAGATTTATGCACTTCTGGAAACAGCCGTGGACTTCATCCATGACGTCGTTTTCGAAGACTACTTTCGTGAGGTTCTTGCAGCCGTAGAAAGCCGAACCCTGAACTATCTTGACCGAGGCCGGGATTACTATTTCAGTTATAGGAGTCTCGCGGAATGCCGAATTGGAAATCTCCGTCAACGTGGACGGAAGTTTCACGGACTTGATGGCGGTGCCGGAGAAAATATTGCCACGCATTTCCGTCACCGGATATTTTTTACCGTTGTATGTGACATAGTCCGGGATCACGATGTTCTTGCCGGCAACGGCCGTTTTCGCCACTTCCGAGATGAATGCGTGGGATGCGCCGCCGTTGTTGGAGTTGTGCAGGACATACAGGACTCCCTCGATGTCAACCGTAGCACCTGCCCCGACCTCCTCAATCACTTTCCCGGTCTGGCCGGACGCTGATGTCGTGATGCTTTTTTTGTTCGGCTGCGGATCCCAGACGGTCCAGTTGGCTTTGTGGGCGTTCTCATAGCCTCCGTGAGCATTGAAATATGCCTTGGTCTCATCACTGATCCACTTGTCTTTAAGTGTGAAGAGCGGAGTGAGGGATGAGCGGATCAGGGTTTTGTACTCGCGAGAGTCAAGCACGGAGGCGATTTTGTTGTGGATGCCGTTGATGACCCACTGGTAAGTGTCGGCGCCGTATTCTTCTTTGGCTTCGTTGTATTGCTCGACCATCTTGTTCAATGCGCCCACGCGAGCCCAAAGTTCGCCCTTGACGATCTCATCGTATCTCCAATGTGCCGGGGTGAGGGTTTTGATGTAGCCGTCGGCAAAGCAGTCGTCGAGCATCAGAAACTCGGCTACAAGGCTCTGGTTGTCGAGCTCATAGACATTCGGCTGTTTTTCACTCCAGTTCACCTGATCGGATGCCTCTCTCGGCGGCATCACCGGCTTTACCGATTTGATCCCATACGTTGCCTCGACAGGGTATCCGAGTGGCGCAAAAAGAGCAGTGTGGGTCTCCGGCAACCTGACGGTGGGAGCTTCGTCTTCAGCGTTCTTATTGTTGTCCGGCCCCACCATGGCGTCGTGGCGCTTTTGGAGTTCGCTGTCGAGACTTGAAGTGTTACCGGACTTTTCCGGAAGTTTTTTGGGCGCTACTTCCTGTTTGACTTTCTGTTCTATCTTCTTTGCGGCGTTCTTGAGTCTTTCCTTGAAAGACTGCGCAGATGCGCATGGCGCTCCGGAGAGGACAACCAGACTAAGAATAAGAAGTGTACGTGGAATAAGAAGTGTACGTGCGTTCATAAAATATTTGGTATTTAAAAATCCGTTGGCGGAATTAGATTGATAAAAAGATTTATGTATAAAAAGTTGTGCATATTGTTGATATTTAGCAAATTAAAACTTTTCAATAGAAAATATAGTAACACAATATTAGCAAAAAATCCTAACCCATACAAGCAAATAGTCGGCAATTTGGTCAATGAATCAGAGGAGTAGTTCTCAGACCTTGAAATAGAGGCATTGAACATGACATCAAAGGCTGTTGGCATTGACAGTGAGTCATTGTTGTTTGCAAAGTTACAGGAATATAGTATTGAAATTCACAATCTTATATTCCGCAGACAATACAATGACAGACGTAAAATTACTTTGTCCCTATGTAATACAATCCGGGAAAGAATAGCCGCAGAAATAGATGGAGGCGAAGATTATTTCTGCATTGATTCAAAACCGATAGAAGTATGTCGTTTTGCTCGTTCCAAGCGTTGCAGAAGGATGATGACGGATAATGAGTTATAAAGGTATGGAAACGGAAATGACATCCACCATGGCGCAGGAAATATACAACCAGCACCTGATGCAGCGTGGAGGAAAATAAGCTTGGGAGGCTATGGCGAATTCCGACCTTAAAATATCCGACCTTGACGAACATGCCGTCATGGGCGCGGTACCTGGGGGCATCAAATGCGGACGTTTGCCCGAAGCGACCATAAGGGAGGATTTGCCGACCATCCTCGAAAAATTCAACCTGTTGCATGAAGGAAAACTTAACAACGCTTCTGCGGTTTTGTTCGGACGTGATTTTTATTATTATCCCCAATGTCTGCTTCGTCTGGCGTGTTTCAAAGGTACGACAATATTGGTATGAAGTAGTAATTTCGTTATTGGATATCGAGGTGATATTTTTTCTCGTGCAATAATTTTATTATTTTTATGCTAGTTATTTGAGATTGTGAACGCCAACGCAAGCAGCAGCAAGTGGAATCGTTGCCTTTTCGTTGCCTCGTCCTATTACTGT
>ENA-OZAK01000520-OZAK01000520.1-human-gut-metagenome-genome-assembly--contig:-NODE-520-length-11721-cov-5.696383_pt1 | contig 11721 bp, 7 predicted proteins | sample MGYA00244209_ERZ653502 | MGnify/ENA primary metagenome ERZ653502 (study PRJEB26926, sample SAMN06164928) | human gut metagenome | biome: ENVO:00009003; feature: ENVO:2100002; material: ENVO:00002003... | reverse complement strand
AGATACTGATCGGTCTCGTGGGCTCGGAGATGTGTATAAGAGACAGATATATATGTTGCCGGTCCTGTTTTGCTCGGTCTGGTTTACGGCGTGCTTTGCCGACAAACCGGAACAGATGTCTGTTTCGGTAACCACTTATAATCTGCTTTCGCGGCAGGTCGTACACAAAAGCCCGTGGGATGATCGCAAACAAAAGGTCGGAGAGATTATCCGGCAGGAAAACCACAATCCCGACATCCTGGGATGCGAGGAATCGCAGGACGAGATCCAGATGAACGACATGATCGCCATGCTGTCGCCCGATTACGCTTACCGTGAAATGGGCATCGGAGCTTCTCCGCGCATTATTTTTTGGCGCAAGGCCCGTTTCGAACTGGTCGAGAGCGATAATGTCGACTTGCTGAACGTTTATCCGGAATATGCCCCCGATGAGTACCAGACCAGTCGTTATGCCAATTTCGTGCGGCTGCGTGAAAAATCTTCGGGGCATGAACTGCTTGTCTACCTGGTACACGTGAAATCCGGCGGTAAGCGCAGTAACGAGTACCAACTATTGCGCCGCCAATGTATCCAGAGCCTTTGCCGGGTGGCAAAAGCCAAATCAGACAGCCTCGGCGGGATGCCCGTAATTGCGATGGGTGATTTGAACAACTATGCCAAAACCGTCATAAACGGAGTGCCGTCCGCTCCGATGACTTTCGTTGAAAACGGTTTTGTGGATACGTTCGATCTGGCAGCCGAGCACATGAACGCCGGATATAAGACCTATTCCCCGCAATCCTGCATCGACGAAGGTACAGCTACTCCCGCCGGCGTAAACGATCGGCTGGACTACATTTTTGTCTATCCGCCGAAATGCGCCGAGGTACGGCGCTGGGCAGCTATAATCAATTTTCTTCCCGGTTCGGATGTCCGGGTCGAGAAACCGATTCCGTCGGATCACCATCCGGTCAACGTCCGTCTTGTACTGAATTATTGACGAACCGTTAATTATTTCGGCAACCATGAAAAAACTACTCGATGTATTTTGTATGGCGTTCCTGCTTGCTGCGGCAGTCTCCTGTGGATATGACGACCCGGAAGCGCCGGTGCCGGCAAAGGCCGCCTTTCTTGACGTCAATGTGACATTTACGCATCCGAAAGTCAAGCCGCAGGCGGGGCAGACACTTGTTACCGCCCTCTATTATACCGATGTCAAGGGTGTATCGGTTGCATCGCTGACCCCTGCTATGCGGATCAATACGGAACTTACGGAAGAATATGTCTCCAAGGGATTGCGCATATCGCTCGAACCTGTGGATCGAACGGTTTCCGCAATGTATGTCTTGCTGTGGGTGGACCAGAATGCCGACGGGCAACTCGGCGAGGGCGAGCTGGCAGCCTACTACGATGCTGTCGGAGTCGATAAGGTAGAGGCCGGCGAAGCCGTTGCCGGTGATTGTCTGTCGGAATATGCCGTGAACATGAAACTGGGGCGGGTATATGGCGAGGCAGAAATCGTCATTCCCGAAGGTCAGGTGGCCGATTACGACATGAACCTCTACACGGAAGTAGAGATAGGTCCCCAATTCTGGCTCAAAGAGAATCTGCGCACGACTCATTTTGCCGACGGTACAGAGATTCCTTCGGCAACAGGAGAAGCTTTCAAAGCGTACACTTCGGCCGCTTATGTGAATCCCTATTCAACGACGACGGATGTCGAAAAATTCGGGCTGCTTTATAACTGGTATGCCGCAACAGAGAAAAATCCGTGTCCCGAAGGGTATCACATTCCGACGGAGGCCGATATGCTCGTGCTGGAGAAATACATCGCTCCGGAAGCGGCGGACCTGGGCGATGAACTGGCGGATGTACCCGAAACCGCCGTATTCCGTGGAGATGCTTATAAACTGGGACTGAAAATGATGAGTTCGGCCTACGACTTCGGTGGAACGGACGACTATGGACTTTCGCTGGTCCCCGGCGGAATTTATGCCACTTCGTTGTCGAAAGACGCTTCGGCGTCAACGAAAATATGTGTACTGTGGATGGCGAACGAGAGTCCTACGAACACATCGAAGGGAGTGCGCCGTATGTTCCAAAATGGTAGACCTGGTTCAGCCCGCGGCTGTGATAGTAAAGTGAAGGGCCAGTCGCTGCGCTGTATGCGCGACAATCCGGATTATGTTGAAATCGTTCTCGAACAACTTGCGGTACCGCAGCTAATGGTTTCCGGAACGATTGTTTCGTGGAGTGCCGACGGACATGCTTCGGGATACGAAGTGTCGATCGATGGCATTGTGATTTCCGATCCGGAAATCACAATGACACAAGGTATTTGTTCGTTCGACGTAGCCTCTGTGAGAAATACGCAAAGCGACGACCGGAAATACAGTATCAGGATCGTCGCATTGGGCGATGGCGTAGCCTACAAGAATTCGGAAAGCAGTTCGGTCGAGGTGACCATCCCCGGTACGGGCGTAGAATTCCCTAAAGAGTATGTATATGATAAGGATGGGAACAAATATAGCGTTGTGGCAATCGGTTCACAAACATGGATGTGCGAGAATCTGCGTACGACGAAATTTGCAGACGGTACGGAAATTCCTTCGGCATCGGGCAATGACTTCAAGGCTTATACTTCCGCCGCTTATGTGAATCCCTATTCGACGGCGGAAGATGTTGAGAAATTCGGCCTGCTTTATAACTGGTACGCGGCTACGGAGAAAAATCCGTGTCCCGAAGGGTATCACATTCCGACAGAAGCCGATATGCTTGTGCTGGAGCGATTTGTCGCTCCGGAGGCAACGGATTTAGGAACTGATTTGTCAGATGTTCCTGAAAAAGCCGTATGGTGTGGTGCCGACGCCGGATTGGCTACTAAAATAAAATCCGGGTTATACGGATTCGGTGGTTCCGATGATTATGGATTGGCGTTAGTTCCCGGTGGAATTTATGCCACCTCTCTGTCAAAAGACGCCTCGGCAACTACAAAAATATGTGTACTTTGGTTAGCGGATGAGAGTCCGACCAATACTGCGAAGGGTGTACGGCGTATGCTTCAACACGATAAGTCCGGATCAGCTCGCGGGTGCGACGACAAGGCAAAGGGACAATCACTACGCTGTGTTAAAAATTAGCATCCGATGAGAAAAACTTGGATTTTAATACTGGCTTTTCTGCTTCCGTCCAGACTCGCGGCTCATGAATATCTCCTTGAAACCGAATCCTTTGCCGACAAGGGCGGCTGGGTCGTGGATCAGCAGTTCATGGATATCATGGGGTCGCCGTATCTGCTGGCTCACGGAGCGGGTACACCCGTAGACGATGCTGGTACGTCGATCGTTCTTCCGGACAAAGGCACATATCACATTTATGTCAGAACTTATAACTGGACCTCGCCGTGGCATGACGGCGAGGGTCCGGGGCGGTTCCAGCTGGGAGTGAACGGTTATCGGCTGCCAACCGAACTGGGTGCAACGGGAAAAAACTGGATGTGGCAATATGCCGGAATAGCGGTCGTAGAATCGCCCCGCATCAAGGTGTCGCTGCATGACCTGACGGGATTCGACGGCCGTTGTGATGCCATCTATTTTTCGACGGAGTGCAACGACAACCTGCCTCAAAATAAAGAGGAGATGGAGGCCCTGCGCCGCAGACTGCTTCCTGGTTATGGAGATCCGCATGATAAAGGAACATTCGACCTTGTCGTGGTCGGCGGTGGCGTTGCAGGCATGTGTGCGGCGGTCAGTGCCGCCCGGCTCGGTCTGAAGGTTGCATTGGTGCATGACCGACCCGTACTCGGTGGCAACAATAGTTCGGAAGTGAGGGTGCATCTGGGCGGAGCGATCGAGTTGCCCCCCTATCCCAATCTCGGAAACCTGATCAAGGAGTTCGGACATACGGAAAAAGGCAATGCGATGCCTGCGGAAAATTATGCCGATGATCGGAAGATGGCTTTTGTTACCGGGGAGAAAAATATTTCGCTTTATCTTTCGTGCCGGGGAATCGGAGTAGAGATGGAACAGGACCGTATTGCGGCTCTATTGGCCCGGAATATTGAAACCGGAGAGTTGATGTACTTTCGGGCTCCGCTGTTTGCCGATTGTACGGGAGACGCCAACGTAGGATATATGGCCGGGGCTGATTTTCGCACAGGACGCGAGGCCCGGTCGGAATACGGTGAGCCGAGCGCTCCGGCGAAGGCTGATAAACAGGTAATGGGTGCCTCGGTACAATGGTATGCCCAAGACCGGGGTACGCCCGCGGTTTTTCCTGAATTCGTCTACGGCAAAATATTCGATGAAAAGAGCGTAGAACGTGTAACCAAGGGTGAATGGACCTGGGAAACCGGAATGCAGCGGGATCAGGTGTGGGATGCGGAACGCATCCGGGACCACGGCTTGTTGGTGGTTTATGCCAACTGGTCTTATCTCAAAAATCACGCCTTGGACAACGGGGCATTCCGCAATCTGGCGTTGGAATGGGTGGCTTATGTAGCAGGAAAACGGGAATCGCGCCGTCTGATGGGTGATGTTGTTTTGACTCAGAATGATATTTTACGACAGGTTGCTTATGAAGACGCTTCGGTTACGACCTCGTGGACAATCGACCTGCACTATCCCGATCCGAAAAATACCCGGTTTTTTTCGGGTGATGAGTTCAAGGCGGTGTGTAATCAAGAGGAAATAGAACTTTATCCGATTCCTTATAGGTGTTTTTATTCGCGTAATGTCTCGAATCTCTTCATGGCCGGCCGGAATATCAGTGTGACGCATGTTGCCTTGGGGACCGTGCGCGTGATGCGGACGACGGCGATGATGGGCGAAGTCGTCGGAATGGCTGCCGCTGTGTGCCGTCGGCACGATGTATTGCCGCGTACGGTTTATACCTCTTATTTGCCTGAATTGAGATCGCTGATGCAAAAGGGATGCGGACAGCAGGATCTTCCCAACAATCAACAGTTCAACATAGGGCGCCGGAAACATCATTAACATTGTCCGAACCAATGAGCAGATCCTCACCTTTTTTGGTATTTGTCGCTGTTTGGGCATCATTGTCTGCCTGTAACCGAATGGATGGAGGCACTATGCTTGAAATGTCTTTTCGCAATCCTCCCGAATCTACGAAACCTTGGACTTACTGGTACTGGATAGACGATAATATCTCCAAGGAAGGCATCACCAAGGACCTCGAAGCGATGGCTGAGGTTGGTATCGGCGAGGCTTTCATCGGCAATGTTACCGATACTCGCTTGAATTTCGTGAACCCGGGTGAGCAGGAGCGTAAAATGGTTAACCGCGGACTGGTGCCTGTGTTGAGCGATGCTTGGTGGGAATGCGTGGAGCACGCCGTGAGAGAAGCCGAACGGTTAGGTATCAAAGTCGGGATGTTCAACTGCCCCGGTTGGAGTCAGTCGGGAGGACCGTGGGTAGAACCCGGACAGGCAATGCGTTACCTCGTATCGACCGAATTGCGGGTTAGCGGGCCCTGCAAACTCCGGGAACGGCTTGAAACACCGGCTGAACATTTTCAACAGGTTGCTATTCAAGCCTTCCCGGTCCCAGTCAATGATTCGGACCGCTTGTGCGAGCATACTCCGCGGGTACGTTGTGCGGAACTCCCTGATGTAAACTTACTTTTCGATGGGGATCCGAATACGATGGTCCGGTTTGACCATTATCCCTTGACTTTCGAAATAGAACTGGATGAACCCTACACGGTTCGGTCATTGGTCATCCGACCGGCCTCCAAGCAAATAGCTCCCGATGACCCCTATACATTTTCATCGTCATCGCTTTACGGACCGATGCGCATGTCTGCGAAAGTGCGTGTCGAGGCAAAAGTCAATGGAAAATGGCGTGCGGTTGCTTCGCGTGATATTGACCGTGCGAATCTATGGCCGCATATCGGACCGATGGTTTTCGGTCCGATATGCGAATCGTTCCCGGCAGTGACAGCCCGTGAATTCCGGATCGTTTTTTCCGAAGGTCGAAACGGTGTGCTCGGAGAAATAGAGCTTTCGGGTGCAGCCCGCTTGTCCCATTATGTGGAAAAACAATTGGGAAAGATGAGTTCCAGCACCCAAATCGCATATGACACTTATTCATGGCAACCCTCGGCTGAGGCCGATGATCGGTCGTTGACCATTGATCCTACTTGTATTATTGACCTGACGGAATGTACGGATACCATGGGTTTTCTTTGTTGGAATGTACCTCCCGGAGAGTGGATCGTTCTGCGCACGGGGATGGTGCCGACCGGGACGAAAAACAAGCCGACTCTGAAAGAGGGCCGGGGATACGAAGTGGATAAAATGAGCCATGATGCCGCCCGTGCCCATTTCGACGCATTTGCCGGAGAATTACTGCGGCGTATGCCCCCTGAGCAACGGGTGGGGTTTCGGCATGTGATTGCAGACAGTTATGAACAAGGGTCGCTGAATTGGACCGAAGGTTTTGCGGACGAATTTATCGCTACTTACGGTTATGATCCCTATCCTTGGCTGCCCGTACTGACCGGGCGCATCGTGGAAAGCGCCGATCGTTCCGACCGTTTCCTATGGGATATGCGTCGTTTGATAGCAGATAAGATCGCATCGGGTTATGTTCGTGGTCTTCGAGAAAAATGCGAAGAGAACGGACTAACGCTTTGGTTGGAAAATTACGGCCATTGGGGATTTCCCGGTGAGTTTCTCAATTACGGCGGAGCCAGCCATCAGGTCGGCGGAGAATTTTGGCTGACGGATCGTAAACAGCGCTCCTATACGGTGGAGTGCCGAGCTGCTTCCTCTGCCGCACATACTTACGGTAAGAACCTCGTCTCTGCGGAGGCTTTTACTGCCAGTTTTACATTCCGGCAGACGCCGAGAGATTTGAAATTGTTGGGAGACTGGGCATGGACCGAGGGCATCAACCATTATGTGTTGCATCTTTACATTCATCAGCCCGATGAGCGAAAACCGGGTATGAATGCTTGGTTCGGTACGGATTTCAACCGTCATAGTACGTGGTTTCATTCGACGAAAAGTTATTTTGAATACGTTCGCCGTTCCTGTGCGTTATTGCAGAGCGGACGGAATGTGGCGGATGTTGCTTATTTCATCGGAGAAGATACTCCGAAGATGACGGGACCGATGGTTCCGGCACTGCCTACCGGGTATCAGTATGACTTCATCAATGCCGAAGTCCTGAAAGATGCACGGGTTGTGAATGGGCGGATTGTACTTCCTTCCGGAGCCGATTATGCAATTCTCGTCCTGCCTCCCCAGAAGACCATGCGTCCGGAAATGCTGGAAATACTTTCCCGGTTGGCAGGGCAAGGTGCATCCCTGCTGGGTTATGCTCCCGAAACATCTCCCAGCAACCGGGATTATCCCGGTTGTGACGATCGGATCTCGCAGCTTGCCGCTGAGATGTGGAACGGAATGGACGGAGTTTCAGTGACAGAGAGACGTTATGGTAAAGGCTGCATTTTTTGCGGAATAGGTATCCAGGAAGCCTTAAGCCGTTTGGGAGTCGGCCCGGACCTTATTATCCCCGCTATTCCGCAAGAGATTCTGTTTACTCACCGTGTAGGAGACGGATTCGAGTTCTATTTTCTTTCGAACCAGTCGGAAAATGCAGTTTCAGGTACTTTCGGATTCGATGTCGCAGACCGTCAACCCGAATTGTGGAATGCCGAAACGGGCGAAATCCGGGATCTGCCGTTATTCGAGCAGCGTGCAGGACGGACTTATGTGCCGTTGGAGTTCGGGCCTGCGGATTCCTGGTTCATTGTGTTCCGGAAAAGAGTTGTTGTATCCAATTCTGGGTCCGATACGAATTTTCCTGCTTTTAGGAAATTGCAGGAAATTAATTGCAATTGGAATGTAACTTTCCATCCGGTTTACGATGCAGCCCGGGAAATGACGTTCGGAGAACTTACCGATTGGACCCAGAATGATGATCCTTATATTCGGCATTTTAGTGGTACAGCCACATATAAGACGAATTTTGAATATCGGGCAGGTACTGAAAAAAATGTTTGGCTTGATTTGGGAACCGTTCATGCCCTTGCCGATGTGACGTTAAACGGACAACCGTTCCGGACTTTATGGCGGCCTCCCTATCGGGTTAATATTTCGGAAGTATTGAAAGAAGGATACAATACGATAGAGGTTGTTGTTACGAACTGCTGGCTCAACCGGCTTATCGGTGATTTGCAGTTCGGAGCTCGAAAATATACTTGGGCGCCTTATGTTGACTGGAATGCAGAAACCCCATTGCTACCTTCCGGATTGATCGGGCCCGTAACCTTGCTGACGGGGGAATGACATTGAACCGCTCGACTGTTCCCTATTCCTGCTGGCCTAAAATGCCTAACTGTTCAATTAGTTTAACCATTAACAGAAACCGAATATGAGATTTCATTTTCTCTTTTTTCTGAGTTTTGTCTTTTTCTGGAGTTGCAGCTCCCCGTCACCCGCACCCGTCTGCCGTGTTGAAGGGATTGTCTCAGCGATTCACGACCCCGCCTCACGGAAAGTGTTGGTCGCCTGCCACCGCGGCGACTGGCGCAACTATCCCGAGAACTCCCTGGCAGCCATCGAATCGGTCATCCGCATGGGTGCCGACATCGTCGAAATCGACCTGGCGCTGACCTCCGACAGCGTGCTGGTCGTCTGCCACGACCGGACGCTGAACCGCACCACCACGGGACGCGGACTTATCGCCGAGATTCCCTACGACTCCGTCCAACGGTGCTTCCTCAAATCGGGCCACGGTGTGGCCACGGCGCACCGTATGCCGACGCTCCGCGAAGCGCTCGAAGTCTGTAAGGACCGCATTGTCGTCAATATCGACAAGGGCTACCAGTATTACGACCTGGTGCAGGCTCTTTCCGAGGAGCTCGGCGTAACCGGACAGCTCCTTATCAAGGGCAAAAGCCCCGTTGAGAATGTCTCTGCAAAGTTCGCACGCTACGAACACAACATGATGTACATGCCCATCATCGACATCCTCAAGCCCAAAGGGCAGGCGCTCTTCGCCGAATACCTCGGCACGAACACCGTGCCCCTTGCCTACGAGGTCTGCTGGTCGGAATACACCCCCGCTGTCGAGGCCTGCATGCGGGATGTCGTCGCCAGCGGCTCGAAGCTCTGGGTCAACTCCCTGTGGCCCTCGCTCTGCGGAGGTTTATGCGACGATGCCGCCTTCGACGGAGACCCCGCCGCCGTCTACGGCAAACTCGTCGGCATGGGAGCCACCATGATCCAGACCGACCGTCCCGAACTGCTGATCTCCTACCTCCGTTCGCGGGGCCTGCACGACTGACACCATGGGCCGCATCACGGAATTCTACCGCATCAGCCCTCCCGTCCCCGCCCACGGGATGGACGAGGCTTCGCGTGACAAGTACTACCGACGGCTCCGACTGCAGGCGTTCACCGCAGCAACGCTCGGATACAGCCTCTACTACGTCTGCCGAACCAGCCTCAACGTCATGAAGAAGCCCATTCTCGACAGCGGATCGCTCGATGCATCCCAGCTGGGCATTATCGGATCGGCGCTGCTATTCGCCTATGCCGTCGGAAAGTTCGTAAACGGGTTCATCGCCGACTACTGCAACATCAAGCGTTTCATGGCGACAGGGCTTATCGTATCCGCCGCCGCAAATGCACTGATGGGGCTCCTGGGACTCACTCATTCCATCGTTCCAACGGCCGTGATGTTCATCGCATTCGCCGTGATGTGGGGGCTCAACGGATGGGCACAGTCCATGGGAGCGCCCCCGGCAATCATATCCCTCTCGCGATGGTATCCACTCAGGGAGCGAGGGACCTATTACGGATTCTTCTCGGCAAGCCACAACCTCGGGGAGTTCTTCTCGTTCCTCTTCGTGGGGTCCATCGTGACTTTTGCGGGGTGGCAGGCCGGGTTCTTCGGGTCGGCGATCGCAGGAGCCATCGGCGTGGTCATCATTCTATGCTGGCTCCACGACACCCCCGAGTCGAAGGGACTCCCGCCCGTAGAGGCGCTGGCACATGAAAAACCCGTACCCGGAGCCGACAAGTCCGTCCGGGAGATTCAGAAGCAGGTACTGCGCACTCCGGCGGTATGGGTGCTGGCCGCCGCGAGTGCATTCATGTACATATCCCGATATGCAATCAACGGATGGGGCGTACTGTTCCTTCAGGAGGCAAAGGGGTTCTCGGACGTGGAGGCGATATCCGTCGTCTCGATAAACGCGCTGCTGGGAATTCTCGGAACGGTATTGTCGGGATGGTTCTCCGACAAGCTCTTCAAGGGAGACCGCAAGATTCCTGCGCTGCTGTTCGGCGTACTCAACTCCATAGCATTGGCGCTGTTCCTATACGGTGGAAATGCCATGTGGGTGAACGTCCTCTCGATGGTGCTCTTCGGAATAGCCATCGGCGTGCTGATCTGTTTCCTCGGGGGACTCATGGCCGTGGATATCGTACCCCGAAAGGCCACGGGTGCCGCCCTGGGGGTCGTGGGAATAGCGTCCTACTGCGCTGCGGGAATTCAGGACGTCGCGTCAGGATGGCTCATCGACTCGAACATCACTGTCGCGGCAGACGGAGTGAAGCACTACGATTTCGGACCCGTCGCATGCTTCTGGATTGCGGCGTCCGTGATTTCGTTTATACTGCCGCTGCTGAACCGAAAGAAACAAGAATGAATGGTTAACTATTGAAAATATGACCTGCAACTATACTCAGAACATCTGATACTTCTAACTAGAAATAATATCAGGAAATGCTGCATTGCTCTATCTACAAACCCCGGCGGGACTTCCCGAAGTCCCGGGGTCTGTTGTATTCAAGTATTAAAAGGTACGGGGACCTCCTACAAGTTTTCAAAATGCGATTATATAAAAAAACAAATACCCAAGATATTGGAAACTCAAAAAATAGATAGTAATGTTACAAAATACCCGATCTTTTGAAAAGAATAGTTTTATCCGTTTTCTGCGTTTTTCGCAGATACGACCTCTCTCCGCTTCGGAATACGAACAAGCACAAACGGCATACGAACGTTATATCAATTATATTCAGCTTTGCTCCGACCCGAAAATTCTCTCTGGCATATACGCTTTATATGCTGGAAAAGGTGAGAGTACGTCTGATAGGAATCAGTAAAAGTAGCTTCGGAAACGAAATTGTTACTTCGGTCCGCCATTGGATTGACAAAATTCGAAATGAAAATGGTCTGATTAAGAGTAAACCATCTTGCGGTCATGGACTGCGGAAAGAAAATCGCAACTCCGAAGTTGCCGATTTATTTGGCGGAGCAATTTATCCCCACGATCTTATGGAGATAGCAGCTTCGATGCAGGGACTCGGAGTCGGACGATGTCTCGACGGTTCACAAGCTTTTGGGGATCTGTTTGTAGAAAGTATTGCGTGGATGCTCAACGTCCGGATAAATAAATCCTAATCAGTATAAGTATGCAATACTGAATTGCATACTATAGTTAACTCGTTTTTGGGACTTGTTGAGAGAATATCTCATAGAGAGGTCAACGATGATAATTGGCAGTCATCATTTGAGAGTTGTTTTCAATTCTGGACAATATAATTAGAATGTAAAAGAAATTTGTTATATCTTATAATTTTTGGCAATTTGCGGATTCCGAAAGATTTTCGTATCTTGCAGTAGGTTATTTGAAACGTGGTATTCGAGCGCAAGAAGCTGAAAATAAACCGTTGCCTTTTCGTTACCTACTTATCTATACAAA
>ENA-OZAK01000506-OZAK01000506.1-human-gut-metagenome-genome-assembly--contig:-NODE-506-length-11916-cov-5.619594_pt1 | contig 11916 bp, 8 predicted proteins | sample MGYA00244209_ERZ653502 | MGnify/ENA primary metagenome ERZ653502 (study PRJEB26926, sample SAMN06164928) | human gut metagenome | biome: ENVO:00009003; feature: ENVO:2100002; material: ENVO:00002003... | reverse complement strand
CCTTCGAAAACGCCATGTCGTTAGACATCGCCATGGGCGGCTCGACCAACACGGTCCTGCACCTGCTGGCCGTGGCCCACGAGGCCGGCGTCGATTTCACGATGCAGGACATCGACCGCCTTTCGCGCCGGGTCCCGGTGCTCTGCAAGGTCGCCCCCAACTCGCACTACCACATCCAGGACGTCAACCGCGCCGGAGGCATCTTCGCCATTCTGGGCGAGCTTGACCGTGCCGGACTGCTCGACACCTCGGTCCTGCGCGTCGACGGGCGCACGCTGGGCGAAGCGATCCCGGCCTGCGACATTCTCAACCCGGCAGCCGCCGACGCCGCGCGACGCCGCGCGCTCAGCGCCCCGGCAGGCCATTACAGCCGCGAGCTGGGCGCACAGCACTCCTACTACGAAGAACCCGACACCGATCGCACGGCGGGCTGCATCCGCGACGTGGAGCACGCCTATTTCCGCGACGGCGGACTGGCCGTGCTGACGGGCAACATCGCCCGGCAGGGCTGCGTCGTCAAAACCGCCGGCGTGGACGAAAAACTGTTCGTCTTCCGCGGCCCGGCGCGCGTTTACGAATCGCAGGAGCAGGCCATGAACGGCATTCTCGCCGACGAGGTGCAGCCGGGCGAAGTGGTCGTCATCCGCTACGAAGGCCCCAAGGGCGGCCCGGGCATGCAGGAGATGCTCTACCCCACGTCGTACCTCAAGTCGAAACACCTCGACAAGGCCTGCGCGCTGATCACCGACGGGCGTTTCTCGGGCGGCACCTCGGGGCTATCGATCGGCCACGTCTCGCCGGAAGCCGCCTCGGGCGGAGAGATCGCCGTCGTCCGCACGGGCGATGAGATCGAGATCGACATCCCCGGCCGCTCGATCCGCCTCGCGGTCGACGACGCGGAGATCGCCGCCCGCATGGCCGCACAGGAACGCTTCCGCCCCGCCGGCCGCGACCGCCGCGTTCCGGCGTCGCTGCGCGCCTATGCCCGGCTGGTCAGTTCGGCCGACAAAGGCGCCGTACGTATCGTCGACGATAACGAAGAATAAAAAACGGACCCGCAATGAATACCTCTCAAACACTCCGTCCCGAAGAGCGACGCGCGGCCTCCGATCCCTCGATGACGGGATCGAAGGCCCTGATCGAATCGTTTCTCCAAGAGGGCGTCGAAACCGTTTTCGGCTATCCCGGAGGCGCGATCATCCCCGTCTACGACGCGCTTTACGACTACCGCGACCGCCTGCGCCACATCCTCGTGCGCCACGAGCAGGGCGCCGTGCACGCCGCACAGGGCTATGCCCGCGTCAGCGGCCGCGTCGGGGTCTGTCTGGTGACCTCGGGTCCCGGCGCCACGAACACCGTGACGGGGCTGGCCGACGCGCTGATGGACTCCACGCCGCTGGTGCTCGTCACCGGACAGGTCGGCTCCGCGCTGCTGGGCACCGACGCCTTTCAGGAGACCAATTTCATCGGCATCACGCAGGCCGTCACCAAATGGAACTGCCAGGTCAAGCGCACCGAGGACATTCCCGCGGCCATCGCCAAGGCCTTCTACATCGCCCGCTCGGGCCGTCCGGGTCCCGTCGTGGTCGACATCACCAAAGACGCACAATGCGGAACAGCTCCGTTCCGCTACGAAAAAATCACCTCGATCCGCAGTTACCTCCCCGCGCCCGCACCCGACGCGGAACGCATCGCCGAAGCCGCACGGCTGATCGACCAGGCCCGCCGTCCGCTGGTCATGGTGGGTCAGGGCGTCATCCTGGGCAACGCCGAAGCCGAGCTGCGGGCGCTGCTCGACAAGAGCGGCATGCCCGCCGCCTCGACCCTGCTGGGCCTCTCGGCCCTGCCGACCGACCATCCGCAAAACGTGGGCATGCTGGGCATGCACGGCAACTACGGTCCCAACATCAAGAATCAGGAGTGCGACCTGCTCGTGGCCGTGGGCATGCGTTTCGACGACCGCGTGACGGGGAATCCCGCGCATTTCGGCGCCAACGCCAAGGTGATCCACCTGGAGATCGACCCCGCGGAGATCGGCAAGATCATCCCGGCCGACGTGGCGGTCGTGGGCGATGTGAAACGCTCCCTGCCGCTCATCACCGAGCGTATCCGCAAACGCGACCACAGCCAATGGATCGCCGGATTCCGCGCCTGCGACCAGATCGAATACGAAGCCGTCATCCGCAAGGCCGTGCATCCCGCCGAGGGGCGTATCCGCATGGGCGAGGCGGTCGCCGCCGTGGCCCGGGCCTACCGCAACGACGCGGTGCTGGTGACCGACGTGGGCCAGCAGCAGATGAACGCCGCGCGCTATTTCGGATTCCGCCGCACGCGCAGCGTGGTCACCTCGGGCGGTCTCGGCACGATGGGATTCGGACTTCCGGCGGCCATCGGGGCCAAACTGGGCGCCCCCGACCGCGAAGTCGTCCTTTTCGCCGGCGACGGCGGCCTGCAAATGACCATTCAGGAGCTGGGCACGATCTTCCAGTCGAAGATCCCCGTGAAAATCGTCCTGCTGAACAACTCGTTCCTCGGCATGGTACGCCAATGGCAGGAGCTGTTCTACGACCGCCGCTACTCCTTTACGGAGATGGTCAACCCCGATTTCGGGCTGATCGCCCGCGGCAACGGCCTTTCGTACCGCTGCGTCGAACGGCGCGAGGAACTCGACGAGGCCATCGCCGCCATGAAGGCCTCCGAAGGCGCCTTCCTGCTGGAGGTGCGCGTCGAGGGCGAAGAGAACATTTTCCCGATGGTCCCGGCGGGCGCCCCGGTATCGGAAATCCGGTTCGAATAAAACGAAACAGCGTATGGAACAGGAATACATCATCACCGTGTTTTCGGAGAACAAGGTGGGCCTGCTGAGCCAGATCACCACCGTCTTCACCTGCCGCGACGTGAACATCGAGAGCCTCACGACCTCGGAATCGGCGTTGCAGGGCATCCACAAATTCACCATCGTGGTCCGCACCACACCCGATCAGGTCGACAAACTCGTGCGGCAGGTCGAGAAGAAGATCGACGTGCTGAAGACCTTCGTCTACACCCCCGACGAGGTCGTGCAGCAGGAGATCGCCCTCTACAAGGTGACCCGCAGCCGGGGCGTCGAACAACTCGTCAGGGAACACAACGTCCGCATTCTGGAGATCGACGAGGACTACATCGTCGTCGAGAAAACCGGCCACAAGGCCGACACGCAGGCGTTGTTCCGCCTGCTGCAACCCTACGGCGTACAGCAGTTCGTGCGCAGCGGCACGGTGGCCATCATCAAGTCGCGGCGCGAGCTGCTGAACGAGTACCTTGAAGAGATCGACCGTTTAAGGGCCGAATCCGATGAAGAAGGGAGCAAAAGCGAAAAATAACTTTCAGAACATATAACAAACTCAAAATCACGAAAATCATGGCAAAGATCAATTTCGGCGGCGTCGAAGAGAACGTCGTAACCCGCGAGGAATTTCCTCTGGAAAAAGCGCTCGAAACACTCAAGGACGAGACCATCGCCGTCATCGGCTACGGCGTGCAAGGCCCCGGACAGTCGCTCAACCTGCGCGACAACGGATTCAGGGTCATCGTGGGCCAGCGCGAAGGCTCCGCGAGCTGGGACAAGGCCGTAGCCGACGGCTGGGTTCCGGGCCAGACGCTTTTCGGCATCGAGGAGGCCGCCGAGCGCGCCACGATCATCCAGTACCTGCTCTCCGACGCCGGGCAGATCGCCGTATGGCCTTCAATCAAAAAGCACCTCACGCCGGGCAAGGCCCTCTATTTCTCCCACGGCTTCGGCATCACCTATAAGGAGCGCACGGGCATCGTGCCCCCGGCCGACGTGGACGTGATCCTGATCGCCCCGAAAGGCTCGGGAACCTCGCTGCGGCGCATGTTCCTCCAGGGCCGCGGACTCAATTCGAGCTATGCGGTGTTCCAGGACGCCACGGGCCGCGCCTTCGAACGCGTCGTGGCGCTGGGCATCGGCGTGGGTTCGGGCTACCTGTTCGAAACCGACTTCAAGCGCGAAGTTTACTCCGACCTCACGGGCGAGCGAGGCACGCTGATGGGCGCCATCCAGGGCATCTTCGCCGCCCAGTACGACACGCTGCGCGCCAACGGCCACACCCCCTCGGAGGCCTTCAACGAAACGGTCGAGGAGCTGACCCAGTCGCTCATGCCGCTGGTCTCGGAGAACGGCATGGACTGGATGTACGCCAACTGTTCGACCACGGCCCAGCGCGGCGCGCTGGACTGGTGGAAGAAGTTCCGCGACGCCACGAAGCCCGTCTTTGAAGAGCTGTACAGGGAGGTGGCCGCCGGCAACGAAGCCCAGCGTTCGATCGACCTGAACAGCAAACCCGACTACCGCGAGAAGCTCAACGAGGAGCTGCGCGAGATGCGCGAAAGCGAGATGTGGCAGACCGGCGCCGTCGTGCGCAAGCTGCGTCCCGAAAACAACTGACACAAGGCAAGGCCCTGAAAAAGGCCGGCGGCAGCAGTCGCCGGCCTTTTTCGCGCAATTCGGTTTTGCACCCGTTCAATTTTTATGTATCTTTGCCTGCCGGAACACCGACAATCCAAACAAAACTACTCAATATGTACAGCCATGACAACCGGGTGGTCATCACCCTCGACGCCGGCGGCACGAACCTCGTTTTCGGCGCCATGCAGGCCAACAAATTCATTGTGGAGCCGATCACCCTCCCGTCGCATGCCGAGAACCTCGACAAATGCCTCGCGACGATGGTCGAAGGGTTCCAGGCCGTCATCGACCGTCTGTCCGAAAAACCCGTAGCCATCAGTTTCGCATTCCCCGGCCCGGCCGACTATCCGAACGGCATCATCGGCGGTTATCTGCCCAACTTCCCGTCGTTCCGCGAAGGCGTGGCGCTGGGTCCGTTCCTCGAAGCGAAATTCGGCATCCCGGTATACATCAACAACGACGGCGACCTGTTCGCCTACGGCGAGGCGCTGGGAGGCGCCCTGCCCGAGGTCAACGCCCGGCTCGAAGCGCTGGGAAGCCCGAAGAAATACAAAAACCTCGTCGGCTACACCTTCGGCACGGGACTCGGCGTGGGCCTTGTGATCGACAACCGGCTGAACCGCGGCGACAACTCATGCGTCGAGACGTTCTGCCTGCGTCACAAGAAAATGCCCGAAATCATCGTCGAGGACGGGGCGTCGATCCGTGCCGTGAAACGCGTCTACGGCGAAGCTTCGGGCGACGTGAACCACACCTTCGAACCGAAAGATATCTGCGAAATCGCCGAGGGTAAACGCCCGGGAGATGTCGAGGCCGCGAAGAAGGCTTTTGCCGAAATGGGCGAGATCGCCGGCGACGCCATGGCTACGGCCGTGACGCTGGTGGACGGCCTGATCGTCATCGGCGGCGGCATCACGGCGGCCCGCAAATGGATCATGCCCAGCCTGCTGAACGAGCTGCGTTCGAAGATGCACCAGCTCAACGGCAACGAGTTGAACCGCGTGCAGATGAAGGTTTACGATCTGGACGACGAGACGGAGTTCCGCGAATTCGCCAAGGGCGCGCAGCGGCCCCTGAAAGTCTACGGCACGGACCGCTACGTGGCCTACGACCCGCAGAAACGCATCGGCGTGACCATTTCGAAACTCGGCGCGAGCCAGGCCATTTCGGTCGGAGCATACGCTTTCGCCTTGAGCCAGCTCGACACGGAAAACGCATAAAATAGATCGACCATGTATAAATTTCAACCGATTCTGAAATCCCTGATCTGGGGCGGCGAGAAGATCGCCCCTTACAAGGGAATCGCCACCGACCAGCGCAACATCGGCGAAAGCTGGGAGCTTTCGGGCGTCAAGGACAACGAGTCCGTCGTCGCCGAAGGCCCCGAAGCCGGGACATCGCTCCCGGAACTGATCGCCCGCCACGGCGCGGCGCTGTTGGGCAAAGCCAACTACGGGCGTTTCGGCGAGGAGTTCCCGCTGCTGATCAAGTTCATCGACGCCCGGCAGGATCTCTCGATCCAGGTGCACCCGAACGATGAGCTGGCATGGGAACGCCACAAATCCAAGGGCAAGACCGAAATGTGGTACGTGGTGTCGGCGGATAAGGACGCGCACCTGCGTTCGGGCTTCTCGAAGCAGGTAACGCCGGCCGAGTACGAGGCCAGCGTCGGAGACAACACCATCACGGACATCCTGGCCGACTACAAGATCGCACCGGGCGACGTGTTTTTCCTGCCCGCGGGACGTGTGCACTCGATCGGCGCGGGGTCGTTCATCGCCGAAATCCAGCAGACCTCGAACATCACCTACCGCATCTACGATTTCAACCGCCGCGATGCCAACGGCAACACCCGCGAACTGCACACCGAACTGGCGAAGGGCGCCATCGACTACACCGTGCTGCCCGATTACCGGACGCATTACGAGCCGGCGCAGGACACGCGCGTGGAGCTGGTGTCGTGCCCTTATTTCACCACGTCGCTCTACGATCTGACCCGCCCCGAGACGCTCGACCTCGCGTCGCTCGACTCGTTCGTCGTGGCGATCTGCATCGAGGGCCGCGGTACGCTCACCGACGACAGCGGCGCAGCGGTTCCGGTGCACCAGGGCGAAACGGTCCTGATTCCGGCTTCGGCCCGTTCGCTCGCCTTCACGCCCGACGGCGGCATGAAGATTCTGACAAGCTGGATCGGCTGATCCGCCTCTTCGGCTCAACGAAAAAACTCCGGCCTGCGAAAATGCAGGCCGGAGTTTTTCGTTACGGCAAGCCGGAATTACTCCGCCTTGAACCACGCCTTCGTGTCGTAGGTCGCTCCCGCACCCGTCTTCACCACCGAAGCGTCGACCGGGAAATACCCCTTCGCCGCATCCATCGAAGAGAACGGAGCTTCCACGCCGTCGCCCATCTGGTTGTTTGCAGGCGTGTAGCTTCCGGTATGCTTCGCCGACCAGAAATTCGTATCGCTGACCGGCGCGGTGTAGAGGTAATTATAGGTTACCTCCGCCTTGTCAGCCGTAAATCCGGCCGTGTCATACACACCCGTCAGATAATTTTTCGCGGTAACACCGGTATAATACCCGACATTCTTGGTCACGGTCAGCCCTGCGAGGACATAAGCCCGGATCATAATGTTCGGCTGGTAAATGTTATAAATCGTATTGTTCGTCACCTCGACCTGAAGCCGGGTCGTCAGGAATGCCTGCGACCTGTCCCCGCAGTTGATCAGGTAGTTCTGCAAAGGCGTTTCGGCATAAAATACGTTGTTATCCAGACGAATCAACTGCTGCGTATGCGCGTCCTTCGCCTTGGTCGAATAGAACGGCTTGTTGGCGACGGTCATCTTCACGATCGAATTCCCGAAATAGATCTTCTGGAAATTCTGCGTATTGTACGAATCGTAAACCACATTGTAGGCGGCATCCACGGTACAATCCTCGACATGCAGCGTCGGATCATAGGTGGCATTGGTCGTCGTAAAGAGGTTGTAATTGCCCGAAGCCGCGATATGCAGGTTCTTGAAAGCCGCATTGTACTTGCAACGCAGTTCCGGCCCGGAGATCGTCGCCTGCGCACGTTCGGGATAACGGCCGATCAGCACGATGTCGCCCATATTGATCGACGCGCCCGAAATCGTGAACGACAGATCGGCAGCATCGGAGTTGTCGACGAAAATCAAACCTCCGGCCGTAATGATCGCAGCGGTCAGTTCGGAGGGCTTGAGCAACTGCGCTTCCGGATAGACCGTCTTATTGATCGTCAGGTCGCCCAGCGCGATGTCTTTCCCGTCCTGATAATCCCGATAGTAGTCCGCCTCGGCGGTAACGGGAGCCTCCGCCGTCGTGTTCCCGACGCTTGCCACCTCGCTCGTCAGATCGCCGGCATAGGCGACCACGTAGATCGTATAGGCCGTATTGGCTTCGAGATTCCCGACCGTCACGCCCGTACCCGCACCGGCCGTGCCTTCGGCAAGGACCCTGGCGGCGTCGGGAGCCGCTTCCGTCGATTTGAGGCAGAGGTATTTCCAGCCGTCGGCATTGGCCGAGGGCGCAACGTCGAAGGTCAGCGCCGACTGCGTGGGTTCGACCGTCGCGGAGTTGGTCACCGCAACCGTCGGAGCGGCGGGAGCCGTTCCGGTGCTCTCGACCTGGATTTTGGCCACCGTCGAAAGCCCGCCGGCCGCAAAGGCCTCGATCGCCACGTCCTTCGACGTGTCGGCCGTGGCGCGGGTCACGGCTGCGGGGGCCGTCACGATCAGTTCGGCCCTCTCATCCACGGCATCGGTCAGGCGTGCCGACCAGCCCTCGGGAGCCGACAGTTTCACCTGCTCGACACCTCGGATCTCCACCACGAAACGCTTGGTGGCCCCGGCGTCGAACGGCTGCACGCCCTCGGTCGGCGTGACGATCCGGCAGAAGAAATCGCTCACGATCGGAATGCGCAGTTCCTCGCCGCCGAGCAGCCTGATATAGAGGTCGCCGCCGTCGACCTTCACCTCCTCGAAGAACTTGTCGGTCACCGTACCCGAGCCGATGGCCTTGACGGGCTGACCCTTGGTGTCCTTCACATTTTCGAAGGAGGTGCCGCCGTCGTAGCTCACCTGCCAGTAACCGGTGGCCTCGTCGATGCGGAACCGGGGCGTCGTGCCGTCCTCGGCCACGGCCTTCACGCCGAGCGAGGTGAACGTGGCTCCGTTGTCGGTCGACACCTGCCACTCGCCCTTGTCGTTGATCGAGACGATCGGAATCACGGCCTCGGCCTCGCTGCCCTGCACCAGTTCGATGGTCTCGCCGTTGGTCAGCGTGATGAGATATTTGCCATCGGAGGTCTCGACCTTGGAGATCGTGGCGCCGCCGTAGAGTTTCTGCAACGCCTCGATGTTGCCGTTCAGCACGTCGACCTGCGTTTCGAGCGCCTGCACGCGGCTCTTCAGGTCGTCGATCGCATCCCACAGGTCATCGTTGTTGTCGCACGACTGGAAAACCGCAGTCAGCGCGACGAAGATCAGGATCAGATACTTTTTCATAATATGTTTGGTTTTTTATTCTATTTCAAAGAATTGAGCCATGCGGGGACATACCCTAACCGCTGGCGCAGCTGCGCTTCGTAGAGTGACAGCGGCTCGACGACCGCGCCGTTGCTTTCGAGGTATTTCACCTGTTCGGCGCTCTCGTCGAAGGCGACCGCCGCGCCGTGGAATCCGACGATGATCGGCGGCATGGTCTTCCACCACTTGTCCGAGGAGAGCCACCACTTGAACGGTTCGGCCCCGAAATCGTGCGCCGCACGCGTGGCGTTCAGATTCCAGATCGTCAGGTCGCCCAGGTGGTTGGGCACGTTGGTTTCGTCGCCGCCGAAACGCCATTGCACGAATCCGCCCGTGCAACGGTCGACGAGCGTGGCGCGCGGCTGCCTGGAATGCGACTCGAAGAAGGCGTCGTCACCCCACGTGTTGTTCCACAGCACGGCCCCCAGCGAGGTGTTCGACACACCCGAGGCGTGGTACTGTCCGGCGTTTTCGAAATACCCCGTGCTCGTATAGGGCGGCGAGACAGCCTGCCCGCGGCTGCGGTCGCAGACCTTGCCGATGAAGATGCGCGACGAGGACTGCGAGCGCACGCCCGAGTGGCCGCGGTTGCCGCTGATCTCGATGTCGTAGGCCGAGCAGTTGGCGCTCGACACGATCGACAACGCCTCGCTGACGCCTCTGAAATCGACGCGGCGAATCCACGAATCGGTCAGACGCATCATGTTGAGCGGCTTGTAGGCCCCGTCGTCCTCCCACGAAGCGTGGTGGCCGAAGTTCTCCTTCGAGCGGCCCTCGAACGTGAGGTCCTCGACGCCGACATGTTCATAATGGGGGTATTTGCGGATTTTCCAGCCCCATTTGGCCTCCACAGCGTACATGATCGGTTCGGCGAAGGTCACGCGGTTGCCGCTTACGGAAGCCACCTGGTGATAGTCCTCGACCGTAATGGTCTGAATATCGGTCATGTTTCCCTCGACCCGGTGCGGCGCCAGCTCCTGCGCCACCAGCGTCGGGTCGTTGTTCGAAAGCGAAAGGCACACCCAGTCGCCCTTCCCGATGCCGGCCGCCGAAACCACCTCCACCGAGAACGTGCCGCGTGCGGCGTCGCCCGTCACCGTCGTGAGGTCCGAAAGTCCCGAATTGTGCTTGATATTGATCATCATGGGCGACGACCACATCTGCTCCGAGTTGTTCGGCAGGTTGGGCGTGTCCATGACGAGCGTCGTCTTGCCGCGGCCCGCGCCCTTGAGCACGAAATACCCCCCGCGAATGAAAATCTCCTCGCTGCGGTTGTTCCCCTTCGAATCGGTGTATTTCTGGTTGGCGGAGGTTGGGTCCACCACGTTGTCGTCGTCGTTGTGGAGGACGAAACGCCCCTCGGGGAAATAGATCACCGCCCGGGCATTGGCATTCGCGAGGTTCGCCCCCGCATCGCTCCGTCCGGAGAGTTTCAGCTCCTTGAGCAGCGCAGTCAACGCCCCGCGCGAGGACCTGACGCCCGTGGGATCGGCGCCGTAATCGACGACGTTGTAAACCTTGTAGCCCAGTCCCCAGACATCGGCCGGAGCCTCCTCGCCGTGCTTGTAACCGGCATACGAATAATCGAGCAGGACGTTATCCGCAGTTCCGGCCTTAAAATTCCGCCATGCCAGAGCGGCGTTGGCATCCACCTGCTCGTCGAGCAGCGTCACGTTCAGCGTGACGAGTTTCCGGTATTTCCTGTCCGAATAGACCGTCACCGAGACCGCCGCCTGCTGCGAAGCGGCGTCGAACGTCGCGGGAGCCTTGACCGTCAGCGTCGTCTCGCCAAGCACGGCCGTCCAGCCCGCAGGCGCGTCGATCACCGCCTCGGCGACGTTGTTCTGCACGACCTCGAAGGCCCGGGTCTCCCCGAGGCGGAAAGTCTCGTTGTCGGAAGCCGTCACCGTCAGTCCGAAATCGTCGAAGACGGGAAGCGTGAGTTTTTCGCCGTCGAGCAGTTCGACCGCCAAAAGTCCGGTCGTCGCGTCGTAAGTCACCGACTTGAAAGCCGAACTGTAACTGACGACGACTTTATCCCCCAAGGCATTGACCGGCTGTCCGTTTTGCAAAAGCGGCGCGTAGGTCGCCCCGCCGTCGAGGCTCACGAGCCACTCCCCGTCGACCGAAACCTTCAGCTGCGGGGTGACGCCCTCGGCGCCGGGCTTATGGTCGCCGCCCGAAACGGGCCATGCCGAAACGTACTCTCCGCCGACCTTCAGCCGCTCGGAAGTGGCTCCGCCGTCGAGGCTCACGGTCCAGTAGCCCTCGGCGTCGATGCCCATGACGGGAACCAGCGCCTCGATCTTCTCACCGAGGATGACGGGCAGCCGGGTTCCGTCGCTCAACTCGATCTCGTACCCCTTTGCGTTGGGTTCGATCCCGACGATGATCGTCGACTCGTCCATCAACTTGTGGAGCGCCACGATGGAGGTGTTCACGCTGCCGATCTTCGCCTCCAGCGCAATCACCCGGTCGCGCAGGCTCCCGATCTCGTCGCGGATGCCGTCGGTGTTCTCACACGATTGCAGCACAAAGGCCGAGGCCGCTGCAATCCACAAAAACATTTTATTCATATCCGATTGATTGTTAGTTATTCGTATCATAGGGAACCACGTCGGACAAGACGCCCTCGCGGAACCACACGTCGTCGTTGTCGCGCAGCAACACGGCCAGTTCGCGGCACAGCGCGGCGAACAGCGCGGGATGCTCCTCCGGCGCGAGGTTGTGCAGCTGGTAGGGATCGGCCGTATCGTCGAACATCAGCACGCGTTCGAGCGTCCCGTCGCGGCCGATGCGCAGTTCCATCGTATGCGTCGCGGTCTTCACGCCGCGCGCCTGGGCGAAGAAGCCGCGGACCAGTCCGTCGGCTGTCTCTTATACACATCTGACGCTGCCGACG
>ENA-OZAK01000503-OZAK01000503.1-human-gut-metagenome-genome-assembly--contig:-NODE-503-length-11947-cov-5.426589_pt1 | contig 11947 bp, 10 predicted proteins | sample MGYA00244209_ERZ653502 | MGnify/ENA primary metagenome ERZ653502 (study PRJEB26926, sample SAMN06164928) | human gut metagenome | biome: ENVO:00009003; feature: ENVO:2100002; material: ENVO:00002003... | reverse complement strand
ATCTACACGCGTAAGATCGTCGGCAGCGTCAGATGTGTATAAGAGACAGGTACCATACTGACTACCAGTATGGCTATCATTACTATTTTTCTCATTTTAAATATTATGATTTTATTCTTTTTACAAGATGGCCTGTCCTGCTTAAAAGTTATTGTTTTACTGTTTAGACGCTAGAAGCTGAAAAAAAGTTGCACTTCCCTAAACTTTTTGCTTAAAAAAAGGTTATATTTGCAGAAAACCTGTTTCAATAATGAAAAAAATTCTTCTAACATTAGCACTTGCCTTTTGTTGTGCTGCAGGGCAAGGACAAACTACAGCCAAACCGGCAGATGTCAATATTCAAGAGTTAAATACAAAGTGGGCAAAATTCACTCAGTATGCCGAACAAAAGCAAATAAATAAAGCGGTAGAAGAGGGAATACGGATAAGTACGCTCTTTACTCAAAACAGGCAATATAAAGAAGCCTTTGCCACTTGCCGACAAATGGATGCATTGATTTATTATAATGAGCAAGAAAAAAAATCACCCGAATACAAATTACGTTTCATGGTGGGTAAAGAACGCCTGCGTATGTATACGAATCTAAAAAATACAGAACAATGCAAGATACTATTGAAACAACTTCATTCCTATACAGACCAATTAAAATCAGACTCTTTACAAGAAGAGCTTCTAATGACGGAAGCCAATTATTATCAAACTTTCGGTATGACAGACAAAAGCTTGGAATGTTACAACACCTTATTCCAAAAGCGCTCTGCCGGTAAAGACGAAAAAGGAATAGACCAATGCTATAAAGACATGTTGGGATATGCCGAACAGAATAATAATGCCCCATTGGCTATTGCAATGAGAAAACTTTATACTTCATGGCAAGATTCCATAAAAGCAGTAAAAACAGCCAATGAACTAAACACACTGCAACAAAAATATGAAACCAGTCAAAAGACTTTGCAGGAAAAAGAAGACAAGATTACCACAAATCTAATTATTATCATTGCACTATGTGTGTTATCCGCCATATTGGCTGCCGGATTATTATTCTTAGCTACCCTGTTATTTAAACATATCCGCCAAGTAAAGAAATTGAAACATAGCCTACAGATAGCGAATGAAAACAATGAGCAGAAGTCTAAATTTATCGGTAATATCAGCGCCCAAATTGAACCAAGTCTGAATACAATAGATGAAGCAACAAAGGAAACAATATCCACCCCAATATTACATGAAAACATCAAGGCACTGAAAGAACTGATGACAGCTATCCAGACGTATATTTCATTGGAAGAAACACGTGAAGAACATTATCCGCTAAAGGAACTGAACATAAATACATTGTGTGAAAGTATTATGGAAAAAGCGAAAATAAACTTCAAATCCGGAGTAGAAGCAGTGGTAAATGTTCCACGTGTAAATATTAAGACAAATGCAGAAGAATTGGAACGTATATTAAACCATTTATTGAACAATGCGGCAGAATATACGAAAAGTGGTAAGATTTCACTGGAATTCAAAAAACGAAGCGCCCATACACATCAATTCATACTAACTGATACGGGAACGGGAATTCCGGTTGAAGCACGTGAAAAACTGTTCAAGCCATTTGCAGAAATACGCGATTTAACGCAAGGAAACGGACTAGGGTTGCCTACTTGCAGCCTTATCGCTTATAAATTAAATGGTACACTGACTTTGGACACTGATTATAAAAAAGGAACTCGGTTTATACTGGAACTTCATGTATAATAGTGTACATTCTCACATATTAACACGGATTATTCATTTTGACAATCAATAAATTTGATGTAATCCATGTTAATATGTGATGATTCCTGTACCTCTCCGCTAGTGAGATTATAAATAATTAATGAGAAGAAAGAGACAACACATCCAATCCTGAAGGAATTTGGAATACCCTTAATCCAAATTCGGGAAGAACAGCCAACAAATGGTCAAAAACCTCTGCTTGCAAACGTTCGTATGGAATCCAGTCTTTATTGGCTGAGAAGAAATAAAGTTCTATGGGTAATCCTTGCGGCGTAGGTTGTAATTGACGCACCATCAAAATCAATTCTGTATTCACCCGAGGATTATGACGCAAATAATATTCCAGATAGTGACGAAATACATAAAGATTCACCTCCTCCTTTCCTGTCTTTTCAAAGCCTGACATCCAGACTTGTTTTTCAAATTTTTTCATTTGTTCCGGTGTACAGAAACGGACCGTATTCATATCTATATTAATAGAACGTTTCACTCTGCGTCCACCACTTTCCCTCATGCCACGCCAATTCTGAAACGAATCACTGACCAATGCATAAGGTGGGACTGTAGTTATAGTATTATCCCAATTGCGTACCTTTACAGTGGTAAGAGTCACTTCTATTACTGTACCGTCCGCTCCGTATTTCGGCATGGTAATCCAATCTCCCGGACGGAGCATATCATTGGCAGAAAGCTGGACTCCGGCTACCAGCCCCATAATCGTATCTTTGAAAACCAACATCAAGATAGCTGCAGAAGCACCCAATCCGGTAAGAATATTCACAGGATCTTTATCAATCAAGGTACTGACTATAATGATCACCCCTACACAAATCACAATCAGTTTTATCATCTGATATACCCCTTTCAGAGGATGATTCTTTAGTTTCTCATGTTCGCTTGAAATGGTATAGAGGGAAGTCAGAAAAGAACAAATCAACTTCATGGCTACAGCCGTGATATACACCCAGCATAGCTTCAGAATGAATGTCAAAGTCACAGGTTCATGCGGAAAAGCAAAAGGAAGCAATACATACAATATAATAGGTGGAATAAGATGACACATATTATCTAATACAGCATCATTGAATAAATAATCATCCCAAGTAGCCTGAGTCCTTGCCGTCAGTTTCTTTATAGTAGGAACTACTATTTTTCTACAAAAATAATCTGCCACAAAAGCAATGATCAGAATCCCTGCTATAATGACAATACGCTGGGTTATGCCCAGGCTTTCCTGATGCACACCCATCTGTTGCAATAAGTTAGTAATATCGTTATTTATTGTATCCATATTTCCATGTGTTTGTCGCAAAGATACACAAATTCACCACAGATAACGCAAATCCATACAGTTTTTAAATCGAGTTGTCCGTATAAATCTGACCAATCTGTGGTGAAACCAAACAATTATTTTTTCTTAGTCAGCCATTTTTCCTGAATATGCTGCATCACTTCATACCAGTTAGGAATATAAATGGTAGCAAAAATTGTATTCACAGCCATACCGAACACCACTGCCGCACCCAGTGCCACACGGCTGCCTGCACCGGCTCCTGTGGCAAACAACAACGGCATCACACCCAGCACGAAGGTAAATGAAGTCATCAGGATAGGACGCAAGCGCACATGCCCTGCCTCGTATGCCGCCTCACGGATAGGATTGCCAGCCTTACGGTAATCACGGGCAAACTCCACAATCAAGATACCATTCTTCGCAGACAAGGCTATCAGCAGAATAATACCGATCTGGGTATAAATACTCACCGGAACCCCCATCACCCAGCAGCCCAACATCGCTCCCAAAATAGCAACCGGAAGCCCCATCACGGCAGCCACCGGACTTGTCCAGCTTTCATACTGTGCCGCCAGTACCAAATAGGCTACCAACAAGGCCATGATTAAAATAATTGTAGTAGTATTACCTGCCTGAGTTTCCTGATAGGCAACAGAGGTCCATTCATATCCAAACTCACCACCTAGCTGATTTTTAATCAAACTCCCTATAGCCTCTATCGCCTGTCCGGAACTACTGCCCGCAGCCGGCGTACAAGTGATGGAAGCAGCCGAATACATATTATACCGGTTTATCTGGTCCATCCCCAGTTTTTGTTCTATCTGCGTAAAACTGCTGAAAGGCACCATCTCTCCCTTCGAATTGACCACACTCAGTTTTAACACATCATCAATCACTTTTTGGGCTTGTTCGCCAGCCTCCAATTTCACTTGGTAGATACGGCCGAATTCCACAAAATCATTTACATAAGCCTGCCCCATGTAATACCCTAATGTAGAAAAGACCTGATTCAACTGCAAACCCATCAACTGAACTTTATCCCGGTCTATATTCAAAAAATATTGAGGTACATCCGCTTGATACATACTGCTCATGGAAGCGACAGCCGGCTCATTATGATAATTAGCCAATAAAGCCTCAACCGCCTTTTGCAGTTCTTCCGGACCCAAAGACTTACGATCCTCCAGTTCGAGTTGTAAACCACCCGTATTGCCCATACCTGGAATAGCAGGAGGAATAATACCAAAGACTTGGGCTTCCTGTATCATGGCATATGCCTGTCCGTTAAAACGATTGACCACCGCTTGAGCGGTATGCTCTTTACCCACACGCTCTTTCCAATTCTTCAGCACCACAAAATAGGTAGCCGCATTAGGCAACTGACCACCTCCCATGATACTGAATCCGTTTACGCCCAAATAAGTCTTCACTTCGGGATACTCTGACAAAATAGCATCAATCTGCTTACCCACCATCTGTGTACGCTCTAAAGAAGAAGCTGCCGGAAGCTGAATGGCAATCATAAAATATCCGTCATCTTCTTCAGGAATAAAGGTGCTGGGCCATTTTACAAACATCAGAATAGCAATGACTGAGATTACGATATAAGAACCGATAGCAATAACCGGCCGTGCCAACAACCATTTTACCGAAGCGTCATAAACCCGCTGCATCCAGTCATTCATCTTGTCAAACCAGAGGAACAAACGCGCTTTATGCGTCGGGGTGGGACGGAGCAACAGAGCGCAGACTGCCGGAGTCAAGGTCAATGAGTTGAAACCACTTATCACTGTAGAAGCCGCGATGGTCAAAGCAAACTGTTTATAAAGCTGCCCGGAAATACCGCTAATCAGCGTAGTAGGAATAAATACGGCAAGCAGTACCAGCACCACTCCGACAATAGGTCCGGTAATCTCCCCCATAGCCTGCTCGGTAGCGGCACGGGCGTCCAGCTTCCCTTCATCCAGAATACGGGTGGCATTTTCAGTCACCACTATGGCATCATCCACTACAATAGCTATAGCCAATATCAAGCCGAACAGTGTCAATGTATTGATGGAAAAGCCTAAAGCAGCCATTACCGCCAATGTTCCGATAAGGGACACAGGGATAGTAAGACAGGGGATAAGAACCGCCCGCCAGCTTTGCAGAAAAAAAAAGATAACCAGCACCACCAGAATAATCGCTTCCACAAAGGTCTTCATCACTTCATCAATGGAGTCGTGTACCACATCGGTAGTATCCAACGTCACATTGTATTTCACCCCGGCCGGAAATGTTTCAGCCAGTTCCGCCATACGGGCACGGACGTGTTTAGAAACATCCAGCGAATTACTTCCCGGCAACTGGTAAACAGCAATAGCAGCCGTAGGTTGCCCTTTCAAGCGGGAAACAACTCCATACCCGGCACTGCCCAACTCAATTTTTGCAACATCTTTCAGACGGAGCACTTTTCCCTGGTCTTCCACTCTCAATATGATGTCGCCGAACTCTTCGGGAGTAGAAAGACGTCCTTTTACATTCAGCGTATATTGAAAATCATTATCGGCCGAACTGCCGATGGGTTGTCCCACATAACCGGCAGACACTTCCATATTCTGACTTTGAATGGCAGCATAAACCTGCTGCGGGGTAATATTGCGGATACGCATGGTTTCAGGATTCAGCCATACGCGCATGGAATAATCACCGGCTCCCATGACATCCACCGCTCCTACCCCTGGTACACGTGTCAACTGGTCTACCAGATTCAAATTGGCATAATTGGTCAGATAAAGGCCATCATAAATACTGTCACCACTCAGTGTAAGCATCATCACAATATTGGATGACTGCTTCTGCACCGTCACTCCCTGTACCTTCACAGCTTCGGGTAAAGAATTCAATGCTACACTGACACGGTTTTGTACCATCACAGTTGCCATATCGATATCCGTTCCCACTTCGAAAGTCACTGTCAGCGAATAAGCGCCCGATGCAGAGGAATTGGAACTCATATACAACATTCCGTCCACACCGTTTACCTGCTGTTCAATGGGGATACCGACAGTTTGAGCTACAGTTTCAGCATTGGCACCCGGATATACCGCACTGACTTGCACGGTAGGAGGCGTAATATCGGGATATTGCGCCACGGGCAATATATTCAGGGTTACAAGTCCGGCCACCACGAATAACAAAGCCAGCACCGTGGCAAATATAGGCCGTTCTATGAAAAATTTTGAAAACATAAGGCTATTGAAGTTTATTGGTTTGTTCTATCGGTTTAATTTTCATGCCTTGACGCACTTTCAACAATGCCTTGGTGACATAACGTTCGGAAGGTGACAAGCCACTTTTTACAACACGCATATTATGATCCGCCAACTGCCCGACTTCAATATGCCGATAATTCACTATATCACTGTCATTCACTACATACAAATATTTACCCAACTGGTCTGTTCCGATAGAAGCATCATTAACCAACACTGCATTCCGCGCTTCACCGTATGGTAAGGTGACACTGACAAATAATCCGGGACGAAGCATCCCGTCAGGGTTATCCAATTCCGCACGCAAACGGAGAGTACCTGTAGTTAATGTCACATTGGGAGAAAGATAATCCAGTTTCGCTTTCCATGACTGTGCCCCGTCAGTTCCCAAACGCAAGGTTACAAAATGAGTTTCCGCAGGAATCTTGCTGGCAGCCTCCTGGGCCAGCTCGTATGTCAGATATTGGTTATCTGCAATATTAAAATAGGAATACATACGGTTATCCTTATAAACAGTAGCCAATTTAACCGGTTGCAAAGCACCACCAATATACGCCCCGACAGAATAAGCCGAAACATCAACCACTCCGTCACAAGGAGCCTTGACATAGCAATAACTCAAGTTGGTACGCGCAGTTTTCAAAGCTGCTTCAGCATTACTTACGGCAGCCTCACAAGCCGCCACATGACTTTCCGCCTGTAAATATTGTATACGGCTCACCGCATCACTTTTTATCGCTTCTTTCATACGTTGATAACTACTGACAGCATATTCAAGATTGGCTTTAGCCGTTTTTAATTCAGCTTCCGCTTGTTTCACTGAATTTTCATAAAGTGTCGGTTCTATAACGAACAATACCTGTCCCTGACGTACCCGGGAACCAGGTGCAAAATTCTTGGATTGTAAAGTTCCATTTACTCGTCCCACCAAATCTACAGTAGATTCCGCTTCCAGATAACCGGGATAATCTTTGGTCAGCGTCACATTTTCCACCAAAGGTTTCGCAACATCTACAGGCAATGCCTGCATTTCTGTCTGAGAAGGTTTATTTTTATCGCAGGCGGTCAACACACATACCGTCCATGCGAAAGCTATCATTATTTTTTTCATATCTTGGGTTAGGTTTTTATTATTTCTATAGTTCAACAGCTTTTCCGTCGCAGCCTACCAGCCTCCTCCCAATGCCTGATACATCTGAATCAGACAAAGCAATGAATATCCCTGTGCCTGCACCAATGAATTCTCGTATGACAGTAACGAACGCTGTGCATCCAATACATTTTGGAAAGGGCTCAGCCCCTGTTTATATAAGTCCAATGAAAGTTTAAATGCCTCTTTCCCCTGATTCAACATCTCACGACATGCTACAATCTGTTTGATGGAATTCTTATAACTACTCATGGCATTATCCACCTCCTGCACCGCTGTAAGAACCGTAGTATTGAACTGATTGATTGTTTCATCCAGTTGTGCACGCTGCAAGCGTACATTATTCGCACGCTGGCCACCATTAAAAATCGTCCAGCTCATAGAGGGAGCGATACTCCATGTCATACTGCTACGTCTAGTAAAATCTTTCATATCATGTGAAGCATAGCCGAAGGAACCGTTCAGAAAAAATGAGGGAAGCCAATCGGTCTTGGAAGCTCCCAACAAGGCTGCTTGTGCATTGACTTGACGTTCGGCAACCCGTACATCGGGACGTCGTAAAAGTAATTGTCCGGGAAGACCGACCCCTACCGGCTCTATATAATCGGGTAACGGTTTTCCCGTTTCCAGTGCAGCCGTCACATCCTGAGGATAAAGCCCGAGCAATACAGCCAACGCATTCATATATTGAATAATACCGGATTCTGTAGCAGGAATAGAAGCCAATGTACTATAATAAACCGATTTAGCCTGAGCCACATCCAGTTTGGAAGCCAGTCCGGTATTATAACGCACTTCAGTTATATCCACCACCGCCTTTTGAGATAAAGCATTGCGCTGTAACACACTGAGTTCCTGTTGGGTCTCACGCAAATTAAAATAGGCTGACGCCACTTCTGCACAAAGACTTACCATCGTCGCATTGTACTCTTCACGACTTGCCGCAAAATTTTCTTTCTGCGCTTTCACCCGTTGGCGGATGGAACCGAACACATCCACCTGCCAGTTCATATTAACCGTTGCATCATAATACCCCACTCTGGATTGAGGCTGTCCCGTACCGGTATTGCCACTAGTCTGTTGGCGGTTCCACCCGGCATCCAATGACAAAGCCGGATAATAGCCTCCTCTGGCTATCCTCAGATTCGCTTTCGCCATATCTATACGATTCAAGGCTGTAAGGACAGACGGATTCTGCCTGACAGCCACATGAATCAATGAATCCAGTGTGGCATCCTGAAATACAGTCCACCAATGGTCATCCACCGGAAGCAGTTGTTGAAACATCGCATCCTCTTCTTGCCAATGTTCCGGCAAGGGTACATTCAATAATTTTTCGGCCCGCTGCTGGGCATTCAGTGCCAAAGGAATGATTAAAAGGAGCCATACTCCCCATCTACGTATTTTCCTCATAAGTTTATCACATTAAAAAACATTAGGAAAACACATGAAACAATGTTTTGTTTAACCCTTTGACTTTCAAAAACAAGACAGCCTCTCCTTCTGAGAAGAAAAGGCTGCACCATACAATATGAAAAAAGAAGTTATTTCCCAAACATATTATTTATTAATGACATAGAACCGGTCAGCATACTTCCCAAGACATCCTGGTTGAATGCAATGGAATAGTTTCCGGGAGATAACTGTATATCCATTTGTACGATACCGTTTTTGCCGATTTTCTTCAATTCTTTAGCCTTTATATTATAATAGGCAAAACGGCGGAAACTTTGATACACATCACTCATCTCCACATCTACATGCTGCAATACAGAAGCGCCGCCTGCTACCGTAGGCAGCTCTAATGCCTTTCCATTATCCAACGTCAGGACACACTTACTGTCATTAGGAATTTCCACCTCATGCCCCGACCCGATAGTAACAGCCAGCGAATAACGTATGGTACTTTTATACTGAAATCCAGCGAGTGCCACATATACGTCCATATTATTGGAAACACCCAGATTCATACCCTCGCATACCACTGTACGCACTCCGGTCTGGTTGGTTTCATCATAAATTACCTTTTGTGCCATAGCTCCTATACCCAGAAGCAAAAAGGCGAATAAAAACAATACTTTCTTCATAATTCTTCAGTTATTATTTCATCATACAACAAAAACAAACTCATAATGATGACAATATTAACAAAAACTTTTCATACAACATATATCACAACGCATCATTTATACGTTTTTATCCGAACAAGCATAGAACTATAACCTTTCGCATCTCTTATTTCAATCTACTCTACCGATTCGATTCCAACGAATTGAATTTTGCTCTTCATCTTTTGAAAACCAAATCCATTGTACTACACCCACAATGAAATCATCAGGCACCAATCCCCAATGTCGTGAATCCAATGAATGGTGTATATTGTCTCCCAGCATAAAATAATAATCATGCTTAAACTGATAATTTGTGAAACGATGATTTCCTATAAAATATGCGCTATCTTTATAATCTATTTTCTGTTTAGTCTCCCATTCCATAACACTTCCATATTGGGTAGCAGTCAAACTATTTATCGGGATTTGATCACCTTTGCAAGGTATATAAAGAGGACCGAATTTTTCAGCAGTCCATCCTAACAGGTCATAGTAATTATGATCAAAAGAAAACGTAAGGCTATCCTCGACTAAGGCAGATAATGTAGGCAGGATAATTGCCACAGTGTCACCCGGAAGCCCCACACATCGTTTAGCATAATATTGCATGACATCAAAATGTATTCGATTCTTATATTGCCCGACTGGTGAATTAAAAATGAGAATATCATTTTTTCTTATCCGTCGTATTCCCGGAATACGTTTTATTGATATATGCTTGTTTTTTACCGCATTAAAAACATTAAATATCCTGCCGCCTGCTATCCATTTATTCACTATTACATAGTCACCTTTTATCAGAGTAGGATGCATGGATGCAGTAGGAATCCTGAACGAAGAAAAGGTCGTGATTTGTAACAGCAACCATATCAGAGCAAGTACACAACCATAAAATACAAAGTTTATTAAACGGTCTATCCATTTATTCTTTTCTTTTACCCTCTGGTTCATTCATCACCCTCCACCTCCGGCTTATTATTACAATCACGCAACTGTCCCATATACATCTCTTTTATCCGAGGATGATGCATAGGATTTCCTACTAATATCACTTTATTAGTATTGTCAAGCAAGAATGTCCTAAATTTATCATTCAGTGGAAACTTATTCAGTTTATTAAAGGTATCTTTCAGATCTATACATACAGGATAAATAAAATCTTCTGACTGTAATGTCATTATTAGTTCCTTCCTATTTCTAGGGTGGAAGAAAAAATAAAAGGATACATTCCTAGATGTGACAGAGTCTACCTCCGCTATAAAATTTATCCGTTCCAATAATTGCAATTTGCAACTAAGGCATCCTAATGAGTCTACATAAGTTACAATTTTATAATATGTTGAAGCATAAGGAAACTTATCTAATGTGTCTTTGCCTTGTATGGTAAAGACAGCTCTATCATGAAAGAGAATTTCTTTTCGAGTCCATTCTTTCATCAAAAAAGTCAACTGCTCCTTTTCTGTCCTTTTACACGAGAAGAAACAAAATACCCCAAAAGCCAACAACACATAAAGCAGGATTTTCATAATTTTGCTTTCAGGATATCATCCATCTCAAATATTTCAACATTACATTCCGATTCGCAATTTAACAAGTACAACTGAGGGGTATATTGAGAAAGAAGCACACTCATGCTTTGGTGTTCCAATGCGTACTTGCCTACCAGTTCACCATCGATGGAAAAACCCAGCAAAGTTTTAGGTGTACAGGCTGAATAGTTTTCAAAGGCTTTATAGCATAACTCACCACTATAAGTCACAAAAACATATTTATCATTGGCTGTCAATCCATAAAATCCATCCAAGTTATTCTTCTTTCTTGCAAGATTTGCTTCATAGACATTGCAAACAGGCTCAACAAGCATTTTTTCCCACTTCAAAGTAACATCTTCCTCATCCGATATATCATACCGACAAAGATAACCAAAAAATCTAGATGTAAAATAAAAGCTGTTTTTGTATGAAACCATCTCCCCCTGCAACTGCATAAAATCATTTGCTTCAGTAGTCATTCCCCGCACCGGATGATTACCGAAACGCTTTATTTCTTTAAAATCCCTATCAAAGAGAATGAAAAACTCCTTACCCCCAGACAAAGTCGTCGCCACACTATAACCATTGGACAGTCGACAGAAACGGGTTGTAAAACAACCATCTTTTACTTTAATTTTTTCACTTCCTACATAACGGTAGTCAGCACCCTTTTCCTCCCGTGCATACAATAGGACAGTAGAAGGCAAATTAACAAAATATAAAGTATCGTCCCCCTCTGTTTTTCCAATAAATTCAGCGGCTATAAATTCTCCAGGCCCTTGTCCCCTGCCTGTCTCTTATACACATCTCCGAGCCCACGAGACCGATCAGTATCTCG
>ENA-OZAK01000502-OZAK01000502.1-human-gut-metagenome-genome-assembly--contig:-NODE-502-length-11957-cov-3.454209_pt1 | contig 11957 bp, 7 predicted proteins | sample MGYA00244209_ERZ653502 | MGnify/ENA primary metagenome ERZ653502 (study PRJEB26926, sample SAMN06164928) | human gut metagenome | biome: ENVO:00009003; feature: ENVO:2100002; material: ENVO:00002003... | reverse complement strand
TCAGATGTGTATAAGAGACAGGGCCAGCTGCACGACATGCTGGCGCAGCTTCCCGACTACGACTATATCGGCGTCGGCCGCGACGATGGAAAGACGCAAGGCGAGTATGCGCCCGTATTCTATAAAAAGGAGCGTTTCCGCCTGCTGGACGAAGGCCACTTCTGGCTTTCGGAGATCACCGACCGTCCGAACAAAGGCTGGGACGCCGCGCTGCCGCGCATCTGCACGTGGGGGCATTTCCTCGACCTGCAGACCAAGCGCCGCTTCTGGTTCTTCAACCTGCATATGGACCATATCGGAGTGCAGGCCCGTGAGGAGAGCGCCAAGCTTGTGGTGGCGAAGATCCGTGAAATGTGCAAACCCAAAGAGTTCGTGATCCTGACCGGGGACTTCAACGTCGACCAGAACAATCATATCTATACGACCTTTGTCTCGTCGGGCATTCTGGCCGACTCGTACGAGACCGCCGGAAGACGTTACGCCCCGAACGGTACGTTCAACAACTTCAATCCTTCGCTGAAGACCGACAGCCGCATCGACCATATCTTCGTGACGCCGTCGGTTCGCGTGCACGATTACGGGGTGCTGACCGATACCTACCGTACGGAGACCGCCGCCAGCGGCGAGGAGATCAAGTCGGGCGCCTTCCCCAAGGAGGTTTCACTGCACAGTTACGAGGCGCGCACGCCGTCGGACCATTTTCCGGTCGTCGTGCGTCTCGAATTCCGGAAATAGCGTCGCGTTCCGTCCGGAAGACCGAAAAAGCCCTGATGAACGATATTGTCCGCCAGATCGGACCGGATGTTGCCGGCCCTATCTGGCGGTATCAGTTTCGGCGGAATCCCGGTTACTTCATTATATATAATTGGAGGGTGGGGCGAAGACAAGGTGTCCGGTCGCGGCGAAGTTGGTTGCGCCGGCCTGTACTCTTCGCCGGCCTGCGTCTTCGGGTTGTGTCTTGGCCGATAAGAGTGCGTTTCCGCGCGGTCTTTTTAGCAGTTACGGAGTATGCCGGGAAGATATGATGCTGATTGATCTTGTTTTCAATTCGTTGATTATCAATATTTGGATCGGTTTGTGCGTAAAATTTTGCCGATTTATTTTGCAACTAAAACGTTTTAGTATATATTTGCGATAGAAAGCTATTATGTGTGCTATATGAAAACTAAACGTACAACGATTCGTGACATTGCCGAAGCTGCCGGAGTTTCGATATCGCTGGTGTCGTTCGTCATGAATAATAAGGGGAAACGTTATCGCATAAGCGATGAGATGACCAAACGCATTCGGGAAATGGCTGACAAACTCGACTATCAGCCTAATAATGCGGCCCGAAGTCTGCGGAGCGGACGTTCGCGGACGATCGGTGTGGTTGTTTCCGATATCTCGAACAGCTTTTTTGCGGAGATATGCCGGAAAATCGAGGACGATGCCTCCCGTTTTAATTATACCGTTATTTTCGGCAGTTCGGACGAGAATGCAGACAAGTTCCGCAATGTGGTCGAAGTACTTCTGGGCAAGGGCGTGGACGGATTGATCCTTGTTCCGTGCGAAGGTTCCGAGGCTTATATCGAAGAGATTTACCGCCTCAATATTCCGCTGGTGCTGATCGACCGTACGATCGACAATCCGGAAATAAGCCGTGTGGTGCTGAACAATCAGAAAGCGTCGGCAATGGCCGTGGAGCATTTGGTGGAATCGGGCTATAGGCGTGTGGCGATGGTCTCCTATGCCATGCGGCTGTCGAATATCTGCGATCGGGAGAAGGGGTACGAATCCACGATGGAACGTCTGGGGCTCAAAGACCGCATGCAGATATATCGTATTGATTTTCATGAAACGGCCCGCCGGGTCGATGATCTTGTGCGGCAGCTTTTTCAACGGGCCAACCGCAAGGTGGACGCCCTGTTGTTCGCAACCAACAGTCTGGCCGTGGAGGGGCTTAAGGCGTTGAACCGTTATCAGGTTTCCGTGCCCGACGATGTGGCCGTCGTGGCTTACGACGGTAATGAAGTGTTCGATCTGTACCGGGTGTCCGTTACCAGTGTGCGGCAGCCTATCGAGTTGTTCGGTACGGAAGCCGTCCGTCTGCTGGTGCGCCGGATCGAAGAACCGGAATGCGCTTCCAGCGCCGCGATCATGCTAAACGCCGAGTTGGTGAAAGGGGAGTCTACCGGACAAAAGTGACTCTTTTTTTTGCCTTTCTGGCTAAAACGATTTAGTTATTGCTTGTGTTTTAAATAGATATAAATGTATTTCAAAAAGTCTCAGTTGTAATAGTTGAATGTATGAAAACACGTTTTTCCCGATTGAAAGGCATTATTCCGCCGATGGTCACACCGCTGGTCGACAACAATACGCTGGACCGCGGCGGCACGGTCAGGCTGGTGGAGCATATGATTGCAGGCGGTGTTCACGGAATCTTCATCCTCGGAACGACCGGCGAGGCGCAAAGTCTGGCCTATCACCTGCGTTATGAACTTACCGAGCTGGTTTGTTCGGCAGTTGCGGGCCGCGTTCCCGTTTTGGTCGGCGTGACCGATACCTCGCTGGAGGAGAGTCTGAGACTGGCGCACAAGGCCGCCGAATGCGGTGCTGCGGCTGTCGTTGCGGCGCCGCCTTACTATTTCGCTCCTTCGCAGCCGGAACTGACCATGTATTACAAGGCGTTGGCCGATGCCCTGCCGCTGCCTTTGTGCCTCTATAATATGCCGGTGCATGTGAAGGTGTCGCTCGAACCCGCTACCGTGAAGGAGCTGGCCGGGCATCCGAACATCATCGGACTGAAGGACAGTTCGTCGAACATGGTCTATTTTCAGACGCTTCTTTACGAGCTGAGCGATCGTCCCGATTTCGCCCTTTTCATGGGACCCGAACAGCTCACTGCCGAGAGTGTGATGCTGGGAGCAGCCGGCGGGGTCAACGGCGGTGCGAATGTTTTTCCGGAACTCTATGTCGCGCTTTACGAGGCAGCCGCGGCCAATGACTTGGAACGGGTGAAAGCCCTGCAGCATCATGTCATGGCCGTCGCCGCGTCGCTCTATACCATCGGTCGCTATGGTTCCCAGTGCCATCAAGGGAATCAAGTGCGCACTTTCGCTCATGGGGATATGCAGCGATTACCTTTCATATCCTTACCAGCGATTCCTCGATGCCGAACGGACGAAGGTGCGGGCCGTGCTCGAAAGACTGCAGGCGCAGATCCGGATTTGACGCCGGCTATGTCTTGGCAGGAATGAAGCCCTGAATATGAATATTAATAATATGTAATTATGGGAAAAATTGTTGTAATAGGAAGTTCCAATACCGATCTGGTTATCCGTACGCCGCGTATTCCCTCTCCCGGAGAGACGCTTATCGGATCTGATTTTATGATCAATGCAGGCGGCAAGGGCGCCAATCAGGCGGTCGCTGCGGCCCGTATGGGAGGCGACGTCTGCTTTGTCGCCTGCGTGGGCGACGACGGGTTCGGAGCGGAAGCCGTGCGGCATTATGCCGGCGAAGGTATCGATACGTCCTATATCGTACGCCGCAATGGCGTTGCTTCGGGCGTGGCGCTTATCGCCGTAGATGATGCCGCGGAGAATAGTATCGTCGTGGCTCCGGGGGCCAACGCCCTGCTTTCGCCTGCGGATATCGATGCTGTCGAAAGCGAAATCGCCGCTGCCGATTACCTGCTCGTGCAACTCGAAATTCCGATGGAGACGGTAGCCCGCGCTACCGAACTTGCCGTGCGTCACGGAGTGCGGGTCATTTTGAATCCGGCCCCTGCGGCGCCGATTGCGGACGAAGTGTTGGCCCGTCTGGACCTGATTACGCCGAACCGCAGCGAGACAGAGCTGCTGACGGGGCTGAAAGTCGAGAATGTCGGCGATGCCGTTGCGGCCGCCGCATGGTTTCGCGGGCGCGGTGTACGGCGTGTCGCCGTTACGATGGGCAGTGCGGGGGCATTGGTGGCCGATGAGCGCGGCGAGGAGTTCGTTCCGGCCTATCGTGTCGAGGCTGTCGATACGACGGCTGCCGGAGATGTCTTCAACGGCGCGCTGGCCGTCGCCCTCTCCGAAGGGCGCGAGTTGGGAGCTGCAGCACGTTTCGCCGCCGCCGCGTCTTCAATCGCCTGTACCCGCATCGGCGCCCAGCGTTCCATTCCGCAGCGGCGCGAAGTAGATTCCGCCGAATAGACAAAACTTCAATATTAACCTAAAACTTTTATCCTAATGTTTGTTGTAAATAATTATACACTGGCCGTCGTGTTTTGTTTCGTGACGATGCTCTGTTGGGGGTCATGGGGAAACACGCAGAAACTGGCTTCGAAAAGCTGGCGTTACGAACTTTTCTATTGGGACTATGTGATCGGCATGCTGTTGTTCAGCATCCTGTCCGGATTCACGCTCGGAAGCTTCGGCAGCGAAGGCCGCAGTTTCGTCGCCGATCTGGCTCAGGCCGACTGGGGCGGCATCGGCAGTGTGCTGCTGGGCGGCGTGGTTTTCAATGCTTCGAATATTCTGCTGTCCGCTTCGGTATCGCTGGCCGGTTTGGCCGTAGCTTTTCCGCTGGGCGTGGGGCTGGCTTTGGTGCTGGGGGTGATTGTCAATTATGTGGGGGCTCCGAAAGGTGATCCCGTGATTCTTTTTCTCGGCGTTGCGCTCATCGTCGTTGCCATTGTGCTCAACGGAATGGCCTCGGCCCGCCAGTCGGGCGGCGTGAAGAGCAACAGCCGCAAGGGCGTTGCGCTGGCCGCCGTCGCCGGCGTCATCATGGCCTTCTTTTACCGTTTTGTCGCGGCCGCCATGGATCTCGATAATTTCTCCGATCCTACACCCGGCATGATGACTCCCTATTCGGCGCTGTTTGTATTCTCGGTGGGCGTGCTGTTCAGCAATTTCGTTTTCAATACATGGGTAATGCGCCATCCCTTCGACGGCGCGCCCGTCGGTTATAAAGCCTATTTCAGCGGATCGCTTTCCACCCATCTGGTCGGAGTGCTCGGCGGTGCAGTATGGGCGTTAGGTACGGCTTTCAGCTACATTGCCGCCGGTAAAGCTGGCGCTGCGGTCTCTTATGCGCTGGGGCAGGGCGCTCCGATGATCGCCGCGATATGGGGCGTCTTCATCTGGCGTGAATTCCGGGGCGCGGGACGTTCCGTGAAGGGATTGCTGGCCTGCATGTTCCTGCTGTTCATCGGCGGTCTGGCGCTGATTATCATTTCGGGGGCGAATTGATTCCTGACGATTGTCGAACCTTAAAACTTTTTCATATGCTGAGAAATCTGAAATATTTTGCCGGAGTCGTAGCCTTGTGCGCGGCTTTTGGTACGGGCTGCTCCGGGGCGGCGTCGGAAGAGACGCCCGTGAAGGTGATTTTCGATACCGACATGGGTAACGATATCGACGATGCGCTGGCGCTCGACATGCTCTACAAGTATGCCGACGAGGGGCGCATCACCTTGTTGGGGATTACTTCCAATAAGGAGGAGCATCCGGCCAGCGTCGAGTATATCGACATCCTGAATACTTTCTACGGCTATCCGGATATCCCTGTAGGCCGGATACGGGAGGGCGCGAACTGCGACCGCGAAAACAGTTTCGTGGCCCAGACTTCGCGTGACGGAGGCTACAAACGTACGATCTCCGATTACGATGCGCTGCTCGAAAGTGCGGAGTTGCTGCGCCGGCTGCTTGCGTCGCAGGGCGACGGTGAAGTGACGCTGATCGCCGTGGGATTTTCCACGAACCTGCAGCGGCTGATGGCTTCCGGCCCGGATGCGGTCTCTTCGCTCGACGGTATGGAACTCATCCGCCGTAAAGTAAAACACCTCTACATGATGGCCGGCGAATTCGAGCAGGCCGAGGGGAAAAGCGCCGAATACAATATCCGTATCGACCGCGATGCCGCGCAGGAGCTTTTCGAAAAGTGGCCCACGCCCGTTACGGTCAGTCCTTTCGAGGTCGGTTCGCGTATTCTCTATCCCGTGGAGTCGATTCTCGGAGATTTCGGCTATGTGGAGAAACATCCGCTGGCCGAGGCCTATAAAGTCTATAAACCGATGCCTTACGACCGTCCTATGTGGGACCCGTCGGCCGTGCTCTGCGCCGTGGAACCCGATGCCGGGTATTTCCGTTACAGCGCTCCGGGCCGGATTCGTGTGGATGACGAGTCGATGACATGGTTCGAACCCGATCCTGCGGGCAGGCATCGTTACCTGATAGCCGGAGAGACAGAGTGCGCCAGAGCGCGCGAGCGTATGGTCGAGCTGATTACACGGCGGCCGCATCCCTATACCGAACCTTAACGATGAAATAAACCGAAACGTTACTAACCTTTAAACCTATGAAACATTTCAGACTATTAATCTTGTCGCTGGGGCTGGCTTTGGTGAGTCTCGCCGCAGCGGCTCGGCAGGTGACCGTTTCCGGCGTCGTGACCGACGCTTCGGGTTCGGCGCTTGTCGGTGCGACGGTGCTTGTGCAGGGCGGCAGTCAGGGAGTGACCACCGATAACAAGGGCCAGTTTACGCTCAATGTTCCCGAAGGGAGCGTCCTCGACATCTCTTTTGTGGGCTATGAGAAGCAGAGCGTCCCCGTCAAGGCCGGTGCTCCGATGCACATCACGTTGCAGGAAGAGGCGACGCAGATGGGCGAGGTCGTCGTCGTCGGCTACGGCGTCCAGAAAAAGGTGAATCTTACGGGTGCCGTGTCGCAGATTTCGGGTGACGCGATTGCGGACAAGGCTGCGCCCAACGTGCTGGCCTCCCTGCAGGGCGAACTGCCCGGCGTGGTCGTCACGCAGTCGAGCGGCCAGCCCGGCGAAGAGGGTTTCGCCCTTCAGATCCGCGGCCATTCTTCGGTCAATACGATTTCGACGCTGGTGCTGATCGACGGTATCGAGGGCGATCTCGATATGCTCAACCCGAACGATATCGAGTCCATTTCGGTGCTGAAGGATGCCGCGTCCGCATCGATTTACGGTTCGAAGGCTGCTGCGGGCGTTATCCTCGTCACGACCAAGCAAGGCGCCGCCGAACGCGTGAAGGTGAGCTACAACGGTTCGTATAGCTTCACGCGGCAGGGCCGCAAACCCAGCCGCATCAATTCGTGGGAGGAGTATGAGATTACCCAGCGGGCCAACAACAAGGCTGTCAATGCCGAAATGATCGAGTGGCTCAAAAATCCCAATTTCAACTCGATGCTTTCGTCTTCGACGGCTCTGAGCTATCTGGACAACACCGACTGGATCCGCAAGAGTCTCAACGACTGGAGCCATATGCAACGTCATTCGCTGTCGGTACGCGGCGGAAGCAATAAGCTCAACTACATGGCCTCGGTGGGGTATTACGAACGCCGGGGTTTCTTCAAGTACGGTCCCGATGACAACAACCGTTTCAACTTTCGTGCGAATCTCTTTTCGCGCATCAACCGCTATCTCGATCTTTCGATCAAGCTCACGGCCGACCGTTCGGAAATCAACGCCAATGCCTTCAACGCTTCGAAGGTGCTTGCCGAAGTGTACCGCTGCCGCACCCGCATGCCGGTCTATTTTCCGCAGGATGAGGATCCGCTTGTAAACCCAAATCTCTATGCCGGTCAGGACGGCACCAATCCGATCGACCTGATGAAAAATGCCGGTACGTCGGACAACATCAACAACGACGTTTCGGGACAGGCCAATCTGCGCATCCGCAATCTGGTCAAAGGCTTGCAGATCAATCTCACCGCTTCGCGCAAATACCGCGCGAACCTGAACGACCGCAAAACCCGTCGTCTGATCTGGTACAGCCGCGGCGACAATGAGTACCGTTATTCGCAGACTACGCCCAACGGGGTGCAGAAGCGCCGTGACAACTCCTTTACGGACAATCTGCGCGCCGTGGCCGATTACGACCTGAAATTGGGGCGCAGCCACAATTTTCATATCATGGCCGGTACCGAGTGGGAAAATTACCGCTTCGACCGTGTTTACGCCACGAAGGATTACATGCCCGACGGCTTTTATTCGCTCAATTTCGGCAATTCCCAGTCGGCTTTCAACTCTGACCTGATCAATACTTCGGCGGTGATGTCCTTCTTCGGACGTTTCAACTACAATTTCCGCGAGAAATATCTCTTCGAGGTCAATCTGCGCTATGACGGCAGTTCGCGTCTGGCGCCTGCGAACCGTTGGAAGCTGTTTCCCTCGGTTTCGGGCGGCTGGGTCATCAGCAAGGAGAATTTCTTCCGCGACAAGGTCAAATTCATAGACCTCCTGAAGGTACGCGCTTCGTGGGGGCGTCTGGGAAATGCCAATGCACTGGGCTACTACGACTATATCAACATGATCGAGACCGGCAAAACCATTTTCGGCGGCACTTCGGCCACGACCAATTACATCAAGACGCTGGCTTCGCCCCAGAAGAGCTGGGAGATCATCGACGTGCGCAATATCGGTCTAGACATGAACCTGCTGCGCAACCGCCTGCAGTTTACCGGCGAATATTATTGGAAGCGCAATATCAACATGCTCTCGTCGGCAATGGGCGTGCCGTCGCTCATCGGCATCGGGCTCCCTTCGGCCAATGTCGGCGAACTGAAGACATGGGGCTGGGAGATCGATGTGCGCTGGCGCGACAAGATCGGCAAGCATTTCAGCTACTGGGTGGGGGCCAATCTTTCAGACAGCCAGAACGAACTGGTCAAATACGAAGGAAGCAACGTCATTCAGGAAGGCGTTGTTCCTCTGCTTGAAGGCTATCCGCTCAATACGATATGGGGCTACCGTACGGCGGGACTCTATCAGGAAACTCCGGCTATGGAGGAGGCTATCCTGCAGCCCGGCGGCGCGCTCACTGCGGCGGGCGATGTGCGTTATGTCAACCGGGACGGCGATCCCTACATTACGGGCGGTAATTTCACGCCCGATTCGCCGGGCGATCTGGTCATGCTCGGCACGACCGATCCGCGCTATACGTTCGGTGCCGATTTGGGATTCGAATGGAAAGGGCTGCGCTTCTCCGTGCAGTTGCAGGGTGTGGGCAAACGCAACTTCCTGCTCGACGAAGCCACGCTCAATCCCACGCAGGGATCGCTCTATCAGGCGATCAACATTCACCGGGACTACTGGACTCCTGAGAATACCGACGCATTCATGCCCCGTCCGGTTTACAAGGGCGGTTCGTACAACTACAAACCTTCGGATCGCTGGATTCAGGATGCGGCTTACCTGCGTCTGAAAAACATCACGATCGGCTATACGATTCCCTTCAAACCGCGGAGTTTCGTCCGTTCGTGTTATGTTTATGTTTCCGGAGACAATTTGTGGGAAACAACCCGTACGTGGGATGTCTTCGATCCGGAAGCCCCTGCCATCACCACGGTCAATGGCTGGTATGCCTTTTACCGTGCCGTTACGGTCGGTCTTAATGTCTCCTTCTAAAATCAGCAGTCTATGAAACGAATACATATCATTACATTGCTTTTCGCGTTGTTTTCCGCCGGGTTTGCGGGGTGTAATCTGGACCGTTTTCCCGAAACGGCGATGGCCGAAAAGGATTTCTGGAATCCTCAGTCGGAGGACGAATTCAAATATGCCGTCAATCAGCTCTACGTGCTGCTGGGGCATCGCTGGGGCGATACGCGCGCCGACGATCTGTTCCGCAACAACTATCCCGACGACATCAGTGCCGGAACCCGCAAGGTGCCGGCCAAGAGCGACGACTGGAGCAATCCCTACAAGATGGTTTTCTGGTCCAACCGCATCATCGAACACGCGCCGGAGCACGGTACGACTGCTTCGCAGATAGACCGTTTCGTGGCCGAAGCCTACTTCTTCCGTGCTTACGCCTACTACCAGCTGGTGTGTAAATTCGGCGGCGTGCCGATTCTGGTGAATACGGCCGGCGATATCGACGACCCGATCCTCTACGGTCCGCGCGCTTCGCGTGAGGAGGTGATGACCCGCATTTATACCGACCTGAATCTTGCGGCCCGCGAGTTGCCGCTGCCTTCGGCGCTGGCCGACGGAGAGTTCGGACGCATTTCGCGGACGGCGGCTCAGGCTTTCAAGGCGCGCGCTGCGCTCTATGAAGGCACGCGTCGGAAATTCCATGGCGAAGAGCAGGCCGAGCCCCATCTCAAGATTGCCTATGAAGCTGCCGACTCGGTGATTCAATCCGGCGAGCACACGCTCTACACCAAGGGGACGCAGCCCTATAAGGACCTTTTCGAATACACGGGCGAGGAGGCTTCGGAACATGTTCTGGTGAAACTGTACGGCTATCAGGAAACGCAATTGCTGACGCACAATTACCCGTACCAGATGGCCGTCAATTACGGCGTTTCGCGCAACTTCCTGAATCTTTATCTTAATGATACGGGGCTGCCTTTCGAGGACGATCCCTCTTTGCAGCTCACCTATAACGACTATTTCGACGGCCGTGATCCGCGTCTTGCCGAAACGGCATTGCGCCGCGGCGTCAACACCTACCAGTTCGGTCCGTTCGTGCCCTATGCGCAGTCGCGTACGGGTTTCGGTATCCGCAAATACGTGCGCAACGACGGCGTGACGGACCAGCCCAGTACGCTGGATTATCCGCTGCTGCGCTATGCCGAAGTACTGTTGACATACGCCGAAGCCCGTTTCGAACACGACGGAATCATTTCGGACGAGGACCTGAACCGTACGGTCAATGCGCTGCGCGACCGTGTGGGCATGGCGCACCTGACCAACGAATTCGTCACTTCCAATCACCTCGATATGCGGACTGAACTGCGTCGTGAACGCTCTGTCGAACTGGCGCTCGAAGGGCTTCGCTACGACGACCTGATTCGCTGGAAAGAGGCCGAAATCCGTTTGCCGCAGGATGTATACCGGGACATATTGGATAACCTGGGAAATGCAGCGAGCAGTACATTCAATTCCTTTATGACAAATGCTGCACGCTTTTACCTGGGATATATCAAAGCAAGAGAAACAGAGGACTATCTCTCAAAAACACTGCTGTCCATCATCAGCGCGCGGCAGGAGCGGTCTGACAAGGCGACCGTGTCGGTATTGTACGCGCTGGCGGTGGAACTCAACATTTTGCAGCGCATCCTTGTCTCGCACTTTGACATACCGGATGAGGTATATGCGGAGCTGCGCAGGAAAGCGCGCGCGGAAGTTGCGGTCAGCCGCAAAGGCGCGCAGATCGAATCCGTGCAGGCGCAGATGTTCGGCGGTGATACCGGATGGCAAAGCTCGTCACAAAATGGCGCTATCTGAAGCCGGACGCCGCGCGGCACGCACAGGCATACATACGGTACATTGCCACGCGGGAGGGCGTGGAGAAATATGTGGAAGAGAACGGAGCGCGGCCGGCGGTGCAGGCGCAGCGCGTCCTTGTGGAAAAACTGCTGCGGGATTTTCCGGATGCGCGCCGGAGCTTTGAGTATGAGGACTATGCGCGCCGGCCGACTGTCCGCAACGCGTCGGAATTCATCACGCGGACCTTGGAGGAACATCTGGAACTGTTTGACGCGCGCTTCAACTATGTTTCGTACATCGCGCAGCGTCCGCGCGTCCAGCGCAGCGGCGCACACGGCCTGTTCACACAGGAGGAAGATGCGCCGGATCTGAACGCTGCCGCGCGTGCGGTTTCAGAGCACGACGGGAACATTTGGACATGCATCCTTTCCCTGCGGCGTGAAGACGCCGCCCGCCTGTCATACGATAAAGCGGACGCATGGCGCGCGCTGCTCCGTGCCAATGCGGCGGAGATCGCCGCGCGGTTCAATGTGCCGGTCGGGTCGTTCCATTGGTGCGGAGCCTTCCACAACGAAGCGCACCATCCTCATGTGCATCTGGTCTGTTATGCGGACCGTGTGCAAAAGCCGGCGCTCACAAAGGAGGGGGTGGTGCAGCTCCGCTCCCTCCTCGCACGGCAGATATTCCGGGATGAACTGGACGCAATATATATCCGCCAGTCACAGAGCCGGGACGAACTG
>ENA-OZAK01000497-OZAK01000497.1-human-gut-metagenome-genome-assembly--contig:-NODE-497-length-12078-cov-9.371871_pt1 | contig 12078 bp, 10 predicted proteins | sample MGYA00244209_ERZ653502 | MGnify/ENA primary metagenome ERZ653502 (study PRJEB26926, sample SAMN06164928) | human gut metagenome | biome: ENVO:00009003; feature: ENVO:2100002; material: ENVO:00002003... | reverse complement strand
TTAGATTTAAGGTTAACAAAGGTTGGAGTACAGCGGTACTCCTTTTTTTATGCCCTTACGTCAGGATGAGCTTAGGGGAGAGACTATGAAATCAATGATTATCAATCATTCAAGGTCTTATACTGAGCCTTCCTTATCACCAGTTTGCTTTCACCGGAAATTTGTTGCGGCACAATTGTGAAACGGATGCGCGTCAGCTTCTTCCGGTTCCAGGAGTGGATTAATTTCGGATCGGTCAGTTCGACGGTATCCGTTGCGGGCGATAAGAGCTTTTTATCGTATTCCACTCTGAACCTACCTGCCTCTCCTGTCAGTATAATGTTTTTGTTGCGGTCGATTTCGACTTCGCAGCAGGTCATCAGGTTTAATACACTCGGTTCGTTGCATGCCGAAAGTTTCCATTTGTCGGTGATTATGAAATCCTTTTTCCTGTGCAGCGTATAGTTGCGAATCCAGCTTTTTACATTTGCTTCCTGCGGATAGGCACGGGCAATGTCCACCTGGTAGGATACGGTTTTGGCGGTGGCTTTGTATTGCTGGCTGTGTGCGGCAAACTCCCGGCCGTTCTTCTGCGGGGTTCCGTTGATGAGGGGCAGGTTGTGATAATCGGACTGCATGGTCCATATCGTGTACCGTTCCGGTCCGAAGGTCTGTCGGGTATAAGTACCTACGCCTGCATCGATAAGCACCGGCAGGGCATTGTAGTAAAGGATGCACGACCCCACATCGTTATGGTTATGGCTTTCCTGATTGTTTCCGCCTTTCGCTGCGAAGAAGAAGCCGTCGCTTTTGCCTTCGGTGTCGCGTGCCACGCAGATTTGGGTGTCTTTAAACCAATAAGTGCCGGTTAGCGGTTCGCCTTGCGGATGGCCGACGATGTCTTTGTACATAAAAAGCTCGTCCAATGCAGAAGCGAAGTATCCGTTTACCCCGTCCTTGAAACTTTGGTTTTGCTGTGCCATGAATGAGGCGAATTTCATCATGGCGGGGTCTCCGGTCAGTTCTCCGTACCGGTAGAGGATACCCGGGCTTGGACTTACTTTGGGTGCGGAGTCGGCGAAGTTTACAAAATAGTTGCCGCCGATGTGTACCCGGTAAATGTATTGCGCCATATTGCGCAAGAGGGGAGAGCTGAATATGCTCACCTTGTTTCCGGTTACTTTAGCCAGCAAATCCAGAAACTTCAGGGCATAGCCGGAAGCCCCGCTCCAATAGGTGGGACCCTCGTCGCAGGCTCCGTCCTCGTGATACATGCTGAAAAAGAAATCAGTGGATTTCATCAGTTTCCAGACTCCTTGCCGTACACGTTCCGGGTCTTTCTCTATCAGCATCAGGGCTTGCAGCACGTTGTAGTTAATCCACGGATTCCAGTTATTTACCTGCTGGCCGCCGAATCCCATCCACCAGTAATCATCCCGTGCGAAGTAGGGGTTTATCAGGTTTCTGTTGACTTCCTCGATAATCCGTTCGTTAATCAGCGGGCTTACCTTGTCGAATTCGTCTTTCAGGAAATAGTAAGTCCATGCCATTTGCGCGCCGATGTCGGCCACTACCAGTTCGATGGTCGGTTCATGCCTGTCGGGCAGTCCGGAGCGGTCTTTCTGAAAGCCGAGATGTGCCGAGTGTATCCAGGATGTCTCGCACAGAAACCATACACCGTCTATGATGGCATCCATAAATCTGCCTTGTCCCTCTACCAGTTCTGCGAGGGTCAAGGCTTGCAGGGCTTTGTGGTTGGCGCGTCCGGTGCGGATTTCGCCGGTGCGCTTAAAGGCAAGGTAGTCGGAGGCAAGATCCGGTTTCCATTCGTGTTTCAGGGCGCGTTCGCCGTTCCTGATGATAAGCTCCCTCATTTCGGGGGCTGTTTTCTCTTTCCAGGATTTCCGGTCGGTATAGGCGGGATAGTCCACCCAGCTTTGCCGGTAGCGGAGTACATTGCCCAATTCCTCGTAAGAAACGGTCTGTTCAAGAAGATGCCTTTCGGTTGCGTGGGCGGGAAAATTGATACAGACAGTTGCGATACATACTGAACTTGCCAGTAACAGGCTTTTTATTTTTGACATTTGCGGAATGTATTCTTTACCCTTTATTTTTCAAATCGATGTATCTTTTTAATGCTTCCATATAGTAGTAATCCGCGTAGTTCAGCGGTACGTCTATTTCAGAGCCATGCGGCAGTGAGCCGGTGGAATGCATCAGCACGTAACCTTGATTGCTGCCTTTGGCTGCCAGATATTTCGTGCCGGACAAGTTTTTCAGGATTGTTTCGGCATAGTCGGAATATTTTTTGCCGTCGGGTACAAATGTACTGAGCTCCAGGAAGGCAGATGCCGTGACAGCTGCGGCAGACGCATCACGCGGAGTCTTTTCACCTGCCGGGGCATCATAATCCCAGTAAGGAATCAGGTCGTCCGTCTTTACACGTTCCATAATCATGTCTGCAATGTGAACGGCTTCCTGCAGGAAAGCCGTGTCCCGGGTTTCGCGATAGCAGGAAGTGTAGCCGTATACTCCCCACGCTTGGCCGCGCGACCAGGCCGATTCTGCATTTTTACCCTGGTGTGTCTGTTTGATTTCCACGCTTCCGTCATTGTTATAGCTGACCACGTGATAGGAGGTGTAGTCCGGACGGAAGTGGTTTTTCATAGTGGTTTGTGCATGCCTTACAGCCACATTCTTATACTTCTCATCTCCTGTCAGCTTATATACGTTGAACAGCAGGTCCAGGTTCATCATATTGTCAATGATTACGGGGAAGTTCCACGCACCGAAGTCCCACGAGCGTATACAACCGATTTCCGGGTTGAAACGGGCGCACAGATTATCCGCTGTTTCTACGAGTACGGCTTTAATGGTGTCGTTAGGGGCGAGGCGGAGGGCATTGCCATAGCTGCAATTCATCATGAAGCCCACGTCATGGGTACCTTTCAGCTCACGTATCGGATTCAGGATGTTGGTATATTCGATGGCGCGTTTTTTCAACTCTTCATCGCCGGTCAGTTCATAGGCATACCAAAGGCTTCCGGGGAAGAACCCGCTGGTCCAGTCGGCAATGCCGCAAAGACGTTTTTGTCCTAATTGCAGGGCTTCGGGGTTGGGGTGTAAAGAGTCGATGTATGCTTTGTTCTCGCGCTGCAACTGAGCATCGAGAAAGTTTACATCATAGCCGGAATGTATGGAACGTGGGAACTTGTTTGTTCCGGAGAGTTCCTCGGCGGTTGATTTCAACTGATAGGAAGCGGCATCGAGTGCGTTGCTTATCCAGGCTTCTTTCTGGACCGGAGTGTTTTTGCAGCCTGTCATGCCTATGAGCAGAGCGGTTGCAAGCAACAGAGAGTTTCTTTTCATGTCAGTAAGTATTTAGTGATTTTTGTTCACCGGCAAAAATATGGATATTCGTGAAATATCCTGTGCAGGATTGTTGAAAGGTGTTTGGGTGTAGTTTAAAGGTATGTTACTTTTGTCGAATACTGTTTTAATTCTGTATTTTCTTGGGTGGAAGCCTTACATTTACCCCTTCAGGCTTTTTACCTGAAAGCCTGTAAATAGTGTGTGGTTTTCCAATAGGCGGAGTCCGAAATATCCGTCTCCCTCATTCTCTTTAACCGGCAGTCGGAACAACTCTTCGCCGTTGACACTGTAAGTTGTGATTCCTTTTTCCACACGGATTTTGATGTCGTACCATTTATTGGGAATCAGCAAGTGCGCCTTGTCCGTATACTCTTTGATTACGGGGCGGGCTATGGCATCACTGGTATCCGCCGCTTTGGCAAAGTACTGGCGGAAGCGGGTAGTGGAGTTGTGGTTTCCGCCATATCCCACATAAAACAGGCTTAGCGTTTTATAACGTTGGAAAATTCCGTTTCGCCATTCGCTGCGTGCGAAGAGATTGTCGGGGTATTCCGGGTCATTGGCGCCCCAAAAGCAGTTCAGGTCGCTAAGTCGGTCGTATTTTCCGCCTTGCATCAGCATCTTCACACGATAGCCGATTTCATAATCACCGGTAAGGCGTTGGTTGTACCAAAGTGTGAGACCGTCGGGTGCGGTAATTTCCAGCGTATCGCTTGATACAAGGATTTTTACTTTTCCGGAGTGGTCTTCGATGGTCCAGTTCTTTAAAACGACCTGTGCCTGAACCGCGAAAGGAAGTAACATCAGTACACTTCCCAATAGCAATTTGTGAAAGGAGCTTTTTGTCATAAATATTACTTTAGTTTACAGTTGATATTCAGATAGTAGTTTTTGCTGTTGTGGCAAAGGTAACCAAATATTTATAAAGTAGAGCCCGGTTGTGTTGGAAGGATTTTATGTGTTATATTTTATTGTGCGTTGCATTGGATAGGTTGTTTTTATCTGCAATAGTAAAAACGGATATTTGGTTATCACTCATCACTTGCGTGATAATGTGTTGAATAATAGTGCTTTATTGCATGCCGATAACAGCTTTTGTGGTGATGACCAAATTCCGGTCATCACCACAAAAAGTAAAATATCAGGATTTTATAATTCGATATACAACTCCTTTTTGAGTATGCCTGCTTTCCAGGTTATTCTTCTTCAAGATACGTCCGAAATGCTTTGCGTGCCCGTCTGTCAGCTTTATGTCACTGTTTTTTGCATGCAGAATTTCCAAAATCTGTATCGGCGACATCCACTCTCCCTCTTCCCCTTCTTGTGGTAAACGGAAATGACAATGGAACAATTGTTCAATCGGGCTGATTTGCTCGAATTCCCGGTTATTTTCTTTCAGAACGGCTTCATCCTTGTCATTAAACCAATATCTTTCGCCGCTGCGTATCGCTTGCATGGCTTGTGCATACAACTGGCGGTAGTTTATCGTCACGTTCGTATCGATGGGGGCAGTCACTTCCACACATACAAAACGGCGGCTGCCGCTGCTGTCTGTCAGTAGGTCTTTGTGGTTGCTCGTCCCGATGAACGAGGCATACCGCCTTATCTCCTGAATGCTGCTTCCATAGGGCTTGCGCAGGTTGGCAACGGGTTTTTGCAGAAGGTGTTTCAGAAAGCCTTGCTGATGGATGCTCACCTGGTCGAACTCGTCGATATTCACCAGCAGAAAGCGCCCCAAGTACATTTCCGCATCGCGTTTACTGCCGAAATCCAGACTGTCGGTATAGCCGAAGCGGAGTTCGGGAGGAAGGATAATACGGCAGAAGGTGGACTTGCGGTAACCCTGTGCACCTATCAGCAGCGGTGATGTGCTGTTGGCGTGCATCCTGTTGCCCAGTCCGCGCCAATGCGCCACCATGTTCAGAAACCAACGGTAGAACAGCTCGCGCCAATACGGATTGTTGCAGGGAACAAGTCCGGCAAGCGCACGGATGCGGTCTTTGCCGTCCCAGCGGCCTACGCCGCACAGGTATTCTTCCACCGGATTGTACAGCGGCACACGGTTAGAGGTCAGGTAGCGGTTCACGTCTCTGTCCCACACACGCAATCCCTCTTGCAGGGCATCCATAGCCACGCTGTTGCGCGCTCGCTGGTCCATTACATGAAAATAGAAGTGGATGGAGTCGCGTTGGCGGTATTCCAAATCACCCATCAGCTGGTTGTACCGGAATTCGTAACGGCGTTCCATGAACTCGTTCAGTTTCAGCATCGTATCCTGTTCGGGAGTCAGCACGGATTTTCTGCCGAATCCCCGGCACTCGCGGTAGAGATTGTGCAGTGCGGTACGCACCGTCTGTTCGTCTGCCTGCCGTCGGTAGTGCATCATTACCTGCCGGACGGCTTCTTCTTCGGGGATGCCGCTTTTGAAGCATTGCTCGCCTATGGGGATGAGCAGCGGGTGAAAATCATCCCGGTCGCGCTGCCAGTCTTCCACCTCGTCCAGTGCACGGCCCAGAGCTGCCTCAAACAGCAGGGTGAAAGTCTGCGAGGAGTCGAATCCCGGCTGTAACCGCTTTAAAGGGTTGTTTTCCGCCAATTTTCGTTGGCTGAATGTCCGCTCGCCGGGCATCGTCACGGGTTGTTCGAGACAGAAAGGCACGGCATCGGGAGCAAAGTAAGGCGTTTCGTCCAGCGTCATGCGGAAAGTATCGGCAGGCGAGGGCTCTTTCAACGTTACGGGAAACGGAAGCAGGGGTTGGTAACATTGTACCGCCATGCGGTAGGCATGCGCATGGAACAGGCTGATTTCTTCTTCCCGCTGCGGAAGTTTGCCGTTCGGTAAGGCAAACAGCGCCCATATCTTCACGCTCCGTCCGCTGCTTCCTGCGAAAGCCGCATAGGTTTGGGGAAGGAGCGCCGCCTGTTCTTTTACCAGTTCCGCTTCGGACATGCCGGACAGTCCGCCCACTTCCAGCAGTACGATACCGTTGTAGCGTTTCATCCGCCGTTCGCCCTCGCGGTTGCGTCCGTACTCCGTAGCGGGGCATATGCGGGGGAGCTTGTCGATATGTCCGTAGGTTCCTCCGCTGCCATGGCTTGTATATTCGAGCATGGTTCGTAATGCACTGACATGTCCGGGCTTGGTTTCCGACTTGATTCTGGTAATAAATGCGGCTGTATCGCAGGTACTGATACTTTCCGTGCCCGCGTCACGGTTTTCCTTGATAAAGGTTATTCTCATCCGGTGTTGGTTGTTTGGAAAAATTTAGTGGAGATAAGAGCGTTTCTCTTAGACTCTGCAAGATACGCATAAAATGGGCCGGAAGCAAGCAAATCCGCCCTTTTGTTTTAAGATTTTTGCCAGCATTTATCTCCGGAAATAAATGGAAATAATCGGAAAACAAACCGTTGAAAACTTGACTTTTCCTGATGGATTTTGTATCTTTACAAGGTGTAAAACCCCGTTTTGCAATTGCGGGCCGAAGAGCCTTCATATGCGGGCCCCACAGCCCGCAGCCGGCAACCGCCGGGCCTGCAACTGCAAAACGGGGTTTTACTGTAAGCATAATGGCATTTTGCATGGTCCGGACAAATAAAAACAACGAAGCAAAGCGTTGTTTATCTTCCGGCTTTTCCCGAACGGACCGCGGAGAATATCCGAATTTATGCGGCCGAATGGCGTAAGCTACCGATACAACAGGATTTTCAATTATTACATAACTAAAAAAACAGAACGACAATGGCAGCAGAGTATGATTTCCAAAGAAAGCCCAACCCGAAAGGAGACGGCGAATTACAACCCATGTATCCCCGCATCGTGAACAAGGGGACTATCACCGGCAAACGTCTGGTCAGCGATATTTCACAGGCAACCAGTTTTACTCCCGGAGACGTCGAGGGAGTGCTTGCTGCATTGGAAAGCCGCATCTCCTATTACCTTTCCGAAGGGCATCATGTACAGTTGGGCAATATGGGACATTTCTCGGCGGGACTGACAGCGCGTCCCGTCATGGACAAGAAGGAAATCCATGCGCAGACGATATTTTTCGGCAAGGTGCATTTCCGCGTATCGCCCGGCTTCCGGAAACAGTGTGCCGGATTTGTGGAACGTGTAAGGGCAGGGTATGGCTTCCGGCACAGTGAGGATATCAGCGGTGCGGAACGTTACCGCAGACTATGCGCGTTTTTGGATGCAAATCCTTTCATTACGCGCAAGGATTACAGCGGAATTACGGGACTTTTGAAGAACAAGGCGTTGTATAATCCGCAAATCCAAATTTCCGCAGAATCCGAAACGAAGCGTTCGATTTTCAGGGAAAAGGACAAAACGAAGCGTTCAAAAAAGGAAAGCGCGCAACACTCAAAAAGCCGAAACAAAAGTTTTGTAATGACCTCTGTTTCGGCTTTATAATTTCATAAAAAATGGCTTTATAACGGCATTAAAATAAGGCTCAAAAGTTTGGCCTTCTGCTTGAAAAATTGTATCTTTGTTCAGTGCTAAGCAGCTGTTTTATGAACTAATTTTTCCTGTTTCTTATACAGCATCATGTCTGTATATTCGGCAGAATAATTCATGTGGGCATTGAATTCCTTTTTTGTACAACCCTCAAAAGGATTGCCAATGGTTTTGTTTGCTCCAATCCATTCACACAGTTCAAGTATGGAGGATTTATTGGATGTGAAATAAACGAAGGAATGCTTTTCGAGTATCTTTAAAACATCCAAATAATCAGACAAGCGCCAATACATATTGTACGTACCAACATCAGTGGAAAGATAAGGCGGATCAATTAAAAAGACGACTCCGGGAACATCCTTATATTGGTTGAATACTGCTTTGTAGTCGCATGATACAATTTCAAGCCCTTTTAAGTAGTCAGAAGACTCCGGATAACCGGTCTTGCGAATGTTGTTATAAAGGACTTCCTTGCGCATTTCGGCTACAGACAATTTATACTTCATGGAGAACATAAGTGAGGATGATAAGGTTATAAAATCCACGTACCCAACATTTAGTTCTTCTTCCTCGATACGTTTAAAAATGCGTTCTCTAAGTTCCCCTTTAATTGGTTTATGTTTGGGTATCGAATTACCCACCAGCTCCCTAATATCGGCAAGCAGTTTATTTGTCTGTGGGATATTTTTCAGTCTGAACCGGTAGTTGTCGAAGTCATTGTAGACAACAGTAGCATCGGGCTTGCTTCTTTTGGCTATATGCGAAAGAAGTCCGGAACCGCCAAACAAGTCCACAAACACGGTATCTTCAGGGAACTGTTCCAAAACTTTAATAAACTCTTTAGCAAACATTCTTTTTTGGCCTACAAATGGCAGTGGTGCAGATAAATTCATATTCTTCATACGTTCAAGTCAAATTTAATGTTTTCAACTCCGGATAACAGTTCCAGAGTCCGGTCAATGTTATTTTCATATATATGCACATTTCCAAGGTCAAGGGTTATGGACTTCAGGGGAAGCTCCACCTGCCTTGCCATCAGATAAAGATGATAAATATCAGCCGGAAGCCCAAGGTTCGCATCAGAACTACGCTGATATGCAGATAGCACCAATTCTCCCTCATCAATTTGGAACTGCACAAGACTCAGGCAGGGTGCCTGGTTGCTTTCCACCCCGGTTTCTCCAAGAAACAGGACATAATTCTTGCTGTTGCGCTTTTCCCGGTTAATCCTGGTTATGAGGGGTGGAAGCTTTTCAAAGTAAGTTGGATAGCTGTTTACAAGGGTATGGCCGCAATAATCCCACCAGGTAATCCCTGCCTCTTTGTATTTTTCCACATCCCGGACTCCTTGCATAAACAGTTTCAATTCCTCTTTCAGCTTTTTCCTGGCTATCCCGTGGCTTTCAAATATGTCAAGTAAATCAGCGGGGGTTAGCATGAGCCTTTCGTTTAATAGATACTTGATACGCCCTTTCCTATTGGTCTGGATTTTGCCCGTTTGGAGTATCTTGTCTAATGTCTGGTAATACTTATTCATGAGCTTTATTTTTGGTTGTACAAAGGTAGCTCTACCGGACAACACAAGGCATCCCCGGCACATCAATCACACTGCACCGAGCGTGCAGTGCTTTCCAAACCGTTTGATAACATCATACACCTTACGTTCGCTTACCGAATATTTATTTGCCAAAAACGCCACTGCATAAGTGGTCTTTTCACCTTGTTTTTTCATGACCTCATACTCCGTATATAAGTCTATGAATCGAAGGTCATCCTGCTTGCCGCCCAAACTTATAAGCATTTCAAGCGGTTCTCTGTTAAATTTAAGTGCTTCAAACAATGTCATATCCAATCATTTTTGTACTTTTGCAATGCCAATCATTTATTTAATGCGTAAAAACGCCACGAGAGTGCGGCAGAGGGCATTGCCCCCGGTCGCGCACTCTCGTGGCGTTTTGTGTTAATAAATGATTGGCGTCTATATTAACAGGCCGGGGGCTTTTTTATCCCTCCCCCGAAGGGATTGTCAATCACTCAATCCGATATAATTCCAAATTGAACTTGTCCTTTTTTTCCCAGCCTTCAGCCAGAACTGTCTGAATGAATCCTACTGCTTTTGTATAGAAATCTTTCAGTTCTTCTAACTGAGTAAAAGTATGGTATTCCGGTTGTTCATCCGAACCAAACTTAAACGTCACTGGCAGGGTTTCTCCGCCCGTCTGAACGGCCAAATCGTATGCTGCCTTATAGTTGTACTGGTTCTCCACAGAAAGCCATACATGGGCACCATTATAGGCGAATCCGGATAGGATAGCCGCATCAGTCTGGCTGTTATACCAGGACATAACCAATGTGTGGATTTCCTCATCAGTAGGCTTATGCCCGAACTCCTCTTCCATGTAGGAGGCAGAGCCGTTCTCTTTTTCCTGCACATCCCATCGGATGCGCCATTTGTCTTTAACCGGGTTCGTGCATTCCATCAGCGAAACCCCGGAACTTCCTTCAACTCTTCTCATGTAAACACGTATTTGGTTCTACCTTTGCCGAATGTCTCTGTCTTGATGGTCGTTTCAAACGGGAAACCATCCGGCATTTCCTTTATTTGTGCGAGAATATTCTTCATTTCCTCGCTGTTGGTGAAGAACTTCTTTGCCTCGCCGTTCACTTCGATGGCCACAATACAGCGGTCTTCTCCCTGCTCGGTTTTGATACCGGTCTCAAAGTCCTTCACTACAATGGGTAAGTTTACCAGTTCCCGGATGCTTACCACCACTCCGGGGAATCGCTTTTTACCGTCTTCCGGCTTGTAAGCGACATTCAAGTCTTTAAAACTTCTCATTTCTTTGCCTGTTAATTTTTTAAACAACTTATTACAGTCGGCGTGCTTCGTCATGCCGTAGAAACTGGCAATCAGTTCCCGCCGTCTTTTTCTCGATTTTACCTCGTGCATTTTCCGGGCAAACTTCTGTTTGATGCGTTTCCGCAATCTTACATAGTCGGGACGGATAACATAGCCAAGGAAATCAATGCCTTCTTCCACAGGGAACACCCGTTCATTCGGCTTTATTTCCAAGTCTATTTTTCCCATTTGCCCGTGAACAGCATCACGAATCTTCCACAATTCCGCTTTCGTTTTACCGAGTACCAGTCCGTCATCGCAATAGCGATAGTAATAACGAACCCCGTACTTATCCTTCAGATAGTGGTCTAAAAATACAGACAGAAGCAGATTTCCTGCCCCTTGTGAACTGCGCAGTCCGAAACTGATACCTTCCGGCAGCAGCTTAACAAACCGCTCCAACAAGACCAACAGCCTTTTGTCCTTGAACACCCTCCGGAAGCACCACATAACAAAGTCCTGCCGCGCATTGTCATAAAACCTCCGGATGTCAAATTTGTATGCGTAAAGCGTGCCTTCCGGATTTTTTTGCAAATCGGTACGTATGCAGTTCATCAGGTCATGAGTACCGCGCCTTTTGATGCTTGCACCAGTTGTCCGGATATAACGTTTTTGCAGGTGGCGGTCCACCACATTCATGATGGCAAACACAGCGATGCGGTCTTTCATGGACAGGATCTGCAAAATACGTTTTTTACCGTATTCTTCAATTTCCCTCTCATGGTAGCCGCCCAGCCGGAATGAGCCGTCCGCAATGGAAGCCGTCAGTTCGGTGATAATCTTCTCCCTATGGGCAAGCAGGAATCGTCCCTGCCTTGACCTCTTACGATCGGTTCCGCGAAGTACCGAATCGAATGCCTCCGACATATTGGAGTATTCGATGATTTCCTCGATAATATATCCTTCCCTGCGCATAAGCTATTGGTTAATAAACATGGAAGATGAGGGCCTTCCTTTCCCCGGGTCTGACTTCTTCGAACTGATAACAGCCTACCAAACTCCACCCGACGCGTGATTTTTCAGCTTTCCACCTTTTCTGGTGCTGTTGCTGTGGCTTGCTCCCCTCGGCACCGCTTCGGGGACACGTCCCCGCTGCTGTACGCCGATTTGTTAGATTTCCAGACGCGAGCCGACATTCGCATTCGTATTCGAAGCATCGTTATTCGCATTCGCATTCGACACACCGCCATTCGCATTCGCATTGTTGTACCCGCGATAGACCACACGGACTATTGGGGAACTCTACCGCTTGCAAAGTTACTGATTTAACAGGCAAAACAGATAAACGAATTACACTATCATCCAAAATAAAACGGATATACTGCTGTCTCTTATACACATCTCCGAGCCCACGAGACCGATCAGTATCTCG
>ENA-OZAK01000464-OZAK01000464.1-human-gut-metagenome-genome-assembly--contig:-NODE-464-length-12790-cov-8.845779_pt1 | contig 12790 bp, 10 predicted proteins | sample MGYA00244209_ERZ653502 | MGnify/ENA primary metagenome ERZ653502 (study PRJEB26926, sample SAMN06164928) | human gut metagenome | biome: ENVO:00009003; feature: ENVO:2100002; material: ENVO:00002003... | reverse complement strand
ACTCGCGACCCTAACCTTGGCAAGGTTATGCTCTACCAACTGAGCTATTTCCGCGATTGCGGATGCAAAGGTAGATATTTTCCTTAAACCTGCAAACATTCCGCAGACTTTTTTCACACAGAAAAGTGTACATTTTCGCCAGGCATACAAGCAGACTTTTGATTATCAACTCATTCGGCCACGATAATCTTCATAAGAAAATTGCTTGAAAACTTCAGCTTTTCCTTCTTTTGTCCACATTGCAATGGCCGGATGGTGAATTCCATTGAACATATTCGTCTTTACAGTGGTGTAATGTATCATGTCCTCAAAGACGATTCTCTCCCCTATCTGCAGCTCATGGTCGAAACTCCACAGTCCCATATAGTCGCCGCTTAGGCAGGAGTTTCCTCCAAGACGATAGACATAAGGACCCGCATCACCCATCTCCGCTCCACGCACTGCAGGCTGATAGGGCATCTCCAGGCAATCCGGCATGTGGCACGTAAAGCTAACGTTGAGAATGGCAGTACGAATGCCGCGGTTTTCCACGATGTCCACTATCTCCGAGCTCAGCACACCGGTCTGCCAAGTGAAAGCGGAACCGGGCTCAAGAATGATTTGAAGATGCGAATAGCGTCCCTTCAAGCCCTGCAACAGACGGACAAGATGCTCTACATCATAATCCTTACGCGTCATCAGATGCCCGCCTCCTAAATTCAACCACTTAATCTGTGAGAACCAGCGGGAGAATTTTCCTTCCAAGTGCTCCAATGTGTGTTCCAGTTCGTAGGAAGAAGACTCGCAATGACAATGACAGTGAAAACCTTCAATACCCACCGGAAGTTCTTCGGGAAGCGGGTCGGCCATTACACCGAAGCGAGTACCGGGTGCGCAGGGATTATAAAGCTCCGTTTCCACCTCAGAGTATTCGGGATTGATACGGATACCGCAGGAAATGCCGCTTCCCTCCGCCACCACTACCGGATAAAAGCGGTGGAACTGCGAAAGCGAATTGAAAGTGATATGGCTGCTGCACCGCATTATCTCCGGAAAATCGGCCTCGGTATAGGCAGGCGAGTACGTATGTGCCTTACTTCCGAACTCCTCCAATGCCAGACGGGCTTCGTAGACGGAACTTGCCGTAGAGTGGTCTATATACTCCCTGAAAATGGGAAAGGAACGCCACATGGCAAATGATTTGAAAGCGAGGATTATCTCCACACCTGCGCGGTCGGCCACACTTTTTATCAGTGCGAGGTTCTTTCTCAGCAATCCTTCTTCCATAATATAGCAGGGAGAAGGGAAAAGGGAAAAGTCTTTATTTGTCATTCTTCTATCTATATTTACTATTCTAAATTGTCCGTATGTATCGTTCTAACTGTCTTTTTTTAAGATACCACGGTCCTACACTTATACCATCATCCTCTTACAAATATCCCGTTTTTGTGTGAGACAAAAGATGCGACTATCCTATGACAGCACTTTGAAACGCGCGAAGCGCAGCAAAAGTTGTTTGTCTCCCGCATTCTTGAAGCGGATGGTGGCTTTCGCATTGTCTCCTTCGCCCTCCACTTTCAAAACTTCACCCAGGCCGAAACGTTCGTGCTCTATCAATTGTCCCTGCTGTACACGATTGGCAGACCCGCCGGCAGAAGGCGATGTACTTGCCGTATTTGCAGAAGGCGCCACCCGTTTCAAATTACGTGGAACGGTCGGCGCAATAATCTGCTGTTTCGGTCGTACAGACACACGCTCTTTTCCTCCATACGGAGCATCTTCCCTATCAGGCGCAAAACCTCTGGCGTTCTCCCTGCGGAAAGCGGCGGCTTCCTCCTCTACCCTGCGGAACATTCCCGCATCCTGAGGCAGACGCAGGAAACGTATATCTATATCCTTCAGGAAACGGCTGGGACTGCCGAACTCCATCTTGCCATACCGGAAACGTGTCTTTGCATACGACAGGAAACAGTGTTCTTCGGCACGTGTGATGGCTACATAAAACAGCCGCCGTTCTTCCTCCAATGCCCGGGGAGAGTCACCCACCATGCCGCTGGGAAAAAGATTCTCCTCCATCCCCACTACAAACACATTCTTGAACTCCAATCCCTTGGCCGAATGTACAGTCATCAGGGTTATCTCCTCATCGTCCCCATCCTTATCCGAATCCTGGTCGGTAAGAAGGGAAACTTCCGAAAGGAAGTCACCCAACAACACGTTCGGTTTTCCTTCCTCCTGCCGTTGGGCACAAAAATCACTCATACCGTTCACCAGCTCCTCTATATTCTCCTTACGGCTCAGATTCTCGGGAGAGTTGTCCTGACACACATCATTGATGATGCCCGATTGGCGGATAATGTCGGCACCAATCTCATAGGCATTCTTCTCCGCAGCATCTGTGATAAAGGCGGATATAAGTTCGCGGAATGCCTGTAACTTTCCCACCGTACCTTTATTGAAGTTCAAGCCATACGCCAACGGCTCACAAAGCACAGTCCACAAACTGACATTGTGCCCGGTGGCGGCAGCAATGATTTTTCCCACTGTCGTATCTCCGATACCCCGTGCAGGATAATTGATAATACGTTTGAAAGCCTCTTCATCATTGGGATTCACTATCAGACGGAAGTAAGCGATAACATCTTTGATTTCCTTGCGTTGATAGAACGACAAGCCTCCATAAATACGGTAAGGCATACTGCGTTTGCGCATGGCTTCCTCAAAGATACGGCTCTGTGCATTGGTACGGTAGAGTATCGCAAAATCAGAGTAGGCATAGCGCTTTTCACGCCGCAGTTCAGCTATCTTATTCACCACAATATCCCCTTCTTCCACATCACTGTATGCCTGGTACACACCAATGGCCTCTCCCTTCTCCTTTTCCGAGAACACTTCCTTGCGTATCTGCCACTGGTTCTTTTCTATCAGGCTGTTGGCCGCGCGGACAATGGTCTGGGTGGAACGGTAATTCTGCTCCAGCTTGAAGACCTTCGTATCGGGATATACTTTCGTAAAGTAGAGAATATTGTCAATATCGGCACCACGGAAGGAGTAGATACTCTGTGCATCATCCCCCACCACACAGACATGCTGATGGTTCTTGGCAAGTTGCAGCACGATGCTGTGCTGTGCAAAATTGGTATCCTGATACTCATCCACCAGAATGTAACGGAACTGCTCCTGATAACGTGCCAACACCTCGGGGTGGTCTCGGAACAGCAGGAATGTGTAGAACAGCAAATCGTCGAAGTCCATCGCATCCGCCCGCCGGCAACGCTCCCAATATCTCTGGTAGATGTCGCGAAGCGCCGGAACCTTGGCTGCACGGTCTCCTTCGTAAGCCTCCTTGTTGTTGGCATAGCCTGCCGGAGAAACCAGATGATTCTTGGCATTCGAGATACGCGCCTGCACCATCCCCGGCTTGTACACTTTCTCATCCAGCCCCATTTCCTTGATAATGGAACGTATCAAGCTTTTACTGTCTGCCGTATCGTAAATGGTAAACTGCGAAGTGAAGCCGATATACCCGGCCTCGACATGCAGAATGCGCAGGAACATGGAGTGAAAGGTTCCCATCCACAGATGGCGCGCCCTCTCCGGCCCCACCTGACGGGCTATACGCTCCTTCATTTCGCGCGCCGCCTTGTTGGTAAAGGTCAATGCCAGAATGTTCCAAGGCTGGTAGCCATTCTCCAGCAGATAAGCAATCTTATAGGTCAGCACGCGCGTCTTTCCCGAACCGGCACCGGCTATCACCAGTGACGGACCGTCATTGTATAACACCGCGTTCCGTTGTCCTTCGTTCAGTTCCTCTATATAATCGGGCATATCCGTATAATCTTAAAATGATGATATTTTTCCTTCCTTTGTTTTTACGGAGGCAAAGATAAAAAAAGCTTCGGAGACGTACGAACATTTCTATAGGTTATAGTGTTTATATAGTAAAGTTCCAAAATTAAATAATTGAAACTTATGAATACAATATTAACGATTTTAATGATAACAGTTATGACTTACGAAATGCCAAAACTTCCCTACACCAACAATGCACTGGAACCTGTAATCAGTCAGCAAACCATAGATTACCACTACGGTAAACATCTGCAAACCTACGTGAACAACCTCAACAACCTCGTTCCGGGAACGGAATTTGAAGGCAAAGACCTGGTAACCATTGTTGCCACAGCACCGGACGGTGCCATCTTCAACAATGCAGGACAAGTGTTGAACCACACATTATACTTCTTACAGTTTGCTCCGAAGCCTGCCCACAGCGAGCCTACCGGCAAGCTGGCAGAAGCCATCAAACGCGACTTCGGCAGCTTTGAGAATTTCAAGAAGGAATTCAACGCGGCAGCTGTCGGCTTGTTCGGCTCCGGATGGGCTTGGTTGTCTGCCGACAAGAACGGCAAACTCCACATCACCAAAGAAGCCAACGGTAGCAATCCGGTACGCGCCGGTCTTGTTCCGCTACTCGGATTCGACGTGTGGGAACATGCCTACTATCTTGATTACCAGAACCGCCGTGCCGACCATGTGAACGAACTGTGGAGCATCATCGACTGGGATGTAGTAGGTAAAAGACTGAAATAAGCAACAAGGTCCCACTAAACATGTTAATGACGCATTCTTGAGCAACTAAGGTTCAAGAATGCGTTTTCTTGTTTAAAATAGCCATCTAACATATTTTAAAGAAATTCTTTGGCTTCTACCATAAGTATTCATTAACTTTGCTAAACTTAAAAGTTAAACAAAAGAAATGAAACTCATCGTAGTAACAGCACCCACATTTTTTGTGGAAGAAGACAAGATTATCACGGCACTATTCGAAGAGGGGCTGGATATTCTACATCTGAGGAAGCCGGAAACTCCCGCCATGTATTCAGAACGGCTTTTAACGCTGATACCCGAAAAATACCATAAGCGCATCATTACCCATGAGCACTTCTACCTGCAGGAAGAGTTCAGCCTGATGGGGATTCATCTAAACACCCGCAATCCCAAAGAGCCCCACGACTATTCGGGCCACATCAGTTGCACCTGCCATTCACTGGACGAAGTGCAGAACAAGAAGCATTTCTATGACTATCTGTTCCTAAGCCCGATATATAATTGCATCACAAAGTCTGGAGTCACGTCCGGCTTCACAGCCGAAGAGTTGCGGCAAGCAGGAAAAAGTAAGGTCATAGACAGTAGAGTCATGGCTTTGGGAGGCATTACTCCCGACAACATACTGGAGATTAAGGATTACGGATTCGGTGGTGCCGTTGTAATGGGTGACTTATGGAATAAATTCAATGCCTGCACCGACCGCGATTATCTGGAAGTAATCCGCCACTTCAAGAAGTTGAAGAAAATGGCTGATTGAGCCTTGCCTTGGACTGGCAAATTAAAATTTACCGTACTCTTTGTATTCAATACCGGCAGGCAACGTGAAATAGAAGGTGGAGCCTTCCCCTTTCTTAGACTCCACACCGATACCTCCCCCATAGTGCTCCACAATAGATTTGGTGATGGAAAGCCCCAACCCCGTACCTTTGATATTGTAGTTCATCTTCACAAACCGTTCAAAGATGGCATGTCTTCCCACTTCATCGATACCACAGCCTGTATCTGCCACATAAAAATAGAAGTTATGGTTGCTCAATCTCCTGCAACCGATTTTCACACTGCCCATCTCCGTAAACTTCAAGGCGTTCCTCACCAAGTTACCTATGACTTGGGCAAAACGCACGCGGTCCACCACCAAACGGCATTGAGGCAACCGTTCTACAAACTCCACCTGAATGCCCGTGGGATGCGAGCGCATATTCTCCGTCGTGCAGACTTCATCAATCAGCGCGTTTACATCCACTTCTCCATCGTTATATTCCAGAGTATTTGCCTCAATCTTCGAGTAGTCCAGCAAGTCATTGACCAGTTGCAGCAGCGAGTCCTTGTTATCATTAATCTCCTTCAGAAAAGCCATACGGGTTTCTCTGTCCAGATCATCCATTTCGGCAAGCATAGTTGTAAAGCCTACAATGGCATTCAAAGGAGTACGAATTTCGTGAGTCATATTAGCGATGAAAGCATTCTTCAGCTGGTTGGATTCTTCGGCAACCTCATTGATGCGCTGCAACGTCTTCAACCTTTTGCTCTTGCTGATGGAAATGATTATCATGATGACCAAAAGCAGAATGACAATTATCCCAAAACTATATACCAATGCTTCATTATTCTGATAGAAGTCATTCGTCCAAACATCGTATGCTGCCGTAATTGTCAATATCATCGTTTTTTGCTTGCTTATTGGAAACTATAAAATTATGGGAAGCAAATATACTAAAGAAAATACAAATAAATTAATAGAAACTACAGTTTTTTCCAACAAAATAGGCCGCATGCCATTACCAAGTAAAGCATGCAGCCCATAAATGTCATTATTCAGTATTATTGAAATCAGCCTTCAATGGCAGCCTGCGCCACTTTCATATACGATTATTCCCCAATAGGTTACATTGCCGGTGTATGTGAAGTGTATGCGCTTTGGTATGACTTTTTTCTAAAGCTGCTACTTTCTTAGCATTATTATTCTATCGCAGCTTGGGCCTCTCCAATACATATCTGTATTTCAATAAGATGCAATATTTGTGTATGTAATCTGTATGCATCTTGATACAATGCTTGGAACAGTTGCAATAGATATTAAGGATGAATGATTTGACCTCTCTGTAACGAGATGACGCATTCATTTAAATTTCAGTATTGTTTATTTCCTATCTTTCAATAGTTCAATAATCACGTCCTTATCCTTCAGGTTTGAATCAAGACGTAAAATCTGTGAGTTCAGACTCTCTATCTGCTCTTTCAGAAGCTTGATTGTTTCCCTCAGGTTCTCTGTTTCTTTCTTTTCGCTGGATAACTGCACGGCCAGTTCTGCATCACCTATCAGATTATTTGCATTTCCATCCAATGAAACGGCTGCAAGGTGTGCCGATATATGATGTTGTTTCGGACAGAAAAGGGAAAAGAAATTGAAGTCCAATGCTTCGCTGACTTTAATAAGCCTGCTCGTTTCCATTGTCTCCCTTTCCAGTATGCGGTTTATGTGCTGCTGCGGTACACCGATTTTACGTCCAAGCTCAGATTTGCTCAATCCAAGCTCGTTGCGTCTTTTGTCGATAGCCTGACCTACATGCACGTGTTTTATGTCATTATCCATGCGATTCCTTCAATAAATACATCTTAAACAATAAATCATCAAACAAATATTTGGTTATATAAACCATTTTGTGTTACTTTGTGGTGTAACCTATTCATTTGGTGAATACAAAGTTAAACATTAAATATTAAACATCCAACAATTATGTCTGAAAACTTAGAAAAAATCCGTCCGGCACTTGTTGCCCTTGAAGTAGGTGAATCCGTCTCATTCCCCATCTCACGTTTGAAAAGCGTCCGTACTCAGGCCTCAGAGCTTGGTGCCATTTACAACCGTCAGTTCAAGACCAGGACTGACAGGGAAAACCAAACCATCACGGTCAAACGAACAGTATAGAAACCAAATCAGGTTTATATGAAGATATTACAGTTTCTAGACCATCTTATACCATACGAAACATTTCTGAATGACCTCTCCTCCAGAATTGTCAGGCAACTGAAAGCCGACAAGGATGATCCTGAATTCATTAGCTAGAGGAAGGCTTACGAACTTTTTGGTCGCAGGAATGTAGAAAGGTGGAAACGTCAGGGAAAGGTGGTTTCCTATAAAAGACCGGGTAAGGTGGAATACCGCACGGCAGACCTCAGGCTCCTGCAGCGTACCACCCAGGACTATTTTGATGAAAGTCAGCCGAAACAGGCAGAAAAACCGGTCAAGAAAGATAAATGATAAACATATTATGGCTAATATTCTAATATTGATAAACTTTATTTGTTTAGTTTAGCCGTGATACTCTATGAAATATAAAGAAAGCAATTATAGTAGGTACAGGAATGTGCGTCAGTAACCTTTGTTCACCAGCTTATAGCTTTACCACTTAACGATAAAGCCGGACAGGTCTCTTTTATCGCACATTCATAATGATTTTATAATAATGAAAGAAATCAGACCAGCGTGCGATCCAAACGGTGTCTATTCAGTCAAGCGCACCTGTGCTGAACTCGGTATCAGCAACAAGACACTCAAAAAATACAGAGATAACGGATATATTCAACCGCTCAATCCTAATAATGTCAGCCGTCCGAAATACTCCGGCCAGTCAATAATCGATTGTTGGAACCTGCTCAGTACGTTATGATAAGCGAAACAACCATACGGAAAGTAAGGGAACTTGCCATAGAAGACGTACTCAGTCCTTATGTCAGACTGTCCAGAAAAGGTTCAACCCTGATGGGACTTTGTCCTTTCCATACAGAGAAGACCGGTTCCTTTGCCGTTACCCCTAGCAAGAATCTCTTCCACTGTTTCAGCTGTAACCGTGGCGGTGATTCCATTACGTTTATAATGGAAAAGGAAAACCTTTCCTTCAGTACCGCCGTGGAATTTATTGCCAGAAACCATAATATTCCGGTAGAATACATCAGTGAAGAGCGCAGTGAGGAACAGATGGCCGAAGCCAGGCATCGGGAGTCACTTCTTACAGTTCTCGATACAGTACAGACCTTCTTCCTACAAAATTTAAGAGCAACAGACAATGAAGAGAGCCTTGATGCCAGGGCCTACGCATACAGCCGGTGGCATGAGGAGTTCTGTGCCTTTGCCGGAATAGGCTATGCACCGAAAGATGGTCAGACCTTTATAGATTTCTGCAGAAGCAAGGCTCTGAACGAAGAACTGCTGTACGAACTCGGCATGTTCAAGCGTGGTGAAGACGGCAACACATACGCCATGTTCCGACAGCGTATCATGATTCCCGTGAGAAACAGATGGGGACGCATCATTGCCTATACGGCCAGATACATCGGAGACAACAGGAAAGCTCCCAAGTATATCAACTCGGCAACAAGCATGATTTACTCCAAGGGAGAAACAGTATTCGGTATTGACCGTGCAGCCAGACTGCGTGATGCCGACTATTATATCATTGTGGAAGGTGCTCCTGATGTTCTGAGAATGCAGTCAATTGGATACGACAATACAGTAGCGTCACTTGGAACAGCATGGAGTGACAGCCAGTTCGAGCTGCTGAAGAAGTATGTATCCTCACTCTGTTTCATTCCAGATTCAGATATTGCGGAAGGCAAGCCATACGGACCTGGATTTGAGGCGGTGATGTCTAATGGAGCTGCAGCCATAAGAAAAGGATTCCATGTAACAGTCAGGGAACTTCCTTTCGCAGAAATACCATCCGGGACAGAAGGAGAAGTGCAATATGCCAAGAATGATGCCGACAGCTATATCCGCAGCAGGGAGGATTATACTTCACTTCCTGAAAAGCATTTTATCATCTGGTTGGCACAGAAACGTTTTCTGGTAGCCGGTTCCATGGTAGAGGAAAGAAAGTGTGTTGCGGAAATAGCAGACCTGTTGCGCTATATAAAAGACCAGCTTGTGTATGACCAGTGCATAGAACAGCTCTCCAGACTGCACGGGAAGGTAAAGCTATGGCGTGATGCCGTTACCCAGGCACGTGGTGAAGCCAGGAGAAGGAACGACAGACCTGCAGCCATGAACGAGATGCAGCGTGAAGCGGAGCTGCTGCGCCAGTTCGGACTCTTTGTCAGGGAAAACTGTTACTACTCCATCGGTGAAGATGATGATGAACCGTCAAGAATCTCCAACTTCATCATGGAACCGCTGTTCCATATCGAGGATGAGATAAACGGAACCAGAATCTTCCGTATGAGGAATATGTACAATGTATGCAGGGTCATAGAACTGAAGGAGTCGGAACTCTGCTCACTGAGCAACTTCCAGCAGAAGGTCGGCTCACTGGGCAACTATGTATGGCTGTCCAAGATAGACAAACTCAACCGTGTAAAGGAATACCTGTATTCAAAGACCGATACGGCAGAACGTATCAGAAAACTCGGCTGGAATGCGGCTGAAGGATTCTTCGCTTTCGGTAACGGAATATTTTTTGCAGGTACATTCAATACCGTTGATGATTTGGGTATAGTCCGTAGTATAAACGGCAAGGCCTTCTATATACCGGCCACTTCAAAAATATATCTCAACAACCCGGAGATATTCCAGTTTGAGAGACTTATGGTACATGAGAACCGCAACGGAATAAAGCTGTATGACTACGTAAAAAGACTGATGGAAGTGTTCGGTGAGAATGCAAGCGTAGCCTTCTGTTACCTGCTTGCCACCATCTTCCGTGACATAATATTCAGACGTACCCGTCACTTCCCCATCCTGAATCTTTTCGGTGAAAAGGGAACCGGTAAAACAACCCTGGCTGTTTCCCTCCAGTCCTTTTTCCTGCACGGAGTAGATCCGCCCAATCTCGGTGTAACTTCCGTACCGGCCATGAACGACCGTGTATCACAGGCTGTCAATACACTTGCTGTGCTTGATGAATACAAGAATGACCTCGACATACGCAAGATAGCCTATCTGAAAGGACTCTGGGGCGGTGGCGGTCAGACCAAGAAGAATACAAACACAGACGGTATGGCAGCCCAGACCATTGTCACAACAGGTGTTGCCCTTTGCGGCCAGGACAAGCCTACTCAGGATATGGCACTCTATACCCGTGTCATTTTCCTTGCCTTTTCAAAGACATCATTCAACCAGAATGAGAAAAGGGCTTATGAAGACCTTGTATCAGTCTGCAATATGGGACTAACCCACCTCACCCTGGAGATATTGGGACACCGGGAACTGTTTGAGAAGAACTTTCCGGAAATATATTCCATCACCAAGCGTGAACTGGCTGCAAAACTGGAGAATGAAACCATCCATGACCGTATATTCGGTAACTGGGTTATTCCACTGGCCACCTTCAGGACACTGGAGACAGTCATTGACGTGCCTTTCAGCTATGCGGAACTGTTTGATACAGCAATCAAAGGAATACGAAATCAGAATGAACTGGCTCAGGAAAGTTCAGAGATAGCGGACTTCTGGAGTATGCTTCAGGGATTCCAGACTTCAGGGAAATGTATCGAGAAGGCACATTACCGTATAAGGTATATGAAATCCTTCCGTCCATTGTCTGTAAAAGAAGATATAGAATTTAAGGAAGCACGTCCCATTCTCTATCTGAACACGGCAGCCGTGGCATCACTGTTCAACAGCCGGAATGCAGGTTCCACCTCCAACCGCTCGAACTGGTCCACCATCATGTCGTACCTGAAATCCCATGCTTCATATTTGGGCCTGAAACAGGACAGATTCACCATACTTCTGCCAAGCGGACTTCCTGACTATACCATCGACATTGTGAATGGAGAGCAGGTTAAGAAGGTAAAGGTAAACCGACCTAAGGCATTATGCTTTGATTATCTCCAGTTGAAAGAGACTTTCGGGCTGGATCTTGAAACTGAGGTTGTGGCTGAAGTGCAGGATATGAAGGAAGTTTTGTCTGACAAATCAGATTCTCAGCCTTCAGTTCCGGTACAACAGGATTTATCATTTTAATCATCAGGTCATATAAGTAATAAAGGAGATTGATATAAATAAAAAAATAAAGAAGAAGCTTGTTTTGGATATGAAAATCAGCAGAATATTTTGTTGAATCATGATTTTTACATATCTTTGCAACACAAGAACCCGCCAAGCCTCTTCACAATGCTTAAATCGGCGGGTCGTTTTTTTTATATATGAGATACACCAAACAATATTCATCCCCATCCGAGCTTCTGGTAATTTTAGAAAATCGTGGACTTGATTGTTCTGACACGGAAAATGCTGAACATATATTACGGTCTATTGGTTATTACCGATTATCCGGATATTTATATCCCTTTTTAAAAGCTCCGAAATCAGAACATATTTATAAGAGTGATAGTACTTTAGGTAAAGCACTCAGTTTATATGAGTTTGACCGTGAATTACGTCTGCTTTTATTCAATCAGATAGAACGTATCGAAATAGCTGTCAGAAGTGCCATAACGAATATAGCCTGTGAAGAAACTGAAGATGTGTTCTGGATGTCCAAATCTGAATATTTTGCCAACACTGACAAGTTTAATAAGACTATACAACTTGTGGATAAGGAAATTCAGGCCAGTCGTGAAGATTTCATTCTTCATTTTAAGGAGTCATACGAAGAACCATACCCTCCATCATGGATGATTGCGGAGATTATTCCATTAGGAACTCTTACCAGAGTCTATGAGAATATTTCAAGTAATCAGATTCGCAAAAAAATAGCCAGATATTTTGGCTTATCTGTTCCTGTGTTCATTTCCTGGATGACTATTATTACGCTTACCCGTAATTCATGCTGTCATCATGCAAGATTGTGGAACCGTTCTTTATCTTTACGTGCTCTCACCATGACAAGACCGCTCAGACCTTGGTTGGAAGATGATGTACAACAGGGACGTGTGTTCTTTACACTATGTATATTGAAACATTTTATAGACATAATACGGCCTGATAATGATTTCAAGCAGAATCTTTTAGTCCTTTTGGAAAAATATCCGATGATTGACACACAAGCTATGGGATTTGTTGATAACTGGTTGGAACAACCGCTTTGGGAATGTTGATTTATATAAGTTTTTTTGCTTAAATAATTAGGATTGTACCATTAATACCTTCATTGTTATAGTTGTATTTCTGATAAAAAGATATGCGGATTCCGATTGTTTTTCATCCGCCTTTGATTAAAATTTTTAGAAGTTTTATATCTGTCTCTTATACACATCTGAC
>ENA-OZAK01000445-OZAK01000445.1-human-gut-metagenome-genome-assembly--contig:-NODE-445-length-13130-cov-5.408872_pt1 | contig 13130 bp, 6 predicted proteins | sample MGYA00244209_ERZ653502 | MGnify/ENA primary metagenome ERZ653502 (study PRJEB26926, sample SAMN06164928) | human gut metagenome | biome: ENVO:00009003; feature: ENVO:2100002; material: ENVO:00002003... | reverse complement strand
TGGGCTCGGAGATGTGTATAAGAGACAGAAATAATACAGATACGAATAATGAAAAGGTTAACGACTTTTATCGCTGGTGCGGCCGTTGCCGCTACCTTAGGTGGATGCCAGCAACCCGCTGTAAGCGGTTGGAAAAGCTTCAGCGGCGACAAAAATATTGAACGCCGTGTAGATTCTGTGCTCCAATTAATGACCTTGGAGGAAAAGGTGGGGCAGATGGCCCAATACTCCTGTAACTGGGATGTGACCGGCCCGGTTATGACGGGGGATTATGAGACTTTGCTGAAACAAGGTCTTGTAGGAAGCTTGTTTAATGTATATACGGTAGATGGTGTACGCAAAATGCAAGAGATGGCTCTGTCCGAGAGCCGTTTGAAGATACCCGTATTGTTTGGTTATGATGTCGTGCACGGCTATCGTACGATTTTCCCGATGCCGTTGGCGGAATCCTGCTCTTGGGATTTGGAGCGGATGCGTAAAAGCGCAGCGATCGCGGCGGATGAGGCGAGCGCTTCCGGTATCGCTTGGACGTTCGCCCCGATGGTGGATATCTCCCGGGATGCCCGTTGGGGACGTGTATCAGAAGGCAACGGTGAAGACCCCTTCCTGGGTTCAGCCATTGCACAAGCCATGATTCGCGGTTATCAGGGCAAGGATATGAGTGCCAACAACGAGATAATGGCTTGCGTAAAGCACTTCGCACTGTATGGCGCCGGAGAAGCCGGCCGCGACTACAACACGGTGGATATGAGCCGCAACCGTATGTTCAACGAATACTTCCCTCCCTACAAGGCTGCCGTAGAAGCCGGTGTGGGTAGCGCAATGACCTCCTTCAATGAAATTGACGGCGTACCCGCCACTGCCAACCACTGGCTACTGACCGACGTTCTGCGCAACCAATGGGGCTTTGATGGCTTCGTGGTGACAGACTATACAGCCATCTCCGAAATGATAGACCACGGAATCGGTGACCTGCAGGAAGTATCCGCACGTGCCCTGACCGCCGGAACAGACATGGATATGGTAGCCGACGGATTTATCGGCACACTGGAAAAGTCTCTGAAAGAAGGCAAAGTGACCGAGGCCGACATTGACAAAGCCTGCCGACGCATCCTAGAAGCCAAATACAAGCTGGGACTGTTTGCCAATCCGTATAAATACTGCGACGTGAAGCGTGCCGAAAAAGAAGTGTTCACTCCCGAACACCGTTCCATCGCCCGCCAGATTGCCACAGAGACATTCGTACTGCTGAAGAACCAGGACAATCTGCTGCCCTTGCAACGCAAAGGCAATATCGCCTTGATTGGCCCGCTTGCCAACACCCGTGCCAACATGCCGGGCACTTGGAGTGTGGCAGCCACAGCAGACAAATACAGCACCCTGCTGGAAGGTTTCAAGAATTCTGTCGGCTCCAAGGCCAACATTCTCTATGCACAAGGCAGCAACCTGATGTACGATGCCGACTACCAGACACGCGCCACGATGTTCGGCCGTGAACTGCCCCGTGGCAATGACCAAGAACTGCTGGACGAAGCCCTGAAAGTAGCCGCACAAGCCGATGTCATTGTAGCCGCCCTCGGCGAGTCCTCCGAGATGAGTGGTGAGAGCAGTAGCCGTTCCGAACTGGAAATGCCGGACGCACAGCGCCACCTGCTGGAAGCATTGCTGAAAACGGGCAAACCCGTAGTATTGGTATTGTTCTCCGGACGTCCCGTAGTGCTGACTTGGGAGAATGAAAATGTTCCTGCCATCCTGAATGTATGGTTCGGAGGTAGTGAAGCTGCAGACGCCATTGCCGACGTAGTGTTCGGAGACGTTTGCCCCAGCGGTAAGCTGACCACCACTTTCCCGCAGAATGTGGGCCAGTTGCCTATGGCATACAACCACAAGAATACCGGCCGTCCTCTGAAAGAAGGCAAATGGTTCGAGAAGTTCCGCAGCAACTACCTGGATGTGAGCAACGACCCGCTGTATCCTTTCGGCTATGGCTTGAGCTACACCACCTTCCAGTACAGTGACATCACGCTCAGCTCCAAGCAACTGAATGCGGACGGCAAGCTGACCGCTTCCGTAACCGTAACCAATACGGGTAACTACGATGCAGATGAAATCGTACAGCTCTATATCCGCGACTTGGTGGGCAGCATTACCCGCCCCGTGAAAGAGCTGAAAGGCTTCGAGCGCATCCACCTGAAAAAAGGCGAAAGCAAGCAGGTGACCTTCACCATTACCCCCGAATTGCTGAAGTTCTACAACTACGACATACAGTATGTATACGAACCCGGCGAGTTCCATGTAATGATTGGACCCAACAGCCGCGATGTAAAGACTACGAGTTTTGAGTTGAAATAGGTATAGTTTTGCTTTTAGGTAAGAGGGCAGTCCGCGAAAACCGGGCTGCCCTTTTTTAACACCGTCACCAAATCTTTTTTGCATTTTGATTGTTCAGAGGAGAAACTGAATGATTTATCCACTAAAAAATCAATGTAATGAAGAAGAACCTAAACCTTCCCAAGAAGAAAACCGGAAGACTGAGAAACCTATTTCTGACGGTGTGCCTGCTGGCAAGTGTCGCCGCATCGGCGCAGGAGAAAACAGTAACCGGTACCGTGACCGATGCCCTGGGTGACCCGCTGATTGGTGCCACCGTATTGGTGCAGGGAACCTCCAATGGCGTGATTACCGACATAGACGGCCGGTACTCCATCCAGGCCACCCCGGAGAACACATTGGATTTTTCCTATGTAGGCATGGTGAAGCAAGCTGTCAAGGTAGGCAGCCAGTCGGTAATCAACGTCCAGATGAAAGACGACTCGCAGATGCTGGCCGAAACCGTTGTCATCGGTTATGGCAGCGCCAAGAAGCGAGACCTTACGGGCTCCATCACCAACATTAAAGGCGACGAAATCGCCAACAAGCCGGTGGTCAACCCCGTATCCGCACTGCAAGGAAAGATTGCCGGCGTGCAGGTGATAAACTCCGGCAAGGCAGGCTCCGACCCGGAAATCCGTGTACGCGGAACAAACTCCATCAACGGCTACAAGCCACTCTATGTGGTGGACGGACTGTTCAACGACAACATCAACTTCCTGAATCCGCAGGACATCGAATCCATGGAGATACTGAAAGACCCGTCGTCGCTCGCCATCTTCGGTGTGCGCGGTGCCAACGGCGTGATTATCATCACCACCAAGAAGGCGAAAGAGGGACAGACACGCGTCAATATCAACGGCTCGTTCGGTTTCAAGTCCATCACCGACAAAATTGCACTGACGGATGCCGAAGGCTTCAAACTGCTGTACAACGAACAGTTGAGGAATGAAGGCAACCCGGAATACAACTTCTCGGACTGGACGGGAAACACCAACTGGCAGGATGAAATCTTCCAGACTGGGTTCATCACCAACAACAACATCAGCATCACGGGTGCCTCGGACAAGAACAGCTTCTATCTCGGTGCGGGCTATGCTTACGAGCAAGGCAACATCAAGCACGAGAAGTACAGCAAAATCACGCTGAACATCAGCAACGACTATAAAATGACGGACAACCTCAAGGTAGGTTTCCAATTCAACGGGGCACGCATGCTGCCCGCCGACACGAAGAGTGTGGCTACAGCCCTGCGCGCAGCTCCGGTGGCGCATGTATTCAACTCCGAGTACGGCCTCTACACCTCACTGCCCGGATTCCAGAAGGCACAGATGAACAACCCGATGGTGGACGTAGACCTGAAGGCGAATACCACGAAAGCCGAGAACTACCGTGGCTCGGGCAACGTGTACGGGCAATGGGATTTCCTGAAACACTTCCAGTTCAAGGCCATGTTCTCCCTGGACTATGCCTCGAACAGCACACGGACATACACCCCGGTTATCCAGGTATATGACGCAAGCGTCGAGGGAGACATAGCCACGCTGGGCAACGGCAAGACCGGAGTGTCCCAAGCCAAAGAAACGGAAATGAAGGTACAGAGCGACTATCTGCTGACCTACACCAACTCCTGGGGAGACCACAGCGTGACGGCCACAGCCGGTTTCACCACCTACTACAACAAGCTCGAGAATCTGAACGGCGCCCGTACCCAAGGGGTAGGCCTGGTCATTCCGGACAATCCCGACAAATGGTACGTAAGTATCGGCGACGCAGCCACCGCCACCAACGGCAGTACGCAGTGGGAGCGCTCCACCGTGTCCGTGCTGGCACGCGTGCTCTACAACTACAAGGGCAAGTACCTGTTCAACGGCTCCTACCGCCGCGACGGTTCTTCCGCCTTCTCCTACACCGGCAACCAGTGGCAGAACTTCTACTCCGTCGGCCTGGGCTGGCTGATGAGCGAGGAAGCATGGATGAAGGACATCACCTGGCTGGATATGCTGAAACTGAAAGGCTCATGGGGCACACTGGGCAACCAGAACCTGGACCGCGCCTATCCCGCCGAACCGTTGCTGACGAATGCCTACTCCGCCGTGTTCGGCACCCCGTCTGCCATCTATCCGGGCTACCAGCTTGCCTACCTGCCCAACCCCAAACTGCGCTGGGAGAAGGTGGAAGCCTGGGAAGCCGGTGCAGAAGCCAACTTCCTCCGCAACCGCCTGCACTTTGAAGGGGTGTACTACAAGAAGAAAACCAAAGACCTGCTGGCCGAAGTGCCGGGCATCTCGGGCACCGTACCGGGTATCGGAAACCTTGGCTCCATCGAGAATTCGGGCGTAGAGCTTGCCTTGAGCTGGCGCGACCGGATAGGCGACTGGAACTACAACATCGGAATGAACCTTGCCACCATCAAGAACAAGGTACTGAGCCTCGTGCAGGAAGGCTACTCCATCATAGCCGGAGACAAGCAGCAGAGCTACACAATGGCAGGATACCCCATCGGCTACTTCTACGGCTACAAGGTGGAAGGCGTCTACCAGACCCAGGAGGAGATTGAGCACTCTCCCAAGAACACACTGGCAACCGTCACCCCGGGCGACCTGAAATTCCGCGACGTGAACGGTGACGGTGAAATCACCACGGCAGACCGTACGATGATTGGTAATCCTACACCCGATGTCACCTACGGCTTCACGCTCGGCCTGGGCTACAAGAACTGGGAGCTTGCCGTTGACATGATGGGACAAGGCGGCAATCAGATTTACCGTACCTGGGACAACTACAACTGGAGCCAGTTCAACTTTATGGAGCAACGCATGGACCGCTGGCACGGTGAAGGGACCAGCAACACCCAGCCGCTGCTGAACACCAAGCATACCATCAACAATCTGAACTCCGAGTATTACATAGAGGACGGCTCGTTCTTCCGCATCCGTAACGTGTCGCTGGCATACAACTTCGACAAGGCGCTGATTTCGAAGATAGGCATGCAGGCGCTGAAGCTCTACGTGAACATACAGAACCTGAAGACGTGGAAGCACAACACCGGATATACCCCGGAACTGGGCGGAAGTGCCATCGCCTTCGGGGTGGACGACGGCAGTTATCCGATGCCGGCGATTTATACGTTCGGATTTAATCTGACGTTCTAAAAGCCTCTCCCCTAAAAAAGAGTAACTTCAAACCTCCCCCGACTCCTTCAAAGGGAACGGGGAATGAAAAATATAAATTTATGAAACTGATAAAATACATATTTACATTGCTGGTGGGTGCAACAGCCCTCTCACTGACATCCTGCAACGACTTCCTGGACCGCGATCCGCTGGGGCAGTTCACGGAAGATGACTCTCCCAACGCCCTTGTAGGCGGGAAGATATTCAACGTCTACTACCTGATGCGCTCGTACGACATCACTGCCGGTATTCCTGCTTTTATGGTGCACATGGTGCGCAGCGAGGACTCCGAGAAAGGCAGTGACGCCGGCGACGGCAGCAACGAGGCCGCCATGTGGGACGACTTCGAATACACTGCCTCCAACGGGCCGCTCAGCGCCTATTGGGGACAGAACTACAAAATCATCTACCAGTGCAACGAAATCCTGGACGACATTGAGAAGAGCGGACACAAGGACGACACCGAAGCCATCCGCAACCGCGGCGAAGCGCTCTTCTTCCGTGCCTGGTGCTACTTCAACCTGGTACGCGCCTTTGGCGAAGTGCCGCTGGTCACCATCAAGGTAGTGGAAGCCTCCGATGCCAACGTGCCCAAGACCACGGCGGAAAAGATATACGAACAGATTGACAAAGACCTGACCGAAGCCGAAGAATGCCTGCCCCTGCGGTGGGACAGCGACTATACGGGACGGCTGACCTGGGGCGCCGCACGCTCCCTGCACGCACGCACCTATATGATGCGGAACGATTGGGACAATATGTACACAGCCTCCACCGAAGTGATAAAGTCGGGCATCTACAACCTGAATACACCGGTCGACAAAGTCTTCACCGTAGAAGGGGAAAACTGCGGCGAGAGCATCTTCGAACTGCAATGCGAAGCCACCGATGCCATGAAAGAGGATGCCAGCATCGGCAGCCAGTTCTGCCAGGTGCAAGGGGTGCGCGGAGCCGGCGAGTGGGACCTGGGATGGGGCTGGCACATGGCCACCAAACTGATGGGAGAAGCCTTTGAGCCGGGCGACCCGCGCCGGAACGCCACATTGCTCTACTTCCGCCGCAGCACGGACGAGCCCATCACACCGGAGAATACCAACCAGCCTTATGGCGAGTCACCCGTATCCACCGCCATGGGTGCCTACTTCAACAAGAAGGCCTACACGGACCCGACACTGCGCCGCAAGTACAGCCGTATGGGTTTCTGGGTAAACATCCGCCTCATCCGCTATCCGGACGTGCTGCTGATGGCTGCCGAAGCCGCCAACGAGAAAGGGCTGACGGGCGAAGCCGCCGGGTATCTGGAACAAGTACGCGCCCATGCCCGCGGCACACTGGCAGACGTGCTTCCGAAGGTAGAATCTGCCAGCCAGTCTGTGCTGCGTGACGCCATTCGCCACGAACGCCGCGTAGAGCTGGCACTGGAACCCGACCGCTTCTACGACCTCGTGCGCTGGGGCATTGCCAAAGAAGTGCTGCAAGCTGCCGGAAAGAATTACCAGGACAAGAATGCGCTGCTGCCTCTGCCCCAGACAGAGATAGACAAATCGAACGGAGTACTGGTACAGAACCCCGACTATTGATACCCGGCCAAAGGAAACAGCCGACCCAATCAATGGCAAAAGGTCTATTTCATAACTTGCTTTCAATCAAAGCATTGCTACTGCAAAGAGCTGCAAACTTTTTGCAGTGGCACTGCAAAAGTGTTGCAGTAGCACTGCACAACAGTTGCAGTGTCGCTGCAAAGCAGTTGCAGTAGCGCTGCAAATCGTTTGCAGTATCACTGCAGAGAAATTGCAGCACCGTTGCAAAGAAGTCATAGCGCCACTGCAATAGAGTGACGGCAATCTAAAAACAATGAAAGGAACATACTTACAAACAATTAATTCAATATGAATATGAAGAAAATTTTCAAGAGAACAAGTCTGCTGCTCGCGACCGCTTTAATAGGCGTCACCGTGCAGGCGCAGAAGTCTCCGCAGGACATGGACCGCTTCATCGACGCACTGATGCGCCGGATGACTGTGGAAGAGAAAATCGGCCAGCTCAACCTGCCCGTGACCGGAGAAATCACCACCGGTCAGGCAAAGAGCAGCGACGTGGCCAAGAAGATTGAGCAGGGGCTCGTGGGAGGGCTTTTCAATCTGAAAGGAGTGGCCAAGATACGCGACGTACAGAAACTGGCCGTAGAGAACTCCCGCCTGGGCATCCCCCTGCTGTTCGGCATGGATGTGATACATGGCTATGAGACCATCTTCCCCATCCCCCTCGGCCTCTCCTGCACGTGGGACATGGCAGCCATCGGGCAGTCTGCCCGCATCGCCGCCATCGAAGCCAGTGCCGACGGTATCTCATGGACATTCAGTCCGATGGTAGACATCAGCCGTGACCCACGCTGGGGACGTGTATCCGAGGGTTCGGGCGAAGACCCGTTCCTCGGAGGTGCCATCGCCCGCGCCATGGTGTTGGGGTATCAGGGAAAAGACCTGAACGACCAACTGAAACGGAACGACGAAATCATGGCATGCGTCAAGCACTTCGCACTGTACGGTGCCGGAGAAGCCGGACGCGACTACAACACCGTAGACATGAGCCGCAACCGCATGTTCAACGAATACATGTACCCCTATGAAGCAGCCGTCCATGCCGGAGTGGGCAGTGTAATGGCCTCTTTCAACGAAGTGGACGGTGTGCCCGCCACCGCCAACCGCTGGCTGATGACAGACGTGCTGCGCAAACAATGGGGCTTCAACGGTTTTGTGGTGACCGACTTTACCGGTATCTCCGAAATGGTGGAGCACGGCATCGGTGACCTGCAGACCGTTTCCGCCCGTGCGCTCAACGCCGGTGTGGACATGGATATGGTGAGCGAAGGTTTCGTGGGCACGTTGAAAAAGTCGCTCACCGAAGGCAAAATAACCATGAAGACGCTGGATGCAGCCTGCCGCCGCATCCTTGAAGCGAAATACAAGTTAGGGCTGTTCGATGACCCTTACAAATACTGCGACCTCAGCCGTCCCGCACGCGACATCTTCACGCGCGAGCACCGCGACGCCGCACGCCGGATTGCCGCCGAAAGCTTTGTGCTGCTGAAAAACGAACCTTTTGAGGGACAAGGCAAGAAGTCTTCTCGTCCCGTCCTTCCTTTGGAGAAGCAAGGCACCGTCGCCGTCATCGGCCCCCTGGGCAATACCCGCAGCAACATGCCCGGTACCTGGAGTGTTGCCGCACGCCTGGACGACTATCCCTCTCTGTACGAAGGATTGAAAGAAATGACAGCCGGCCGGGTGAACATCACCTACGCCAAAGGCAGCAACCTCATCGGTGATGTAGCCTACGAGGAACGCGCCACCCTATTCGGCCGATCGCTGAGCCGGGACAACCGTACGGATAAGGAACTGCTGGACGAAGCTTTGAAGGTGGCCTCCGGTGCCGACGTGATTGTAGCCGCCCTGGGCGAGTCTTCCGAAATGAGCGGTGAAAGCTCCAGCCGTACCGACCTCGATATCCCCGACGTGCAACGCACCCTGCTGGAGGCCTTGCTGAAGACCGGCAAGCCCGTTGTACTAACCCTCTTCACCGGCCGGCCGCTGACGCTCACCTGGGAGCAGGAACATGTGCCCGCCATCTTGAACGTATGGTTCGGTGGCAGCGAAGCGGCCTATGCCATTGGCGACGTGCTGTTCGGCGACGTGAACCCAAGCGGTAAGCTGACCATGACTTTCCCGAAAAACGTGGGGCAGATACCCTTGTTCTACAACCATAAGAATACCGGACGACCGCTGGCAGAAGGCAAATGGTTCGAGAAGTTTCGCAGCAACTATCTGGATGTGGACAATGAGCCGCTGTATCCCTTCGGCTACGGTCTCTCGTACACCACTTTCCGGTACAGCGACATCGCCCTCAGTACCCCGGTCATGGGACAAAATGGCTCCACCACTGCCGTAGTCACCGTGACCAATACCGGCAAGCGTGACGGCGCAGAAGTCGTGCAGCTCTATATCCGCGACCTCGTAGGCAGCATTACCCGCCCCGTACGCGAGCTGAAAGGCTTTGAAAAGGTGTTCCTGAAAGCGGGCGAAAGCAAGACCGTATCCTTCAAGATTACCCCTGAGCTGCTCCGCTTCTACGACTACGACCTCAACCACGTGGCCGAGCCGGGAGATTTCGATGTGATGATAGGTGGCAGCAGCCAGGCAGAAAAGACAGCCCGACTGACACTGAAATAAAATAAAATATTTAATATTGCACTCTAAAAACAAGAAAACATGAGATATACTACTTTACTCCTTTGTTTTTGCAGCATTCTGCTCCTTGGCAGCTGCAAGAGCCAGCCCTCCGCACAGAACGGACAGCCGCTGGAAGTGATGACGTTCAATGTCCGCCTGGATATTCCTTCGGACAGTGTAAACAACTGGAATTACCGCAAGGGTGACGCCTGCCGTATGATAGCCTACTACAGCCCCGACTTGCTGGGCATGCAGGAAGTGCTTCACAACCAAATGGAAGACCTAAAACGCGGGCTGCCGCAATACACAGCACTCGGTGTGGGGCGCGACGACGGCAAGGAAGCAGGCGAATACTGCCCGATATTCTTCCGGACCGACCGGTTTACACTGGTGGAATACGGCAATTTCTCCCTCAGCGAGCAACCCGAAACTATCGGCATCAAGGGCTGGGACGCTTCCTACAACCGTGTCACCACCTGGGCGATACTGCAGGAAAAGAACAACGGACAAAAGTTTGTATATTTCAACACCCATCTGGACAACGACGGAAAGACAGCCCGCAAAGAGGGCGTGCAACTCATTCTCGACAAAATCAAGGAGATAGCACCGGACATGCCCGCCATCATCACCGGTGACTTTAACTGTACGCCCGGTGAAGAACCTCTGCAAACGCTGGAAAAGGGAGGAATGGAAAATGCCGCAAAGACAGCTGCCGTCACCTACGGTCCGTCCTGGTCTTTCCATGACTTCGGCCGTCTGCCGGTGGAGGAACGCGTACTGCTGGACTATGTCTTCGTGACCAAAGGCGCAAAGATAGACCGCTACCGCGTTATCCAAGACAAACCGGAGAACAGCTACCTTTCCGACCACTGTCCTATACTTGTTGAATTGACCGTGCAATGAATATAGATAAGTAAATGATAAAAAAACAAGTAAGCATTGGTACAATGAAAATACAATACAGTTTATTATTGTTCCTGCTGTTGCTCGGTTTCACGCAATGCAAAAGCCCCGCCGCCAAAGAAGACCGGCTGAGCGACGATGCCCTGATGGACACCGTACAGCGCCGTACCTTCAACTACTTCTGGGAAGGTGCCGAGCCCAACAGCGGACTGGCACGCGAACGCATCCACATGGACGGTGTCTATCCGGAGAACGACCAGAACGTAATCACGTCCGGTGGAAGCGGCTTCGGCATCATGGCTATACTTGCCGGTATAGACCGCGGCTATGTCACCCGCCAGGAAGGGCTGGAACGAATGGAGAAAATCGTCTCCTTCCTCGAAACCGCTGACCGTTTCCACGGTGCCTACCCACACTGGTGGTATGGCGATACGGGCAAGGTGAAACCCTTCGGGCAGAAAGACAATGGCGGCGACCTGGTAGAAACAGCCTTCATCATGCAGGCGCTGCTCTCCGTCCACCAGTACTACATCGACGGTTCGCCCGCCGAGCAAGCCCTCGCCGCCCGCATCGACAAGCTGTGGCGCGAAGTGGACTGGAACTTCTACCGCCAGAACGGCCAGAACGTGCTCTATTGGCACTGGAGTTCGGAATACGGTTGGGAAATGAACTTTCCCGTACACGGTTACAACGAATGCCTCATCATGTATATCCTTGCCGCCGCCTCGCCTACCCACGGCGTGCCTGCAGCAGTCTATCACGAGGGCTGGGCGCAGAACGGGGCCATTGTAGACCCTCATAAAGTGGAGAATATCGAGTTGCATCTGCGCTATCAAGGCACAGAAGCCGGACCGCTCTTCTGGGCACAATACTCGTTTCTCGGCCTCGACCCCATCGGGCTGAAGGATGAATACTGCGCCAACTACTTCGACGAGATGCGTAACCTGACGCTTGTGAACCGTGCCTACTGTGTCCGCAACCCCAAGCACTACAAAGGTTTCGGGCCCGACTGCTGGGGACTGACAGCCAGCTACTCCGTCAACGGATATGCCGCCCACGCTCCCAACGAACGCGACGACCAGGGAGTCATCTCTCCAACTGCCGCCTTGTCATCCATCGTCTATACCCCGGAACAGTCGTTGCAAGTGATGCGCCACCTCTACGAGATGGGAGATAAGGTCTTCGGCCCCTATGGCTTCTACGATGCTTTCAGCGAAACGGACAACTGGTATCCGCAGCGCTACCTCGCCATTGACCAGGGCCCGATAGCCGTCATGCTCGAGAATTATCGGTCGGGACTGCTGTGGAAGCTCTTCATGAGTCATCCGGATGTGCAGAAAGGGTTGAAGGAGTTGGGGTTCTCAACAGTCAGCAAGTAACTTACTATCATAAAAAATCCCCTTCTGAAACTTGTATTCTCTGATGAATAGCGAGGTACAAGTTTCAGAAGGGGATGTATTTACAACCTATTCACCGCCGCCACCGGAACCACTGCCACCGCTCTTCACATCATCATTGCTGATAGTGCGCGCAGCCTTTTTCACGCTTGCCTTCAACTCACCGATACGGTAGCTGACGCTTATGCCAAAGCGTTGGCGGCTGTACTTATAATTGCTTTCCCGTATAAAACCGCTGCCTTCGGTGGTGGAGCTTTGGTCCATATACTTCTTGAAGAAGTTGCTGGCAAAGGCAGACAAGGTGAGGCGCTTGTCCAAGAAGGACTTGTTGACGCTCAAGCCATAATCAAAGAAGCTGCTGCCCTTACCTTGCAGCATAATCCACGGCGTCTGTCCGAAGACATTCAGACTGATGCGCCAGTCATGGGGCAGCGTCTGCTGTGCACCGCCGTAGGCAAAGAGGCTCCAGCCATCGTTACGCATGCCTTCACTGCCCTCCAGATAAGAGTAATTGCCGCTCATGTTCATGTAGATACGTGTACGTGGAGTGGCATTCCAGTTGACGTAACCGTTCACACTGGCATAACGGGTCTTGCCGATGTTGGCATAGGTAGAATAAAGCACATCCTTGCCCGTGGGGTTCTTCAATCCCTCAATCTCCGTATCGGGCATGAGCCTTGTCACATTCTCAATACTGTTGTTGGTAAACGAGTAGCGGGCCGAGATATTGATATTGAACTTCTGTGTGAAGTTACTGTAACTCAAGTTGAAAGCATGGCTCTTCTCACTGTCCAGCTTCGGATTACCCTGGCTGATATAGGAGGGGTCCGTATCATTCAGATAAGGATTCAGAGACCAGATTCCCGGACGATAGATACGCATGTTGTACCCCAAACGCAGATTGGACATATCCGTCAGCTTGTAGCCGATAGAAGCGGAAGGCACTACGTCGTCGAAGTTCTTTGTGAAATCCTCGCCGCGGCCCACCAGATACTTCACATCTTGGATGGTATGCTCGTAGCGTAATCCCAAACGGCCCGAAAGTCTCTTCACCTTCA
>ENA-OZAK01000427-OZAK01000427.1-human-gut-metagenome-genome-assembly--contig:-NODE-427-length-13512-cov-9.011592_pt1 | contig 13512 bp, 8 predicted proteins | sample MGYA00244209_ERZ653502 | MGnify/ENA primary metagenome ERZ653502 (study PRJEB26926, sample SAMN06164928) | human gut metagenome | biome: ENVO:00009003; feature: ENVO:2100002; material: ENVO:00002003... | reverse complement strand
GTAACGGAATACTTGACAACAAAACAAGTATGCGAAAGGGATTTAAAATGAGAGATTATTCACTTTTTATTTTTTTTAAATTTATAAATTTAAAGTTTTCAATTATGAACAAGAAGTTTCTAAGTGTGACCCTGTTCAGTGCCTTGATGTTGGGTACTGCAGGTACGTTCACGTCTTGTAAGGATTATGATGATGACATCAAGGACTTGCAGGAACAACTGGACAAGAAAGCTTCACTTGATGACCTGAATGCAAAAGTTACTACGTTGCAGACGGCTGTAGATGAAGCCAAAAGTGCCGCAAACGAGGCCAAGAACAAAGCTCAGGAAGCTTTGGACAAGGCTAATTCGACAGAAGGCGGAGTATCCGAGGCAGATTTGACTGCTTTGAAGAAAGAACTGGAAAAGCAAATTGAGAAGTTGGCTTCTTTGGAGGCAGTTGAGACTAAAATCAACGACTTGAAAGAAGAATTGGAAGGCGGCTTTGTTACAGACGAAAAACTAAAAGACTTGGCTGCTGAGGTTGATGCATTGAGCGCTCAAGTTATGTCTATTATCGGACATCGTTTGACTAGTCTGGCTGTAATTCCTACAAGTCATATCAATGGTATTGCAGCTATTACATTGACTACTCTACAGTATACTCCACAAGAGTACAAGGCAATGGCAAAACATGCAGACGGTCCTCAAACTGACAAAGATTCTGAAGGTACGTTTACAGCACATTCCAAAACTCCTGTACTTGACCACGTTAATAAAGCTGGTGCCAAGCCGTACACAGTGTCTACAGACAAAAATGAGGCTTACTTCCACGTTAGCCCCAATATGGGTGTACGTACAGAGGATATTTATATGCCTTCTTTCGATTGCATCAAATCTGAAAACATCCTCACCAAAGCTGGCGCAACGATTTCCGAGAATTCTCCTATCCAGCCTACTGACTATAAGATAAAAGACAATGTATTGACAGTACAATTCAAGAAGACTGTTGCCGAATCCATCAATGAAGCAGGCGGTCATGCAAGTGGAAAAGAAACTTTCTACATGGCTTCTCTAAAGGCTCCTATTGCTAAAGAAAACCTGACTGCTGATGAAGCTAAAGCTCTTAAGGAAAATGGTACTCAGGTTTATGTGAACTCTGAATATGTTCGTCTGCACGAAACAAAGGTGGCTCCCTACATTGCTAATGCACGTACGATGTACAACGGAAATATGGGTGGTGATTTTGCTGACGAAGTTCAGACTGATGGTGAAGGTAGATTCTATGTGCACTATCACGACTCTATTTGTGCATATGAGTCACAGGCTAACGACATGATTGACGTTTATGCACAGTATAACAAGGTACTCGACTTGAAAAAATTAGTGGAGGTTTGCACAACAGAGATTGATGCTACAGATCACAAAAAACATGCTGAATTGGAGAAATACAAAGACTATGGTCTAACATTCCGTTTCTACAAAGCTACTGGAGAATATTTTACTTTGGGTGGCCCTGAGGGTAATAGTAACAAGACCGACCAGCAAAAATTCGCAGAAATCGATTCTCCTATGAATGGTCACATGACTTCAAAAGTCTATAGCCTTGACGGTGTATCTGCCACTGCAGTAGGCCGCGAACCGTTGGTACGTGTAGAGTTGGTGGATACTGTAAACAATGCTTTGGTAGCTATGCGTTACATCAAGGTGAAATGGGTGAAAGAAGAAGGTATGCGTGAGATTGGCTTCACATACGATGACACCATGTTCAAATGTGGTAATTTCGCAGACAAGATTGGCACTGTAGCCATGAACGAAGTTATCTACAACGGTGCAAAAGAGGGTGGTATGACCAAGCAGGAATTCCACGCCGTTTACACTGATGCCGGTTTCGACGCACAAGATGGAGTAGATTATGGTAAGGTTAAACTTATTAAGAATACAGAAGACGGAGTTGAATCTTATAACATTAAGTGGACTTTGACTCACGCTGACATCGTGAAGAAATATCCGGTATGGAAAAATCACGAAGATATGGTATTCACTAAGACATTCTTCTGGAAAGATCCGACAAAGGCATATCCTACTTTGAAAATTACATTGACACGTACTATCTACAAACCTACATTCGGTGGATATGGATATGACAATCGTTATTGGAAGAAAAACACCAATAACACTGTATTCAATGTGAACCCGGTAGTTTATGGTGCCGTGGAATGGAATCCTGCATGGAATGAAACCACTGGACACATATTGACTGGCGATAAGACTAACAATAATCCGACCGTAAATATCTACACTGACTTAGTGAACGGTTTCTTGAACAAAGACGGCGTAAAACCTGCTACTGGTGCATGGGAATACCTGTACTTCCAGGATAAGAACGTTGCGAATGTGAAGAATCCTTATTCTCCTACATTTGAATTGCTAGGTGTACGTTTTGAATTCGATGCTGAAAAGTTGGCTGGTAGAACTTATAAGTACTTTGATGTTGCCAGCAAGACATTCAAGGATGGTGCTGTTACATTGAGTACTGACAACACAAAATTGTACATTGCAGGTGAATTGGCTGCAACAATTGACAATTATAAGGACAACCTCTGTACTGTCGTAGATAATCCTCTGAAAGGTCACAAGACTTATAACATCAAATTGCAAGAAGCTGATCCGGATGCAAAATCCAATTTCGGAGAAAACACCAAACCGACAGAAGCTGCCAAAGCTTTGGTAGGTCAGATTGTTCCTATCAAGTTGGTTGCAGACCTTTGCTATGGTGATGCAACTCCGGGACATCCGGCTGCTCATACTGAAGTTATCAAGGCTTATGATGCCAACATCATTGAACCGATGACTATCACAGTGAATAAGGAAGAAGGAGAAGTAACTGATGCTGTTGTTAACGGTAGCTCTGTAGATGTAACAGGTGCTTATACTTACACTTGCTGGAATGCAGACGAAAACGGTAATTTCTACACTGCTTCTGAGGCTCCCAATGCAACAGCTCTGCAAAAAGAACTGTTCAAATTCTACGAATGTACTCCGAGCAACTGGATGACTGATCAAGTTAAGACTAACCTGAAACTGGTAGACGGCAATTTGCAGCCTGTGGCTGGTTACAAGGAAGGTAGCCTTCCTGCCAACACAACTGTAGTTTACAACGTAGATGCAACAACTGGTAAGGAAACACTGACTTACTACAACCACAGTGGTACTCCTGTAAACTGGGATTATGAAATCTATGTTCCTATCAAGTTCGGTTATAAGTGGAAGACTTTCACTCAGGAATTCAAAATCCACGTAAATGAAAATGCCGGTACTCCCGCAGGAAGATAAGAGACAACTCTGAAAAGAGATGCCAAGAAAGTAAACTGACAAGAGAGAGTGCTTCATCCGATTGAAGCACTCTTTTTTATAATATAACAACTAAAAATATGAAACAAACAGTCATTATAGGAATATTGTTGGGGATACTGCTACTAACCGGATGTGACAACAACGAAAAAGAACATGATTTTGTCGGTATATTCACTACTGCCAACGGCATAAAGTTTGAGCTTCGTCCAGATTCTACATCAATCATAACTTTCAAAGATTCTATGATTTACGAAAGTTCTTGGAAAATAAGCAAAGATCGTAACAATGAAACCTATGCCAACATAGAGTTTGCTGGTTATCAGAATTATTATTATTTGAAAAATGGTAAGCTTTATCGCAGTATACGCGAAATGAACCATGATGCCTTAGGTGAAGAGGTGAAGTATCTAGAATGATTTCCGCGCCTCTCATCACTCTCTAGATTTTTTTTCTCCCTACTTTGCTTCCACACTTCCACCCATCTCCTGCATCCCCCTATCCATCGGCATTTACCCCGCTGTGGAAGCAACCAAAAAAGGTGGAAGCAAATTTTGCTTCCACCTACTCAAAACGCTATAGTTTTACCGTAACCTACTCGTCTCTACCATAATACCCCGTGCAAGGTACATAAATCGGTTGGTTCAGTTTTCCTGCATTCTCGAGCTTGCCTTCGCTGCGAAGCAGGCGAATATGAAGCTGTGCAGTAGAGCGCATCATTCCGCAGAGGCTCTGAAAATCACTGCGCGTAAGGAACTGATGCGTAGAGAAGTAGCTCGTCAGCCGCCTGTCAATCTCCTTGTCACTCAGCTTTTGGGAATGCTCATTCAGCCCTAGCGGTTTAGCTTTGATAGCGCCTATCTCATTCTTCAGCACCTGGTCGGCACGAAACTTGATGCCCTTCAGCTTAATCTTGGTGGTTTTACGTTTGGTCGCGGCAGTCACCGGTTCCGTGCTCGTCAGTACGGGATAAAAATAGCCGATACCGTCCAGATGTACCTGCCGCCCCTCGGCGAGGTCTTCCCCCATGACGTGCGACAAGGCATCCAGTACCGCCGAGACATCAGTCTCCGTCAACGAGCTGCGTTCCTGAATTCTGCGACGCAGTTCGTCGGTAGTGGTAGAGCCGTTCAAGCGGATGCGCGGATGAAGTATCTTTTCTTCCCGCTGTTTGTCTTTAGGTTCCGGGAGCTCATACCAATCGAATAAAATTGCCATAGTTCAATGTCTTTTAAGTTGTTGTACAATACGTTCGCGCCCTATGCGGAATAGGTGCGGGTTACGTACTTCATCCGTAAAAGCTTTGGGAAGAGAAACGCCTAACGACCATGAACAGCTCTGCTTACGGTCGTCAAGCGATTGCTTCATGGCCGTAAGCAGAGTTGTTCATGGTCGTTAGGCGTCATCTATTCCCTATACAAAAGTAGACAAACAAAGGGAGAAAAGCAAAGGAATGCCAGTGTTTTGACAAAGAAACTCACTTGCTTTTAACACTTCTCTGCATGAGTCGTGGAGACTTGTATCCATTTAATAATTATTCCGCAGAATGCTTGCTTTCAGCTCTTCAATGTAGTATCTTTACGAGAATTATATTTACCCAAACAAGCTGACAAACAGAATGAAAATTACCTTGATTAGAGCAGAAAAAGGGAGCGGAAAGGAAGCCCTCAGCACCCTGGAAGCGGATGCACTGATTAAAAAACTGAAAACCGAAACCAAAGCCGGACATGTATCGACCCTCCGGGCCATCCTTCCTCAACTGGAGGGTACTTGCGCCCAATACGAACATATAGACAAACTGCCACGCATCTACCCTGCCGTGGAATATAGCCGTACGCAAGAGGGAGAACGGCGGATGAAGAACTATAACGGACTCGTACAACTGGAAGTAAACCGTCTGTCGGGCATTGCCGAAGCGGAATATGTAAAGCAACAAGCCGCCCTGCTGCCACAGACCTTTGCCGCTTTCTGCGGTTCCAGCGGACGGAGTGCCAAGATATGGGTATTGTTTGCCCTGCCCGACGGCACGACGCCGAAGCTGGAGAGCGATGCCACCTTGTTTCATGCCCACGCCTACCGTATGGCGGTGAAGTGCTACCAGCCCTTGCTGCCGTTTGCCATTACATTGAAAGAACCTTCCCTTACACAGAGTTGCCGCATGACTCTGGATGGATATCCTTACTACAATCCTGCCGCTGTGCCTTTCTGCTTGGAACAACCCCTCGGCATGCCCGAGGAAGAGAACTTCCGGCAACGAAAACTCGCAGAAAAGAACCCGCTGTTGCGGCTGCATCCGGGCAGTAAAGCTTCGGACACCTTCGCCGTACTCTTCGAATCAGCCCTTGACCGTGCATTTCGCGAATTGGACGGCTGGAAACGGGACGAGGATTTACGGATACTGCTGGTGCCTCTGGCCGAACATTGTTTCAAGGCAGGCATCCCCGAAGAGGAAGTAGTCCGCCAGACATTGATGCACTATTACCGGGAAACGGATGAATTCATTGTCCGTCAAACGATTCATAACCTATATCAAGAGCTTAAAGGCTTCGGGAAAAAGAGCAGTCTGACGCAAGAGCAGGAGAGCGTTTTCCGGCTGGAAGAGTTTATGGGCCGCCGGTATGAGTTCCGCTACAACACCGTTCTGGATGATTTGGAATACCGTCAGCGCGACTCCGTCCATTTCTATTTCAAGCCTGCTGACCAGCGTGCCCGCAGTACGGTCTCCATGAATGCCCTGAAGGAGGGTATCCGCGTATGGGACCGCGATATCAACCGTTTCCTAACTTCAGACTATGTGCCACTCTATAATCCCGTCGAAGAATACCTTTACGACACCGGCCGCTGGGACGGGAAAGACCGCATCCGGGCATTGGCCGACCTCGTTCCGTGCCACAATCCTCATTGGCAGGAGCTGTTCTACCGCTGGTTCCTGGGCATGGTGGCACACTGGCGTGGAATGGACCGGCAACACGGAAACAATACTTCTCCTCTGCTTGTCGGTTCTCAAGGGTTCCGGAAATCCACCTTTTGCCGCATTTTGCTGCCACCGGAGCTGCGTTTCGGCTATACGGACAGCATCGACTTCAAGAGCAGGCAGGAAGCGGAACGCAGCCTGGGACGCTTTCTGCTCGTCAACATCGACGAGTTCGACCAAATCAACATCAACCAGCAGGGCTTCCTGAAGCATCTGCTGCAGAAACCGGTTGCCAACCTGCGCAAACCCTACGGCAGCACCATCCGTGAGATGCGGCGGTATGCCTCCTTCATCGGCACCAGCAACCAGAAGGACTTGTTGTCCGACCCCAGTGGCAGCCGCCGTTTCATCTGCATTGAGGTCACCGGCCCCATCGATACAAATGTCACCATCAACTACCGCCAGCTCTATGCACAAGCTCTGAATGCCGTAGCCAAAGGTGAGCGCTACTGGCTGGATGATGCCGATGAAGCCATCTTGAAGCGGACGAACCGGGAATTTGAACAGCTCACCCCACTGGAACAACTCTTCCACAGCCATTTCCGTGCGGCAGAAGAGGATGAGGAGGGGCAATGGATGATGCCCATGCAGATTATTTCCGCCTTGCAGACAAAGACGCGTGACCGTCTGGCTATCAATAAGGTGGCCGTATTCGGGCGGACGCTCAAGAAGCTTGAAATACCGAACAAGAAGTCACGGCAGGGGACGCTGTACCATGTAATGCCGCTGGATTAAATGCTCTGCAGTAACCCCGCACAAGCATCTTCCAGAATGTCCAGCACATACTCAAAACCTTCGGAACCGCCGTAATAGGGGTCCGGTACATGGTCGGCATGGGTAAACTTTGTACAGTATTCCGTCATGCGGTGTATCTTGCTCCATTCGGCGGTTGAAGGGGCACGATCTTTCAGGTCGTCGATGTTGCGGTCGTCCATACCGATAATCAGGTCGAAGTTGTAAAAATCCTCGGTACGTACGGGTCGCGAAAGATGCGTCAGATTGTATCCACGGCGGGCGGCATGGGCACGCATCCGGCTGTCCGGCAGTTCGCCCTGGTGATAGGACAGAATGCCTGCAGAATCGATTAAAAACTCATCCGCACGTCCGGCTTCTTCTATCAGATGTTTCATGACTCCCTCTGCCGAGGAGGAACGGCAAATGTTGCCGAGGCAAACGAAAAGTATCTTCTTCATATTTCTTTAGTTACGAGTTATTTACATCGGGTCTACATCATAATACACTATCAACGACTTGAAGCGGTCTTCCGCCACCATCTCCTTTTGCACCTGGACGAGCAGCTCGCGGGCACGTGCCATTGGGGCATTGGTTTCTATCTTCAAGACAATCTTTCGGATGAACAGGGTCTGTACGCGTGCTACGGGCGGCTTGTCCGGTCCCAGCACACGGTTGCCAAAGACGGTGCGGAGCTTGGCGGCCATAGTCTGTGCCATGAGGTCGAGCAGGGTCTCGTTCCGGTTCTTCAGGTAGACATACACCAGGCGGTAGTAGGGCGGGTAGTGGAACATCTGGCGTTCGGCAAGCTGCCCGCCTACCATGGCTTCGTAGTCGTTGGCAATGACTTGCGGGATGATGGGATGGTCGATGCTTTTGGTTTGTAGCACCACCCTGCCGCGCTTGTTCTTCCGTCCGGCGCGTCCGGCAACCTGCGCCATCAGCTGGAAGGCGCGCTCGTAGGCGCGGAAGTCGGGATAGTTCAGCATGGTGTCGGCATTGAGTATGCCCACAATGCTGACGTGGTCGAAGTCCAGACCCTTGGACACCATTTGCGTGCCTATCAGGATGTCCGTCTTGCCTTGCTGGAAATCGGAGATGATGCGCTCGTAGGCGGTACGGGTGCGGGTGGTGTCCAAGTCCATACGGGCTACGCGGGCGTCGGGGAAGAGGGCTTTGATGTCATCTTCTATTTTTTCCGTGCCGAAGCCGCGGTTGCGCAGGTCAGTGCCCTCGCAGGCGGGGCAGATGCGGGGCAGTTGGTAGGTGTAGCCACAGTAGTGGCAGGTCAGTTGGTTCAGCCCCTTGTGGTAGGTGAGGCTGACGTCGCAGTTCTTGCACTTGGGTACCCAGCCGCAGGTGTTGCACTCTATCATGGGGGCGAAACCGCGGCGGTTCTGAAAGAGGATGACCTGTTCTTTTTGTTCCAGCGCCTCGCGGATATATTGTAGGAGCAGTGGGGAGAACGGACCGTTCATCATCTTCTTGCGGTGCAATTCCTTGATGTCTACGGGGATAATCTCCGGCAGTTGTATCTCTTTATAGCGTTCTTTCAGTTCCACAAGGCCATACTTACCGGATGTGGCATTGTGCCAGGTCTCTACGGAAGGGGTTGCCGTGCCCAACAGAGTTTTGGCACCATACATGGAGGCGAGTACAATGGCGGCATTGCGGGCATGGTAGCGGGGGGCAGGGTCCTGCTGCTTGTAGGTGTTCTCGTGCTCCTCGTCCACAATCACGAGGCCGAGGTTGCGGAAAGGAAGAAAGACGGAGGAGCGGACACCGAGGATAATGTCATAGTCTGCTTCCGACAGCTGCTTCTGCCAGATTTCCACCCGTTCCGCATCGGGGAATTTGGAGTGGTAGATGCCCAGACGGGAACCGAAAACACGTTGCAGGCGCTCTGTGATTTGTGCAGTGAGAGCTATTTCGGGCAGGAGATAGAGCACTTGCTTTCCTTGCCGGATGGTTTCTTCTATCAGATGAATATAGACTTCTGTCTTGCCGCTTGCCGTGATGCCGTGCAGCAGGCAGACGTTCTTGCTTTGGAAATTCTCCAAGATGGCGTGATAGGCGCGTTGCTGGTGTTCGTTCAGCGGATTGACGGGGACGACTTCTTTGAGAAGCGCTTTATCTATGCGGCCTATTTCCTGCTGATAAACTTCGAATACACCACGGTCTATAAGACCGTTGAATACGGCAGGGGTGGCGGAGGTGCGTTGCAGCAGTTCGGCTTTGGAGACTTCTTTTATATCTCGTCCGCTGAGGTAGCCGGAGAGTTCCAGATATTTCATCAGCAGGTCCAGTTGCTTGGGGGCACGGCGCTGCAACTCGTCGAAGAAGATGTGCAGGCGGTGTTCGTTGCGGGCGGCGGCGGTGAGGCGTACACGGGTTTCGGTCTTAGGCTTGTAGGTGCGGCGCAATTCTTCCTTTACGAAGATGGCCTCTTTGTCGAGCAGTGACTTGATGACAGAAAGTATGTTCTTGATGCCGGTCTCCTTCTCCAGTTTCGTCACGCATTGCTCCGGGTCGGCAGAGAGCATATCCAGTATCTTCTGTTCCTTCTCCGGCAGGCAGACATCGGATTCGAAATCGGGGTTGTACTCTACGATTGTTTCGCTTTCCAGCTTCAAGCCAGAGGGTAAGGCAGCTTTGTAGACGTCTCCTTGCGTGCAGAGATAGTAATCGGAGAGCCATTCCCAGAACTTGAACTGCCGCGGAAGCAGTATCGGGCAGGCATCCAGCAAAGCAGACACTTCCTTTACTTCGTATCCGGTGGGGGCACAATAGTGCACGTTACGCACGATGGCCGTATAGTATTTCTTCCGCCCGAATGGTACTACCACCCGGCAACCGGTCTGCACTTCATCCGCCCACTCGTCGGGCAGGGAGTAGGTGAAGCAGCTGTGCAAAGGCAAAGGCAATATGACGTCGGCGAACTTTTTCATCGTGGGGACAAAGATAGTGGAAAGTGGAGGGAGAATGAAATGAACGGGGGCATTTTTTATGCTGAGGAGAGGGAGGAGGCTGTTGTGGATTTGGGATGAAGATAAAGGAGGGGATATATGGGTATTGCAGATTTTATGGGTCGGATGGGTGTAGAAGTATGGGGAAACTGGTGCAAGCGTTTTATAAGCTTTGTTCGATGTATTAAAATAAGAGTGAGTTAGTTATGGTAAAACTATGGCGTTTTGAGTAGGTGGAAGCAAAATTTGCTTCCACCTTTGGAGGATGCTTCCACAGTGGGGCAAATGCCGATGGATAGGGGGATGTGGGAGGTGGGTGGAAGTGTGGAAGCAAAGTAGGGAGAAAAAAGTTTCTGGAGAAAAAAAGGAGGATGTTCTATGGGAACATCCTCCTTTTGATTTTATAATTGTCTATTCAGACAATTTTCTACTACTCAGATTATCTAGTAGCTTGTTTACGTGTGATAGTTACGTTGTATGCATACTCACTAGTACCCCAGTCGTGAACGAACTGCAGAACCACATTTACTGTATGAGTAAACTCAGTACCTGTCGGGAGTGCAATACAAGTCAGCTTACCAGTTGTAGGATCTACCTTGAAGTATTCATCTTTGTCTGTTCCGTTAGACATAATGTAGCGGAGACCAGTTTTAACAGACTTCTTGTACAAAGCAGCACGAGCAGTGACTTCTTCGGCATTGAATGTAGTTCCATTGAATTTAACAACTGTCTCACCTGCATAGTCTTTCAATATCAGATTCTTCCAGAAGTCTTCAGCCTTAGTCTTAGTGCCAGCTACAGAATTTTCAATCAATTGCTTCAAAGTAATTTCTGTATCCTTGGCCAAGTTCGGATCGTTGAATGCTTTCAGTGCAGCACCACCGGTGAAATCTGCTATCGGACGAGCTACAGTCCATAATTCTTCTGCATCAGGTTTACGGTTCTTGTCAGTAGCATCGTAACCATTTGCATCATAAATATCAACTTTCAGATTACCAACCTTCTTGATATCAATAGGAGCAGTGAATGCTATTCTCCATTCGCCATTTGATTCTTCAACAACTAATTGCTTCTTCTTCATCAAATCTTGTACAAATGCATTCTGCTTATCTTTATTCAATTCGAATACAGCTTTAGCATCAGCAGGAGTTACATCATACATGTGAGCGAAGTTTTCAGACTTAATACCGAAGTTGCCGTTAGCAGCATCACTCCAGTCACCAATGATTGTACGTGCTTCGTATGCTTTCTTGATAGAAACTGCAAATGTGCGATTTACAGAAACTTTATTCAGAGTCAACATGAAGTATTTTCTATCATATTCATTGCCAACTGCATAAGGAGCATTATCTTTCCAAGTACCATTCCAAACACTATTGGAGTTAGCTGTAGGTGATACATAAAGAGTCGTCTCTGCCAATTCTACCTTTGGCCCTACAACCAGGAATAAAGAGTCTTTGTCTGCATTATCACCACCGTTTCTGTAGTACAAGTAGATATCTTTTGCATTAACCTTCAAGTTGTCAGAATTCAAGGCAGAACCAACCGCGTCGTTCTTCATGTATGCCCGACCTTCTGTCTTAGAAAGCATCTTGTATTCTTTTGCTTTCGCATCATATACATAAAGTGGCAACAGATGATTTCTGTCTTCTACATTGTTACCGGCAACAATATCACGTCCACCGATTTCAGATTCAAACTTACGAACATTCAATGCAATAACAGTTGCCTTACTAGCATTGTAGCTCATTGACAGATTGCCTTCATTCGGAATCAATTCGATGGAATTATATGTATATGGATCTTCAGCCTTACGAATAGCTTGAATAGGGAATGTATTTTCAAATACATAGTCAGCAACACCTTCAACTTGTGACTTCACAGTCGTTGTAAGTTTTATTGCTGCATATTCGTTAATGGCAGATGCCTGATATTGTTCTTTTACAGAAAGGATACCATCGTTGATTTGGAAGATACCTTGTTTAGATTGTATTTCCTTGCCATTCAAAAAGAATTTAGTGTTATTTGGCAATAACTCAAATTTCTGAGTATACTCAAGACCTATTTCAGACAATTCCGGGATACCGGATACGTTAGACATATAAGCATTTATAGAGTCATTCAAATTATAAGATTCATTATAAGTAAATGAATTTTTCTCGGAATGCATATCATAAACACCAGGTAAACCAAAAGGCCAGTTGCTGTCATTTCTATGAGAATGTGCTGCAAAAATCCAATTTGTATTAGCCCAACTTGATTTAACACTGAAATAATCAGAAGAAGAAGTGTATTGCTTATACATGGTAACATCCAAAGAAGACATATACATTTGTCCGTCTACAATGTTTTCCTTAGCAATCATCTTCACTGACAGAATACCATTATTCAATTCAGGAGTTCCTTGCACGCTCCAAACCGGAATATCAACAGCACGTGTTTTATAAGAATCTGAGAAGAAGTATTCAGCATCTGTTTGACTATATTGATTAGGCCAAACTTTAAATTCAGCGACACCAGGTATGGCGGCAAACAATTTGTTTTCTTTGGCTGCTTCATCATAAGAATAGAGTTGATAAGCATTAACATCTGCTTTTTCCCCAAGAGCGGTTACAACACCTACCAGACGGAAAGGTTCTTGAGTATTATCCGGATCGAGTATTGAATCATTAATCCAGTTTTTGTAACTCTCATCCTTTCTGGTTGCCTTTCTGTATACCCACTTACCAGGGTCATCAGTGTTTTCGAACCAATCATAAACATCTAATTTAACCACCTCAGAGCCACCAACAGTTGAATTATCCGCATAGGGCTTTCTGAAAGCAATGCTCTGTAAACCGTTGAAAGCAGAACCTTCCATTAACAAAGTATATGACTGACCGCCAATAGTAACTTGCATGGTTCCATCTTTTTCATTGTAGATCATTGAAGGAACGTTAGCATTGTATTTGAATGAAGTCTTATACTCTCCAATGCAGATATAACCCTCTTCGTCTACCTTCACGTAGTTTCCGATAGCTTCTTCAACATTAGCTTCTGAACCTGCAGCCTTGATTTTCTCACCTGCGTCATTCAATACATACTCATAGGTTGCACCTTCATCTACGCTAATCATCCAGTAGTTCTCGGCATCTACCTTGAACTTCGGAACGATTGTAGCCCCGGTTTCACCCTTCGGGCCTTGAATACCCTGAAGTCCTTGCTCACCTTTTTCGCCTTGAGCACCATTCTTGATAGTTAAAGTTTCGCCACCGGTAAAAGTCAGTAAATAACCACCCTCAACAGGAGCATAACTTTCGATGAATTTCTTGCCATTGATTGCAGCAAGGATGTCATCAATCTGTTTTTTGTTTGCATCGATCTGCTCCTGCAAGCCATCGATGTCATCATCATAGTCCTTACAAGAAACAAATGTACTTGTGGAGCCAGCCATTAAAGCTCCAAACAAGATTGCACTTAGAAACTTTTTGTTCATAATTGAAAACTTTAAATTTATAAATTTAAAAAA
>ENA-OZAK01000422-OZAK01000422.1-human-gut-metagenome-genome-assembly--contig:-NODE-422-length-13584-cov-5.439131_pt1 | contig 13584 bp, 10 predicted proteins | sample MGYA00244209_ERZ653502 | MGnify/ENA primary metagenome ERZ653502 (study PRJEB26926, sample SAMN06164928) | human gut metagenome | biome: ENVO:00009003; feature: ENVO:2100002; material: ENVO:00002003... | reverse complement strand
GGAGATGTGTATAAGAGACAGCAACAAGACCGTCGCCTGCGACAAGTGCGGCGGCTCGGGAGCCAGGGACGCCAATTCCTATTCGACCTGTTCGACCTGCAACGGCACGGGCTATGTGACGCGGGTGGAGAACACCTTCTTCGGCCGGATGCAGACGCAGGGCGTGTGCCCCACGTGCGGCGGCACGGGCAAGGTGATCACCGCGTCGTGCGACAAGTGCAAGGGCGAAGGCACGCTGCGCGGGCAGGAGGTCGTGGAGATCAAGATCCCGGCCGGCGTGGGCGAGGGCATGGTCCTCACCGTCACGGGCAAGGGCAACGCCGCGCGTCAGGGCGGCGTGAACGGCGACCTGCAGGTGGTGATCGAGGAGGAGCGCAACCCCGAACTGGTGCGTGACGGCAACGATCTGATCCACAACCTGAACATCACCGTGACGACGGCCCTGTTGGGCGGTACGGTCGAGGTTCCGACGGTGGACGGGCGCGCCAAGATCAAGATCGCCCCGGGAACGCATGCCGGCAAGGTGCTGCGCCTGGGCGGCAAGGGACTGCCCGACGTGAACGGCTACGGTCGCGGCGACGAACTGGTGGTGGTGGACATCACCGTTCCGTCGAAACTCTCGGCCGAGGAGCGAAAACTCGTCGAGCAGTTGGCCGCGCAGCCCTCTTTCCAGAAGGCGGAGTCGGTCAAGAACCAGAATATTTTCGAACGGATGAAAAGCTTCTTCAGGTAATAATCCGGGATGAATTATTAATCGTTCGTACATTGATTCCGGCTTGTAATTGGCGGCGGAATGCCGCGTTTGCAAATCTGACCCACCCCTAAACCCCCGCCTGAGGCGGGGGCTTGTCGCAATGCAACCACAATAAAGAGAGTCATGCAATAAAATTGCGAAGATATTCGTATCTTTACAAAAAATAGAACGACCATGTTAGGCTTTACCCCTTTCAAACGGCACCCGAACAAATTCAATTACATCCCGCGTTATTACGACCCCGAGAAGGAGGCCCGTGAACAGCGCTGTGCCGAGTTGCGCGGCGAGCGCGCCGAGGATGCCGACCGCGAATACCAGCCCGGACAGTACATCCGCACCCAGCGCGAAGCCCGGGATGCGCGGCGTTCGAACGAGGAGGAGCGGGGGCGTATCCGTGTGCTGAAGATGGCCGTGGGGGCCGTGCTGGTGCTGCTTTTCATCTACCTGCTCTACCCGAAGCTGGCCGATGTGTTCCTGCGCGCGCGGACCGCACCCGCGACCGAAACGCAGCAGGTCGGGGAGGAGGAGTTCAATCCCTATGCGCCTATTAGGGTCGTTCCCAACGATTACGAGGAGTAAATGGCAGACAAGATCAGATTATTACCCGAGGTCGTTGCCAAGCAGATCGCCGCGGGCGAGGTCGTCAACCGGCCCGCCTCGGTGGTGAAGGAGATGATGGAGAACGCCATCGACGCCGGGGCGACTTCGGTGAAGGTCAACTTCCGCGACGGCGGCAAGGACCTGATCCAAATCGTCGACGACGGCTGTGGCATGTCGCCCATCGACGCGCGCATGGCCTTCGACCGCCACGCCACGAGCAAGATCGGGGCCGTGGAGGATATTTACGCCCTGCACACGTTCGGATTCCGCGGCGAGGCTCTGGCTTCGATCGCCGCCGTGTCGCAGGTCGAACTGCGCACCCGGCAGGCCGGCGACGAGGTGGGTACGCAGACCGAGATCAACGGCGGGCAGTTCGCGGCGCAGAACCCGGTGATGTGTCCCGTGGGTTCGCAGTTCTTCGTGCGCAACCTTTTCTACAACGTCCCGGCGCGCCGCCGTTTTCTGGACAAGAGCACCACCTCGGCGTCGCAGATCAAGGCCGAGTTCCAGCGCATCGCGCTCTGTAACCCGCAGATCGCCTTCGAACTCTACGCCAACGACGCTCCGGTCTATACGTTGCAGGCCGGGTCGCTGGCGGGACGCATCGTCGACGTGGTGGGGCGTCACATCAAGCAGAACCTGCTGGAGGTCGAGGCCGACACTTCGATCGCCTGCATCGAGGGATATATCGGCCGTCCGGCTGCCGCCAAGAAACGCAACACGGAGCAATACCTTTTTGTCAACGGGCGCTTTTTCAAGAGCACCTATCTGACGAGCGCCATTCTGAAAGCCTACGAGAAGCTGATTCCCGAGAGCTGCCAGCCCTCCTATTTCCTCTACCTGACGCTCGATCCCGGGCGTATCGACGTCAACGTGCACCCGCAGAAAACCGAGGTCAAGTTCGCCGACGAGGAGGCCGTGTGGCAGATCGTCAACGCCGCCGTGCGCGAGACGCTGGCCAAAACGGGCGCCGTGCCGCTGATGGATTTCGACCGGGACAGCCCGGTGGAGATTCCCGTTTTGCAGAAAGGAGCCGTGTACAGCGAGCCGCTGGCCATGTCGAACAGCGACTACAACCCTTTCCGCGAGGAGTATATCGACCCTTCGGCGCCCGATCCCAACGAGGATTTCACGGGCTTCGACGTGCCGTACCGCGACGGCGGGGTCGTGTCGGACAACTCTGCCGCGGGATTCCGCACGGGCGGAGGCCGGAGCGCCGCGCCGTCGTTCCCGCAGGCCGCGGCGGGCGGATTCGCCCTGCCGGGTGCGGACGCCGGGGAGTTTGAGGAGTTCGAGTCGGGAGGCGGTTTCGAGATCACCCCTTCGGGCGGCGGATTCGACGACAGCGCCCTGGATTTCATCCCTTCGTCGGCCGCTCCCGAACAGCAGCGGTTCGACATGCCGCAGCGTCCGGAATTCACCGATGCGCTGCCGCTGCCGGGCGGTTATGTCGCCGCTCTGCTGGGCGGCCGCTTCGTAGTGGTCGACGTGCGGCGCGCCCGCGAGCGGATTCTTTACGAGGATTACCTCCGGATGCTGGGCAACGGCTCGTCGGTGAGCCAGCAGCTGCTGTTCCCCGAACGGCTGGTCCTTTCGGGCGACGAATACGCCCTGCTGGAGGAGAATGCCGTGGAGTTCGCTGCCCTGGGCTTCGACATCGACTTCTGCGGCGAAGGGACCGTCGAAGTGAGGGGCACGCCCGCCGACATGCCCGCCGACGCCGTGGACCGGCTGCTGTTCGACCTGTTGCAGGCCTTTGCGACTCCGGTGTCGCTCTCCGATGTGCGGCGCGAGAAGATCGCCGGCGTGATGGCCCGCTCCGGCGCCAAGGGTGCGGGGCGGACCTTGTCGCGCGAGGAGGCCGCGGCGCTGCTCGCACAGCTGGCCGACACGGGCAGTTTCAGTTTTTCGCCCTCGGGCAAGGCGATCACCGCCGAGATCACGCCGGAAGATTTGCGCGCCAAGTTGGGATAATCCGGCGGAAAAGAGTTACATTTGCAAAAATTAAAACGCATGAACCGCTATTTTCAGACCCCTCCGGTGGTCAAGAATTTGATAATCATTAATGTACTGGTTTACATGGCCACGGCGCTGCTGCCCGTCGGCGACACGATTATGCAGTATTGCGCCCTGTCGCTGGGAACGCCCTATTTCCATACCTACCAGTTCATCACCTACATGTTCCTGCATGCCAATTTCGAACATATCTTCTTCAACATGTTCGCATTGTGGATGTTCGGGCGTACGCTCGAATACGAACTCGGCTCGCAGCGTTTCCTGACCTTCTACATGGTCTGCGGCGTGGGTGCGGCGCTGATCCAGTACCTCACGGCGCTGGCGTTCGGCGAGCTGCCGCTGCTGCTGGTCGGCGCGTCGGGCGCGGTGATGGGCCTGCTGCTGGCGTTCGGCGTGATGCATCCCAATGCGGTCATCATGCTGCTGATTCCGCCTATTCCGATGAAGGCCAAGTGGTTCGTCATCATTTATGCCGTCATCGAGCTGTTCCTCGGATGGAGGGGCGTGGGCAACGTGGCCCATTTCGCCCATGTGGGCGGCATGCTGTGGGGATTCCTGCTGCTGCATTGGTGGAAACGCCGGGGAACGATCCGTTTTTAGACGATGGCTCCCGATTACTATAACGGATACGGGGGAGGCCCTTCGGGGAAACGGCGCCGCAGTCTCGTCATGCGGCTCGTCGACCTGGCGCTGACGCTCGTGACGCTGGCCGTGGGTGCGACGATGGTTCTCACCTATTTCGTCCCCTATGTCGATCCGGGCAGCGTGTGGTTCTTTCCCGTACTGGGGCTGGCCGCTCCGGCGGTCTATGTCGCGTCGGTCGTGCTGATGCTCTACTGGATCATCCGCTGGCGCTGGGTGTGCGCCGGGGCGATGCTGGTCGTCGTCGTGGCGGGGCTTTTCAAGGTCTCGCTCTTCTGGCGTCCCGAAATCCGCCGCAGCTATGCCACGGAGACGGCCTTCGACCGCGCTGCTGTCAAGGTTATGAGCTACAACGTGCGCAGTTTCTACGGCGAGGACGGCCGGAGCAGCGTCGACGACATCCTGCGCCTGATCGAGGAGCAGGCTCCGGACCTGATCTGCCTCCAGGAGTTCAATGCCCGCCTCGCGGAGCAGTCCGAGGAGTTTTCGCTGCTGGGCGAGAAGTACGAGATCGCGCACTTCGGACGCACGCAGGCCCCGGATTCGGTCTACGGCTCGACGCTGACCATCTTGAGCAAATACCGCATCCTGCGTTCGGACACCGTGCTGACGCCTTCGTCTTCGGTCTGGGCCGACGTGATTGTGGGCGAGGACACCGTGCGGGTTTTCAACAACCACCTGCGCTCGACGGCCATCAACGCTTCGGACAACCAGTTCATCACCAGCCATCAGTTTCTCTCGGACACGGCGCGCGAGACCAAAATCCGCAGTATCGTGACCCGTTTGCGCGAGAATAGCGTGCTTCGGGCCGCGCAGGTCGACAGCATCGCGCAGGTCGTGGGTGCGACGCGCACGCGGCGGATCGTCTGCGGCGATTTCAACGATACGCCCATGTCGTATGTCTACCGCACGATGGCGCGGGGGCTGCGCGACGCCTTCCGTGAGTGCGGGTCGGGCTATTCGCATACGTTCCGCGGTTTCTACAACACGCTGCGCATCGACTACGTGTTGAGCGGCGGTTTCGAACCGCTCTCCTACGAGGTGCTTCCGGTCGACTATTCGGACCACCATCCCGTCGTCGTGCGGCTTCGGAAAAGTTCCTGACGAATTACCCGGAAAACGGGATGCCCCGGCGGAGACACTCTTTCCGCCCGTTTTAATTTGCCGGCAGGTGTTGTCCGGAACGATTTTTTTGCTATCTTGTGGAAAAATTCAGCCAATCGTTCGCCATGATCCGATCCCTTCCGCTCGTAAGGAGAACGCTTCTCCTCTCCGTATGTGGGCTGTTCCTTTTCTCCGGCCGGCTTTTTGCCGGAAATCCGTTGCTGATGCCTTCCGAAGCCCCTTACGGGGCGCCCCGCTTCGACCGTATCCATGCCGCCGACATCATGCCCGCCATTGAGGAGGGCATCCGCGCCTACAAGGCCGGGATTGCGAAAATCAGGGCGCTGGACCCCGCGGAGGCGACTTTCGAAAACGTCGTCGTGCCGCTCGACCGTGCCGACAGCCTGCTGGACGTTCCGCGCGCGGTGCTGGGTTACCTGAAATCGAATTTCGGGGGCGACTCCGTCATCCGGATCTCTCTGGAATCCGCGCAGCTGACCGGAGAGGCATACGACGCCGTGACGCTCGACACGGCGATCTTCCGCCTGGTGAAGGCCGTCTACGACCGGCGCGATGCGGCCGGGCTGGATTCGCTCCAGCTGCGGACGCTCGGCAAGGTCTACCGGAGCTACATCCGCGGCGGGGCGCTCTGCACGCCCGGGCAGAAGGTGCGGCTCAAAGAGCTGAACCGCGAGATTTCGCTCAAACGCATCCGCCACGGACAGAACATCACGCAGGCGACCCAGGAGTTCGTCCTGTACGTGCAGGACAGCAGCCTGCTCGACGGGCTTGCGGGGACGACCCGGCAGCGTTTCGCCCGCAATGCGGCCCGGCAGGGGCATCAGGGCGTCTGGGTCGTCGGGTTCACGAGCGGCGACTATGCGTCGGTCATGGCTTCGGCCACGAACCGCGACCTGCGCAGGAGACTCTACGAGGCCTACACCTCGCGCTGCATGGACGGGAAGTACGACAACCGCCAGTTGTCGGTCGACATCGTCAACCTGCGTCTCGAACGGGCCCGGATGCTGGGATACGAGAACTATGCCGCCTACACGCTGGAGACGAACATGGCCGGGACGCCCGAAAAGGTCCGCGAACTGCTGCTGCCGCTCAAGGACGCTGCCGCGGGGAAGGGGCGTGCGGAGCGTGCCGAACTGGAGGCTTTCGCCGTGAAATACGAGCGGGATTCGGCCTTCCGGCTGGAACCGTGGGACGTGGCCTTCTATTCGGGCAAGCTGCGCAAGGCGAAATTCGGGTCCGAACTGGGGCGCATGCGCAACTACCTGCTTTTCGACAATGTGCTCAACGACGGCGTTTTCTATGTGGCCAACCGTCTTTTCGGAATCACGCTGACGCAGCGCACGGACATTCCCGTTTTCCACCCCGACGTGCTGACCTTCGAGGCGAAAGACGCCGAAGGCCGCCCCCTCGGACTGCTTTATCTGGATTGCTTCGTCCGCAAGGGCAAACGCGGCGGCGCGTGGTGCTCGCGCCTGCGCGGGTATTCGTGCGCCGGAGAGCGGGAGGTGCTGCCGCTGGTGACCATCAGCTGCAACTTCGCGCGTGCGGCCGAAGGCAGGCCGCAGCTGCTGTCGGCCTCCGAGGTCAAGACTCTCTTCCACGAATTCGGACACGCCCTGGCGGGCTTCTTCTCGCGCGGGCCGTATCCCCAGGTGACGGGCAGTTTCCCGCGCGACATGGTCGAACTGCCCTCGCAGCTGAACGAGCATTGGGCCTGGGAGCCGGAGGTGATGAAACACTACGCCCGCGATTACGAGACGGGGCGTCCGATTCCCGATGCGCTGATCGCGAAGTTCAAGGAGTCGGAAAACTTCCTGAAGGGGCTTTACCTGACCGATTTCTATGCCACCGCGCTGCTCGACCTCGAATGGCACACCGTGCTGCGGCCGGTCGAAGGGTGCGACGTGGCGGCTTTCGAACGGGCGTTCCTGAAACGTTACGACTTCCCGGAGCATACCGCTTTACGCTTCCGGACGACCTATTACAACCACATCTTCGCCAGCAGTTACCCCGCGCAGTACTACTCCTACACGTGGTCGGCGGTGCTGGACACCGATGCCTTCGCGGCATTCACCGGCACGGGCGATATTTTCGATTCCGAAACCGCGCGCCGTTACCGCCGCCATATCCTGACCGAAGCGGGCTATGACGAGCCGATGGCGCAGTACGTGCGTTTCCGCGGCGCCGTGCCCGACGTGAAGCCCCTGATGCGCCGTTACGGGCTGGCGGAATAGCGGCCCGGCGGAACGGAACAGCCCCGGCTCATCGGGCCGGGGCTGTTCCGTTCGGTCACTCTCCGATCTTCTTGCGCGGGTGGACCATGTTTTCGGGTTGCAGCACCTTGTGCAACTCCTCTTCGCTCATCAGCTTATGCTCGAGTACGAGGTCGTAGATGCCCTTGCCGGTTTTGAGGGCCTCCTTGGCCAGCATGCTCGACGTTTCGTAGCCCAGATAGGGGTTGAGCGCAGTCACCAGCCCGATGCTGTTAAAGACCATCCGGCGGCAGACCTCCTCGTTGGCCGTGATGCCGGCGATGCACTTCTCGCGCAGCGTGTTCATGGCGTTGATCAGCATTTCGATGCTCTCGAACAGGCAGTGGACGATGATCGGCTCCATGACGTTCAGTTCGAGCTGTCCGGCTTCCGATGCGATCGTCACGGTGAGGTCGTTGCCGATCACGCGGAACGCTACCTGGTTGACGACTTCGGGGATCACGGGGTTGACCTTGCCCGGCATGATCGACGATCCCGGCTGGCGCGGCGGGAGGTTGATCTCGTTCAGCCCGCAGCGGGGACCCGACGAGAGCAGCCGCAGGTCGTTGCAGATTTTCGAGAGTTTCACCGCAAGGCGTTTCTGGGCCGAGGAGTTCATAATGAAGGCGCCCGTGTCGCTCGTGGCCTCGATCATGTTCGACGCCTCGACGAGCGGCAGTCCGGTGATCTCGCGCAGGTAACGGGTGCAAAGCCCGGCGTAGTCGGGGTCGGCGTTGATGCCCGTTCCGATGGCCGTGGCCCCCATGTTGATTTCGAAGAAAAGTTTCATGTTGGCCGTCAGCCGCTCGGTCTCCTCGGTGAGGTTGGCGGCGTAGGCTTCGAACTCCTGTCCGAGGGTCATCGGCACGGCGTCCTGAAGCTGCGTGCGGCCCATCTTGATGATGCCGGAGAACTCCTCGCCCTTGGCGTGGAACGCCGCGATGAGTTCGCGCAGCGAGGCCACCAGTTTCTCGATGCTGCGCACCAGTGCGATCCTCACGGCCGTGGGGTAGGCGTCGTTGGTCGACTGCGAGAGGTTGACGTGGTTGTTGGGGTGGCAGAACTGATATTCGCCCTTTTCATGGCCGAGGAGTTCGAGCGCCCGGTTGGCGATCACCTCGTTGGCGTTCATGTTGGTCGACGTGCCGGCGCCGCCCTGCACCATGTCGACGACGAACTGCTCCTCGAGTTTGCCTGCGCGCAGCTCCTCGCAGGCCCGGATGATCGCGTCGGCGATCGCCGGGTCGAGCAGTCCCAGGTCGCGGTTGGCCATCGCGGCGCCCTGCTTGACGTCGGCCAGGGCGCGGATCAGCTCCGGGAAGAAGTTGAGCCGCACGCGGCTGATGTGGAAATTCTCCACCGCGCGCATGGTCTGCACGCCGAAATAATACTCCGCCGGGATTTCCATTTCGCCCAGCAGATCGTGTTCACGACGGGTTTTGCCCGAAAGTCTGATTTCCGTAAAGTCCATGATCGGTATGTTTTTATTAAAGGTACGCAAAAGCGGGGTGGGGTCCAAGCCGAATCGGGCACGGTCCGGTAAGACGTTCCGACATCAAATATAATGCTTTTTCCGCCACTTTGTCAAAACAAAAAATCTTGTTAACTTTGTATTCGCTCCGCGGGGTCGCAGAATTCGGCGGCGGACGAACGCAGAACCGAAAAACAAATAAAGAATATGATTTTAGACTCTCTGAAAAACAGCGCGCTTTACTACGGCGTAAGCCCGCGCATGAAACAGGCTTTCGAACTGATCGCCTCGACCGACTGGACGACGATGGAACCGGGTATTCACGAACTCGACGGCAAGGACATCTACGTCAACGTCATGGAGCGCGAGCTGAAACAGAAGCCCGACGCCAAACTCGAAATCCACAACGAGTACATCGACATCCAGGTTCTCATCCGGGGCGAGGAGGAGTCCTTCGGCTGGAGCGAGCGCAGGGAGCTCAAGAAGCCGCTGGGCGAATTCAGCGTCGAGAATGACATCCAGCTCTTCGACGACGTGCCGCAGACCTATTACACGATGCGTCCGGGGCAGTTTACGGTGCTTTTCCCCGAGGACGGGCACGCCCCGATGGTGGGCGAGGGCACGGTGCGCAAGATCATCGTCAAGGTGCGCAGGTAGACGCAGTCCATACCTTCCGGGCCGGGATTTCCCGGCCTTTTTTGTGCCGTCCGGCTGGCCTGCATGGCCGGTCGGGGGCGGAGAACGGCTTCGTCCGACCTCCGGCCGGAAATGAATTGAAATGAATTGAAAGAAAACCGCCGCGAACTTGCTTGTCTTCCGGATTTGTACTAAATTTGTGGTACGGGTATTTCCGTACGCTATGAAAACATCGGTCTTCATATTCCTCTTTCTGCTGGTCTCCTCCCTCTCGTCCGTCATGGATTCGGGGGCGAAGTCCGGAGTGCCGGCTGCGGCTGCGGTCCGGCAGACGGCGGAATGTTTCCTTGCCGGTTTCAAATACGGGGACTGCGTGGCGACGGAGACCGTCCGGACGGCCGTGCCTTGCCCCGTGCGGTCGCTGCGCAAGCCGGTGGAAGGTCCGCAGCGGGTGTCGGGCGGCGACCGTGACGTCTGCTCCGGGCGGCATTTCCCGCTGGCGCAGGGCTGCTGCACGAAATACGTCGTCTCTTCTTTATTGCGCGGCGGGCAGACCGCCCTGCCTTTCCATCGCGCCGACTACCTCCGGTTCGGCGTTCTGGTCATTTAGCCGTCAAATCCTTTCGCTTTCAAGCGTATGATGCCGTCCGTGCATCGTACGTCGGATTTCCGTGTGCGGACTCCGGGCTGTCGCACCGACGCCGGTGCGGCGAACGACGTTCGGCATGCTTTGCCGCATGCGCAGAATGTTCCGGCACACCCAATGGCAAAACTTTGACGAATGTAAAAAAATGGATTTGATGCATATGATCGGGGAGACGTCGCTGATGATGGGCTTCACGTTTATCGTGGGAATGGCCTTCGCGTACGTACTCAAACTGATGACGTTTTTCTTTTCCCGGCTTAACGGAACGGAGATCTCCGCGCTGTTGAGAAAAGGCCGCATATGGGGCCGCGCCTACCGCATGGACATTGCGCGTACCGACCGCTACATCCGTTCGGTCGCCCGGATCGGCGGGGATGTTTCCGCCGATCCGGATGCGGACCATGCGATGGACGCTCTGGCCGAATACCACCTCGGCACCCCCGGGGATGCCGCACGGCAGGACAGCGAGATGACCCGTTTATACGAACTGCACCATGGAACGGTTTGATCTTGGCAATATTTTCCAGGGAATCTCGACCCTGCTGCAAGCCGATTCCGCGATCATGTATGCGCGTATCGGGTTAATACTGTTGGGTATCCTGCTGGTTTACCTGGGGCGCAGGGGCGTGCTCGAACCGCTGGTGATGATTCCGATGGGGCTGGGCATGGCGGCGGTGAACGCCGGGGTGCTGATTTTTCCGGGCGGCATGCACGGCAACCTGTTTCTGGACCCCATGGTCACGGAAACCGACCAGCTGATGAACATTTTGCAGATCGACTTCCTGCAACCGATCTACACCTTCACGTTCAGCAACGGACTGATAGCCTGTCTGATTTTCATGGGCATCGGGACGATGCTCGACATCAATTTCGTGCTGGCGAAGCCCTTGCAGAGCATGTTCCTCGCGCTGTGCGCCGAGCTGGGCACGTTCGCCGTGCTGCCGATCGCCTATTCGATGGGATTGAGTCCCAGCGACAGCGCCTCGATCGCGATGGTCGGCGGGGCCGACGGGCCGATGGTGCTTTTCACCTCGCTCAACCTCTCGAAGGAGATCTTCGTGCCGATCACCGTCGTCGCCTATCTCTATCTCGGCCTGACCTACGGCGGCTATCCCTACCTGGTGCGGGCGATGGTCCCCAAGCGTCTGCGCGCCATCAAGATGAAACCGGCGAAGAAACCGGTGAAGCAGTACAGCGCCGCGACCAAGATTTCGTTCGCCGTGGTGATGTGCGTGATCCTGTGCCTGCTCTTCCCGGTGGCCGCTCCGCTCTTCTTCTCGCTCTTCATCGGTGTGGTGATCAAGGAGTCGGGACTCAAGCATGTGAACGATTTCATCAGCGGACCGATGCTCTACGGTTCGACTTTTTTCTTGGGAATCCTGCTGGGCGTGCTGTGCGACGCGCACACGCTGCTCGACCCCACGGTGCTCAAACTGCTCGTCCTGGGGATTCTCGCCCTGCTGATTTCGGGCATCGGGGGCATTTTGGGCGGTTACCTCATGTATTTCTTCAAGCGGGGCAATTTCAACCCCGTCATCGGTATCGCCGCCGTCAGCTGCGTGCCCACGACGGCCAAGGTCGCGCAGAAGATCGTCGCGCACGACAACCCCTCGTCGATGATCCTGCCCGACGCGCTGGGAGCCAATATCATGGGCGTCATCACGTCGGCCATCATCGCAGCGATCTACGTGACGGTGGTTCCGATGCTGTGATCCGAAAGAGAACCGGCCCGCGGGAAGCGGGCCGGTTTTTTATTTTCCGATGCCGAAGTAGCGGAATCCCGCCGCTTCGACCTCGGGCTTGTCGAAAATGTTGCGGCCGTCGACGACCGCGTCGCCGCGCATCGTTGCGTTCAGCTGCGACCAGTCGGGCATGCGCAGTTCTTTCCATTCGGTCATCAGAGCCACCGCGTCGGCCCCTTCGGCGGCTTCGTACATCGTCCGGACGTAACGGATCGGTTTGTCTTTCATCCGGCGCTGCGCTTCCGGTATCGCCACGGGATCATAGGCCCGCACTTCGGCTCCGGCATCGAGCAGGCGGCCGATCACCACCGTTGCCGGAGCTTCGCGCATGTCGTCGGTCTCGGGCTTGAAGGCCAGCCCCCAGATTGCGACGACCTTGCCCCGCAGGTCGCCCAACGCGGTCTGCAATTTCTCGAAAACAATCCCTTTCTGCTGCTCGTTGACCCGCTCGACGGCCTCGATGACCTGCATCGTGTAGCCGTGTTCCCGGGCCGTGTGGGCCAGTGCCTTCACGTCCTTCGGGAAGCATGAACCGCCGTAGCCGCAGCCGGGGTAGAGGAACTTGTTGCCGATGCGGGCGTCGGAGCCGATGCCCTTGCGGACCATCTCCACGTCGGCGCCCACGCGGTCGCACAGGTTGGCGATCTCGTTCATAAACGAAATGCGCGTCGCGAGCATGGCGTTGGCTGCATATTTGGTCATCTCGGCCGAGGGAATGTCCATGAACAGCACGCGGAAATTGGTGATCAGGAACGGCCGGTAGAGCTTGGCCATCAGCTTGCGCGCCCGTTCGCTGTCGACGCCCACGACCACGCGGTCGGGCGACATGAAGTCCTTGATCGCCGCACCTTCCTTCAGGAATTCGGGGTTCGAGGCGACGTCGAACGGGACCTTGCAGCCGCGCTTCTCGAGTTCCTCCTCGATCACGGCGCGCACTTTCTGCGCCGTGCCCACGGGGACGGTGCTCTTGGTGACCAGCACGGTGTATTTCCGGATGTGGCGACCGAAGGTGCGGGCCACGTCGAGAACGTATTTCAGGTCGGCCGAACCGTCCTCGTCGGGCGGGGTTCCGACGGCCGAGAAGACCACCTCGACATGGGGCAGGCACTCCGTGAGGTCGGTGGTGAAGTGCAGGCGTCCCGCCTCCACGTTGCGCCGCACAAGCTCCTCAAGTCCCGGCTCGTAGATCGGGATAACGCCTGCGTTCAGACCCTCTATCTTTTCGGCGTCTATGTCCACGCAGGTGATGTCGAGTCCCATTTCGGCGAAGCAGGCCCCCGATACGAGTCCTACGTAACCCGTTCCCACGATTGCAATTTTCATCATAATTCCTGGAGTTTTTTTCTTTCGGAATGTAAATATAGTCTTTTTTTCGAAATATCCCCGCCGCAGCACGAAAAAGGGCGGTCCGAAGACCGCCCCTGCGTCGTTCTATTTTCCGCACCTGCATCCGGCGACAGCCTCCGCCAGCGTTGCGCAGGGATCGCACATCTCGTGCGAGTAGCCCTGTTTCATCTCCACGGGATCGCACAGGGGTTCCCACTTCATCTTCTGGGCGAACTCCGCGAGCAGGCGCACCGAGGCTCCGGCCCAGCAGAACGAACCGAACCAGCCGAATCTGCGCCGGGGAATGCCGCGCGCGGCGATGCGGTCGAGCAGTTCGGCCACTGTCTCTTATACACATCTGACGCTGCCGACGA
>ENA-OZAK01000418-OZAK01000418.1-human-gut-metagenome-genome-assembly--contig:-NODE-418-length-13800-cov-4.244525_pt1 | contig 13800 bp, 8 predicted proteins | sample MGYA00244209_ERZ653502 | MGnify/ENA primary metagenome ERZ653502 (study PRJEB26926, sample SAMN06164928) | human gut metagenome | biome: ENVO:00009003; feature: ENVO:2100002; material: ENVO:00002003... | reverse complement strand
CTGATCGGTCTCGTGGGCTCGGAGATGTGTATAAGAGACAGCCCCGATTACGGTTCGTCATACCATTTTTACGGAATCGTACGCCGGCGGCCGCAGAAGGGGTGTTTTTTCCGCCCGTTTCTGCCGTCCGATCCCGCTTCTGCCGTCCGATCCCGTTCCCGCCGTCCGGTCCCGTCCCCGCCGTCTTTTCCCGCTTGTGCCGTCCGCTTCTCCGGCCTTTTGCCGGGCGACGAAAAAGCCTGCGGCCATAACAGGGCCGCAGGCTTTCCGGAGCAGGCGCTTCTCCCTTTCGGAGAAGTGCTATTCAGCTTCGAGCACGAATACGGCGCTGTCGTAAATTTTGTTCAGATTGGGATTGATGCCCGCATGGTTGAGGTATTCGCCGGTGAAGGTGCCGCCGTCGAACCAGAACCGTTTCTTGTCGACGTTCTGCTCCCTGATCTTGTAGCGGGTCTGCGCGTCGAGTCCGTAAAGCCGGAACTTCGGAACCAGCGTGCGGCTCTGGTAGAGGGTGCAGTAGGTGAACAGCACGGCCTTTTTCTTGTCTTTCGACACGTACATCACCCCGTAGTAGCCCGTATCGTCGTAAGGCGTGCCGATGCGGTAGAGGTCGCCCTCCATGACGATGTCGCGGTATCCCTTGTAGCTCTCGATGGCTTTGCGCGCGAAGGCCTTCTCCTCGGCGTTCATCTGCTTGGGCTGCAACTCCATGCCCAGACGGCCCGCGCAGGCCATGTCGAAGCGGAATTTGATCGGCGTGATGTTGCTGGTCTGGTGGTTGGGCGTGGCCGAGACGTGCGAACCCATGACCGTCGCCGGATAGAACAGGCTGGTGCCGTACTGGATGCGGGCGCGCGAAAGCGCTTCGGTGTTGTCGCTGGTCCACACCTCGTTGAAATACTTCATGGCGCCGTACTCCACGCGGCCGCCGCCCGAAGCGCAGGCTTGGATCAGCACGTCGGGATATTTGGCGCGGATGCGCTCCATGACCTTGTAGAATCCCTGCACATAGTCGATCCAGAAGTGCGACTGCCTGTCTTTGGGCAGGAATTCCGATCCGGCGTTCTCCGCATGGCGGTTGGCGTCCCATTTGATGTAGTCAATGTTGGGCGAGAGCTTCATCGTGTTGTCGAATACCGAGAATACGAAGTCCTGCACCTTGGGGTTGGTCAGGTCCAGCAGCCACTGGTTGCGCATCCGGGGCATTTCGCGGTCGCCCGACCTGACGATCCAGTCAGGATGTTTCTCGGCCAGTTCGCTCTTGGGGTTGACCATCTCCGGCTCGATCCAGATGCCGAATTTCAGCCCTTTGCGGTGTGCGTGCGAAGCGATGTAGTCGATGCCTTCGGGGAGTTTTTTTGCGTTGATCTGCCAGTCGCCGAGTCCGGCGTTCGCATCGTTGCGCGGATATTTGTTGCCGAACCATCCGTCGTCCAGCACGAACATTTCCAGTCCCATGTCCGCCGCGTCGTCGATCATGTCCGTCAGGGTCTTGGCGTCGAACGTGAAGTAGGCGCCCTCCCAGCTGTTGAGCAGCGTCGGGGCGTACGTATGGCCGTGCCATACGCCGTAGTTGCGCGCCCAGTCGTGCAGGCTGCGGCTCGCGCCGCCTGCGCCCTCGAAGCTGTAGGTGTAGACCATTTCGGGCGTGGTGAACGATTCGCCCTTGGCGAGCGTGTAATCCGAAGCGTAGGGGTTGACTCCCGCGAGGATGTTGAGCACGTTGAATTCATCGACCTCGAAGTTGAGCCGGAAGTTGCCGCTCCATGCCAGCGCGCCGGCGATCACCTCGCCGTAGTTCTCGTCGAAGGCTTCGCTGTCGAGCGTGACCATGAAGGCCGGGTTCTCGGTGTGCGTCGTGCGCACCAGCTTGCGCGACTCGATGCTCTTCGAGCCGTGGGTGAGCAGCGTGTGGTCGGTCTGGCTCTCGCGCGCCCATGAGCCGTAGAGGTGGGTCAGCAGGTAGCTGCGCGCCTTTACGGGCAGCGACGACGAATAGAAGGCGTGCAGTACGGCGTCGCCCTTTTCGCGGTTGCGGATCACGGTGTGGGTCGTGATGACGTTCTCTTTGGCATAGGCCGTATAGACCAGTTCGACGTCCAGCGCCTGATTGGTGTCGGTGAGTTTGACGACCGTTTCGCTGACGTTCTTGTCGGCCAGCGTGCGCGTGGCGTGCGACACGTAACGCAGTTCGGTGTTCATGTCCCCGTCGGCGTGGGTCACGCGCAGCGCGGGTTCGCGGAAGTTGCGGCCGCCCATCGTCGAGTAGGCGAGGTTGTCGGTGCCGTGGTCCGTGCGGCGGTAGCTTTTGATGCCTGCGGCGGGCGATGCGTCGTCGATGCGTCCTCCGAAGTGGTGGAACAGCACTTCGCCGTTCGGAGCGACGCTCATGACCATCGAAAGGTCGTTGGTCCGGATGTTGATGACCTGCGGTTCGGCGGCCTTGGCGCCGGTGCAGACCATGCCCGCGAACAGGGCCGTGAAGAGCGGTTTCAGCAGTTTTTTCATAGGTTTGAGTCGGTTACGTTTAGGATAATGCGTGCACACGCGTACAGCGCATTTTCGTTGTGTGGGGATAAAGTTACGAAAAAAATTGCGTTGCGGTCAAAAAACCGCCGCATAATCTTTCGTTGTGAAACTTCCGGCCCGACCGGAACTCTTCCGCTGTTTCGTATCGAATTCCAATGGTCCGCCGTGCACGGCGTGCGCGGTTCCTTTCCGCCGGGCAATGAAAAATCCCTGCACGGAAACGTGCAGGGATCGTTTCAGGACGGGACCTCTCCTACTTGGTCAGGTATTTTCCCTGTTTTTTGAGGGCGTTGTAAACCGAACCTGCCCAGTAGTTGCGCAGGCCGAAGCCGCCGGGCTTGCCGACCATGTCCATCTGGGTGATTATCTCGTGCGTCGCGGGATCGAACAGCACTGCGGTGTAGTAGCCCAGACCGTTGCCCTTGTCGAGCGTCGTGGCGACCAGCACCAGCCCCTTGTTGCCCGAACCGTTGTCGTAGCGGGCGACGATCTGCGGCAGCTGCGTCTGCCAGTCGGTTGCTGCGCTGCGGGGCGTGAACTGCTCTGCGGCCAGTGCGCCGAGCGATTCGTTGGCCTGCTCTACGCCGGTCGAGAGGATGTCGATGCCGGTGAACCCTGCCACGTCGTATTTCTTCGGTTCGCTCAGGAAGAGCCTGTTGATGGCTTCGAACGCCTTGATGAAGGCGCCCGGTTCCTCGTCGGCGCCTTTGACGTTGACGCAGCTGTAATCCACGCCGTAGAAATCGGCTGCGATCTTCTCTTTTCCCTTCTGGGCGTAGCCGCTGACTGCGACGAGGCACAATGCCATGGCCAGTAACTTTTTCATTGTCGGATTTTTTATTTGGTTTGTTCGCGTAAATCTACGAATTTAATTTGTTTCCGGCTAATCTGGGGCATCTGTTTTTTCGCAATGTACTCCACGGGTTCGAAAACCACCTCCGGGGCGACGCGCACTTTCGAGCGGAACGTGTCCTTTATCTCCTTTTCGAAAGCTTCGTCGCGGCGCGCGCTGCCGATGCGCAGCACGATCTGGTCGGTGCCCAGACTGCCCGTGAAGACCTCGATGATGTAGTTGCTCACGCCCGGAATGTTCTCCAGTATGTCGTACAGCGCGGGCGGATAGAGCGTCGTGCCCTTGAACTTGATCATCTGCCCCTTTCGGCCGATGACCGACGAAAGCCGCATCGTGCCGCGTCCGCAGGCGCACCGCTCCGTGTATCCGATGCAGATGTCGCCCGTGCGGAATCGCAGCAGCGGCATGCCCCGCACGCCGAGCGTCGTAATGACGACCTCGCCCTCCTCGCCTTCGGCGACGGGGTTGTTCTGCTCGTCGAGCAGCTCCACCAGAATCAGGTCGGCCGGCACGTGGCCGCCGCAGTGGTGCCCGCACTCGGTGATCGAGGTCTGCATCTCGGTCGAAGCGTAGGTCGAGAAGAGCTCCAGTTCAGGCCACAGCTCGGTAATCTTGGCCCCCAGCGTGTTGTTGCCGAAGGCGGTGTCGCGCAGCGCTTCGCCGATGCAGATCGCACGGCGCAGCGACGAGCGGCGGTAGTCGATGCCGTGCTCCTCGGCATAGGCGACCAGTTTTGTCAGGAACGACGGCACGACGATGCAGCCCGTGGGGCCGATGCGCCGTATGGTGTCCCACTGCAGTTCGGGAATGCCGTTCCCGACGCGGATCACGCCGCACCGGAGCTTCCGCGCGCCCAGAAAATAGGCCAGCCCCGCCATGAAGCGGCGGTCGATGGTGGTCATCAGCTGCAGCACGTCCTCCGGCGTGCATCCCGCCGTGGTGAAGGATTCGGCTTCGTTGTAGGCCAGCCGGTCGAGGTCCTCCTCCGTGAGGGCGAACGTCACCGGGTCGCCGAGCGTTCCCGAAGTGGTCACGTAGTCGATGATGCGGCTGCGGGGTACGCAGATGAAATCCTGCGGGTGGAGCTGCAGGTCGGTCTTGGTGGTCACCGGCAGCCGCCGCAGGTCCTCCTGCGTGCGGATGTCGCCCGGACGCGCGCCGCAGTGGTCGAACATGCGCCGGTAGTAGGGTGAATTTTCGTACAGATAGGCGATCTCTTCGCGCAGGCGTTCCTGCTGGAACGCGGCGATCGCATCCGCCGATGCGAATTGTATTTCCGGATTTCTTATCATGGCTTACATTCCGATTTTAGTCTTTCAACCGCTTCCCGCTCGTCGGTGCGCGGGATTCCGCTCTGCAGCGCCTTGTCGAAGCATTGCGCCGCCCGGAGGTCGTCGCCCTGCGAGCGGTAGTATTCTCCCAGCAGTTTCCATGTGTGGAAATTCTGCGGATTGGTCCGTTCGAAACGGTCGAGCGTCGCGGCGTCGGCGGCGGTCTCTTCCCGCATGGCTTTGCGGATTTCTCCGCCCAGCCGCCTGTATACCACCACGCGCGGATAGTCGTGCGCGAGGTAGGCCGTGTCGGCGGCTATCTCCTGCGCCGCGTCGCAAAGCTCTGCGGCCGGATCGGGATCGCGCATGACGGCTCCCAGATCGTAGCAGATATAGGCGCCGCCCTGCCACGGCGAGGTCGAAACCCACATTTTCAACGCCGAGGGCCGGAATACGACCGAGTGGTGGGCGATCGACTGGTTGACCGAGCAGTCGTTTCCGACGCCGATGTCCGTGCCGTCTTTGCCCCGCTGGTCGCGCAGCATGGCCACGGCCGCCTGAGGTGTGAGCGGCGCGTTTGCCGCCGTCAGCTCCTCCAGCCGTGCGAAGCGGCAGGGGCTGTCCGTCCGGGCGAGGTTTTCGAGGTTGTATTCGTCGCCGGCCAGTTCGGTCGACTGGTAATGGTTCGTGCAGACGAGGTATTCGCCGCCGCTTTCGTACAGGGCGGTCTTGCGGGGCGTCTTCTCGATGATTGCGGCCCTTCCGTCGCGCGCCGATGCGACGAGCAGCGATTCGCTGACGAAGGTGTCGCGGCGGCGGGCGATTTCGAGGGCTTCGCCGATCGTGGCCGCATGCTGCAGGATTTCGCGCGCGAGGATCGAAATCGGGGTCGCCGCCGAGAGCGGAACGGGACCTTTGGCGGCGTTGATCGTCACGGTCAGCCCCTTGTCGTTCATGCCCGACAGTACGCCGATCATCCCGGCCCAGCCGATGCTGACGAAAGGGTGCCCGGCCTGCGGACGGCAGAAGGTGACGATTTTGTGGCGGGCGAAGTCGTCGCCCATGTAGAAGTCGAAATTGCGGCCGACCACCAGCTCCCCGTCGGCGCTCATGCCGCCCCATGCCGCGAACGAACTGCACCCGACGAGCATGTACTGGCTCATGGCGTGCCCGATGTCGTGCGCCGCATGGTAGTTGAGCTGACGCTCGTAAGGGGTGCCTATGGCGTCGAAGTCGTGCGAGCAGTAGAGCGACCGGGCGTATATCTCGCGCCGGTACTCTTCGGGGACGTGCCGTCCCAGATTGCGGTTGAAGATCACGATCAGGCCCCGCAGGAACTTCAGGTAACCGTCCGAAGGGATGAATTCGCGGATCTGGTCCACGAAAACCTGCTCCTGATAGCGCATCAGCCCGGCCGTGAGCGCTCCAGCCGCCGCTCCCGACTCTTCGGGCGACCCGGCCGTGTAAAGCTCCCAGAGACCGTATCTGTTATGGCGCAGGAAACTTCCGCGGCACGAGGTGTAGCCGCCGTGGTCCGCGACGCGGTAGGCCGCCGTGTCTACGGTCATCGCGGGCGGCTCCATGTCGGCCGTGAGGTAGAGTCCCCAGAGGAACGCCGCCGCCAGCAGCGGAAGCGCAAGGAGCGTGATGAGCGTGTATTTGAGAAATCGTTTCATGCGTCGCCTATTTTTTTAGCCAGATATTCCGTGCCCAGCAGCTCGGCGCAGGTCGCCGCCGCCGAGAGCGTCACCCCGATCGCGCCGTGAACCGTCAGGTTCTGCCCCGTGAGCAGCAGGTTCTCGAATTTCGTCCGTACGGGAATGCAGGTCGCCATGACGTTGCGGCAGTCTTTCTGCAGGCCGTAGGCAGCCCCGTGGGGGATTCCGGTGTAATGCCGGTAGGTGAGGGGCGTGGCCGCGTACGTCTGTTCGATCGCCGCCCGCAGGCCGGGCAGCCGCTCGCAGACGAAGTCCGTCAGATGCTCCGCGACGGCCGTTTTCAGGGCCGTATACGCTTCGGGACGGCGGCCCGGCGCCGATCCGCTCCATGCCGACCAGATGTCGGTGGCGATCGGGGCCATCAGCGTCACCACCTCGCTCCATGCCGGATCGGCGCACGGCGGCTGCGCGCTGAACAATACCATTTTCGGGCGCATGGCCTCCGTGTCGAAGAGCGTATCCCAGACGTCTCCGCCCTCGGCGTAATAATAGAGGTTGCGGTTGATATAGGGAAAACTTTGCGGCCTGAGCAGCAGATACACCGAGAAAAGGCCGTACGTGCCCGGCATGCCGGCCATCCGGTCGCGGAACGCGCGGCGCAGAACCGGCGTCGGCCCGATCAGGCCGAACGTCGCCGCGGGATGGATGGCCGAAATGACGCTCTTCGCCCGCAGTATCCTGCCGTCGGCGAGTTCCACGCCCGTGATGCGCCTGCCTTCGGTGTGGAGCGCGCTTGCCCGGCATCCGGTGAGGATCGTGCCGCCGTGCTCGCGGATTCTGGCCGCCAGCGCGTCGGCGATATGCTGCGTCCCGCCGGCGAAACGGCAGGCGCCTTCGATGTTCGAATGGTTTATCATGGCGTGGTGGTAGAGCGGCGAACGCTCCCGAACCCCGCCGTAGAGGGGGTTGGTCCCGGCCAGAACGCTGCGCAGCAGCGGGTCGGCGACGCATTCGCCGATGAACTCCGCCGCCGATGCGCCGAGGTATTTCACCCCGCCGGACGACAGCCGTCCCGAACGATGCACTTCAACGCCTATGCTGTCTCCTATCTCCCTGATTTTGTCGCAGTAGCGGGCGATTCCCGCCGCTTCGCGCGGGAAGAGGGAGGTCAGGTGCCGCCGGAATTCGTCGTAGCCGTGCATGTAGGCGAACTCTCCGTCTCCGCCCGGCGATACGATGTCGAACGCTTCGTCGAGCGGCCGTATTTCGAGCGAATCCCCGATGCCGAAATAGTCGAAATAGCGGCGCATGATGCCGCCCTGCTGCATGCTGCCCACGTAGTGCATCCCCGTGTCGATGGAATGGCCGCGGCGGCGGAACGACTGCAGGCAGCCGCCGGGGACCGCCGCCTGTTCGACTACGCAGACGCCCACCCCTTCGCGGCTCAGCATGACGCCGCATTCCAGTCCGCCCAGCCCGCTGCCGATGACGATTATGTCGAACTCCTCCTGCATCTTATTCCGGTCGGGTCAGTATGTAAACCGTATTCGACGTGTGCGCGTCCGTGTGCGCCGCATGAATCTCCAGCCCCAGCCTGCGGGCCGTCTGCTGCAGTTCCGGCGTCGAGGTGAAGTGCAGTTCGCCGTCTGTCTTGTTGAATCCGACGATCTTCGTGGACCACACTTCGGTCATGGCCGTGGTCTTGTGCCGTTCGGCCTTCCCCGCGTCGCCGTCGCGGATGATGATCCGCCCGCCCGCCTTGAGCCGCGCCGCACAGCGTGCGATCAGTCCGCGCTGCTCTTCGGGCTGCATGTAGTGCAGTACGTCGAGCAGCAGGAACGCATCGGCTTCGGGCAGCTCCGCCGTGCGCAGGTCGGCGTGGACGAACTCCGTTTCGGGCCGCCGCAGGAAGCTGTGCCGCGCCGTTTCGATCTTCTCCGCGTCGTAATCCACGCCCACGATGCGGCGGCGGTCCGAGAGCATGGCGAGCATGTAGCTCAGCGGTCCGTATCCGCAGCCGAGGTCCACGACGGTCCCTTCGCGCGGCACGATGCGGTCGAAGAGCGTGTAGCACTTCTCCAGCCGTATCTTGACCCGCATGTACCACTCCAGCACGGGGCCTTTGTAGGTGTAGCTTTTGATGAGCATGTCGCGGAAATAGGGGTTGCAGGGCCGGTTGTAGGTCTCGTAGAGTTTGCGGTACTCGCGGCGCATCTGGCGGCATGCGGACTTGGCCTGCGCGGAGTAGGCCGCGGGGTCGCCGCAGGCCGTGCGCGGCAGTATGCGGCTCACGACCAGTCCGTGCTTGATGTAGATGGGCTGGCGTTTGGACGAGATCATGCCGTTGCCGTAGAGACATATCGGCAGGATGTCCAGTCCTAACTCCGCCGCGAGGTAGAAGGCGCCCTTGTGGAAACGCTTGATCCTGCCGTCGGCCGAGCGCGTGCCTTCGGGGAAGACGATGATGCTGTAACCCTCTGCGACCTTCTGCGCGAGCGCGGGAGCGAGGCGTTCGTACCCGTCCGCGGCGTGGTAGAAGCCCAGATAGCGGACGATGCGCCCGAAGACCGGCGAACGCCATACCCAGCCGTTGGTCACCATCACCGCCTTGGGGCAGATGCTCAGCAGTACGAGGATGTCGATGAACGACTGATGGTTGGCGATCACCACCGCCGGTTCGGCGAACGTTTCGCCCGTGTCGTTCAGGCGGATGGTTTTGGTGGTGACCATCGCCCGCAGGAATCCCCGCGTCATGTGGTGGATCGACCATTGCACGATGCGCTGCTTGCGTCGTCGCGCCATCGGCAGCGGCCAGAGCGTGAAGATCAGCGCCTGCAGCAGCTGGCATCCCGTCACGAACAGTCCGAATGCGTAGAGGGTGTTGATGAGGCTGCCCAGCGTGTAGGGCGCGCCGCCTTTTTCGGTCTGCGACGAGACGAGCATCCGGAACAGCACGGGCTGTACGGTGTAGGATACCAGCACCACGGCGACGATGCCGAAGAGCGAGATCAGCGCCAGCGAATGGAGCGCCGGATGCCGCGCGAAGATCAGCGCTCCGAGTCCCACGACGACCGTGAAGGCCGAGAAGAAGATGGCCGTCTTGTGCGTGTCGAGCATCCTGCGCCCGGTTTTGTATTCGCTCAGCAGTCCGTCCATGATGAAGATGCTGAAGTCGTCGCCGATGCCGAATATGAAGGTCGAGAGGATGATCGTCACGATGTTGAACTCGATGCCCAGCATGGCCATCAGTCCGAGGATGATGACCCACCCGACGGCCATCGGCAGCAGCGACATGAGCGTCAGTTCGATCCGGCCGTAGCAGAGGAACAGCGCCGCGGTGACCAGTATCGACGAGATCGAGAGTATCAGGTAGAAGTTGCGGTTCACGCTCCGCGCCATTTTCCCGGCGTAGAACGCCCGGTCGGCGGCTACGATGTCGTCCGTCGCCGAGAACGCCGCGTATACCCCGTGCTTGCAGCTGTCGGCCAGCGTCACGTGGCTCAGGAAGATGGGGGACTTCTCCTGTCCGTCGATCCACTCGCGGAATACCTCGCGCGCCGCCGCGGATGCGTAGTCGAGCGGGGCGTACTCCTTTTCGGCCAGCTTCAGCGCGCCGTCGAACGCGCCGTCGGCGAAGCCGTAGCGTTTTTCCGCCTCCCGAATCCCCGCGCGCACCGCTTCCCGCCGCTGCGGAGTCCAGAACCGGCGCCACCGCTCCAGCCGCCGCTGCTGTTCGGCGCTGTCCACCACGAACGATGCGATGCCGGCGTGGGAGTCGATTTTCCCGGCCTGTTTGAGCGAGTCGAGCCGCCGGCCCATGCGCAGGTAGCTCGCGACGGCTTCGCCCGGCGTGTCGGCCGTGGTAATGAAGAGCACCTTCGACCGTTCGCCGTCTTCGTCGGTCAGCCTGCTCAGCCGCTGCTGCGCGGCGGCCAGCCGGGGCGGGTCGTAGTTCAGGTGCATCATGTCGCTGTCGAAGCCGATGCGGTTGAAGAAGAAGAGACATATGAACGTGAGCAGCAGGATCGCCGCCACCAGCGGGCGGTTCCGGTCGGGACGCATTCCCGTGAGCCGTTCCACCCGTTCCAGCACGGCGGACCCCCCCCCGCGTTTCTCCTTACGGATCAGGTGGGGAAGCAGCACCAGACTGAAAAGCGTCGTTCCGACCAGCGTCAGCGATGCGAACAGCCCGAAGTCGCGCAGCAGCTGCGAATCGGTGAAGAGCAGTCCCGCGAAGGCGCCGATGGTCGTTATGCTGCCGATGGTCAGCGGATAGGCCAGATCGCGGATGATCTGCCGCGGATCGTGGCAGTGGTTCGCATGGCAGAGTATGTGGATCGAATAGCTCAGCGCGATGCCCATTACGACGGTCCCCACACCTACGGCGATCGACGAAATCGTATGGCACGTCAGCGACATGATCGCCAGCGCGAACAGCGCGCCGAGCGCCACGGGAATCAGGGCCAGCAGGACCGCGAACTTGTTGCGGAACGAGAGGGTGATGAACGCCACGATGATCAGGATGGCGATGTTGAGCGTCAGCATCATGTCGCGCTTGATCTGGCGGGCGTTGTAGGCCGCCACGGCGGGTCCGCCGTAATAGTCCGCCGTGATTCCTGCGGCGGCGTATTCGGCGTTCAGCCCCTCCAGCGCCGACTCGATCCGCTCGATCAGCCGGTCGCCGACGCCCGTGTCGCCGCTCTGGTAGTGCGGTGATATGAAGACCAGCAGCGTGGTCATGTCCTTCGAGAAGAGGTAGTCGTCGCAGAGCGTGTAGTTGCCTCCGATGTTCAGCTCCTGCAGCTTGCCCAGCGCGCCGAACGACAGCCCCAGCGGATCGTCGTAGATATATTCGTCGATAAATCCCCCGACGGGCGACAGCAGGCGGCGGTAGTTGCCCTCCATCGCCTGCGCGATGCCCCGCGGGGTGACGAGCGTGTCCATGCGGGCGTAATCCGCTTCCGAAAGCAGCAGCGGCAGGTTGCCCTGCAGGAACGACCGCATGCCGTCCGCCAGTTCGCTGCCGAAGGTCGCTTCGACTTCGGCATAACGCCTGAAGAGCGTGTCGGCGTTGAGCCGCGCCGCCAGCGAATCGGCGCAGGCCATCATCTCGTCGGTCTTGTCGGCCGCATCCTCGCCGGCATTTATCATCACGGCGATCTTGTCCTTGATCTTCAGGTTCGAGAACGCCGCGGCCGCCTTCCGCTCCCCGTCGGGGAAGAATCCGGTGATGTTCTCGCTGAACCGCAGCCGCAGTGCGGCTGAGGCCATCGCCACGACCAGCACTCCCAGCAGCGCATAGAGCAGCGTGCGGCGGGATTCGAAGAAGTCGTACAGGGCGATGAAGAACTTATTCATGGCGGGGCGTGCGTTTACAGAAGACGAGCAGGGCGTAGCTGACCGCCGCGGCCGCGACCGCGCATACGGCGGCCATGACGAAACTGCCCACGACGTACTGGAACATGTCGGCGGCGGCCCTTTCGAGCGTGATGTCCGACAGCGACAGCGGCATTGCGCGCCGCAGTACCTGCGCGCCGGTCCAGTAGCTGCCGTAGAGGATGAAGGGGATCATCGGCGGGATGCTGATGTTCGAGCTGAGTATCGCCACGGCCTTGTTGAGCCGTGTGAAGTGGGCCGTAACCCCCGCCGCGATCATTTGGTAGCCCCACAGCGGGGCGATGCCGAAGAAGATCCCCAGCCCGATCGAAGCGGCCAGCTGCGGATTCGAATCCCGCGAACGGGTGATGTTGTCCGCCACGAAACGCCGGATATTCTCTTTGGTGAGCGAGCGCAGGAACCGCCACGGATAGTAGAACAGCAGGGCGCCCAGCACGAGGAACGTGTTGAGGATGCTGATGCGCGTGAAATCCTTGCCCGGCCGGAAGTGCGTTACGCGTTCGTCCTTTTCGGGGTAGAAGACGTTGACGGGGATGTTGCGCACGGCGATTCCCCGCCATGCGGCCCGCACCAGCACCTCGACTTCGAATTCGTAGCGGCGCGTCAGGAACCGCATGCCCTTCATCCGCCGTACGGGATAGAGCCGGAATCCCGACTGTGTGTCGTCAAGCCGCATGCCGGTCTCGACGCGGAACCAGAAGTTCGAGAATTTGTTGGCGAAGGTGTTCTTGCCCGGCATGTTGTCCGAGCGGAGGTTCCGGGCGCCTACCAGCAGCGCGTCGGGCGTCTTTTCGATCTCTTCGACGAACTTCGGGATGTCCGACGCGAAGTGCTGTCCGTCCGAGTCGATCGTTATCATGTAGCGGTAGCCGTGTTCTTCGGCATAGCGCAGTGTCCGGCGTATCGCGTACCCTTTGCCGCGGTTCGGGGCGTAGGAGATGGTCCCGACGCCCTCGGCGGCCAGTATCTGCGCCGTCGAATCGGTCGAGCCGTCGTTTACGACCAGCACGTGCGCGCAGTAGCGGCGCACGTCGGCGATCACGCGGGCGACGGTTTTTTCGTTGTTGTAGGTCGGGATCACCGCCAGTATGTCGTTCCGGTCGTTCGTCATGGTTCAGGGGTGGCGGTCGCCTTGAGTTTGAGGACCGTTTTTTCGTTGTTCGTGACGACGCAGGTCACTTTTTTCGCCGCCGTGCCGTCGTCTGCGAGGCGGATGTCTATGTCGAGCAGAGTATCCGCCTGCGGAACGATCATGCCGAGGAACTTGCATTCGCGGATCGCCGTGAAGCGGTGCCTGCGTCCCGTGCCACGCTCCAGACACTCCCGGACGATCTGCAGCGTGCAGACGCCCGGCAGCACGGGGTTGCCGGGGAAGTGCCCTGCGTAGACCGGATGCGCCGCATCGAGCCGGACCCGGAACGCGAGCCGGTCCTCTGCCGAGAGGTAGTTGTCTATGTCGCTGAAGAGTTTCTGCATCTGAGTCGGGATCGGAGGTCAGGGGTTGAATTTCGCGGGATCGACCGCGAGGTTGAATCGTTTGTCGCGGAACTCGTAGACCGAATGTCCGCCTTCGGTTTCGTTCAGCTCCATCCGGTCGAGCGTCATGTTCTCCAAGTCGAAGCGGAGCGTGATCGAGTCGATGTATTTGCGGGCGCGGCGCGACAGGGGCGTCATCCGTACGGTCCCCGCGCCCTCCGTTTCGTCGTAGCCGATCTGCCACCCCTCGCCGAACTGCGAGAGGTCGCCCGTCATGCTGGCGCGGATCATCAGCGCGACCTGCTGCAGCATGGGATTGGCCGAGGTCGCGGTTTCGGTCACCTGCCCGGCGGTCCTGAGGATGATGCGGTCGTCGCGGATGATGACCTTGTCGCCCGCAGGCACGGTGTATTCGAGCGCCATGGCTTTGGCGTTGTCGTAGTAGAAACGGCCTTTTAGCTCGATTTCGCCCTTCATCCGGCGCACCTGCCGGTGTTGCGTGAAGTCGCACTGAATGGTCTTGTTCTCGCGGCTGGCTTGGGCGAGCCGCTCCCGGAACGAGTCGGGCAGCTGTCCTTGGGCCGTCAGCGCCGACAGCAGCGCAAAGGGAATTAGC
>ENA-OZAK01000364-OZAK01000364.1-human-gut-metagenome-genome-assembly--contig:-NODE-364-length-15044-cov-6.068984_pt1 | contig 15044 bp, 13 predicted proteins | sample MGYA00244209_ERZ653502 | MGnify/ENA primary metagenome ERZ653502 (study PRJEB26926, sample SAMN06164928) | human gut metagenome | biome: ENVO:00009003; feature: ENVO:2100002; material: ENVO:00002003... | reverse complement strand
GGCTTTGTTTCCGGTGTCGTTTTGTCGTTGTCCGTCAGCGAGCAGAGCCTCGCTCCGCTCCCGGATGTTTTGCAGCATCATTTTCATAGGCATTGTGGTTTAGCGGTTGTGTGTATTCACGAAGTCGTATTTTGGCAATTTACTCGGTGGCAAGTGTTACGTTTCCTTTATAATAGAAGACCAAAGAACGTTTTTCGGGGTCGGTGAGCTTACAGCGGATCTCAAATTGAGTGTGGTCGCTGTTCAGACTTTTGATGTACAGGATGTCGCCGGCCATTCCAAGTAAGGAATCTTTGCTGCCTCCCCAACCCTCCAGGAGAGATTCTGTTTCGTTCAGTTTTTCGACATAAATAGCCCAACACCAACCTTCATAATCCTCAGCTGCCAGTAGAGGGTCTACCTTCGTAAGGTCCAGTCTCACTCCGTCGTGTTGCATGGAACATTCCAGCCACAACTCCATCGTGCTGTCTTCTGCCGGACGGACACAAATGTCGTAATTACCATTGTTCAGTCCATTTTTAGTGACAGTGACAGTAAAATCGGGGTAGCTCGTTCCTGAGAGTACGAAACGGTTGGTCTCCGGTTCGGGGTTGTCTTTTTCGCATGAAGCCAGTATGCACAAGGCTCCACAAAAAAGTAATAAAGAGAAAAGTTTTTTCATAGGAATTTGAGTTTGGGTTAATAATATGTACCGCGGTGTTTCTATTGTTTTTTCGTTCTGTTTGCAAAGTTCGCAGAACAGAGCTGCCGGTGTTAATAATCTTGATGTTGATTTTTATACTGGGAGCGCGATTTACTTGGTCTTGATTTGAATTTCCTGCGCACGATTATTTCTAAATTTCTATAAATTAGTGATATGCGTGATTTGTCGGGTGCAAAAAGCATAGGAGGAGTACGAATATGAAAAAGCCGCTCCCCGGGAACGGGAAGCGGCCTGAATTCATCGGTCAAAGGGTTATTTTCGGTTCCGTTTGCGGTATTCCATAGGGGTCATCCCGAAATGTTGCTTGAAAATCCGGTTGAAATAGCTCTGATATTCAAAACCGCAACGGATAACAATATCGCCGATGGCGTTGTCGGATGAGACGAGCAGATTGCGGGCGAATTGCAGCCGTGCTTGTCGGATATATGTTGCTGTATCCATGTCCGTGATGCTTTTGACCTTGCGGTTGAGTTGCGAACGGCTCATGCAGATTTTATTTGCAATGGTCTCGGAGTTGAACGTCGGATCGGCCATCTCTGAGTAGATGATTTGGTGCAGACGTGTCATGAACTCCCGATTCGCTTCGGGTAGCTCTTGAGGGGGCATGTTTCCTACTTGCATCTGCCGTGCATATTTTTCACGCAGGATGCGTCGCTGTTCCAGCAGTTTCCGGATCTGTAACTGAAGTTCTTCTGTATTGAACGGTTTGACCAAATAGGCGTCGGCGCCTGTCTCCAGACCGGCCAGACGGTCCGGTTCATCGCTTCGGGCCGAAATGATGATGATGGGGATATGGTTGAGGATGTCCGACTTCCGGATAGCGCGGCACAGTTCGTAGCCGTCCATTTCGGGCATCATGACGTCGGTGAGGATGAGGTCGGGCATGTAGGCTTCGGCTTTCGCCAGCGCTTCACGGCCGTTGCGGGCAAGAAGCAGGTGGTAATTGCTTCTAAGTTCGCTGCTGATGTAGCTGGCGACATCGAAATTGTCCTCCGCGATCAGAATCGTATTCTTCTGTTTATTGTCGGAACTTGTCTCAGAATTGTTTTCCACTACTTCATCGACGATGGAATTCGATTTTTCAGGGGCGTTGTTTTCCGAGGTCCATTCGCTTAGAGATTTCTTGCCATGATGCAATGGCAACCGCACGATGAATGACGAGCCTCGTCCCTCAATACTGAATACTTCGATTGTACCTCCCATCGCCTCGGTCATCTGGCGCACCATCGACAACCCGATGCCCGTGCCGAGATGTGCTTCGAGATTGTTCCCTTGGTAATAAGGTTCGAAAATGTATGGCAGGTCTTCCTGGCTAATTCCCATGCCTGAGTCTGCAATGGTGATGGCGACCTGTCCTTTGTTTGCTGTGACGGTTATGAGAATCTTGCCGCCTTGAGACGTGAACTTCACCGCATTGATCAGCAGGTTGCGTAGAATTTTCTGCATGTAATCCGGGATGAAATCCATTTTAAGCGAGGACAGAGTCGGGGCAAACTCTATCTCTATGAGTTTCTGTTCTGAACAAATGCGTATATTTTCCAGTATCAGATGCAACAGAGCTATGATATCACCCGTATGCCACTCCGGGGTAGTTATGGCGGAACGTATTTTGGCGATACCCAACAGTTGGTTGATCAGTTCCAGCAAGTTGTTGCTTTGCCTGATGATGACCTGCATATCCTTGTTGCAGGCCTTGTCGCTGCTTGCTGCCATCTGACGTTCGGCCAGGCCGAGGATGATTGTTAACGGTGTGCGGAATTCGTGCGTGATGTTCGTGAAAAAACTTTGCTGCATGGCGGCCATGCGCCGTGTGGCTTGTTGTGAACGGGTCTTCATGCGCAGGGCGTAGACCAGAACTCCGAGTATCATGAACGTCAGCAATATGATAATGCCTGAGGTAATGGTTACTTGTCGTCTGCTGCGTATTTGTCGTTCGTTCTGTTCATTCAATTCGGCGATTTCGCGTGCTTTCTTATCGCGTTCGTAACGTATTTGGGTTTCATAAACCATGCTTTCGTTTTGGGCTGTCAGTAGACTGTCGCGGTATTGATGGCTGAGTTTGAGTTCATGCAGTGCATTGCGGCATATCCCTAATCGTTCGTAATATTCTGAGCGAAGCAGATGGAGTTCTTCCAAATGGCCGAATGAGTGTATTTCACGTGCTGTGATCAATGCTTCGTCGAGAATTTTTTTTGCCTTAGGAAGATTCCCGCGTCGAAAATGGAGGCTGGCCAAAGCTGTACACGATTTGAGCCAATTCCATTTGTCGGGAATTGCTTTCAGCAGCCGGTAAGAGATGTTGTATTCGCCGAATGCCAGTTCATAGTCGCCACGGCACTCGTGAATCTGACCGAAATGAGTGTGGCATAATGCGATGCCGAGTTTAGATCGTGCCCGTTCATTGTGCTCGAGAGAGCGTGTGAAGCACAGGTAGGCAGAGTCGTATTGTTGACGGTATTTATAGATGCTACCTAAATTGGCCCAGTTGATCGCCTGCCCTAATTCATTACCCATTTCGGTTTCGATCTTCAGTGCCCGACGGAAATAATGTTCGGCTTCATTGCGGTTGTCGAGTGTTTTGTAAATGTTGCCGATACCATTCAATGCATAGACATAATTCTTGCGGTTTTGACGCGTTTCGTTGCCGGTATATTTTCCGGCTATATGTAAAGCCTGATGATGGGAATTTGCTGCTTCGGAGAGCATTCCCATTCGTCGCAGATCTGTACCGATATTGTTGTAGGCATCAGCAATCTCGAGCGTGTCGGCCAGTTCTATTGCCAATCTTAAGCCTCGGTTATGAATGGCTAATGCTTCGGAGAAACGTGATTTTTCGCGGTAGCGTTTCCCCAGTTCCCGGCATACGAAAATAAGTCCGATATGGTTTTGTTCGCGGGAAAACTTTTCCAGCCATATTTCCATTGAATCAAGGTTGCGATTGGCGCGCACGAGGCTGTCTATGCATGCGCGTTCTGCGAAAGATTGTGCCGGGGAGGAATGATTGGTACAGGAAACTTGAATTATGCCAAGAAACAGTAGAACGAATATCGTTTCACGTGAAACTCGGGGTAAGGAAAACATAATAGAAAGATTTATTTTTCACATATGCAAATATAACGATTCCCCCCCCCTGACAAAAAATGTAATTTGAAAATCGACTACGTCTACGAGAAATTACGTATTTGCGGATGTCTTTGAACTTTGATTTGTGTCGATTAACCCGACTTGCATGGCATAACGCATTAGTTCGACCGTATTGTTAATACCCGTTTTACGGAAGATATTGGTTTTGTGTGTGTCGATCGTACGCGGGGATATGCCGAGCCGGTCTGCGATTTCTTTTGTTTGCAAACCTTCGCAACATAAGCGAATGATTGTTCGTTCGCGCGAGGTGAAATGTATTAGTGGTACAGTTATCTCTTTTGCGATAGTTTCGATTCCGTTATGGATTGCGCTGTTGGAGTGCAGCGGCAATAATGCAAGCAGTCGCTCTTTTAACTTGAGAGTTTGTTGGAGCATGGCATTGTGGCGTTGGCGGAGGACCAATAATCGCCCGATGACGGTTAATGCTATAATACAGAGAATAATGATTATGATTAGGACGATTAGCATGTTTTTTCTGTGCTGGATTTCATTTTGCTGTATGGCGATGCGGTGCTCCTTTTCTGCCAATTCGTATTTTGCCTGGAAATTGCTGAGTTGCCGGGCTGTCTGTTCGGAAAAGATTGTATCGGCCAGTGTCGTATAGAGCTCCAGATGCCGCAATGCCGCAGAGCGGTCGGTTGTGCGCAAAGCGCGCCATAGGCCGTACTGCGCTTTACTTTCGATGAAGCGGTTGCCGTTTTGCGCACAGAGACGAACGCTGCGGTGGAAATAATCTGCGGCTTCGGCATTGCGGCCTTTGTGCAGAGCGATGTTCCCGAGCTGGTTGCAACAGACCGCTTGAGAGTGGATATTCCCATTTCGTTCGAATACGGACACTGCTTCTTGTAGAAGTTCCTGAGCTTCATCGTCGCGTTGTAGTGCTGATAAAACGGCGGCCAGTTGTGACTGACGAATTGCCGTCTTTATTTGGCGCCCTCCTGCACGGTCGAGAGCGAGCGCTTCGGTGGCGTAGGGTAAGGCCTCCTTTGGACGTTGGGATTTCAGAAGAATGTCCGATGCCATGCCCAGACGAATAGCAAGTATTGCCGGCCTGTTGAGCGTTCGTTCTATGGCGATGGCTTCGAGTATATACTTTTCGGCTGTTTTGGGTTGTTCGGTCGCCAGATAGAGGGCTGCCAGGTTATTGAGTGAAGAACTCAGCCGTTCCGCATCGCCTAAACGTTTGTCAATCCAGTAACAAGCCTCCTGCCAAGGCAGGGCCCGCCCGAAATCGCCTCGTCGCTGAAGACTGGCGCTTAATAGGTTTAAGCAATCTGATAAAAGAATATCATCGCCCGATTCACGGCAGAGTGGCAGCGCTTCCTCGGCCCAGATTGTAGCCGCTTTATAGTCCTCGGTGTCGAAAGCGTATTCTGCCATCCAATACGTTATAAGTGCCTCTATTTCCCAATGCCGGTTCCGGGCGGAGAATTGATAAAGTGAGTCGGTCAGGCCGAGGTTGTAAAATTCCTCGAAAAGTTGGTTGGCAGTAGCAGTCCGTTCGGAACCGTTCGTGTGACGGAAAACGGAATAAAGGGAATCGATCGTTTGTGCCGAAAGCGTCGAAACGTACAATAGAAAGTAAATTGTATATAAATATTTCATATTTAATATAAAACAATGACAAATATACAATAAAGATGATTATTGTTTTAATTTAATAGCCTCTTCGAGCAGTTTTTTGGCTTTGCGCTCCTTAACGGTCGCCCGCTCTAATTGCTCGGCCCGCCGCCTTACGGCTTCCTCGTAGCGTTCGACTTGGTTTCGAACGGTATCACGGATAGCTTTGTACCGTTCGTACCGAAATACCGTTTCCAACTCCGTCAGCTCCTTTTCACCAATTTCCCCGCATATCTTCACGTAACGGTATTTCAGGTCATTTTTTGCCAACTGTTGATTACTTACCGAGACCCGGTAAATAAAACCAATAAGGAGGACAATTATTACCGCCATAACGAATATTACCAGCGCGGTTTTCGAGGATTTAATGTCGAGCGTATAGATGTGGCGGTGTTCCTGTACGGGCAGGGTGTCGGGTTTTGCCAATGCTTCGACGGCCTGCCCTACCTGCTCGATCAATGTATGTGTCTGCCTGTTCTCCTTGTCGATCACCTCCAGTCTCCCTGCCAACTGCGCCAGCAGTGTGTTGTATCTGTCGGCAAATTCCCGCTCCTGCTCGGTTTTTACTCCGGGCAAGGCCGTATGCCGTTGCAGATGTTCGAGCAGCTGTGCAACCTGCCCCTGCGAGAGCTCCGCGGCCTCTATCAGCCGCTCGATCCGTTCCAGCTGGACATTATCCAAACCTGCGTTTCCTGCGCCGCCTGCCTTGGCGTTTTTGATGGTTTTGACAAGCGTTTCCTTGAGGTCTTCATACATTTCGATCGAGAGGTCGATCTTATTTTCGTTGTTCATGGTTTTCCGGTTTTAAGGTTATATTTTCATTTTGGCTCTTCTTTTCTGTTCTTCGAGTCTGCGTCGGTGTTCCATCGCAGCTATTGCCATCGCCTCGGCCGCGGCGTTGAGCAGCGCCGTGATTCGTGCTATATGCTCTTCGGGACTTTCTCCCGGCTTGCGCTGTAACTGCTCGGCGGACACTCCGACGGGCGAACCGGCTGGCGGCAGCGGAATACCCCCGGCCTTTCCGAGGTTTACCGATGGCGGCTCTTCGCGCGTGCCGCCGCTACCCATACCGCCGAACAGCCCGGCAAATGCCGAACGGTAATTGCCTGCCGCCGCCGAGAGGTTCCCGAAGAGCGTGGCCCGGTGCTGGGTTTGTTGCTGCACGTGGGTAAAATGACGGTCGAGTTTCGTAAAGCTGAAAGCCCGGTCGATCTTCGATCCGGAGAACTCGAATCCGTTTTTCGAGAACAAAACCCCTTGTTTGCGGTCGGTCAAACCGCAATACTTGTATCGCACGCCGATGCCCTGTTCCTTTAATTTACCTTCCAGTTCGTTCCAACTTTTGCACTTGGGCAGACAGCCTTTGATCGCATCGTGGATTTCGTATCTGGTCTTGTCGGGTTCGCGCAATTGCTCCCGCCGTACGTCGTCCTTTCCCGGTGCGAGATACAATCCGTACTTCTCGGTCAGCTCCCGGCAGACCTTGGCGTTTCGAATCTTGATGTTCTTGTCCGAAATGGTCTGCCCGTTGTTCCCGACCCGGTTGTAGACCAGATGGCAGTGCGGATGGGGCTGGTCGAGATGGCGCACCAAAAGATATTGCGTATCGGTGATGCCCATCTTCTGCATGTACTCCTTTGCGATCTGCGTCATCAGGGCGTCGGTCATCCGCGGGGCGTCTTTGGGTGAAAAAGAGAGGGAGATATGCCCGACGGTGTTTTTCAGCCGCGGGTTCAATAGAGTTTGGTCTTTAAAGTCCTGCACCATGTCCTTCACTTCCGGAGGCATAATGCCTTCGGCTTCCAATATCCGGGATTCTTCTTTCATCACGTAGCCTACCGTCCCCGAAAAAGACGATCCCGATATTACCTTACCGACCATCGCATATCTGCTTCAGGAGTTTTTCGATGGCCGTGACGATCGCCGCATGCCGGACTCTGACAGCCGTCAGACCTTTAGCATTGGCCAGCCGGGTAAGCTGGTTCAGGTTCCGGGCGATGCCTTTGAGTTGGGCCATGAAATCCAGTTGTTCGCGGGTGATCCGTGCTCTTACCGTTCCTCGGTCGATCAGCTGGCGCAGGACTTCGGCTGGCGGTTGTCCTGCTTCGCGGCAGAGGGCCGAAAAGCGGAGTTTCCGTTCGGGGCTGAGCCGTGTGCTGACGACGTATTTGCGGATGTGACCGATGCCGACTTTCGGGCGCCCGCCTTGTTTGCCATATGTTTTTTTCGGTGTTTCCATGATAAGTGGTTTGTAAGCATCTTTTGTTCAGACCAGCGGGATTTTACGCCGGCCAGCGGGAAAGGCGGAGTTTTCGTCTACGAAAACACAACCTTGCCTTCCTTAAATCTTTACCCCTTTCCGACGCAGTGGTTCAATTTCCGCCGTTTCCGCTTTCAGGGCTTGCAGATTATTCCGAAGAGTCTGAACGGCCTTTGTTTCGGGGGCGTTCTTCTGTGTCGAAGGCTTTTGTGTTCGGCCTTTTATGCGGGCGGTCAGATAGTCATTTACGTCCTTGTGCCCGCTGTAAAAACTGCTTTGGTCGATTAGCTCGCTGCGGGGGCAAAGACGGATCAGATCGGCAGTTGCCTTGCGTCCTGCCTCGTCGTTGTCGAAGAAGGTGTGGATCACCGGATGCTGGCTAAGAAACGGTACGGCTTTGGGCAGGTTGACGACCGAGTTCAGAACCGCGGCGTCGATGCGCAGTCGTTCGGGGTATTTCAGTGAGAGATAAGCGAGGAAATCCATAAATCCCTCGAAAGCGATTACCGTATCGGAACGGTTATCGAAGGTGGTGATGTGTTTGGGCGAGGAGCCGCCTTTGAACCGTTCGGAGCGCAGTTCCCACCCTCCGGCATCGTTGCGGAAACCGACGGCGAAAAAGGCGCGGCCGTTTACCTCGTAACGGATCTCGCGGCAGAATGCCGCGGCGACAGATGGGACGATGCCGCGCGAAGAGAGATAACTGACCAATGCCGGATGCCGGAGCGGAGCGTCGGAGAGGATGCGGAGCGCGGGGACGGCGGCCGGGCGCACGGCCGACGATGCCCCGCCAGCGACAGGACGCTCGTAAATATCCGGTGAAAGAGAAGCGGAATAGGCGTTCCTTTTTTCACCGTTTTGCAGCCGTCGGACGGCTTCGCGGCTGTCGCACTGCTCCAACCGCATCACGAGGGTGAGCAGCGTGCCGCCCTCGCCCAGTCCGAAGTCGTACCAGAGATTTTGCACGTAGTCCACTTTGAAACTCGGCGTGCGTTCTTCCCGCAAGGGTGAAAGATACATACCGTAGCCGTTGCGTTCGTATTTGGGCTGAATCCCGCGCCAGGCGAGAAAATCGCGGATGGAAATCCGGTTGCTGTATGGTATGACAGTCATTTTTTCCGTAAATTTGTTGAGAAAAAGTGTAAAATCCAGTGAAAGAAAAGGTTGGCGTCTTACATATCTCTTACACGGCATCCGGCGCTGTAAGTCCGTAAGAACCCGTAAGACTTTGTAAGAGGATTTATAAGAAATGTAAGATTATGAAAATAAGAAACCTACCTTCTTTTTTCAACATTCTTACATCGCTGCATCGTCCAGCAATCCGCCGAGTTGTTCCCGCGTGACGGTATAAACCCGTGCCGTCTTGCCGTCCTGCCGCTGCGTTTCGCCGTTGTAGGTAATCGTATAGCGTTGGTAGTAAGTCGGTGGTGCGGGTCGCAGCTGCCAATTTTCGGCAAGAATCCGCCGCACGGTGGGATGGTCAACACGGATGCCGCGTATCTCCAGCATATTGACCATATCGCTCACGTCGAACCGATACTCCGCAAGGTTCTCGGCATCCATGATATCGCGAATAATCGACAGCATTTCGGTTTCGGTCTTGCTGCGGTTGTAGTGTATGATCCGCCGCAAGGCATCGGTGACCAGCAGCCGGGGCGCGAACCACATACGGCTCTCTTCATGTGACGAGAGCATACGTTGTTGCAGATAGAAGAGCAGCCCCGGTATCTCGGCTCGCATTTTGGCCAGCAGGTGTTGATCGTCATACGGGAGCGGCGGCACGCGCCGCACCCAGTAGCGGGTTTCCGCAGCCTCGATCAGGACGGGATTGCGCTCGTTGTTGGAGCAGAGGACGAACTTGCCGAAAAACTCCACCTCCCGGCGGTCGCGGCCTTTCGCCTCAGCCTTGTAGCTGCGTGCAGTCGATAGGTTCTTGATCCTCTCGGAATCTTCGCGGCGGTTGAGCAGCACCTCGTCCACGCAGATCAGCAGTTTGCCCATCCAGTCGTCATTGAATTGCGAACGGAAATCTTCGTTGGTATTGAAGGTAACGTTTCCGCCGAAGATCGACTTTAAGAGATTGAGAAAGGTCGTCTTTCCCGTGTTGCGTTCATCCGACACCAGCAACAATACCGGCAGCCGTTGCAAGGGGCGCAGGTAGAGCAGTTGCAGATAATCGTACCCCAGTTCGACCTGCTCGCCGAAGATATGAGCGAAAAAGTCGTGGATGTGCGGAAAGATGCCATCGGCGGGCTGAAAGGGAATCGGCTCGTAACGGTTCAGGAAACCGTCGATCTCCCGGCGGTAGTTCGTGTGGTCGGGAACCGTGCAAAAGCCGTCGTATTTCGGAATGCAGGCCAGATAGCTTTTCCCGTAGTCCTGACGCAAGGTCTCGACATTCCACGGGATGAGCGTCTCGACGCTCCGGCCGCTGCTCAACGGCTGCCGGACCCGCTTGTAGATGGTCGTTCCCACGCGCAGGTAGGGGCTTTCTCTTTTCACTGTTTTAGCGGGCATAGCTGTCTCCGTTTAGAATCCGTTGCACATCCGCCACGCGATAACGGCGCTGCCCGCCGTACTCCACGGGAACAAGATAACCGCTCTTGGCCCATCGCCACAACGTAGAGGAATCGACACCCAACAACGCGATGGTCTGTTTTCGCGTGTACAATTCGCCCGCGTGTTGCGGAACCGGCATTACGGACGGCGGCGACGCGACTGCCGTCAACTCCTTGTGCCATTGCCGGAGATCTTCCAGACGGACGGTCACATTCACTTCACCGCCCAGCTCACTCAATTGTTTTAAGTCCATAATACGATAATTTAACCGAACCCGAACAGCAGGTCCGGCGACGAAAATAACAGGTGCTTTTCCTGCACCTGTTTTTGCAATCGAATCACCGCATTTGCACCGGCAAACAATTTCAGATATTGCTACTTACCAGCATTTTGCAATTACATGACAACAGAAAGAAAATTCCCTGCACCGACCGGGTGCAGGGAATATCTCATCCTTATACAGCTCTTTATTTTTGGATATATTCTTTCAGATTATCGATCAATCGGATGCGATAACCTCCGTCCGTCGCCCGAAGCTTGGCCCGCAACGTCTTCGTATTGTATTTGGCCAAAGACTCGAAGCTCGCTTTCAGCCATTCCGCCAATTCGGTCTGGTCATAAAAACGATTGGTCGCGCCCTTAAAAGCATTCCAGACGTTCCAACCGTAGTGACACAAATCCCCATAGCTCACCCGATCATGCCGAAGCCGAACCTGCGGCACATCATTCGGAACAGGCGCCATACATGCCAAATAAAGCAAACGTCGTCGCAAAATTTGCCGATTCGTCCCGTCAACGGCATCGCCCAAATCCTTATCGGTATATTCGTAGACGGTGGCGAGTGCATTTTCGAGAATCCGATCGTCCGGAACCGGATCGGCAGAAACAACGGCGGATTCCGGCACGATCGCGTCCGGGCTTCTTTCACACCGCTGTTCGGAACCGACTCCTTCTGTCGTTGTTTTCTCTTCGCCTCTCGGCTGACTACACCCAAAACGACGAAAAAAACGCTCCGAAAGATCCGCCGAACTGCCCACGCTGAAAAAGTAAAATCCGGTCACGCCAAGTCCTGCGGGGACAAGCAAAACAAGCGCCAGCCAAAGCGGAAATCCCCGCGAAACCATGGCGCTGAACAAAACGATCAAAGCAAAAATCACGGCGCTTGCCACGATCAGACGAAGACCTTTCTGGAAATAATACTCGGGATTCATAATTCCGATTCGCTGAAAAAATCATCCTCCATTACAACTTTCCGAAACCGATCCCGCAACTCCGCCATCCGCGCGATCAGTCGATCGTATGGCAGCGAATCTCCATAGATGAAATACTCCTGCATCCGCTCATAATCCCTGCGCCATACCTCCGCCAATTTTTCGGGCGGAATAAAATCGATCCGGCTCGGATGGTGCGTCCGATAATCGACTCCGCGAATCGTATTGAATATGCTGCGATGCCTGACAATCTCGACATACATTTTCGGATCGGCCAAGGCTGCCTTTCCGAAATCCGTATCCATCAGCCGCTCCAAATCGTACAGATGGCGTGTCATTCGCTCGACGCGCGGATTCTCTTTCTGAAACTCTTCATGCAGCAAAAACGCTTTCTCCAAAAACGTCCGTGACGGCACGACCGCATAAATCGGGAACACCAATTCTCCGAATACATCGGGATATGCCTCGGCAATCAGCGGACGAATCTCGATCCGCTCACGCGGTTCTTTCATCGACCGGCAGCTGAATTCGATCCGGATTTGCGATTCCACATACTCGATATTCGCATAAATGCTTCGATACGGCAACAGCACCAGCGTCGGATCGGCATCGGAGTCCTGCGCCGGAACGGCACGCAACTCAAAATCGGAAGCCCCATATCCTTCCAGCAATGCCTGCATTTCCGCAACGAGCCGCTGCTCGATATAGGCCCGCGAAAGTTTCCGAATCCGATCGCGCTGCGACTTGTTGTCCCCGGCAATTCTCCAAAAGGACTTGTCGATTGCAATATCGATGTCCTCCGAGAAGCGTTCTATGACATGCCAACCCTTGCTCAACGACGTACCGCCCTTGAAGGTGATGAAGTCCCGGCACGACGATTCGAACAGGGCTTTCAGCGTCATCGTCACCCACCAGTCCTTCTCGACAGCCTGCGGAGGAAGCCCGACACGCTCGCTCGTCTGTGCAACGAACATACTTTTCTGCTCGTCGGAAAACGTCCAAAAATTATTCTTCATAGAACGACATAATGATTTTACGAATCCAGGCCGGCACCAACCGCAGATCGGGCAGAATGCTCGACTTCGGAATCCGGGCGAATATCGTCTTCAGTTGGGCGGTGTGCTCCTCCGTCACCTGCGGCCGACCGATCTCCTTCAGAGCGAACACGGCAAGCATCAGCGTTTTATTCTGATAGGCCAAATTTTTAAGCGCCACACGCTTGAATCGCAATTTACGACCGTTGAACAGATTGACTGTCCGGGAATTGCCGTCCGTATAAAACACATAGTTCATCGGTACCTGGGCAGACAATCCCAATACATTCAATGCGTGCATACCCGTCGGAACAACCCGGGCTTCGCTCTGCCGGGCTACCTTTTCAGCGATTTCATTGACGGTCGGGTACTGTATGCCCAATCCGAACTTTCTGTCGATTTTGGGATAGCAATAGAGGCCCCTCGCAATACGGACTAAACCGCCTTTTCGAGTAAGCCGTTCCAATGCCTTCGCAACCGATACGGCCGATCCGTACACAGCGAAATCGGATGCGGAATACAGCTTACCCCGCCCGCACTTTTTCATCTTATTAAGTATCTTGTCCTCTATTACTTGCATCTATTTACCAACATATATTTGTCGCAAATTTATACAAATTTATCGACAAAACAAATCTTACTCCAACACGCTTACTGCATCACGCTTAATATCCATGTCGATATCGCGGTAACGGGCAAACGCCCGGCTGCCGTCCTTATGCCCGGACATCGCTCCCACGATTGCGGGGTCTTTCACTCTTTTATAAACATTCCCGATGAATGTCCGCCGCGCCATGTGCGACGAAGCAAGGTCGCAGATCGGCACCTGAACATTCTGCCGCGTCCGCTGGTCGATCGTCGTCACCATGCGCGTCAGTCCCGCTTTACGGAACGCCGCTTTGATATAGACATTATATTTTTGCTCCGAAATAAATGGAAACAATGTTCCGCGGTTCTCATCGAGGTATTTACGAATCAGTTCTTTCGCAGCACCGATCAGCGGCACCGAGACCGTCACCACTCGGTCGTCTCGCGTCTTGCGGGGAACATATTCGATGCAATCGCCGATGATATTGGCATAGGTCATCTTATAAAGGTCGCTCACCCGGCAGCCGATCATGCATTGGAAAACAAAAATATCTCGTTGCGTTTCCAGTTGCTTGTCATCCCCCATATCCGCTTCGGCCAACTGTTTGCGTTCGTCGGTCGTAATATAGATAGGCGTACCGTAGACAATCTCCGCAATCTTGTACTGCTTGAACGGATCATTGTAGGTATGTCCGTTATCATTTAACCATACATAAAACGACCGTAGACGAATCAACATATCCGAAACGTAATTCATGCCCCGCTCTTTCGGACGGCCGGGAATTACCGTTTCTCCCGCAGCATTGAGGTACGGGCCGCGCTTCACAGGCAGATTCTTCCTCACCTTCGGCCGGGCATACGGCACCTCGTCGTACAACTCCGGATGTACGTCGAAGATTTCCGGTTCTTTCATCAGAAATGCCCCGAAATCATCAAGTGTCGCCGGGGATACGGTGTGTACATCCAGCACGAACCGTCGGTTCGACAGTTTCCGATACAACTCATATCGCTTCAACGTCCGCACCAGCACATTGAAATGTTTGACACGCGATTCGGACAATTTATGCGTAGCGAGGTATTCATCCGTCAACGGGAAAAAGCCTATTTTCTTATCCTCAACGGAAGTCGCCGTCTTTGGCCTCAAAGTGCGCCGGATCAACTTTTCGAGCCACTCGCGCGTAACGGTCGATTTATCGTCTGCCGCCTCGACCGAGGTCTCAATTACATCGACCAATTCTTTCAATTTCGCCCGCTTTGCCAACAGCGCATCGCGCTCCTCCCCCGGTATGTTCGGAATATTGATATCGTTTTTCTTTCCCCAACGTTTCCGATCGACCCAAATGCCGGACGGCACACGTACACGCAATTCGCGGGAAACATAGACACGGAAATTAACTTGCGATTCTCCCGCGCTGTTCTCCCCTTGCGCCAAAACATATGTAACTTTTGCCATACATCCTCATTTTATGCTCTACAAAGATATGATTTAGATTCGAATACAGCAATACTTTTGCGTCCGCACCGTGTCCGCATTTTTGCAAAACAGCTAAAAACAGACAAAATACATTTCATAGTATATCATTTTAATATACTATATTTCAACATATTATAAATATATTCAAATTTTAGTTATTTGCATATGTTTTTCACAAATTAATTCCTGTCCTGGGCACTTGGTGATCCCCGTAATCTTACGATTACGGGGATTTTTGTTTGTGTGAAATCCCCGCCGGCAGCCGGACTCCAATATGTCCGAAACAACAATCCCGGCCTGTTCCGGCCGCTCTCGGCGTATTCACACGAAAAAATGCGCATCCGCCGACAAACAAGCGGGGATGCGCATTCCTATCCGAACGGCCGAAGGGCTTATCCTCAAATCGTCACCTGCTCCAGACCACCACGGCGCAGCGATCCGCTCCGACCGT
>ENA-OZAK01000356-OZAK01000356.1-human-gut-metagenome-genome-assembly--contig:-NODE-356-length-15366-cov-9.142251_pt1 | contig 15366 bp, 8 predicted proteins | sample MGYA00244209_ERZ653502 | MGnify/ENA primary metagenome ERZ653502 (study PRJEB26926, sample SAMN06164928) | human gut metagenome | biome: ENVO:00009003; feature: ENVO:2100002; material: ENVO:00002003... | reverse complement strand
GTCAGATGTGTATAAGAGACAGATAGAATACTATTGAATATTTGATAGATAGAATGAATAATGTACGTAATCTATTGACTGGAAGTTTGGTCTACATTGCTTGTATAGTTTTATTGTCTTTGGCATGTAACGTTTCTTCCGGACTTCCTGTAGCTGATGTTATAGGGCAATGGCTCTATTTCGATAAAAGTGCATTGGTAGTTGCAGGATGTCTGTTGATGGCTGGATTGATGATGGAAAAAAGGTATTTTCTTTTTATACCGGTTTCGTGGGTATTGGTAATGCTGGGGGGCATTGAGGCTGTTTGGGGATTGAGGCAGCTTTATGGTTATGCTGTGTCCAACCATTCCTTGTATGTATTGACAGGTTCTTTCTTCAATCCGGGGCCTTATTCCGGCTATTTGGCCATGATACTTCCGGTCTGTCTGCATCAATGGCTGACCAAGAGGGGGGAGATTCTCTGCTCTGACCGGAATGATGGAAGAAGATGGAAAAAGGTGATGGATAAAGTTGGAGCTATGGTTGCCGGTGGCGTGATGCTGCTTATCTTTTGTGTGCTTCCGGCAGGAATGAGCCGTTCGGCATGGTTGGCGGCAGGAGTTTCCTGTCTGTGTGTATATGCTTGGCATATGGATTGGACGGATAAGTTCAGATTATTATGGCAGCAGCAAAGGCAGCGTGTGGTGATGGTAGTGGTCGGTGGATTCTGTGTCTTGCTATTGGCGGGCTATTTACTGTTTGTCTTGAAACCCGATTCTGCACGTGGCCGTCTTTTCATGTGGAAGATAACTTGTCGTGCCATTGCAGAAAAGCCGTTGACCGGATATGGGATTCATAATTTCGCAGCAGCCTATGGAAATGCGCAGGAAACTTATTTTGCAGCAGGTGATTATGAACCGTGGGAGGAACGTGTGGCGGGAAGTCCGGAATATGCATTCAATGAATATCTGCAGGTTGCGGTCGAACTGGGTATTCCTTTGGCTGTATGTCTATTGGTTGTGGTCGTGCTGTGTTTGTATAGGGGAGTCCGTAAAGGACGTTATGGTATCTGTGGGGCCATTCTTTCCTTGATGATATTTTCTTTTTCCTCCTATCCGCTACAACTTCCGGTATTTATCGTTACATTTGGAGGATTGCTTGTGGCGTGCTTGTCCGGTGCCGACCGTTGGCAATGGTTGGGGCTGGCTGTATCAGTAGGCATCATTGGCGGTTTTCGCCTGAAGAATGACTTGCAAGTGGAGCAGGCCTGTCGGGAGTGGATGAATGCGCGGGTGCTGTATAATGCAGGTGCGTATCAATCGGCAGAGAAAGAGTACGGGCGCCTTTATCCTCTGTTGAGGGACCGGGCATCTTTCTTGTTCGAATATGGGCATGGATTGCACAAGCAGCAGCAGTTCAGTAAATCCAACCGTATTTTGAAAGAAGCTTTACAGCGTAGTTGTGACCCCATGATACTGAATGTGATAGGCAAGAACTATCAGCAGATGGGTGATTGCTTGTCAGCGGAAGACTGGTTTATCCGTTCCACCCATCGGTTGCCGGGGCGTATTTATCCCTATTATCTGCTTGCGAAGCTTTATGCGGAACCAAGCTTCAGGCAACCGGACAAGTTTGAAAAAATGAAGTGGATGGTATTGACGAAAGAGCCGAAAGTGCATTCTACGGCAATACGACAGATGAGGGAGGAAATAAAAAAGATTCAGCTTATTTTTGTCCATATTAAAAAAGATGAATAAAAACGTAAAGCGTTAATAATGAGCGAACTAATTACTAAAGTGCTATGAAAAAAGTGTCCACATGCAAATATCGGTTCGTTTTTTTGAAACGATTAATTTTATCAATTTATAATTGAGTATGAATATGAAGACACAGAACTATCGATACCTGCTATGCATGGCCGTTGCCCTGCTTGCCGCCTGCTCCGATGCCGGAAAGGGAAAAGAGTCCGAGGAAGGGGTGGCAACCGTCCTGCCAAGTGAAAGCAATGAAGTGACCGTGAAAGTCCTGAAGCGGGCGACCTTTGAGCATGAACTGGTGAGCAACGGAAAAGTAACCGCCGGTGCCATGGCGGATTTGCGTTTTGAGACTACCGGTGTAGTGGCACACATCTACGTGAAGAACGGTGACCCGGTGCGCAAAGGGCAGAAACTTGCCGAACTGGATAAGTTCCGCCTGAAGAACAAGACCGCGCAGGCCAAGGATGCCTTGGAAAAAGCGGAACTTGAGTTGCAGGATGTATTGATAGGACAAGGCTATCCGGTGGGGGATGCCTCCAAAGTACCTGCTGACATCATGAAGCTGGCCCGCGTGAGGAGCGGTTACGACCAGAGCCTCGCCCAGTATGAGCTTGCCGCGTATGAAGAGGAACACGCCACGCTGGTTGCGCCTTTTGACGGGGTAGTGGCGAACCTGTTCTCCAAACCGTTCAACGAGGCAAGTACCTCGGAAGCCTTCTGCTCCATTATCGGCACTCAAGGTATGGAGGTGGACTTCACGGTGCTGGAAAGCGAACTGCCGTTGATAAAGAGTGGCGACAAGGTGATTGTTACCCCTTATTCGGATGCCGGCTTTAGGCAGGAGGGGCGCATCACCCAAATCAATCCTCTGGTGGATGACAAGGGGATGGTTAAGGTGAAGGCTACCGTCAATGGCAAGGGACGGCTGTTCAGTGGGATGAACGTGAGGGTGAACGTGCACCGCTCTCTGGGCGGACAGCTTGTAATCCCGAAGAGTGCCGTGGTGTTGCGTTCGGGTAAGCAGGTGGTGTTTACCCTGAAAGACGGAAAGGCGCAGTGGAACTATGTGCAGACCGGTCTGGAGAATGCGGAAAGCTATAGTATGGCCGACGATGCCCTGAAAGAGGGCGATACGGTCATTGTGACGGGAAATGTGAATCTGGCACATGAAGCACCGGTGAAGGTGGTTGATAGATAATGAGTGATAAGTGGTAATTCAAAATTCATAGTTCAATTGATAAAGTTTTTGATACAGCGGCCTATTGCCGTACTGATGGCATTTACAGCATGCTTCATTGTCGGGCTGGTGACTTACTTCACCTTGCCGGTATCCTTGCTGCCCGATATTGCCATCCCGGAAATTACAGTGCAGGTGTCGGCGCAGAATACCTCGGCGCGTGAATTAGAGAATACGGTGGTGAAACCTCTGCGGCAGCAGCTCATCCAGGTGGCGAAACTGAAGGACATGGACAGCGAGACGCGCGATGGTGCAGGCATCATCCGCCTGGGCTTCGACTTCGGTACGAATACCGACCTTGCCTTCATAGAAGTGAACGAGAAGATTGACGCCGCCATGAACTATCTGCCCAAGGATGCCGAACGCCCGAAGGTGATAAAGGCAAGTGCGACGGACATTCCTGTCTTCTACCTCAATCTGACCCTAAAAAGCGACAGTGCATACGGCAAGGTGGACGAACGCGCGTTTCTTGATTTGTGCGAGTTTGCCGAAAATGTCATAAAGCGTCGCATCGAGCAGTTGGCGGAAGTGGCAATGGTGGATGTCACGGGTTTGGTCGAACGCCAGTTACAGATTGTGCCCGACCCGGATAAGCTTGCTGTGTTGGGGTTCTCCATTGAAGACATAGAAAACGTGCTGGCGCAAAACAACGTGGAGCCGGGCAGCATGACCGTGCGCGACGGCTACTACGAATACAACATTAAGTTCTCCACCCTGCTGCGGACAGAGGAGGACGTGAAGGGCATCCTGCTGCGAAAGGAAGGACGTATCATCCGCTTGGGAGACTTCTGCCGGGTAGAGATTGTTCCTGCCAAGGAGAAAGGTGTCTCCATGAGCAATGGCAAGCGTGCCGTTACCCTTGCCGTCATCAAGCAGGCGGACGAGAATATGGAAGACATGAAGCTTGCCATCAACAGCACGATGGACTACTTCAAGAAAGTATATCCCGACATTGATTTTAGCATCAGCCGTAACCAGACGGAGTTGCTGGACTATACCATCTCCAATCTTCAGCAAAATTTGTCGTTGGGTTTCCTGTTCATCTGCATTGTGGCGGTACTCTTCTTGGGGGATGTCAAGTCGCCGTTCATCATCGGGTTGAGTATGGTGGTATCTATTGTCATCTGCTTCCTGTTCTTCTACTTGTTCAAGATGTCACTCAATATCATTTCTTTGTCGGGATTAATCCTGGCGTTGGGTATGATGATTGACAGCAGCATCATTGTGACGGAGAACATTTCGCAGTATCGCGAACGGGGCTATTCGTTGCGGCGGGCTTGCGTGACGGGAACGAGTGAGGTGATTACGCCCATGCTGAGTTCGTCGCTGACCACTATTGCCGTATTTGTGCCGCTGATATTCATGAGCGGCATTGCAGGGGCGTTGTTCTACGACCAGGCATTCTCTGTTACGGTGGGGCTGCTGGTTTCCTACTTCACGGGTATCATGCTGCTGCCGGTCCTCTATATGCTGGTCTACCGGACGGGGTTGCGCGGCAGGTCGTGGTTCTCCCGCATCCGCATCAACAATCCGTTGAAGGAACATACGCTGGACCGTTTTTATGATGCGGGCATCGACTGGGTATTTTCCCACAAGACGGTAAGTATCATATTCTGTGTGGTTTCTATTCCTCTTTGTGTCTTTCTGTTCTATTCCATAGCCAAGGAGCGTATGCCGCAGATAGACCAGAATGAACTGATAGTCCATGTGGAATGGAACGAAAATATACATGTGGACGAGAACCGGCATCGTGTGAATGTGCTGTTCGGACAGTTGTTGGACAAGACTGTGGAACAGACGGCTGCCATAGGCCAGCAGGACTATCTGCTGAACCGTGAGCAGGCTCTCTCTTCTTCGGAGGCAGAATTGTATTTCAAGACTTCCTCGCCTGACGGGATTGCTCCCTTGCAGAAGCAGGCGGGCGAGTGGCTGACACGGGAATATCCGTTGGCGACAGTCTCCTTTTCTCCACCCGAAACCGTGTTCGAGAAGCTTTTCGTGACCGGGGAGGCCGATGTGGTGGCGGAACTTTATGCCCGTAACAAGGAGAAGGCGCCGGCGGCGGAAGAATTGCGCGGACTGGAACAACAGTTTGCGGAGCTTACGGGGACAGCGCCCGTAGGCATCGCTTTCGAGAACCAGCTTGACATAAGCATTTTGCAGGAAAAGCTGTTGCTCTATGACGTTTCGTATGACGAGCTTTACCGTACGCTGCGGACGGCATTCAAGGAGAACAGCGTAGCTATGCTCCATTCCTACCAGCAATACCTGCCTATCAGCATTGTGGGCGAGGAGCGGACAGTGAATGAGGTGCAGCAGCAGACATTGATACAGACCCGTCCGGACAGTAAGGGCGAAGTGGAGTATATTCCGCTTCGGGAGCTGGTAAAGGTGCGTCCGGCCGAGGATTTGAAAACGATTACGGCAGGACGCAACGGTGAATATATACCGTTCCGTTTCTATGAAGTGGACGATGCTCCGGAGTTGATGGAAAAGGTGAAGCGGGAGGCAGATGCCACGGGTGACTGGGATACGGCCTTCTCCGGCAGTTTCTTCTCCAACCGCCAGATGCTGGACGAGTTGGTGGTGATTCTTTTCATCTCTATCCTGCTGATGTATTTCATTCTTGCCGCCCAGTTCGAAAGCTTCGTGCAGCCGCTCATCGTGCTGCTGGAAATTCCGATAGATGTGGCGTTTGCCCTGCTTCTGTTGTGGATATGCGGGCATACCTTGAACCTGATGTCTGCCATCGGACTGATAGTGACGTGCGGTATCATCATCAACGACTCCATCCTAAAGCTGGATGCCATTAATGAATTACGGAGGGCTGGTATGCCGTTGCTCGAGGCCATCCACGAGGCGGGGCGCAGAAGGCTCCGGCCCATCATCATGACATCGCTCACCACCATTTTCGCTATGGTTCCGCTGCTGTTCTCGTTCGACATGGGCTCGGAGCTGCAGAAGCCGCTTTCCATAGCGATGATTGGGGCGATGTTCGTGGGGACACTGGTCAGTCTGTTCATCATCCCGTTGATATATTGGTTTATTTATAGAAAAGAAAGAGCATGAAGAAATTAAGTCTTATACTTTTGTTCAGTCTGGGAGCCCTTTCCGCTTTTGCCCAGCAGCGGATAACGCTCGATTTGCAGCAGACCATTGCCCTGGCGAATGACAGTTCGCTGGAAGCCTTCCGCACCAAGAACATGTATCTGGCCGGTTATTGGGAATACCGCACCTATAAGGCAAACCGCCTTCCCAGCCTGACGCTGAACATGACTCCGGCACAGTACAACCGTGATATCACCAAGCGTTACGACTCCGAACAGGACCTTGACATCTATCGCAGCCAGCAATCCTTCTATGCATACGGCAATCTTGCCGTCAGACAGAATTTCGACTTGACGGGCGGTACGTTCTATCTGGATACGGAGCTGGGCTATATGCGGAGCTTCGGTGGAAACAAGTATACCCAGTTCACCAGTGTTCCGGTTCGTTTGGGCTACTCGCAGAGTCTGGTCGGTTACAATCCTTTCCGTTGGGAACGCAGGATTGAGCCGCTGAAGTACGAAAAGGTGAAGAAGGAGTATATTTACAATGCAGAGCGAGTATCCGAGCAGGCCACTACCTATTTCTTTGCGCTTGCCATGGCACAGGCGGAATATGACTTGGCCAAGGACAATGCCGTCTCCACCGATACCCTCTACCGCATCGGTATGCAGCGCCTGAAGATAGCCGCCATCAGCCGTGCCGACCTGCTGACGCTGAAACTCGACGTGGTGAACGCCCGCAATACTTTGCAGAATGCCGCCAGTGCCTTGAAGCGCGCCATGTTTTCGTTGGCATCTTTTCTGAATATGGAGAAGAACACGGATATCAGGGTGTCGCTTCCGGGACGTCCGAGGGCGCTGACCATACCGGTTGATGAGGCTTTGCTGGCCGCTCAAGCCAACAATCCGGAATTTCTGGGGCTTCGTCAGGAAGTGCTGGAAGCCGAGCAGACAGTAGACAAGACGAAGAAGGAATCGCGCTTCAACGCCAGCATCAACGCCAGCGTCGGCTTCAACCAGGTGGCGGAGAAATTCGGTGAAGCATACAGGCATCCCATGCAGCAGGAGATGGTGTCGGTCAGTGTCTCCATTCCACTGGTGGACTGGGGCGTGAGGAAAGGCAAATACAACATGGCGAGGAACAATCTGAACGTGGTGAAGACTTCTGCCAGGCAAAGTGAAATCAGCATTGAGGAGGAGGTTATCATGACCGTCAGCGACTTCAACGTCCAGCAAGCCCTCGTCGCCAGTGCCGAAGAGGCCCTCGACCTTGCCATCCTGGCGTATAACGAAACCCGCCAGCGCTTCATTATCGGCAAGGCAGACATCAACAGCCTGACCCTCTCGCTGAACCGCCAGCAGGAAGCGCAACGCAATTACATCTCCGCCTTGCAGGACTACTGGCTGAATTATTACAAGATACGGAAACTGACGTTGCACGACTTTGCCAGCGGATTTTCGCTGTCGGAAAAATTTGATTATAATAACTGATGAAACGAGTTTCTTCCTTCACCGTCATAGTGGCGTTTGTCTGCCTTGCTTTGGTAGGGGTGGCGTTGATACCGCTGCTCCCCGTCAAGCTGAATCCGTCACGCAGCCTGCCCGGCTTCACGGTGGGTTTCAGCATGCCTGGCACTTCGTCGCGGGTGGTGGAGATGGAAGTGACCAGCAAGCTGGAATCCATGCTGGCGCGTATCCGCGGAGTGAAGCGGCTGAACTCCACCTCGGGCAACGGCTACGGCAACATTACTGTGGAGCTGGACAAGCATGCCGATGTCGAGGCAGTCCGCTTCGAAGCTTCCACCATCATCCGGCAGACGTGGCCCCAATTGCCCGAAGGTGTCAGCTATCCCACCATTCACATGAAAGTGCCCGACGAGAACGCCTCACGCCCTTTCATGTCCTTCACACTGAATGCCCCTTCCACTCCGATATTGATTCAGCAGTATGCCGAGGAGCATATCAAGCCGCGGCTGGCAAATATTCCGGGTATCTATAAGGTGGAACTCAGCGGTGCCACGCCCATGGAGTGGAGACTGGAATATGACAGTGAACAGTTGCGCTTGCTGGGTGTGACCCTATCGGACATCAGCGAGGCAGTACAGCGGCATTACCGGAAGGAATTTCTGGGTACGCACAATGTGGATACAGGTAACGGTAGCCGGGAATGGATACGCCTGGCACTGGTGCCGGAGAGCAACTCCCTTGGTTTTAATCCTGCTGCCATCACCGTGACGGCTACCGACGGGAAACTGCTCCGCTTGGACGAACTGGTGTCGGCTGTCCGTATGGAGGAGGAGCCGCAAAGCTATTACCGCATCAATGGGCTGAATTCCGTCTATCTATCCATTACTGCGGAAGAAACTGCCAACCAGTTGCAACTGAACCGTGCCGTGATGGACGAGATGGAAGCTGTTCGGCAGGTACTTCCTGTCGGATATGAAGTGCATACCAGCTATGATGCGACCGAGTACATACGGGAAGAACTGGACAAGATTTACTTCCGTACCGGTTTGACGGTACTCATCCTGCTTGTATTTGTATGGCTCATTACTCGTAAGTTGAAATATCTTTTTCTGATAGTTACCAGCCTGGCTGTAAATATAGCGGTGGCACTTATCTTCTACTACCTCTTCGGACTTGAGATGCAGCTTTATTCGCTGGCGGGTATCACTGTCTCGCTGAATCTGGTGATAGACAGCACCATTGTCATGACCGACCACATTCTGCATCGGCGTAATCTCAAGGCCTTCCTGTCGGTGTTGGCGGCAACCCTCACTACGATGGGTGCGCTTGTTATCATTTTCTTCCTTGACGAGAAGATACGGCTCAACCTGCAGGACTTTGCAGCGGTAGTGATCATCAATCTGGCTGTTTCCTTGATGGTGGCGTTGTTCTTTGTTCCGTCGATGATTGAGAAGATAGGACTGGTGAGGCGGATTACGGGGAAGAAAAGGCGTCTTGTCTTGCCGGGGCTGACGCAAACATTCAAAACAAGGTCGGGACGGATTTTCAGACGTTTCCCCGTTTATTTCTCCCGCTGCTACTCTGTTCTCATCCGTTTTCTGTGCCGTTGGCGCTGGGCTGTATGCCTGCTGTTACTGTTGGGTTTCGGTCTGCCCGTTTTTCTGTTGCCCGACAAACTGGAAGGAGGGGGAAAATGGGAAGCTGCTTACAATAAGGTATTCGGTTCGGATACCTATAAGGAGTCGGTGAAACCCATTGTGGACAAGGCGCTGGGCGGCAGCTTGCGGCTTTTCATACAGAAGGTGTACGAAGGCAGTTACTTCACCCGTAATGAGGAGGTGGTGCTCTATGCCAACGCCAACCTTCCCAATGGCAGCACCCTCGAGCAGATGAACACTTTGATGAAACGTATGGAGACCTACCTCAGCCGGTTCAAGGAAATCAGGCAGTTTCATACTTCCATCTACAGCCCCCGGCGTGCCAGTATGCAGATTTATTTCAAGAAGGAAGCCCGGAACAGCGGTTTCCCCTATACACTGAAAGCCAATATGATAAGCAAGGCACTGGAACTGGGAGGCGGCAGCTGGGGCATCTACGGATTGCAGGACCAGGGGTTCAGTAATGACGTCCGCGAGAGTGCCGGCTCCTACCGCATCAGGATGTACGGCTACAACTACGACGAACTCTATGAGTGGGCGGAGAAGCTGAAGGCCAAGCTGCTGACGCACCGGCGTATCAAGGAAGTGCTCATCAATTCGGAGTTCTCCTGGTGGAAGGATGACTATCAGGAATTCTACTTCAACCTGAACAAGGAGCACATGGCGCAAGAGGGCATCGACGCGCAAGTGCTTTTCTCTGCGGTGCGCCCCATCTTTGGCAAGAATCTGGAGATTGGTTCGGTAGCGGCCGAGCAGGGGATGGAGAAAATCAAGCTCTCTTCCCGCCAGTCTGCCGAATATGACATCTGGGCGATGCAGTTCTTCCCCTATGGAGTAGGAAACGGCAAGCATTACAAGCTTTCCGAACTGACTACTGTGGAAAAGGGACAGATGCCGCAGGAGATTGCCAAAGAAAACCAGCAGTACCGCCTCTGCCTGCAATACGAATATATCGGCTCCAATGAGATGGGCAACAAGATACAGAAACGTGACCTGGAGGAGTTCAACAAACTGTTGCCGATGGGTTATACAGCCGAGTCGGACAGCAACAGTTGGTCATGGGGCGAGAAGGACAACCGCCAATACCTGCTTCTGCTGGTGGTGATAGCCATCATCTTCTTTACGACCAGCGTTCTGTTCAACTCCCTGAAGCAGCCGCTTGCCATCATCTTTGTGATTCCGGTTTCTTATATCGGGGTATTTCTTACTTTCTATTGGTTCCGGCTGAACTTCGACCAGGGCGGTTTTGCCTCGTTCGTCCTGCTGTGCGGCATCACGGTGAATGCCAGCATCTATATCCTGAACGAGTACAACAGCATCCGACGTCGTTTCCCCCGTCTTTCCGCTCTTCGTGCCTACGTCAAGGCGTGGAATGCGAAGGTCGTTCCTATTTTCCTCACGGTAGTTTCTACCATTCTGGGATTTATCCCTTTCATGATAGGTGAGGACAAGGAGGCTTTCTGGTTTCCATTGGCGGCGGGTACCATTGGCGGACTGGTGATGTCCGTCATCGGTATCTTCTTTTTCCTGCCGGTTTTTGTGCTGAAACAGCGTGATTTTCTTAGGAAATGATTACTTTTGCTCGATTTTGTTACCTGAATGGATACTTGAATTTTAAATATGGAAAGTGCGGAGTACTCTTTGGATGAGTTATTATGTCAGTCTCTTCTGTTGTTTCGTCAGTATCGGTTTTATGATGCTCCAGAATGTGGAGAAAAGGCATTCCGGATATTGGAGGAAGCCCATGTATGGATGGGGCGTACGCAAGAGTGTGTGGATATGGCGAAATGGGGGTGCGTGATAGAGTGTCTTGCGCAGAAATACTACATAGAAGATGATACGGATGCGATTCTGGAAGAAATTGATGCTGCCTTGGTTGCGCATTGGAAGAGGATAGAGAAAATCCATGCAGAAGTCACCACCGTTTATTTATGGCTGGGGTACTATTTCCTGCTACGTTTCAGAAACCGGGAATCCCGTTCCCATTCCCGTTGTAAACAGATAATGTCCAGCTTGTTGTGTGCTTTGGTCGAAATCTTCCGTAAGGTGGAGAAGGGGGGAGCCCCGACAGAAGTCTTGTCACATCTTTCGGTAGATGTTTGGGGAGAGACCGTCTGCTGGATGGAGCAGGTACATGATTCCCGTCTTTGCGAGAAGCAGTCGTCAGCTTTGCTGGCACAACTCTATAACCTGAAAAGTGTGGAGTTGGAAAAAGGTCTGGGAAAGCAGGATGCTTTGCTCCAGCAGATTCTGGAGTTTTATTGCTTTTAAGGGAAAATTATCTCTGCTTAGTTTTATCATTTCTGCTTCCACACTTCCACCTACTTCCTGCATCCCTTTATTCATCGGCATTACAAGTGCTGTGGAAGCAACTCAAAAAGGTGGAAGCAACTTTTGCTTCCACAGCGGAAATACGCCGAAAAGTAAGTTAATATCTTGTTTGTTAGTGTATTAATAGAATGTACAGCATTTTGCAAATATCTTGTTTACACGATATGCGTTTCGTGTAAACACGGTATTAACTTCGTAAAAGACCGTTTACCGATAGACTGCAGCTGGGCTCATAATAGGAATAAGATAGGTGCACAGTATGGGGAAACTATGAGTATAATAGGTGTTCAACGGTTATGAAGCACCTTGTTGACGGTCGTTAGTCGAGTGGTTGACGGCCGTTGGCAGAGCGCATCACGGCCGATAGGCGCTGATAACTCCGTACAGAAAATGGAAAGGAAGCCTATGTAAGGGGAAACAAGCTCTGAGCTATTTGTTTTGTTTGTCACATTTATCTTGTTTTTGTACATTGTTGAAGCGGTTTTTTGTATCTTTGAAGGGAGAGGCCGTAAAAAAGCTTATTCTCATCCAAAGTTTAATTATATATACATGGATTATGAAGCGATGTATAGTACTGTTCATAACATTCTGCTGTGCAGTTGTTTTTAATGCACAGGCAAATGGCATTGTGACTGATGGAGAAAAAGGATTGCCGTTGGCTGGTGTGAATATTTATCTCCAAAAGGATTCTGTGGGCATAGGAGTTATACGTAATGATAATCTGGTAAAGAACATGTTCATATGAAAAAACTGCTATATCTTGGGCTTTTGTCCGTTTGTGTACTGTTAGGTTCTTGCGTAGAGAAGAACGTATCCAATGTTTTTGATAAGGTAGAGAGGTATATGGATGTATATTCTGACAGTGCATTGCTGCTGTTGGAGCAAATTCCTCATCCGGAGAAGCTTCGTGGAAAGCAGCGGGCAGACTATGTGCTGCTGTTGACACAAGCCCGTGATAAGAACTATCTGGATAGCATGCAGTCGGATTCGTTGATAAAGTTGGCGGTAGATTATTATAAGAATGGGGGTGATAACGTGAAAGCGGGGAAGGCATTGTTTTATTATGGCAAAGTGATGGATTTGCAGGGGAATGATACGCTGGCTATGCAAGCCTATTTGAATGCTTTGGCTAAATTGGAGAAAACGGAAGAGTATAAGCTACAAGGCTTGGCATATGAGTATATCGGTATTTTGAATGCAGATAGAAAGCTACACAAAGATGCTCTTGATAATTATCAAAGTTCGGTATATTGTTTTCAAAAGGCAGCCGATACTTTAGGGGTTATATATGCTTATCGGGATATTGCTCGTATTTATTATGTAGAACAACAATATGACAGTGTTTATAACTACATCAATAGGGCTTTGTCCTTGTGTGAAGAAAAGAAAGGATGTATCGATTTTGAACGAGTAACTCCTTCTTTGTTACAAGTAAAAGGAATTGCAAAAAGAAATGAGGGAGATTTGGAAAATGCAATAATCTTGTTGAAAACTGCGGTAGAGACTGAACAAGATAGGCATTCTATGCATCACTGTTCAATGTCATTGGGGAACATTTATTTAAATCAAAATAAGTTGGATGAGGCAAAAAGATATTTTACTTTAGCTTTGAAATCAGAAAGGCCTCGTACTCTGGCAGGGGCATACCACTATTTGTATCTGTTGGAAAAGAGGCAGAAAAAGTATGCAATGGCTCTCTATTTCAAAGAGAAGTCTGATTCGTTGTTGTCCGTTGACCTGGATGCTAAACAAGCATCTCAAATTTTGACTTTGCAACGTAAATATGAAAGAGGAAAACTTCTTTTAGAAAAGCAACAGGTTGAACGTGAAAAGCAAATACAGCTTTATTTTTGGATAGCAGTAGTCTTGTTTATTATACTGCTATGCATTGTTTTGTATTTTCTTTTGAGAAAGAGATATGAAGGACTGTTCCGGAAGAATATGCAAATAATAGAAGAAAATGAGTGCATGATTAAACGATATGTTTATGAACTTGATGTGTTGAAACAAAAAGTAGGTGAAACAGCGGAAACAAATAGAGAGAAGGTTGGTAAATTGAATCAAAAGATTTTGCTGTTGGAGAGTGAGAATAAAAAAATACGTGAAAATGTATGTGTAAATGGTGTTTATCTCTTGGATCAATTGAAGAAGGAAAAGCTGATTGTGAAGAATATGACCAAACAAGAGAAAGAACAGCTCCTTGAATACATGGATTTGATATATGGTAATTTGATTTCTCGGTTAAAGAAAGATTTTAAATTAACGAGTGGTAACCTGATATTGATAGCTTTGCTTAAAGTTGGTTTCACTACCACTGAGTTGATGTTTACTTTTGACTGCGAGATGAATTCTATTTTTACGAAAAAACGGAGATTGAGGGAGAGCTTAAATTTGGATACTACTGATAAATTGGAAGAATTTATAACTCTTTATTAGAAGAACTTCTTGCTTTTCGTCCATTAACTTAGTAGCTTTTTTTTTAGTATTTTCTTGATATATAGTTTGTTATTCTCTTTTGTGTTGTCCACTTGTACTTTCCCTAAGAAGTGATTAAATGGCTATCTTTGTTACATTCAAAACTAAAGATACTATGAAATCATTTTTTATTTTGTTAAGTTTATACTACTTTCTTGTAGTAAATGTAGTAAGTGCAGATTCAGTTACTTTTCCTTCGAGAGTAGAAATCGTCATGGATGAGGATTTTGATTTACCGGGTGGTCCGGGGAATGCTCATCGTTCTATTCCTTCAGCTACTCCTTTTTTAGCATTTTTGAATGATGACCACTCCATTGACTTGGAGTTCTATCAATCTATAGGTGAGATTGAAATTGTAATTTCTCAGAATGGGGATGTTGTTTACTCTTCTACTGAGAATATTGACTCTCCAATATTGAGAAAAGTACAATTACAGAAAGGCTTAGTTGGTGATTTTTTACTTGAGATAAAAGGTTTGGATGGAGCTTATGCATTCGGTAGATTTACTATTCATTAATAATGGCTATATAGCACTATGAAACAAATCTCATTTTGCATCACTTGTATGAATCGGCTTAAACATTTACAAGAAACTTTGGAGAAGAATATTCTTGATAATTTCTTAGTAGATGAGGTCGAGTTTGTTGTGCTGGATTATAATTCGCAAGATGGATTAGAAGAATGGATTGCTCAATCTATGATGAAATATATTGAGATGGGTATTCTTGTCTATTATAGGACTACTGAACCAGCTTATTATCGACGCAGCCATAGCAGGAATATGGTTTTCAGATTGGCAGAAGGAGAAGTAGTATGCAATTTGGATGCAGATAATTACTTAGGTAGAGGGTTTGCAGAGTTTATGTTAAAAGAATTTAACAATAAAGAGCGTCTATTTTATACGAGTAATCTTTGTTATCGTGATGTTTTCGGAAGGGTCTGCTTGGAAAGAAAGGAGTTCGTTGAGGCGAGAGGATACAATGAAGTGTTTGTAGGATATGGTTTGGAAGATGTTGAATTTTTCAATCGTTTGTTGTGTAGAGGGCTTGTGCAGGAAATTTTTAATCAGAAGGAATTTTATAATGTTTTGATGCATGCAGATGAAGAGCGGATAGCACAAGAGTTTTTGTTGAAGAAGTTGCAGAGTGTCTATCTGGATTATATAAATCCCTACTCTACGAGAGTATTGATGTTGTATAAAGGACAACGTTTTGGCATAGGAGTGATACAGAACAATATTGCAATGAATTATAATCATCCGGATGAATCAGACATGCTAAAACAATGTATAGGGGATAAATATCGACTTGTGATAAAAGGAGAATGGAAAGAAGGAATATGGGATGAGATGGAGAACGGCATCTGCCTCTTATACACATCTCCGAGCCCACGAGACCGATCAGTATCTCGTATGC
>ENA-OZAK01000352-OZAK01000352.1-human-gut-metagenome-genome-assembly--contig:-NODE-352-length-15551-cov-5.880743_pt1 | contig 15551 bp, 14 predicted proteins | sample MGYA00244209_ERZ653502 | MGnify/ENA primary metagenome ERZ653502 (study PRJEB26926, sample SAMN06164928) | human gut metagenome | biome: ENVO:00009003; feature: ENVO:2100002; material: ENVO:00002003... | reverse complement strand
GCAGCGTCAGATGTGTATAAGAGACAGGGCTTGACCTGTTCAAAAAGATAGTCTTTCGGCTGCCAGAAATGGACGTAAAGTTCTCCACCATCGACCTGGATTTCCTGCTGTTCAAATCCTTCTCCCCAGCCATCACTGTACTGTCCGGTGAGATATTCACACAGTTCCGACAATTCTTCCGTTTCCAGATACTCCTTCAGTTCTAAGGTTGTACAGCCATATAACACACCATCTGCTTCCCTCACCGATGGAACTGCGGACACTACCTTTTCTTTAATGGCAGTACTTCCGTCAAAATAATCCATCAGATTATCAGTCTTATCATCGTCATGTCCGACACGGCTGTATTCTGCAATCTTTTCCTGAATCGCAGAGGCATATTCTGTCAAATCTGCACCTTCAAAAAGCACCTGTCCCTCTTCAAAATCGTTATACTCCTCTTCTTCCCAATCTTGTTCCATCTCATTAGGAATAAAAGTTCCGGTCAGCGGTGTCAATAATTCTATTTTGATCCTATCTTCCATTTATCTCACCTCCCTCGTTCCCTTCGCTGTTTCCTCTGTTTTTCCCATGCCTGTTTTGCCAGGTCTCCATAGTCTGCTCCTTCCATCTGCGGTAAGTTACAAACCACCATGTATGTTTCCCCATACTGCTCTTTTAACTGCGCACACGCCCAGCGCCCGGCAAAATCGTTATCGGTGCAGATTTCAATTTCTGTCACCTCCGGATGCTCTTTTAGGAAATGTTCCAATGCATCTGGACGTTTCATCTTCTTCGTTGATCGTTCCGCCCCTTCTTTTGGTGCTGCAATGCCTCCTAAAGACAGACGGTACTTATCAGTTCGTCCATCTTCCAGCGTCATATGGGCAAGGGCGTCAATGCAGGCTTCATATACTGCCACTCGACAGCTATTCCCAAGAGGTGGAACACAAAAGCTATATTGTTTTTCACTGCCTTCCTGTTCCATCCGGAAGTTCTTTCCCCGGTTGTCATAGATTCCCCGTAAGAACGCATATTTTGCCTGCCCCTGCTCATCCATTCCAACAAAAACAGCGTTATGGTATGGGGCGCTCTCATAAAGGATTCCAATCTGCAGACAGTAATCCAACACATCATCCCGGATTCCCCGCTGGTTCAAATATCTCCGGACTCGGTAGAAGCTGTCATTGGGTGTGGGCAGAGAAAAGGGCCTCTTTTTTAGCGCTGGTTCTTCTCTGGGAACATACACTATCGTCTGCTCACACAACGCTTTCACTGCTTCTGTATATTCCATGCCATCCACCTGCATCAAAAACCGCAGGGCAGACATTCCACCAATATCCCTAGACTTCCAATGCCATTTGCTGGTAATCTCATTGATCTTGAAACTGTCATGATCCTGAAGCTGCCATTCATTCCTTGTCCGTGTTTTTCTTAGTCTCCCCGGCTGATATGTCTGCAGATACTCATATGCCCGCACCTGCTTGGCTGCCTGATATTCTTCTTCCGTAACCCAAGCCATCAGATCACCGCATTGCGCAGAGCCTCTGCTTTATCGATACGCTCCCAAGGAAACTCTTTCCTTCCGAAATGCCCAAAGGCTGCAGTCTGTCGGAAAATCGGACGGGTAAGACGCAGGGTGTCCACGATCTGCTTTGGAGTCAGCCCAAACACCAACGGAATTGCCAGTTCCAGACAGTCATCGGCACACACCTTTCCAGTACCAAACGTATCTACCTGTACCATAACCGGCTGTGCCACTCCGATTGCATAAGCCAAGGACACCTGACACTTGCTGGCAAGCCCCGCAGCTACGATATTCTTAGCGATATATCTAGCCATATAGGCTGCTGAACGATCCACCTTTGAACAATCCTTTCCGGAAAATGCACCGCCGCCATGGGGAACCATGCTTCCATAACTGTCTACCATCAGCTTCCTTCCTGTCAGCCCCGTATCTGCATCCAGCCCGCCACAGACAAAACGCCCCGATGGATTGATATAAATCTTGGTTTCCTCATCTGGTGGCATAAGACGAAGAGCCGGCAGCAACACCTTCTTTCGGATCTCCGTTTCCAGCTTTTTCAAATCTTTTTCTTCCGTATGCTGGCAGGACACTACCACACTATCCAGTCGAACAGGTTTCCCATTTTCATACTCTACGGTCACCTGTGCTTTTCCATCTGGTAAGATTCCCTGAATATAAGAACTTTGTCTGCAGGCAGATAATTCCCGGACAATCCGGTTTGCCAACACCACGGGCATGGGCATGAGCTGCTTCGTTTCATCACAGGCATATCCGATCATCACACCCTGATCTCCTGCCCCTTGAAACCAGTCTATCTGATTGTCAGACACTCCTTCCCTTCGTTCTTTTGAAGATTTGACCGCTCCTGCGATATCGGGACTCTGTCGATGGACAAAGGTATCCATAGCAATCCCTTCGCTGGAATAGCCCACATCAGACAGAATTTTTCGCACAACTGCAAACACATCCGGTTCATAAGTGCTGGTGATTTCCCCTGCCACAATGATTATTCCCTTCGTAGCAAGCACCTCACAGGCTACCCTGGACTGTTCATCCTGTTTCAGACACACATCCAGGATTGCATCTGCAATCTGGTCGCACAATTTGTCTGGATGTCCTTCCGTTACTGCCTCTGCTGTATAAAATTTTCTCATATGAATTTCCTCTCTTTCATGCAAAAAAGCAGGACACATTCCTTTTTACGGGAGCATATCCTGCCTGATTTCTTCTTTATTTGACTGATTTACTGATGATATAAATTTTGAATAGACTGTAGATACCTCCAGATAGTTGCAAAAACACATTCTTTTGAACACTATCCTGATACTACACTATATCACATTTCATTGCGCATCCTTGTAACTCGGAACACTTTTCGTGCCATATCGTCACCTCCCAGTTGCCACTTGTTTCACATTCCGCGCTTTTCGGGTACTTTCAAACACTTCCCGGCAGGTACTGTTCCAAAAAGCTACCAAAGAGTTGGAAAAGCCCCCATCTTTGAACACTTTCCCAACACTACAAGACTACACAAGACGCCACGATCCGTTGCACGCCCCTTAACTTCGAACACTTTTTGTTCCGTAGTGCCACTTCCTACCTGCCGCTTGTCTCACATTCTGCACTTTTGGGGTACTTTTGAACACTTTCTGACATTACTGACTCCAAAGAGTACTGAAGATACCCAGAGACCTGAAGAAAGTCCCCACCTTTGAACACTTTTCCAATTTAAGTCCCCACTTTTACTGCCACAAGGATATTCCGGGCTTGCTTCCACTCATAAGAGCAAGTCACTAGCGTCAGAGTTTCCTCACATCCTGCACCATCTATCCCTGTTTCAAACAGTGCCAGCACTTTTGCCTGCTGTACATAAGTCTCCAATTCCTGCGTACTCTGAAAAGATTCTTTTTGGAAGTCAAACATGGACACATCGGCTTTTAAAACTGCCGCTATCTGGAATTCTTCCATCCCTTCCGGTGTCTGAAAAAACACGCTGGGATGTGCTTCCCAGTACTTATAGGAGGCGTACTGATCCAGATTCCCGAACATTGCCCCGCTGTTCATGTTGTGACCGTAAATAGTCAGATTCTTGGATTCCCCCAAAGTACAGTCTGCCTGGAGGAACAAACTCCCATTGATGTCGTAGTTTCCCCGGTAATCTCTCCGCAGATAATACTCCGGATCTTCCGAACTGCTCTGCAGTACCGGATAATCAATCCCAGTTTCCGGGATCGTAAGCCAGCCCCGAACATCCGGATACTGGCTCTGGAGCAAGCGAAGGTCAACCGCAGACACTTCCAGTTCTCTTCCAGCCTGTTCCTCTTTCTGTCCTGGAGAGCCCCCACCCGGAGGAGGTTCCTCCGGGAAGTGGGATTTTAAATCCTCTGCCAGTTCCCGGTTCTGCCGGGGAATGATGACAAAATCATGATAGAGAAAAGCTGCACTCATTATGCAGATAACACACAACACTACCTGCAACATCCATAGCCTACTCTTCTTTTTTCGCTTCATCTGTTTTTTCTGTTTTTCCATGTCTCTTCTTATAAATCAGAGTCACTGCAACTCCGGCTGCTGATGCTCCCAGAAGAACAAACAGCAGGAATGGTTTCCAATGATTGTCTCCAGTCTGCGGCACACCTGGAGTTTCCGGTGTCCTTGCATCCTTCATTTCCACCTTCTGAACCTCCATGGTATCTTCCAGTGTAAACTTCACATCTTCTGCAATCTCATACCCTTCCGGGGCTGTGATTTCACGCAGGATCAATTCTTCTCCTACCGGAAGCTTCTCTACCAGATGCGGTTTTCCATCTGTTACCCACTCTTCCAGAATCTCACCATCTTTATTTAAAATCTGCAGTTTCGCTCCTTCCAGTTCTTCTCCTGTCGTGATATCTGTCTTGGAGATTTCCACCTTGGAATAGGTATCTTTCATCTCTACTTTCGTTACACTTCCATCTTCTTTTACTTCAAACTCAATATCTTCTGCAGATACATAGCCCTCTGCGTAAGGCGGCAGTTCTTCATGAAGAATGTAGATTCCCTCTGGCAATCCATATACCACATGTGGTTCTTTCGTGCTGAGCCACTCTTCCACGATGTTGCCATCCTTATCGATGATCTGCAGTTTGGCTCCTTCCAGCTCTTCCCCGGTTGTGGCATCCGTTTTTGTAAACTGGCTCTCAGTTGGCTGGTTTTCTACCTCTTTGGTCAGCTGGATTTCAGCAAGGTTTTGGTCCTCGTAAGATGCATCGATTTCCCAGATTTTCTCATTTGGAAGATACCCCGGCTTTCTCACTTCCTCTTTCACATAATATTTTCCATGATAGAGGTTGCTGTCAAAGGTAAGCTGTCCATTCTCGTCCGTTGCTTTCTTCTCCAGCAGCGTATCTTTTTCCACCAAGACTTCACCCTGCTGGGACAAGATATCCTCTCTTGCATACAGTCCGAAAATCACGCCTTCCAGTTTTTCTTCTGTAACTGCATCTTTTTTCTCTACAGAAATGGAAATCTTCTGTCTTTCATTTTTATAGGCAACGCCTTCATAAACCACAGCCTGCGTATCATCCTTTGCAGTCAGGGTAAATTCCTTCTGTTCCGGGTTCAATACGAAATGGTCGCCTGCCACCGTTTCTTTCAGATAATAAGAACCTAGTGGAAGATTGTTCACCACTGCTTTTCCTTCTTTATCTGTCACCAGGGTTGCTACCAGATCATCTTTTTCATAGCGGATGACCGGATTGCCCTGTTCATCTTTCGCACCATCCGGAGAGTAAATGGTATCCTTGGCATACAATTCAAAAGTTGCCCCTTCCACACCGGATTCTTCATATACAAAGTCATGGAACACCCCAGTATCGGTATCCCCTCCGGTCACTGCATCTTTGATCTTTCCAGCCAATCTTTTTGCCTTTGCAAGCAGGGAATCTCCCTTCACCTCTACTGGCTGTTCCCCGGTTTTCGTTAATGTCAGGCTTCCCACCTGCTCATCGTTTGGCTGCTCGACTTCCACAATGACTGCTCCGGTATCCGGATCGATCTGATGGGCAGTATCCGAGGAAACGGTAATCACGATTCCCTCTTTGGCATTTTCTTTGTAATTGCCTTTTTCGGTCACTTCTAGTGGAGAAATCACCGTTTGCCCTTCATACAAGGACATTTCATACCCCTGTCTTACAAATCCTTCCGGCGCTTTCACTTCTTCAATCCGATAGGTAGAACATTTCAGTTCTTCCGGTGTGACCAGATAGCCTTCCTCATTGGTCTTGAAAATGCTAATCGTTTCTTTCTTCGGATAGAATACCGTCTGCTCTACATATTCCTCTTTTTCCATATCAAAGATTTTATAGGAAGCGCCTGCTTTTAAAACCGGATTTCCTGTCTGTGCATCCTTTTTCACAATCTTTAATAAAAATTCAAACGGACGGTCATCGAACACACGCCATACCATCGGTTCTCTGCTGTCCTCATCAACCTTCACCAAAAACGGATCGATGGCTTTCAAATTCTCCGGTACGGTGCTTTCCTCTACTACATAAAGACCATACGGAAGTTCCGGGCTAAGGGCATATCCCTTTTTATCGGTAAGAAGTTCCGGCACCGGGACAGCCTTGCCATCCACATAGGTCACTGCCACCTCTTCTTTGCTAAAATCATACCCACGGAAATCTTCCGCAGTAAACTGATCTCCATGGGATGGCTGTAGTTCCCCGCTCTTTACTTTCGACAGGTTGCTGACTAAATACACTTTAAATCCTGCACCTTCCACAAGCTCTGTTTCTGTCTGGTCTCCATCTTCGCTGATCTTGATGAGCTGGAACGCCTGTTTCTTCACCTGCTCCTGTACAGTCAGATCTCTGGTTACCTCTGCTACTTTCTGACCTTCATAGGTAAGGTCCACGTCATATTCTGTAGGATCTACCGTATAACCTTCCGGCGGAGTAATCTCTTTCACATACATTTTCCCCAGATACAGTTCAGAAAAATCTAAAGTGCCATCTTCCTTAATCACGCCCTGTGCGATGAGACTGTCTTTTTTAAACAACACACCCGTCTTTCCATCTGGGTGGACAATATCCTCTCTGGCATACAGACCATACACGGCTCCTGCAAGGGAGCTGTCTCCCTGTGGGAGAAAGTCCTGCGTCTCCTTATCAATCTTTCTGATATGGACAGCGCCTCGTACCCTCTCATCGGTTGCAGTGATTGTAACCGTCTTTCCGGCTTCCACATCCACCTTATGGATCACATCACTCTGTGCATACTTGTCCGGAGCCTTGATTTCCTTCACATATACGGTTTTAATGGCTGCCTCAAAATAATCACTCACTGCCTTTCCCTCTTCCCCGGTGGCTGGCATTTCCATTAGCAGATGTTCACATTTGCTGTCTGTATAAATGCCATAGACGGCACCATCCAATGGGGTCTTGGTATCTGCGTCTTTTTTAAGGAGTTCAATCCTTGTCATCTCCAGCCAGTCTACGGTAAAACTTACCGGATTGGCTTTTTCAGATTCAAAAATTCCAATATCCTGATTGTTGTTTCCGGTGGATAACACCAGCGTTCTCCAGGTCTCCCCTACGGATCCATGCAGTTTCCCAGAGGAATAACTTCCCGTATGAAGCATCGGGGCAGTCAGATAAAAGGTATCACCACCATAAATCTTTAACATACCATTCTCTGCGGAAGTTCCCTTTGTCTTGTTATAAATGGTGATATCTTTTGGTACATTAACGGAAATATAATTTCTATGATCTCCGGACATGGTTATATCCGGTGTTTTCTGCACATTTCCATCCCGGACTGCTTTTACGGAAGTCTTGGAAAGAGAAATCTCCCCTTTCGGCGGCTCTTCCATGGCAAACAGATGGTCAATATAAGCGATCACACCTGCTTTTACTAAGTCCTCATATTTACATCCCGTAAATCCTGCCTCACCTGCGTAAGCATAGCTGGCTGCGATATGGGTATAAACATATTTTTCTTCCGCACTTTTCCCGGACAGATAGCTTTCTGTGATATCCCCTGCACCGCCATATCCATAGTACAGTACCTTCTGCAGGTTCTTATTGCTATCCAAGATTTCTGCTACATAGTCTCCACTCGGCGGTGAAGCACGATGGGATTCCAGACAATAGGCAATCTTTCCATTCACATAAAACCAACAGGTCAGATAATTTCCAATATAACTTGGATAGTAGATGGTCTCTCCTTTTTCCAAATGTACGTTTTCCCTTGCAGTAAAGATATTCTCTGCACCGGAAAGCATCATCACTTCCCCTGTTTCAATCTTTTCTTCCAGCTCTCTTACTGCCTGTGCATCTGCATCTTCCCCGGATACTGTCACTTCCACCTCCGGGATCTCCTGCACAGGCGTTTCCGAATCTTCTTCGGATTTCGTATCCTCTTTCTGTTTCTGCCCACCGTTTTCTTCTGTATGGGCCTGTCCTTCTGTATCCGTCAGAATAATTTTTCTGCTGATAGAATAGCTGTCACGCGCATCCTTTGGCACAACCCAGTAGGTTGCAATATAAATACCTGCCTGCTCTGGATGGTAGGCGCTTCCATCCTCTGCTTCAATGCGCTCTAAGGTAACATCCTCTTTCTCCGGATCGTAATGGATGCCTTCCATACAAGTCTCTGCCATAAAATCCTTGTCGGAAATGTCTTTTGTAATATCTTCTGCTGTTACCAACTGTCCGGTAATATCTGAAGCCCCCGCTGTCTGTTCCGTTTCAGATGTTTCTGCATGTTCTGTTACTGGTTCTGACAGATTTTGCATTTCTGCCGCATGGACATCCGCCAAATTTCCAAGCGGACTCAAGCCCATGAGCAGGGCAAGCCCAAAGGCTGCTATTCTTGTTTTGATCGTTCTGCTCTTCATTGCATTCTCCTTTTTTCGTTAAAAATACCGCAGAGGTTTTCCCCTGCGGCTTTGTTATCTGCTGACTTCTGTTTTCTTTTGACCGGGTTTCTGTCTGCCCACTTCTTCCCGGACACGCTTTAACGCATCGGTGACGGAACAGCTAGAAATCCCATTCTGATGGCATCCTCCCACGATCCCCATAAAATAAAGGTCTGAGGGAATGGCCGGCTGATCCTTATAAGGCGCATTCATGGTATATGCCATCACTTCCCGTTTCACACCATCCTTTCCCTGGACAAGCACAGGCTCTTTTCCATACAGATGGGGATAGCCTTCATAAAAGTCTAGACTCTTTTCGCACTCCGGAGTAATCTTCCAAAGTACCCCTTCTACCTGACTTCCCTCTTCCGGCAGAATGGTGGCAACACCGCTTCCCTTTCCCCTGCCACAGAAAGTCAGGCGATACCCGTCCAACTTGACATTCTCCACACCAGAAGCTGCCGGACAACGGTATGCCATCTGGTCTAAATTCATGTTACTGCCATAGGCAAAATAATACATTTCTTTCATCTTTACCTCCTAGCGGACATCCTCTGTCCGATGATTTCGGTTCAAACATTCATAAGTACTGCGGTCATATCTCCATGCCCGGTCTCCTTCCAGATTGGCAAGCAGATGTTTTCGGACATTTTTATATTCCGGTCCAATCAGCCCCAACCGCAGTAAAAAGGTACGGAATGTAAACGCAGGATTCTCGGTAATCTCTGTTTTCCGCATCTGGGTACATTTCTGATTGATGGCCTGAGCGGAAATGGCAAGAGCCAGCGTGATATTTGCCCGTACTTTTCCTGCATGGAGAGTGCTTTCAAAACACCGCCATTCCAGCGTTCCCTTCGAAAACACTGCATGAAGGTTTAAGGCATAATATCGGCTACTGTCATAATGATTATGACTTCCATCCCTGCCTCCATACCAGATCTGTTTCAGTTTTTCCATAGAAATGGTACTGTTTGGCATTCTGCGGATTTTTTCTAGCACAATGGGGCGTACTTTCTGACAATAGTTGCTTTCTCTGGAAGTCTGTACTTTCAATGCCTTGAACAGAATATCCTCTTTGGAATACATGATAGTCATAGCATTTTTGAGGCTTCTTGGGGTATGGTTGGAAGCGTCCACATGCACATGCTGCCCGCAGGACGCATTCACCTTTGCTCCATGGTGCCTCAAGCACCGCACTACTTCCTGCAGCTTCCCCATTTCTCCATAGGAAAGTTTGGGACTGACCATTTCGGTGCTGTATTCACTTCCAGCACGAACCATACATCCACGCTCTCTGCGTTCCGTATAGATACTGCCATCATACATAAACTTCCATTTTTTCCCTTCCTGATCTATCACAGACCATGTTTGATAATATCCACCATCGTAGACAGAACGTGTTCCAAATAATTCTGCGACTACTTCCGCAGCCCTCTGACGGGTAATGCCTGTCATCTCAATCTCTGTACCGAAGTACTGATCCTGAATTCCAATGGCCATACTGCTTTACCTCTTTGTTTTTTCATCCTCTGTCCGGATTTCCTCATCTACTTTCTGAAGAAGCTTCCCAATGGCTTCAATCACATTCACAGTAACTCCGTTTCCAGCCTGTTTATAAAGCTGACTATCCGAAGTATCCTGTTCCATGCGGTCAATCTGCCAGTCATAAAAGCCCTGCAATCTCAGACACTCCCTCGGTACCAGTTTTCGGATCCTGCCCCGATAGGCAACGCCATGACGGTCTGTGGCAGTAATGGTAAACATCGGCTCTTCTGGCGCCTTCATTCTCCGGCCATTCTGCCGGGTGTCCTCTCTTCCCGGAGTCAGCACTGCTCTGGCGCCTTCCTCTTTTAAAACACCGGAACATTCTCCCTTATGATTATGGATCCCGGACTGTCTGGTATTCAGACATCTGCAATGCTCTGTTACCAAAGGTGGAGGAGACAGATCTACAAAATGGAGCGTTCCCTGCTGGATTCCGGTGGTCAGGGTGTGGGCAATCTGATGTCCTACACGCCCTCTTCTGGTGTTCATGCCTGCATATCCTAAGTCGATGCTGTCCCCCGGATACGCCATCTTATAACCCTGCTTGGTGTTCTCTTTAATCGGAACACCAACCTCATACAATCCGGTTTTACCACCTACGCCTCCTGCTCCGGAAGTCAGGGTACAGCTTAATCCTTCGGCATGGTAGACTCTTTCTCCCTGTCTGCCCATCTGGACTTGAACAAGAGGCGTTCCATTTGCTGTTGGGAAAGGTAGTATTTTTCCGGCACATCTTCGATCAAGATATCCGACAAGATACACCCGTTTTCTGGATTGGGGGACTCCAAAATCCTTGCTGTTAAGCACTTTCCATTCCACACCGTACCCCAGCTCAGATAACGTACTGAGGATGGTGTGAAACGTCCTGCCTTTGTCATGCGAAAGCAGTCCGGGAACATTTTCAAGGATGAAATACGCAGGTCGTTTGTCTGCAACCAGTCTGGCAATCTCGAAGAACAGAGTTCCTCTGGCATCTGCAAATCCTCCCTGCTTTCCGGCGATAGAGAATGCCTGGCAAGGAAATCCTGCACACAAAAGATCAAAGTCTGGCATTCGGTCTGTTTCGATTTTTCTTGCGTCATTACAAAACCACTCCCCTTCTGTGTCGAACAGCAATCGGTAGTTCTTATCCGCATAAGCATCCACCTCGCAGTGTCCCACACAGGTAAAACCGCCTGCACGTCTTAACCCTTCCCGGAATCCCCCGATCCCGCTGAATAAATCAAAAAATCGAATGGTTGCGGCTATCAACCTCCTTTGCTGAGAAAAAGCAGGCGGCATGGTTTCTTTTCCACACCGCCTGCAAGTTTTATAGTTCTATTTCTTTGGCATTATACGATTTCTCCGGTTTCTTCCTCAACTTCTGGAAGTTCCTCTTCTTCATCTGCATCTTCAAAAAATTCTGTATCCGCTTCTTCCTCTTCCAGTTCTGTGGATTCTTCGAAGTTCTCATCATCTTGTTCTTCCTCCACCTCTTCCATTCTGTCTGCTTCTGCGGTTTCTTCCGGCTGCTCTAACTCCTGCCATTTGGCTTCTACTTCTTCCACCGCTTTTTCGATGATGCGGATGATAAAATCTTTCTGTTTGATGCCTTCCTTTGCGACTACCCATTTGACTCTCTGGAATAATTCCTCTGTGACCTGTACTGCTAATGTTCTTTTTTCCATGCTCTCTTCTCCTTTTCCTTCCAGTCTGTTAAAGTGTTCTTCAATCACCTGCCGGATGAATATCTGTGTACTTGTTTCCTTCTCTTCGATCTCGGCTCGTACCTTCTCATGTAGTTCCACCGGGATCTTTCCGCATATGTTCTTCATCTCTGCCATAAGCGTTTTCCCCTTTCGTTTTGTTATACACAACATACTCCAAAGTTTGAAAGAAAGCTATTCACAATACCCACTAAAGAATCCATGTCAAATGCATGTAAAACCCAAGCATATCCAACAATGCCATACTTTCCTTGTCCATAGGCCTCACCCCCCTTTACTCCTGTTCCATCTGAAATAAAAAATCCAGCATCTGATCTGGAATTTCTTCCTTTTCACATGCTGGTAATCGTTCCATACTGCCACTTTTCAATTCTTCCCGAACCGTCTCCTGAATCAGTTTCCGCAAAGTTTCCCGCTCTTCTTTTTCCACAATCACATCCACCAGATACTGATTCCTCTGTCCTTTTGGAACTTCCATTAAAATCTGCCACGCTTTTTCATGCTCCGGGTTCTTAAGGTTTGGGCGAAAGGAAAAGACCGGGCGGCTCACAGCGTCCTCATCTGCCCCACAATCCGTTCATATCCGGCTGCGTTGGCATGGACGTCTGTGAGGTAAATCGGGCGACACAAGCGGTCCTGGGTGCTTACACGGTGCTGGAAAATAGCAGCACCGCCTCCCATGAAAACGGAAGGGACTGCCCGCAGATCAAAGCCTGCCTCGGTGATTGCAGACAGTATCTTTTCAATGTAAAGCCTGCCCTGTTTCTCAATCAAAGACACAACTTCTGCAGGCATACTGCAGAGCTTTCCATTCAGAACACGCTCGATCTGCGTCTCCGTTACGGACAGCCCGGTGTTTCTGCGCACCTGTTCTAAAATCTCATCCATGCAACGGATGACACCCAGTTCCAGGCTTCTGCAGGTTGCTGCATTGGGAACCGCATTATCAAGACGCATCAAATCTACCGTCCATCCTCCGATATCCACAAGAAGAACAGAGGGTTCATCTTTTAAGTATTCCGGATAAAGGGCTAGTGCTGAGTACCCCTGGGGGAACAGTTTCACATCTTCAATCTGGATTTCATAGCGTTCCCCTTCGTAGAAAAAGCGGACAGGCTGTTCCTTCCGAAACAGATATTCCTTAAATTTCTGTTTTTCCCTTCCAAACCCGGTAAGGGGAAGTCCGGCTGCAAGAACAACCTTGGCAGTTCTCTCCCCTTTCCGTTTCCGAATCTCCTGTGCCAGTGCAGCCAGCGTCAAAAGATAATAATTATCATTGGCAGTCTTGTCCTTCACTAAAATCTGCCGCCCTGTCCCACACACATAATAAGCACCGCCGTATTGGAGAACATTCTGCATGGTATAAGGTTCATAGGTGTACCGCATCAGCCCTGTTGGGAAAGACACCTGTTTTGTTTTAATGGCATAATACCCGTGGTCGATTCCAATGATCATTGCTTACCACTCCCTTCTTTCTCGTTCTATAGAAATTTCCGGTGAAAGAGCTCCCGGACTCGGAGCCATGCTCCGGCAAAGACTTTTTCTTTTCCAGCCTGTTAAGCTTCCTACTCCCGGTCCCGGACAAATGCCTGGGCCGGAAGATAATGCAGCGTTCCCTCTAAAACAAGCGCCTGCTTTTGAAAGCGTAAGACTCCCTGATTCTGCAGATTGATCAGTTCACGGTACGCTTCCTTTGTCAGGAAATAGCGATGATACTCTCCCTTTTTCCCGAACCATTCCTTTTGCTCCAACAACAAAAACTCCACCATATATCGGGTATCCGGTGCAAAGCGTTTCTCACACAGTATAGCATCCCCCTTCACTGCCTTCACACCTTCCGATTCCCTGGCTACTGCCAGTAACTCATGGATACTGATACTCACGTTTCCTATCACCTCCCTTCAAAATCTTTTTCCTAATTTTCTGCGAAAAAAAGACAGGCACCTATACGATGTCTGTCTCTGTGGAATCTACCATCCCTTGTTCCTGATATTGTTGTTTTATAATTTGTTCCAGCTGTTTCCGAATTTCCTTATCCGGTACCTGAGTGCAAAATTCCCGGATCCATCGCTCATGCAGATGCTCATCTGCTTCTGTCGACTCCCAGGACACGATGCTGCAAGTTTCATCATATAGCAATTCTAACTGCCGAAACTGTTCACCAAACTGCCCTGCATATTCATTCCATATTTCCAGGTTATACAAGTTTAGCCCTAAAAAGTCTGTCACATACGTCAGCCTGTCCAGGTCTGAAAACGTCATCTTTTCTTTTCCCAACAAGATTTCTCTGTCACGCTTCCCGCATAAAAACAGGAAAGCAAACCGCTCCATATCCCTTTGGTGCATACCTATCACCCTTCTTGTAAATAATTCCTTATTACGAAACATTATAAAAAGTGAAACCAGTAAAATCAATATAAAGTTTCTTTATTGCGAAACATTATGAAAATGTGAGGACTTTATGATGCAGAAAATCAGACCAGATATGGATATCGGAAAAAATATCCAGGCAATCCGTTATGCGAATAAACTTACTCAAGATCAGGTCATTGCAAAATTGAACCTGATGGGAATTTCTATGTCCAAAAGCACCTATGCCAAGCTGGAAACCAACCGCATGAATATCAAGGTATCAGAGCTTGTTGCCCTCGCTAAAATCTTCCACACCGATATCAATGCATTCTTTTCCGGACTTCTCTAAACCGGAAAAACAGCCACTTCTTAAATTTCTCTTGTACGATTACTTTTTCTTATTCTCTCCGTTTTTCTTCAACCGATTCCATCATCCTATTTCCGTATATTTCTTGTCTCATTTTTACAACCGATTGTATTACTAATTCCATGTAAAATCAATAGAAAAAGTGCAAAAAGTGAGACAAACCTACCAACACTATTTGCAGGAGGGATTAGAAATATGCCGAAACCGAAAACATCCACCGGGGAGAAAAACCTGATCAGCCAAAGGCTCATTGAACTCCGCCGCCAGCATAATATGTCACAGCGGCTCTTAGCCTACCAGCTTCAGCTGAATGGGTATGACATGGATAAAAATGTGATTACCAGAATTGAAACCAATAAGCGTTATGTCACAGATGTAGAATTAAAAGCACTTACTGAAATTTTTAATGTTTCCTATGAGTATCTCATCGAGGGAAAAGAAGAAAAGTCATAACTTCCAAATATTTCTAATTATGACTTTTCTTCTTTAAATTTAAGTGCTTTTTCTTCAAATTTTTTAGTTACTCTTTACACGCAAATATACAGATTGCTTAAATCTCCATAACGGTTATCTTCTCCCTGTATATTTTTTTCAATTTAACATATACTATATTAGCAATCGTTATAAACACAACTATGTGTATGACAATCATAAAAGTTGGTCATTATCTTTTATGATTAAATGACCTGTTGGTGAAACTCCAACATAACGATTGCTATTTTTTTACAATCCTATTTTTCGCTTGCAACATCCTAATCGCCTTTTTCTGTTCTTCATTTTTCTGAAAGAATACATCCAGTATATGCTGTGCTTCTCCTGTAATTACTATATCATGACACAAAAAATATTTTCGTACAATTAAAGTTACCATTTGCTTAGAAATATCTAATTTTGCATCTTTATATATTTTTTCCGCTTTGTTAGCCATAGAATGGAAATTTCCCACATTTTCTTCCATCATTACATTCTGTATTCTATAATTTATATTTTCCTCATAATTAAAATAATCAAGACGATTTAAGTCCATCAGAGTTTTACTATTGCTTGTCGATGTACTTGCGATAAAATCATAGATTGATAAAATATAAGCTATAGATTGATTCTGAAGTTCTTTCGCTACCATGCCTTTCGTAATAAGTCTGTCTCTTATACACATCTCCGAGCCCACGAGAC